>Ga0209755_10000579_pt1 | contig 65555 bp, 65 predicted proteins | sample TergutCo191P1_FD_187301 | JGI IMG/M metagenome (GOLD analysis project Ga0209755, IMG submission 187301) | Cornitermes sp. P1 segment gut microbial communities from Petit-Saut dam, French Guiana - Co191P1 (SPAdes) (version 2) | ecosystem: Host-associated > Arthropoda: Insects > Digestive system...
CAAAATCCCCTGTTGTTATAACTCAAAACGGAGAAGCAAAAGCTGTTATTATTGACATAAACAGCTATCAAAAAACGATTAACGCGATAAATCTGGCAAAATTATTAAGTTTTGGGGAAAGAGATATTAAAAATGGAAAAACTATAACCCACGAAAACGCAAAAAAAATATTTGAAAAAACATTAAACAGGAAAAAATAATGCGGCATATTGAATGGTCATCTGACGGCATTGATTCATTTAATGAGATACTTCAATATTATAATGACAATTTCGGCGAAGGTACCGCAAATAATATTTATAAAAAAATATTAACAAAAATTGAATTAATAGAAAATGAGAAAATTAAAACAAAACAATGCCAGGAATTAAAAGATATTGGCATTTATGACGTATTTGAAATCGTAATTAACCCATGGAAAGTTTATTATAAAATTGCCGAAGAAAACAACAAAGCTTATATTTTATTTATATTAGACGGACGGCGAAACATCGAAGAAATTTTAATATCAAAAATAATTGATAAAAAGATATAACACCAGATACCCGCAGGCACTGGGTGTAAGAAATAGGAAGAGGAAGATCAACCACGTAGGTCTTAATTACAGTCTTTCCAGTTCCTGACGCGACTTAATGCCTGTTTTATCATACACGCAGCAAAGAATGTTTCCGACTGTACGGACGCTTATGCTGAGTTTTAAGGCGATTTCTTTGTTTGATAGTCCTGTTTTTACAAGCGTAAAAATTTCGGCTTCGCGTTTTGTCAGCATACTGGTAACACTTGTAATGGTGTTGAGTTTCATTTGAGCGGTTTCGTCAATGCTGATAATGCCTGAAAGCGCGCTAAGGATCGCTTTTTCAAGATCCTGTTTATCGCGGTTTTTTGTGATATACGCTTTCACTCCAAGGCTTAAGGCAGCGCTGACATGGCCGTAATCATCAAACGCCGTATAGACAGCGACAAGAGGCTGTTTTATATTCTGTTCCTTTAGCCATCGAATTATATCCAAGCCCCAGCCGTCTTCAAGCTGAATATCCAAAATTAAAATATCTATACCGGTTTTTAGAGACGGTATTTTTTTCTTTGCCGAGGCAAGAGATGAGGCTGTTTCAATTACATTCCAACTGCCTGTATTGGAAAAATACGAATTAAGGCTGTCCATAACAATCGGATGATCTTCTATAATAAATATATTCTTCATTATTTACTCGCTGTCGTTAATTATATTGGGAAGGGTAATTAATTCAATTCGTACCATAAACCCGTTTTGGCTTTCGCTGATAAAATCTATATTTGCGCCTATAATTACGGCTCTCTGCCTGAGGCTCATCATGCCGAGCCCGTCTTTCTTTGAATTTTCGACAAATCCCTCTCCGTCATCTGAAACGCAAATCAGGATATTTCCGTTATTACGCCTTGCGACAAGCAGAGCTTTATGCGCGCGCGAATGTTTTTCTATATTTGTAAAACATTCCTGAACCATGCGGTAAAGATGGAGCTTGTGTTCCGCGCTCAGGTTTGAAAATAAAAGTTCGTTTTCAATAAAACAACTGCATTCCAATCCTGTTCTTTTTGCGAATTTATTACAGATGTCGGCGAACAGATCGTTCAATGAAAGACGCGAAAAATCTGGAGGCATCATTTCTACGCAGATAGTTCTTATCTGATCGGCGGCGGACATTCCAAGAACCTGCGGCAATACGCTGTCATGGAGTTCGCGCGCGATACGAAGCCGCTCCATTTCCATCCCTTCAATTACCTGATGAGAAAAAGCGAGGCTTAGGCGCTCGTTCTTCTGCGCGCGTCTTTTGGCAAAATACAGATAACTCAATAAGAGCATGAGAAAAGTTATAACAAAAACAAAAAGCCACATCAGGTCAAAATAAAAACGAGCTTCTCCGTACATTACACAATTATAACATGATATGGTATAATTTAATATGCGCAAAATTATTTTAATGCTTTTTTTCAGTTTCGCGGGAGCCGCTTTAAATATATTTCTTAACAGGATATTTGCCGTAAGCGGGATTGGGCTTCCGCTTTACCTTGATACAATTTTAACAATAGCGGTTACTTTAATCGGCGGGCTTTTTTGGGGTTGTCTGACAGGTGCTCTTACAAATATTGCAGGGCATACGCTCAATTTTTGGGGATGGGAAGGTTATCTTTTCATGCTTTGCAGTATTGTTACCGCAGTTATAACATGGAAATTTATCCGAATTTTTCCTGTCGAATTGAATTTTTCCGGTAATAAAAAAAGTTCTGATATATTAAATTATTCCAAAAGCCGGCAGTTGGAAAAAGTTATGAATAATTTTTTTGTTCTTACGCTCCTTTCATTTGTTTTGTGTTTTGCGATGAGCATATTGGGCGGGCTTATTTCATTTTTAATTAATATTTTAAGAGCGCAGACCGAAGGAAGCGCGGTTTTTAATCCCGCGTCACAGCCTTCAGGTTTTTATTCCGGTCTTCCGCTTATCTTAAGAGAAATTATTTCCCGCATCCCGATTAATATTATCGATAGAATTATTTCGGTTTTCGCCGGTTTTACGATCGCATGGGTAGCCGGAAAGATTATTAAAAAATTTAAAAAACCTTCTTCAGCTACTTCGTCTTCATGATTTCCACGCCGTTCCAGTCGGCGGGCGGAGGAGACGATGCGTATTCGGCGCATCTTTTATAAAGATTGTCCGCGTTAAAGTCGCCGTTTAAATGCGTAAGAACTTCTTTAAATTTAGCGGCGGCTTCGCCGAATGAACGAGTGTAGTAGAGTTTCATTCCCGAATTGTGTATTTGCCACGCTTTCTGCTCCGCAGGCGATAGGGACGCTGTTTTTTTAACAGTAAATATTCTAACGCCTTTTGTTTTACCTTTTACGGCGACAGTGTCAAGAAGACGGTAACTGAGACCCGCGCTCGGCGCTTTAATCCTAAGCTCTTCAAACAGGCTTTCAGATATTAATAAATCGGAATGGTATGTTTTTGTAAGCCCTTCCATGCGCGACGCGAGGTTTACAGCGTCTCCGATTACCGTATAATCCATTTTGCGCTCACTGCCGATATTGCCGACGGTTACTTCGCCGAAGTTGATACCCACGCCGATTTTAAATTCGCATTTACCCAGACGGCGCTGGTTATTGTTAAATTCAGAAATCGCGTCGATCATTTCAAGACCGGAAAACACAGACTGTAAGGCGTCATCTTCATGTTTTTCAGGCGCGCCCCATATAGCCATGATCGCGTCACCTATGTATTTGTCTACGATTCCCTTCCTGTTGTAAATTATTTCCACCTGCCCTGAGAAATAACGGTTAAGAGAGCTAACCAAATCATCAGGCGCCATTCCTTCAGAAATTGTCGTGAAAGAGCGGATATCTGAAAATAAAATTGCGAGTTTTCTGTTGTCGCCGACAAGCATTTTTTCAGGCGAGGCGAAAAATTTTTCTATTACATTGTTTGGGACGTATTTTTGGAAAATCTGGCGTATACGTTCTTCTTTTTTTCCTGACAGAACAGCGTCAAACGCATAACGTTTCATCTGGGAATACGCCCTGTCAAGCTCTTCTGTCATTTTATTGAATGTCTGCGCAAGAACGCCTGTTTCGTCATTGTATTCAACGTCAACTTTTGCCGACAAGTCGGAAGTCTGAATAATGGAATCCATTGACCCTGCGATACGTTTTAGCGGCTCTGTGAGTCGGCGGGTTATCAGCAAAAGCAGAAGCGCTGCGGCGATTACGGCTGCGCCGAGAGTAATAAATGTCTGTATTGTAATTTTTTTTGCGTCGGCAAAAAAAACATTCTCTTTTTCGGTTATTAAGATATGCCAGTCAAAAGGGGTAAAATAAAATGATTGAAAAATTCGCTTTTCCGCGCCTATTACCGCTGTCTGCAAGCCCTGGTTTTCCCTGCCGAGAAAGCTCAAAAGCTCCCGCGTTTCAGAAGGTTGAAGGTTTAAGTTTGAGGTTGACATGGCGAGACTGCCCCGGTTGTCTACAGCGAAAATAATTTCGGTATCACTTAGAAGAATGCTGCGCCCGTAATTTTCCACGGCTTTTTTCGCGGCGTCCACCATTTCAGGTCTTCCGGCATAATTGTTGTCAACCAGAAGCGTCCATTGGTTATTTGCGTATTTTTCAAGTTCTCCGAGTTTAAAACCAAGGAGCTGCCTGGCAAGACGCGTGATTCCGTTGACCGCCTGAAAATACGAAGACACCTCCGCCAGAACCAGCGGAACTATGATCAGAGGCAGTATCACAAGGAACATTTTCAACCGTATTTTCATTGATTAATTCTAGTTAAATTGGCAAAATTCCTCAAGAGGGGCAAATTATTTTCCGATATCAAATGTATGAAACGTTATAGTATTAAGTGTTTGCCGGGATGTACAGAGTACATCGATATTTTAAAAGAGCTGGACAGCGAATATCTTGTTCGTTTTACACGTAACAACAACGGAAGCATTAAGACGACAGAAGAAACAATTACAAGGCATCTTTTTAATATCTGCGTACAAACCGGTTACCTGAACCCGATGACAGAAGGCTCTGTCGCTTAACAGCCGTGCTTTGGTTTGAAGATATCGAATTCTGGGAGAATTTCGCCCCCATCATGTTTGATGACGCTCACTGGAGCGAAGTTCCCTCCGTCGCCGATGCTGTAACAAGGCTGTCAAATTTTAATCTTTACGGCGAAACATCATCAGAAAACTGGAGAGAACCTTTGGATGCAGCTCCGAAGGTTCTTGATCTTTGCTGCGGTCTCGGTCGGATCAGCTCCGAGCTGGCGCGTATGGGCTTTACTGTAACAGGCGTTGATATAACTGAAAGTTTTTTAAACGCCGCTATAGAAGACGCAAAATACGAAAAACTTGACATTGAATATATCAAATCGGACGCAAGGGATTTTGTACGCCCGGGATACTTTGACACGATAGTTAATCTTTATATTTCTTTTGGATATTTTTCCGATCAGGACGATGATTTAAAGATTTTATGCAATGTGTATGAATCTTTAAAAAAAGACGGCGTTTTTATTATTGAAACGCTTGGAAAAGAAATTGCTGTACGTGATTTTATCGAAGCCGAATGGTTTGAACGCGCCGGCGCCACATTGCTGACGGAATACGAACCTGTTGATTCATGGACATTTCTTAAGAATCGCTGGATTATTATAAAAGATAATAAAAGACTGGAAAAGATTTTCGTTCAAAGACTGTACAGCGCGTCTGAACTGCGCGCGTTATTGCAAAAAGCCGGTTTTAAAAACATCAATATTTACGGCGACTGGGACGAAAGCCCGTACGACCAGTGCGCAAACAAACTTATCGCAGTTTGCAGAAAATAAAAACGCGCGCTATTATTAGCGAATGAGTAAATATATTTTATCTTTGGATCAGGGGACGACAAGTTCCAGAGCGATTTTATTTGATCATGAACAGAAAATTGCCGCGCTGGAACAAAAAGAATTCCCTCAGATTTATCCGCGCGAAGGATGGGTTGAACATGATCCGATGGATATATTTTCCACTCAGTATAATACGATAACGGACATTCTTGCAAAAAAAAATATTAAAGCGCGAGATATAGCCGCCATCGGCATTACAAACCAGCGGGAAACAACAATCCTTTGGGATAAAAATACAGGTCAGCCGGTTTTTAACGCAGTTGTCTGGCAGTGCAGAAGAACTTCCGGTATTGTCGATCAGTTAAGAAAAGACGGGCTTGGCGATTACATCACAAAAACAACGGGATTAATTCCAGACGCTTATTTTTCCGGGACAAAAATTAAATGGATTTTAGATAATGTGAAAGGAGCGCGCGATCGCGCCAAAAATGGCGAAATACTTTTCGGCACTGTCGATACATGGCTTATCTGGAAACTGACAGACGGCGCGGCGCATGTAACGGATTACACAAACGCGAGCAGAACAATGCTTTTTGATATTCACAAGCTCGACTGGGATGACAAATTGCTGGAAGCTCTGGACATTCCGCGCGCCGTACTGCCTGACGTAAAGCCGTCAGGTTCTGTATTCGCGAACGCTGTGATTAACGGCGTTGAAATCCCGATTGCAGGTAACGCGGGAGATCAGCAGGCCGCGCTGTTCGGTCAATGCTGTTTTGACAAAGGAGAGGTAAAATGCACCTACGGCACGGGATGTTTCCTTTTGATGAACACAGGCGTGACAGCTGTAGAAAGTAAAAACGGTTTGATAACCACAATCGCCGCGGGTTTTGACAGCAATGTTCATTACGCTTTGGAAGGTTCGGTTTTCACCGGAGGGGCTGTCATCCAGTGGCTGCGCGATGAAATGCGTTTATTAACGGACAGCGCGGACAGCGAATATATTGCCGGTAAAGTTGACGATACAGGAGGCGTATATCTTGTTCCTGCCTTTACCGGTTTAGGCGCGCCTTATTGGGATATGTACGCGCGCGGCTGTATTGTAGGAATAACCCGCGGCACAAAACGCGCGCATATTATCAGGGCGGCGCAGGAATCGATCGCCTATCAGGTAATGGATTTATTAAAAGCGATGGAGACAGATATCGAATTAAAAATGTCAGAGTTGAAAGTTGACGGCGGCGCAAGCAGGGATAAATTTCTTATGCAGTTCCAATCCGATATTTGCGGCGCGGATATAATCCGCCCTGTAGTCAGAGAAACTACCGCTTTGGGCGCCGCCTGCCTTGCCGGAATAACGATCAATTTCTGGAAGGATCAAAACGAGATAAAAAGCCGCTGGCAGCAAGACACAGTCTTTACGCCTTCCATGGAAACCGAAAAACGCGCCGATTTAATTAAAAACTGGCATAAAGCCGTAGAGCGCAGCCGGGGTTGGGCGGAATAAGGATCATTTAGAGGAGCTTCTCGTTCATAATATAAATTGTATATTATTTCTCCTGCTTTTTATTAATTGTCGAGGATTTACTTTTAGTATCAATATTTTTTTCAGTATCTTGTTTTCCCAATATATACGCGCGCTCAATTAGATATGTTACAGCGCATACGGCATTATCATTTTTTCCAAATATTTTTTCACCAATTTTCCATAATTTTTCTACGGTTTTGGTAGTCTCAATAGTTGTTTTAATTTTTTCAATATCCATATGTACTTCCTTTGTTATAATAATATTATCATAATATAAAAAGAAAGAAAATCGTCCATACTACAACCCCGTCCGCCTTATAAAACAGTTTATACTTGCAAAGCCCCGGCAGGACTTCCGATGATCCTTCGCAGGCATAAATTGCCTGACAAACCGGTATATTGATTATTTTTTCGATTTATACTATTACATTATATATATCATGAAGTATTTAAATCCTGCCAATCTTGCCATCATTGCCTGTCCCGGCGGGGAAACCTTCGCCAATGAAGTTATCAAGCATCTTGCCCATAAATACCGCCATAGCAGAAAGCAAATGGTGGAAGAATTATGCAAACACTACAATCTTACGGAAGATCAGGCGGATCTTCAAATCGACCTGATTAATAAAATCGTAACGCGCGGAAGCGGTTCCCAGAGCGGAAACGGCGTGAATAACGGTCCTTTTAAGGTTCCAGTCAAATTTACCATGTTTCCAAACGGAGAATTAAAGTCAGAAATCGAAGAATCCATCCGAGGAAAGGATGTTTATATCTTTCAGGATGTGGAAAACCACTATCCTGTCAAATTTTCAGGCGGCGTGGTTTATAATCTTTCCATAAACGATCATTTAATGACAATTTATGTCACTGTAGACGCTGTAAGACAGGCGGGCGCCGAGCGTATCACCCTTGTTATTCCGAATTACCCGTACGCCAGACAACACAAAGCAAAGGGCAGGGAAGGGCTTACCGCAAGCAGGATAGGAAAAATCTTTGAAAGCCTCGGTGTGAACCAGATTATTACGCTGGATATTCATTCCAGGGACATTATGAACGCGTTTGATAAGGTTCGCCTGGAAAATCTTCACGCAAGTTATCAGATAATTCAAACATTAACCAAAATGGACGGAATTTTAAACGATGATTTTGTCGTTGTTTCCCCTGACACCGGAGCCGTAGACCGTAATAAATTCTACGCTTCTTCGTTAAAAAAACCGCTTGCGCTGCTTTACAAAGAAAGAGATTATTCCAAGCTTGCAAGAGACGCGACTCAGTCCAATATTTCGCAGATACGCCTTTTGGGGAGTGTGGAAGAAAAAACCGTTTTTATGGCGGACGATCTTCTTGGAACGGGCGGCACATTGATAAAAGGTATGAGGCTTTTAAAGGAAAACGGCGCGCGCAGGATTATTTGCGCGATTTCCCTGCCTCTTTTTTCTGGGAATGCAATCGCCCATTTTGACGAAGCGTATAACGAAGGGCTTTTTTACCGAATGATCGGCACAAACGCAGTCTATCAGGAAGAGGTTATAAACCGCGAATGGTATGTAAATGTCAATATTTCGCGCCTTTTCGCGCATGTAATTTCCCGTCTGCACCAAAATCAATCGGTTTCTAGTCTTCTTGATAATGCCGGTATCATAAACCGCCTGCTTTCCCAGACAATGGCGAGCGAATCGCAGAACGAACTGCCTTTTCAAGCTTCGGAAGAACAATAAAAAAACCGTGCGTTCTCGGCGCACGGTTTTTTCAACTCACTTGAATTAATTGTAAGTGATTATTTCTTTGCTTTTGCTTTTTTTACTTTAGATTTTGTTTTTGCGGCTGGTTTTTTCGCAGGTTTTTTAATTGCTGTCTTTTTTGCGGCTGCTTTACCGGTGGTTTTCTTTTTCTGCTTGGCGTATTTCCTGTTAAGATTAGCCTGATAATCGCAGCACTCTGAGCATAAGGTGTAGCCTTTTTTAACTTTTCCACCGCACCTCGGGCATTTTCCCTTCTTGATGCGCTCGTTGTACCTGTCTTTTCGCTGTTCGTTGATTTCTTCTCTGTGAGCTTCGCGGTACTTTCTCTGTCTTTCCCTGTTGGCAAGACGGGTTTTTGCGTCTGTCATTCGATTACTCCTTTTTGTATGATATAATCCAAGTATAGTACATTATTTATTTTTTGTATATAGTATATTATTATTTATTGTAGTTAGGAATATACATGTCTGCAAATTTTGTCATAAATAAACATTTTAATGGTTTCTCTTTTGACACGAGAGCCAAATTATTCTTTATTCTGTTACTTACCGTTCTAGTTTTCATGGTAGATGAAATAATTCCGGCTGTATGCATGCTGTTATGCTTCATTGCCGTCCGTTTTGCGGCAGGAATTCCTTTTCGCGGATTAAAATTCATAAAAAATCTTACATTGTTAGCGGCATTTATTATTTTAATGCAGATGATTTTCGGTCCGGGCGAAAATTACGCTTATTTTTTCAAGCTCGAAGGGTTAATTCTCGGTCTTGTGATTGTCTGCCGCCTTGCCGCCCTATTTGTCCTTCTGCCTATGCTGACGGAAACCACGCCGCCTTCGGGAATCGCCTCGGGTCTTTGCGCTCTTGGTTTAAATTACCGCCTGTCTTTTATTATTACAACGGCGTTTAACATGATCCCTTCGTTTAAGGATCAGGCGCTTGTGATTCAGGACGCGCAGAAATTGCGCGGAATGCGCGCTTTTGAACGCCGTATTTTCAACCTGAGAGCCTATACAGGCCTTGTAACTCCTTTAATGTTAGGCGCAATGAGAAAGGCGCAATGTTCCTCCGTAGCCATGGATTTAAGGGCTTTCGGCGCCCATAAAACAAGGACATGGCTTTCCAAACCGGTGATGAAAGGGCGCGATTTTGTTCTTTGCGCGGTTAGTATTATTTTTTTCGCTTGTATGATTCAATTTAATTATAAATGAGCATTGTCGATTTTAATGATGTCAGCTTTATATACCCCCGTTCAAGGAAAAAAGCGCTCGACGGAGTGACTATTTCCATAGAAAAGGGCGAATTCCTTGCCGTGATGGGCGAAGCAGGTTCGGGAAAGAGCGCTTTTTGCAAATTAATTAACGGCGTAATCCCACTGCTTTCAGGCGGCAGGCTGTCAGGTACCGTAATTTCGGACGGCATCCGCGCGGACAAATCTACAGTGCCGCAGATGGCTATTAAAGTCGGCTTGGTGATGGATGATCCTGACGCTCAGTTATTCACTTCGTCCGCACGCGAAGAAGCCGCATTCGGTCCTGAGAACCTTCTTCTGCCGCCTGAAGAAATCGAAAAGCGGATTGAATACGCGCTAAACGCTGTCGGTTTAAAAGGTTTTGACGATAGAAACCCCGCAAGTCTTTCGGGCGGCGAAAAACAGCGCCTTGTAATCGCGGCAGCCCTTGCCATGAAGTGCGGTATACTTGTCCTTGACGAACCTCTCTGCCGCCTTGATCCCAAAGGAGCCGTTGACGTAATGAACGTCTTAAAAGACATTCAGAAAAACAGCAGGATTACCGTTATAATGTCATCGCATAACAGCGGACTTATGGCAAAATACGCGGACAGGGTCTGTATTCTGAAAAACGGTAAGATCGCCGCGCTTGATTCAGCGGAAATAATTTTTTCAAACGCTGAACTGCTGGAAAGTAACGGGATACAATCACCTGAAATTGTAAATGAATTTTTTCTCACAGAGAGCGCAGAGAACGCAGAGTCAGGGGGAGAGAAGAGTATAGAACCAAACTCCTTATTAGCGTCCTGCGCGATAAAAATTTCCAATTTAAATTTTAAATATCCGACCGGAACAGGTATTAGCAATCTTAACCTGTCAATTAACGAAGGGGATTTTGCCGCGTTAATCGGCGATAACGGATGCGGGAAAACCACTTTGCTAAAATGTATTACGGGGCTTTTGAAACCGCACGAAGGGGAAATTTTTATTAAAAACAAAAATGCTAATATATTATCTGTAAGCGATATTTCAAAAGATGTCGGGTATGTTATGCAAAACCCGGATAACCAGCTTTTCACCGATTCGGTTTTTAAAGAGATCGCTTTCGCATTAAAAAATATGCGTTTATCAAAACCGGAGATAAAACAGCGCGCGCAGGAAGCTCTTGATATTGTAGGACTTCAGGATGCTGACGCGTTTCCCCACGCGCTCAGCCGCGCCGACAGGACAAAAACCGTAATCGCCTGCGTTCTTGCAATGGGCTGTAAAATTCTTGTACTTGATGAAATCGACGTAGGAAATGATTACAAGGGTAATTTAAAAATCATGGATGTTTTAAACAGTCTTAACGCAAGAGGCTTTACGATTATATTTGTTACCCACAACATGTTTTTGGCGCATAAATACGCGCGCAGATTGATTAAACTTGACAGAAACGGGATAGTATATGACATGAGGCGCGAAGTTTAGAATGAAAAAATTTATCACGGCGCATCCCGCGGTTATTTCCGTTTGGGCGGCTGTAATTGCCGCAGGGCACCTTCTGCCTACTTTTCCGATTTTGGGAACAGGTGGCTCTTTTTCATTATCTACAGTTCTTTATCCTTTATCCGGATTGTTTTTCGGTCCTTTGGCCGGCGCTCTGGGGTCGGCTGTCGGCGGATTTATCGGCTCGCTTATCGCGCCGCATACCGCGTGGATGGGGCTTGGAACGTTCATTGTCGGGACGACAACGGCGTTTACAACGGGCTGTATCGCATGGAGCAAATGGCCTCCTGTCACAGTCAGCTCTTGCGGCAGTTTTATTATAAACGGCGGAATAATTATTTACATTATTGGAACAATACTTTGGTTTACGCAGGAAATCGGAAGAAGCATATTTTTGTTTCCTTTAGTTTTTTACGGTCTTGGATTTATCGTAATGATGATCGCTATAATATTCGCAGGAAAAATGTTTGCGCATAAAAGCCGCACTTTAAAATTTCCTGCGATATGGTTATGCGCGTTCTCGGGGCTTACAGGCGGCGCGACAATAGGAAATTTTTTCTCGCTTGTTCTTTATAAACAGCCGAAGGAGATATGGTTCGCGCTTACGTTCGCGTCGCCTGTTGAACGCGCCATTTTCGCCGCGGTTGCCATGTTTGTAGGAGCGCCGCTATTGTTCGGGCTTAACAAGATCGGCATTTTCGCAGGACCCTGCGCGGACGGAGAAGAGAATGAAGATTGACAGCCATGTTCACGTAACTCCACCCGATATAATCGCGGACTGGAAAAAATACGCGGAAAAAGAGCCGTATTTTTCATTAATTTCAAACAGCAAGGTTAACAAGTTCGCGACCGCGGAAGATGTTGCCACCGTTCTTGATAAAGATAATTTTGACAAAGCCGTCGTGTTCGGTTTTGGTTTTAACGATATAGGTCTTTGCCGTTATGTGAATGATTATGTAATCGAAAAAGTAAAGCAGTTTCCGGAAAAATTAATCGGTTTCGCTGTCGCGCCTCCGAATTGCAAAGAGACCCGCGCGGAAATTGAACGCTGCTGCGGCGCGGGGCTTAAAGGGGTGGGAGAGCTTTTCCCGCAGGGGCAGGGGATCGATCTTGTTAACGAGAATAATGTATCTTCGATTGCAGGCACCTGTAAGGAGCTTGATATTCCGCTCTTACTGCACGTAAACGAATCTGTAGGTCATTATTATCCGGGAAAAACAAATGTTCCTTTACAGAACATAGAAAAATTTGTTTTAAATAATCCCGGACTAAAAATTATTCTTGCTCATTTCGGCGGCGGTATTTTTATATATGAGACAATGAAGGAAATAAAAGCCGGTTTTCGCAACGTGTATTACGATACCGCAGTCGCTCCGTATCTTTTTGACGCGCGAATTTACGATGTTGTAAAAGCGTTAAATATCTGCGATAGAATTCTTTTCGGCAGTGATTTCCCCATTTTGCCGCCGTCCCGTTATTTTAAAAGCATTAACGCAAGCAGTCTTAACGGCGAAGAAAAAGACATGATACTTGGACTGAATACAGGCAAATTATTAGGAATATTATCATAATGCGCGCTCTTTTAGATACTGTTAGAATAATAAAGCAGGTGTTATAATAGGTATATGCAGTTTTTATTAGCGATAATATTATTATTTTTTAACAACCTTTGCGCAGACTGCGAAGAGTTTGAGTTCAATCACGTTAAAGGCTCGAAATACAGAATCATTTCCGTTGTAGATCAGGCAGTTTTTATTAATAAAACGCTAAGCCACCGCGCGGAAACGCTTAACCGCATTGCGGTCGAAGTAATGGAAGTAAATGACGGCAAGGGCGTTCATAAAGCGGTTTTTCAATCGTCGGAGCGCCTGCTCTACGATTCGCTCGGCAGACAGCATGCCGCGTCAGGATTTCACTGGCAGAGAGAATACGAATCGGAATTTGAACGCGACAGGCTCGGCCGCATTACGATTGATTCCAAATATTATATGCCTGTAGTGCGCAATGTTCCCACATTTCCCGGCAGGGATTTAAAACCGGGAGATAGATGGAGGGCGGAAGCTCACGAAGTACACGATTTTCGCGAAGGATTTGGAATAGAAGAGCCGTACCGTATACCTTTTGTCGCAAATTACGAATTCCTCGGAGAGCGCGAGTGGAAAGGAGTTTCATATCCGGCTTTTTCGGTTGTTTACCATATCGCATACCGTCCTTCCGCTGTGCGCGGAAAAATTTATCCGACGCGGATATCCGGCACTTTTACACAGCTCGTTTATTGGGATCGCGATGTAGGACAGGAAAAAGCGTACAACGAAGAATTTCGTCTCACGATGGAAATGTCCAATAAAATGATAATGGAATTTCGGGGAACGGCGGAAGCGGAGTTGGTTGAAGCCGAAGTAATGAACAAGGAACAGTTAATTGCGGAAATCGTCGAAGAAATTGAACGCCTCGATCTTGACGATGTAAATGTAAGAGCCGTAGAAGAAGGAATTTCGTTAAGCCTTGAGGATATACGCTTCTACGCCGATTCAGACAGACTTCTTCCGGGAGAGCAGGAAAAGCTCGATATTATCGCCGCGATTCTTAAGCGTTATCCCGACAATGATATTATTGTCTCGGGGCACGCCGCGCGCCGTGGGGAAAGCGAATATCTTTTAAATCTTTCCCAAAACCGCGCTAACGCGATTGCCAAATATTTTCTGGATACCGGAGTGCGCGCGGCGGATCGCATGGTTATCCGCGGCTACGGCGCTGAGAGACCGATTGCGGATAACACCACAGAAGAAGGTATGCGCAGAAACAGACGTGTGGAAATCACCATTTTGGAGAACTAGTGTCTTCTTCCAGCTTAAAAAAAATAAACAGTTATCTCGATCGCCTGATCCCTCTTACAACGCCTCTCGCCGTTTTTATGGGCTTGCTGCTTCCGGGTGTTTTTTCGCCGCTGCGTCCTTATGTGCTTTGGCTTTTTGGCATTATGACGTTTTCAGGCGCGCTAAAATTGACCGCAAGCGAATTAGGCGCCGCTGTGCGAAGTCCCCTGCCGATCGCGCTTTTCTTTTTTTCGGCGCATGTTTTAATGCCGTTAGCCGCTCTTTTTTCTTCGTCAATCTTCTTTGACAATCCCGATATAATAGCCGGTTTTATTCTTTTATTCGCGGGTCCGACCGCTGTTTCAGGTTTTATTTGGGTAATGATTTATAAGGGTGACAAGGCGCTCGGTCTTACATTGATCCTAATCGACACACTGCTTGCGCCGCTTGTAGTTCCGGCGACTTTGTCGGTTTTAATGGGCGCGAAGATAGAAATGGACATGTCGGGAATCGCGATTTCTCTTTTATTTATGGTGGTAATTCCGACCATTGTCGGTGTGGCTATAAACGAAATCAGCAAGGGAAAAATTCCGCAAAAAATATGCCCGGGCTTAGATCCGTTCGCGAAGATTTGTCTGATTCTTGTTATCGCCGCGAATTCTTCGGCAATCGCGCCGTTTGTAAAACCTGATGATCCTGTTATCTGGCATGTCGCGTTACTGTGCGTTATATTAACTATTGCGGGATTCCTGGTTGTTTGGCTGCTGGGAATTGCCGGAAAATGCAAAGCGGCTCAAAAAGCGCCGCTTATCATCGCGGGCGGGCTTCGCAACAACAGCGCCGTTATGACAATCGCTGTAACATTTTTCCCCGAAGCCGCGGTTCTGCCTACGCTTGTGAGTATTATTTTTCAACAGATAATCGCGGCGAGTATCGGTAAATTTATTATAGGGTTTAAAAATCGTACTTCAGAACAGAATCGTCAAGAATAATTACAACCTTTCCCTGCGACAGCAGGCGGCGGTTTTCTTCTGAAGAAATAATCAGCATTGCGTCGTCTCTTTCTATAATTAAATCCGTAGGTTTTATCCCGAACACTCCGCGCGCGAAAATCTTAAGAGGTTTGTCTCCAACGATCTCTCTTAGTTTTGCCGAAAGCCCTGTAGGATTTTTATGAAAAATATTATCAAGCGATGAATAATTCACCATTGTAATATCTTTTATTTCAAGCATGCTGCGCTCATAAATCAAGTTCATGTTACTGTCCCATATTTTGGGAAACAGGCACGGTGTCACAAGGGATGTGCTTTTCATTCCGTACATGGGAAGTTCGTCCGCCGCGATTATTATAATGCCTGTATAACCGGCGCTCGAAACCGGCGTTAATGTTCTCATAATGGGAGACGGTTTTCCTGCCGGCAAAAGAGCGGAGCTCAAACCTGACATGGAAATTATCTGAGTTGTAAAAATATTGCGCATATCGCTTGTTAAAGCTGGAGCGACCGACTTTGCGCCGAGAGCCGCCTGTTCAATTTGCGCGAGGTTCACCTGCCCCGAGTTTACAAGGTCTCCGATAACGGAAGAAGAATCAACCTGAATTTCCAAAAGATAGGGCTTTATCAGATTTAAATAACCCGAATTTAAAAAAGTTTCCCCCTGAGTTCTTCCTGCGGGGAGTTTTAGACCTGCCGAGGCAAGATCGAGAGAAACCTGCGATGAAATCCGCATATCGGTCCAGTCAAGAGAGCCTGATATACCGATATTGACTTCTGAAAAGACGCAGGCGGCAGTGAAAAATAACAGTAAAAAACTTGAGAATTTACGCATTACTCTAATATCGGCGCTTTTAAGACCGGAATTACAACCGTTTCCCCGATTTTTAAATAGCGTTCCGCGATTCCCGGGTTATGCTGTTCGATCATATTGACGGATGTATTGTAAGACCTCGACATCGACCAGAGCGTATCGCCGTGGCGCACAACATGGTACAGGTAGCGTATCAATTCCAAATCGTCGCGTTCAAGGACGGCGGTAATTTCTTCCAGACTGTCTGCGGGGACTTTCAGCCTGTAATTTTTATCGGCGGGTGTAATGCCGTGAAGCAGTTCCGCGTTAAGGTTTCTAAGCAGGCTTTTGGAAACGCCGGTTTTTTCGGCAAGCATATCGATAGAAATCTGCCGGGTAAGGGCGATAGATTCCCATTCTATTTTTTCCTGCCAGACATTTATCCCGTATTTTCTCGGCTGAGAGATGATATAAGCCGCCGCGATTAATTTAGGCACAAAATGTACGGTTTCCTGCCTTAGATCATTTCGCCTGACAAGCTCCCAATAATCCTGCCTGCCTGTTTTTTGGATAACGCGCGAGACCGCTCCAAGCCCCGAGTTATAAGCCGCAAGCGCAAGCTCCCAGCTTCCCAATGTTCTGTAATTTTCCTCAAGTTTAAGAAGCGCTCCCTTTGTGGATTTTACAAAATCCCGCCTCTCGTCGATTAGATCGGTCACTTTTATGTTAAAAGGTGAAATACTGTTCAACATGAACTGCCAAAGCCCGACGGCGCCCGATTTGCTTTTAGCTGTGATTGAAAAACCGGATTCAATCACAGGTAATAAAGCCAGCTCAGGCGGCATTTTAAGCCTTTCAACCTCTTCTTTTATGAAAGGCAGATACGGGCGCGCTCTTTCCAGAATCGCGTTTAAAGTAGCCGCGCCGTGCGCTGTGGAATACTGCTTAATATACCTCTGCGTCAATTCCTGCTCCAGCGCCGTATCGGTAATAAGCGAGTTTTCCGCTCTTACAGGCGGCGTATAATGCGAAGTGTGCAAAGCCCTGTTAGCCGCTAACAAAACCGCATCCGGCGCTCTGCCGCGCATAGGTCTAGTAGAAATGCTCTCTGTCTGAGCCGCACCAGCCGCTTCAACGCTCTGCCCCCAAACAACACCACCTGCTCCAATGAGTAGAATAATTAATAATAAAACTGTAAAAATTTGAACCCTCTTTAATAATGCAAGCCACGAAGAGCTCCGGCGGGGTGTCGGGGGCAAAGTGTCGTACATGCGGAGCATGTGCGGCGCTTTGGCAGCCGACAGGACCCCCGATAATATTCGCAGGCTTGCATTTTTAAAAACGTATCCAATTAAAATTTTAAAATCTTTCATTTTAAAATTTTTCCCCGTAGTAGATTCCCGCCCATTCCCAGCGGCCGTGAATTTCGGGTTCCTGGGGGAAATAGATCTTTCTAAAATACAAATACCAGACATTTAACGTATAGAGAGACCAGCCTGTTGTCCGAAGGTATGCTTCAGTCGAGTTGGATGAGGAGTCCAGGGAAGACGCGTACCGGATTCGGTTGCCGTACATAAATTGCGCCAGATTAAACCGTGACATACCGATGTCGTCGGTTTCAACCTGTTCCCATGATCGCGCAAAGAAATTCGCTTTTGCCTGATACTGCTGGAGCAATTTTGCGTTTCCGGCATCCAGAGCTTTTTCAACAGCGTCCCTGAGTTCGGGAAGGCTTGCGAATGTCCAATCTTTGGCTGATCTCGAAAAGTCAACCTGATGCCTTGCGTGCTGGTCGGCATGGGGGAATCCGGGGATTATCGTTCCTGTGTACGGCAGGTAATTCGTATAAGCGACAATCGCGCTGTTCCAGTCGCCCACACGTTCGCAAGCCTGACCGAGCATGAAATACGCTGTTCCAAGATCGATATTTTCTGGAAATCTGGAAATTAATTCGCTGTAGTACCAAACCTGGCGCCGGGGGTTATTATCAATGTTGATAAGATGGCGAAGGCAGACAAGATGGATTGATTCATCGTTTATGATCAGGTCGGGATAATTTTTTAAGATCAAGTCAAAATAGAGAGCGGCGATAGGTTGCGAACCCTGCTGAAGATGGGCGTAGGCGATCATCAGGAAATAATAGCTGTTGTAGGGATCAGCCGGATTGTTTATTGTCTTCGCGCTTAAAAAATGGATTAATCTGTCGTAATCCTTTTGCCTCGCGAAAGTAGCCGCAATCTCCCTTGTAACGGCGAATTCGTCCTCACTGCCGCTTTCTTCGTTTTTTAAAAGACCGTACAATTCCAGCAGATTTTTTTTATCTTCCTTCGAGCCTGTTATGTAATAAGCGTCAACTCCGGCGGTTTCTAAAGTACATGAAACTGCAATAAAAACCGATAATATTATAATGAAATTCACTAAAAATATGAGTTTCTTCCCTGTATCCATTGTTATTGATACTATCATTGTGGTATCATTTTGTATATGTGATCTTTCCGTTTCTCGCAAGAATTTTAACTTTTGGATAGTAAACAGTGAGTAAAAGAGTCAGGAATTGCGTATTTTTCATTTTTTTTTCTGCTCTGGCTATCCTTTCTTGTAAGTCAGGACCCGATTCGTCACGATGGGACGCTTCACAGGAACATTCATCCGAGAATCCAAGCGTTGAACACTCAGAAAATACCGAAAATACAACGCACATACCCCCTGTTCCGGGCCAGCCTTCAGGAAGCCTTGCCGAAGAAATACGTTTTTTGACAGAATCCGGCGTTTTGTCAATGATGCTGAACGCTCTCGACCTTATTCGTACTAATAATTTAAGCGGTGTTGATTTCGGCCGTATGATGACAGGAGTTAATGTTTCATTAATCAAACTGGTTTATCCCGATTCGCCCGCAAGGCTCCCTTCCGTCGATCTTCCGCTGACGTCAAACTATACCCGTATAATCAAAGAAGCCGAGAAGGGCAACTACACCCGTCCGTCTTCAAGTTCGGTCGATTTTCTGGAACATATTCTGCCTTTCCTTGTTGTGAACGATCAAACTGAACCTTCGGTTTTATCAGATATTTTAAAAGACATTGAAAGAGCGGAATCGCTTCGCCTTAATTCGGTTTTCCCCCCTTATTTTCGCGGTCTCATTTATGAAAGATCGAGGCAATATGTACAGGCGGAAGCCGCTTACAGGCAGGCTTACGGAATCTCGGAAGAATGTTACCCTGCTCAGATTGGGATGGCGCGCGTCAGACGGCTTGCCGGCTCTCCCAACGAAGCGACCAGTATTTTATCCGATCTCGTTGTCAGCCACCCGGACAGTATCCAGATAAAAAGAGAGCGCGCAATTTCATTCTACGAAAATAAAGACTGGTCCAGAGCCCTGCCGGCTCTGGATGAACTTTTACAGTCAGACCCGAGGGACGGGGATTTGCTTTTAATGAAAGCGAACATTCTTGTAGATCAAGGGCAGTATTCTCAGGCGAACGCCGCTCTTGACAGCTACGCGCCTGTAAACCCGAACAACAGACAGTATCTTTTTCTAAGGGCAAAAGTCCAATCCGAAGGAAACCGCAACCGCGATTCGGCTTTGAATTACCTGCGTTCGATTCTGCGCTCAAATCCGAATGACACGGAAGCGCTTGTTTTAGCGGCTGATCTTTTGATGGAATCCCAGCGCCCTGCCGATCAGACCGAAGGCAGGGAAATGCTCACCCGTCTTCAACAGAGCGGCGGCGGTTCCTCTGTGGAAGTGCTGAGTTTAAGCCTTCGCGACGCGATTCAGCGCGAGCGATGGCAGGAAGCGCAGGGCTACCTGAACCGCATTCTTTCATCGCGCCGCACCGAGCAGGATTTAACCGACGCGTTCTATGTTGAGCGCGGTTTGGGAAACAACACAAGAGCGCTCAATTACGCGCGCGAATTGTACGACCGCGATAATTTTAACCATGATTATTCGGTAGTTTATATAAGCGCTTTAATCAATTCAGGCAGGAGGGAGGAAGCTTCCCGGCTGATTGAGGGCAGGCTCAATTCGGTAAACAACAGCCAGATAAAAAGCCGTTATTTTTACCTGCGCAGCCGTTTGCAGGCAAACCAGGACACCGCTCTCAGCGATTTACGTTCAAGTCTTTTCGAAGACCCCAGAAATCTCGACGCGCTGATAGCCACATTTGAGTTATACCGCAACCGCAGGGAAGAACGCCGCGCCGTTTACTATCTTAGGCAGGCTCTCGCCATCGCGCCCGAACACCCCCTGCTTAAACGCTATGAGAAGGAGTATGCGTCGCTGTTAGGCAGAAATTAAAGCTTGACCATGTATTGAACGACATTTATTATAGCAGTATAATTTAGTTATTGTTGTTTAAGGAGAAAAAGAAGAGCAAGAAGGGCCGTCGGCCCGGCTCTTTTTATAGTTTTAGGAGGAATCATGAAAAAGTTGACAGGAATCGCCATACTGCTTATGGTGATTGCAGGGTTCGCGTTTGCGCAGCAGGACTCGCCCACAGGATTGGCGACACAGTGGCGCTTTACAACGGACGCGGATAATTACCTTGCGCCGCAATGGTATACCGACACGGAATTCGAAAAATTTTACGGAGTTGCCGGATTTAACGGTATGGCGAACATAGGGTTTGCCGCAAAGAAAGAAAATTTTTACATTGGCGGATATTACGGCGGACAAATATTTCGAAGAATAAGTCTTGACTATTCTGATATGAAAGATGATTTTGCAAATAAGGAAAATCAAACTTTTAAATGGTATAATAGCTCTCAAATAAACAGCATAAGCGACGTTAACGCTCCGAGACCGAATCATGACATCGGTATTCTTGTCGGTTTTGCGAATATGGGTATTCTGCTTTCTTTTGATACTGACGAGCTTATCGAAGGCAAAGGCGCAGGATATCAATTTTTTAACAAGAAAGATGTACAGGTAGGCGGTTTAGATTACGCTGTTTACAAAGTCCAATACGGCAACATTACCCCCGCTATCAAGTGGGGTATGGCGAAAGACCTTATAGACCGCGGACTCAGACCCGCTGTTTCTTTCAGCCTCGGCATATTTAAAGATTACCGAATGGAAAATCAATATGTTGCTGGCAGCGATCCTACTGCTCCGTATAGAGAATTGGGTGAAAATGTCACACATTCAGAAAACCGCAATATAATCGGTATCGGGCTGGATCTCGGCGGCATTACTCTGGTAGAAAAAGAGAGCGGCTTTAAATTTTCCGCCAATTTAGAATATGATTTATCTGCTACAGCGTATCCTGAGAATTCTGTAGGATGGCTGGATACTTCCGGCGCTTTATCGGTTTATAAAAACTTTTCCGCTAAGGGTTACAAAGAAGACGGTGCTGATATTTTCTACACAGATATAAAGGAATCCAGCCATATAATCAAACCGTCTTTCGCGGTATCATGGGATTCCGAGAAAATAGGTATCGGCGCCGAACTCGCTCTTCCGATTAGTTTTTATAGTACTGGTAGTACAATCAATGGTATGATTACTCCTGCTAGCGGCGGTTATGTTCTGCTTCCCATGTTTACGTATAAAGAGACCGGCATAGAATTCGCGCCTGTTCTTGGACTCGGCGCCCAGTTCAGACCCATACCCGGCAAATTGAATATTAACATCGGCGGAAGTATCGGACTATCATCGATCGGAAGAACTACAGAGGTAATTACATCATTAGCCACGAATGATTCTTCTAAAGATATTGAGAAACAAAGCTTCGGAACCAAAACAGGTTTATACGCCGGTATTGAATTCTATTTCTCGCCGAATGTAGCTATTGACCTGTTAACAGGTGTGTCTAACCATAATAATTTCAACTTCTTCGGCACTACAAACAACAGTATTACTTATTTTGGAACAATCCTTCTTGCGGTTAAGTTTTAATACGCCTGTATAGCGTTAACAAATAAAAGGGAGCTGTCCAAAGGACAGCCCCTTTTTTTTACTCGTCTGTTGATTTTTCGCTTTATTTTTATTAAAATTTAGCTTATATTATGGCTAGACACCAAAGAAACCGGCTTAGCGATAAATTTATAAAATTTTCCATAGGCGCAAAGCTGGTAACAATTATTACTATCCTTGTTCTTGTTTCCCTCGGGTTAATAACATTTCTTGTTTCATATATGGTAAGACAGGATTTAGAGCTTTCCGCGGAAGAAAATAATTATGAAATTAACAGAAGATCCGCCGCGGAAACTGAGTATACTCTCGCGAGCGTAAAATCAAATTCGCAGATTCTTGCGCAAATCATTAATTCCGCAGGCGCGGACAGCGCTCTGGCAAAACAGGCAGCCGGTTTTTTCTTTGCGGAAAACAAACAGATTGCCTCTCTTGTTTTTTCATCGCCGGGGCAGGACAGGCATTTTTTAATTAACGAAAATTTTTTCCTTTCGCGCGGTATCGATATAGAGCTTGTCGATTTTTATTACAAATCCAATTCATCTTTTTTCAACCGCGCGCTTGCGGGAGATTCTGTTATTAAAAACGCCTCGCCGTATTTTTCATACCATTTGCTGGCTTTGTTTTATCCGATGCAAAACGGCGAGGCGATGTCGATTCTTTTTGAACCTGAAAATTTAAGCGGAAGTTTCGGTTTCGGCGTGAATCAATCGTACCTTATTAACGCGGACGGCGATATTTTGATACATCCCAATCAGAGAATGGTAAGGCAGGCAGCCAATATTTCCAACAGAGGTTATATCCGTTTTATCCGCGACAATCCCGTGCGAAGCCGGCAGGATTTATTCGAAGACGAAGGCGTAAAATCCTTTATCGCTTATACAAGATTGAATTCAGGCGATTCAATTGTAATAACGAGTATCGAATACAATATAATCTTTGAAGGGATCGATGCGACAACGCGCCGCAATTTGTACCTGACCGCCGCGGTTGTATTCCTGTCGATTCTTTTTATCTGGTTTTTTTCCAAGTCAATTTCTGTCGCGTTAAAAATTCTCGCTAATGCCGCGCGAAAAATTGAAGGCGGTATTTTCGAGCTTGACCTTGTTCCCAAAAGCAGGGACGAAATCGGTTATCTTACGGCGAGCTTTCAGAGGATGAGCAAGGCGCTGAGTATTTTCGGGCGTTTTACAAACCGCGAGATCGCCGTAAAAGCAATGCGCGGCGAAATTAAACCGGGCGGTCTTCCCAAACACGCTACCATCTTTTTTTCCGATATACGCGGCTTTACCGAAAAATCAGAGATTTTTACAAACGAATTCGGTAAGGACGCTTCCGACAAAATTGTTTTTTGGCTTAATAATTATTTTACGCAGATGGTTGACTGTGTGGAAAAAACAAACGGCGTTGTAGATAAATTTATCGGCGACGCTGTTATGGCGCATTGGGGAACGGCTTACAGCGCCGGAAGTCCCGCGAAAGACGCTTTTAACGGAGTTAAAGCCGCGCTTATGATGCGAAAAGCCCTTGTCGCGCTTAATAAAAAACGCATACCGGGCGACCGGGGTGATCCGCCCATTATTATCGGATGCGGAATTAACACAGGAATTGTAACAGCAGGACAGCTTGGGTCGGATGTCCGCATGGAATATACGGTTATCGGCGATCCTGTAAATCTTGCTTCCAGAATTGAATCTTTAAATAAACCGCTGGGAACCGATATTCTTATTTCAGAAAGCACGTGGAACCATGTTAAATATTTCTTTATTACGGAAGAGATGCCTTCCGTTACCGTAAAAGGAAAAGAAAAACCTGTGCGTATTTTCGCTGTTATTAACCATGTCAGCGTAACGTCAGGACCAAAAACTCTTAAAGAGGTAAGGGAACTGCTTGGCATTAAAGCGCCGGATATTTCCAAAGTTGATATTAACGCGGACGAAATGAAATATAAAATCGGTTCCGAATAATTATAATAAAAAATGAGAAGTGTGTAATGGACAATGAACTTTCATATAAAATTACCGAGAGCAGGAAAGAAATTCGTTCAAGGACGACAGTTGCGGATGTTTTCGTGGTTATTCTCTGTATCTGCGGTTTATGCGCAAGCCTTTATTTGTTTTACAAAGATTTTTTCGCCACATTTCAATCTTTGATTATGCCGCCCGCCGGAACTGTAACCGTCAAGTACAATACAGTCCAGCGCCGCCATAACGACAGGGTAGTGTGGGACAGGTTGAATACGCAGTCGCCCGTTTACTCAGGCGATCTTGTCAGAATAGCCCGTCTTTCAGGCGCGACTTTAAATATAGACGATAATAATATTGAGTTAGGTGAAAATACATTAATACGAATTCAAAAAGACGCAAATTTACTGCAAATACAATTTTTTTCCGGCGATATTAACATTTCGTCTAACAAGGACTCAAACGCGCTTCAACTGCTTATCGGCGAACAGGTTGTAAAAGTCGCGCCTGGAACCGTATTTAACGCGCTTACGGGCGATATGGGGCTTGTGTTGAAAGTAACCGAAGGATCGGCGCAGATTTCAGGCGAGAATAAAGAAACAAGAGAAATCCCCGCGGGTACGATGGTTGTTCAGGATACGCAGGGCGAAGCGTACTATCCGGTTGACGCGGTAATTCCGCCAAGGATTGCGCCTTCTTTAGCGGATTCTAACGCAATAGCGTTTCCCGCGCAGGGCGAAGAAAAGTTTACGCAGGATAATCAGGCTGAGGATACTCAGGACGTTTTGGAATTAATGTCGCCTCAACAGCAGGCGCAGCTTTCGTTGTTATCGGAAGATCAATTAAACTCGCTGTCGCAGAGTCAGTTGGAACAACTGGCGTCGATGCCTCTTACAGAACTTTTACAGTTTGCGCTGCTTCCTGCCGATCAGCTTTCACAAATGTCAGCGGAACAGATTCAACAGGCTCAGCAGGAAGAGCAGGCGCAGCGCGCGCGTCAGGAACAGCTTGCTTATCAGCAGGAACAGGCAAGGCAGGCGGAGCTTGTTCGCCAGGCGCAGTTGGAACGCGAGCGCCGGGAGCGGTTGGCGCGTCAGGCGGAAGAAGAGAGGCAGGCGCAGCAGGCGAGGCTTGCGCAGCAGCAGTGGCAGGAAGAGCAGACACGCCGCGCCCGTCAGGAACAATTAGCGCGCCAGGAGCAGGCTCTGCGGGAACGGCAGATGCGAGAGCGTCAGGCGCAGGAAGAACGCGAAATACAGGAACAGTTGGCGCGGCAGGCGCGGTTGGAGCGCGAACGGCAGGAGCAGCAGGTTCGGTTGGAACGCGAACGGCAGGAGCAGCAGGTTCGGTTGGAGCGCGAACGGTTGGAACAGCAGGCGCGTCAGGAGCGGCTTGAGCGAGAGCGGCTTGAGCGCGAACGGCTGCAAAGCGAGACGCAGGAGCGGTTAGCATTGGATGAGCGCACCGAAACCGATCAGCAGGAGCCTCTTGCGCGTCATGAAACAGGACGCGAAATACAGGAGCAGACAGAAGACGAACCGCAGGTATATACCGCGCGGCAGGAACCTTTGCCTCCTCCCGCCGAAATGCTTCCTGCCGCCGGAATGAGAATCGGCGCTTCTGAATTACAGCGCCAAAGAGACATTGAATTTAACTGGTCTTCGGTTGAAGGCGCCAACGCGTACATAGTAACCATCTATAGAGACGCATCTCCGCGCCGCCAGCAAGTTTTCCAGAGCGAACCGCTGTCAGAATTAAATTATACTTTTACTGATTATCAGGCGTTAGGGGAAAACGGTACTTTCTTCTGGCAGGTAGAGCCGGTATTTTATAATGACGAAGGAACGATAGTCAGACGAGGCGCTGCAAGCCAGAATTCATTTGAACTTGATATTCCGCGTCCGGGACGCGTGCGGGTAAGGGATACGGGGGTTCTGTATGGCAGATAATAAAATACTCCCGCTTGTTTTATCAGCCGCTGTTTTTTTTATATCTGCTTCTGTGTTATGCGCTCAGGAAGAAGCCGAGCCTTTACAGCCGGGGTATCATATCGATTACAGCGGAGGCGAGGCAAAATTTATCCAGCGTTTAATGTGGGATAAGGATCAGTACGCGCTTTATTATGAGATAGAGATTCAGATTTATAAAGAAACGTACACGGATTATTATTATCAGATTGTAAAAGAAGAATATATAAATCTTTCATTGCCGCCGGGACAGTACCGTTACAGTATAACCGCGTTTGATTTGCTCGAAAGAAGAGGGGAAACGTCAGAATGGATGGAATTCAGGGTTATCGCGGCATATCAGCCTGGAATTAACAGGATAGTTCCAGAATCGTTTTATATGGATCAAATGACAGAAAGGATACTGCATATCTCGGGAAGTAATATTTTTGAAGAATCCGTAATATATCTCAGGGATCAGGAAAAATATATTTTTCCTGTCGAAAAAATTTATGTTAACACCTCCAGAATAAGGCTTGTCTTTGACGATGAAAGACTGGTTCCCGGAAATTACAATATAATAATCGAAAATCCCGGCGGGCTCGTTTTTTCTTACGACGGATTTTTTATCGGTTATAAAAAGCCGCTTGATGTTTTTATTAAAATGTCTTTTAATCCCGCAATTCCGGTTTACGGAGATTTAAAAGATATGTTTGGACCGAAATTATATCTGCCGTGCATAGGTCTCAGTATTGAAGCGATTTCGTCCAAACGGACTTTTTTTAACGCCGGTATGGAATTTGCGGCTTCCGTATATGTACTGAGCCCTGTTACCGCTTTACGGTTTAATATGCAGGAAATATACGACAGTTATTCGAACATAGGAAAAGGTATGGCATTCGTTGATTTTGACATGAATGTGGCTTTGCAAAAACGGTTTAATAAAATACGCAATATGATCACATTCCGTATCGGCGGCGGGGTGTCATTACTGGCAAACACGGGAGGCTCAGGGGTTAACGAAGCCGCCGCCCACGCAAACGCAGGTATTAGCGCTCTGTTTCTTTTATTCGACATAATGCACATTGAAACCGGAGTCGATTTCTCCTATTATATCGGTTCGTCAACCTTCGCCCTTATAAAACCTAAAGTGTCCATTGTCTGGAAAAAATAGCAGCCGAATGCTTGTATAAAACCTTAATTTTTGCTAATCTACACAGGGACTTTTAATAGACCTGGTAATACAATTTTGAAGGATGTTACTCATGAATTTATTTATTTTTTCTTTGTTAATGGGCGCCCAGCAAGCGGCCGGAGCTGAGGGCGTACCGCCGACAGGGGGAAGCCTTTTAGGCAGTTTTATTCCTTTTATAGTGATAATACTCATTTTCTACCTTTTAATAATCAGACCGCAGAGCAAAAAACGTAAAGATACCGAGAAAATGCTCGGAGCTCTTAAAAAAGGCGATAAAGTTGTTACAATCGGCGGGCTTTACGGGACAATCCAGAGCGTAAAAGAGACAACTGTAATCATGAAAGTCGATGATAACGTAAAACTTGAGTTTTTACGCAGCGCAATCTCCAATGTTGTACAGCCGACAGCGGTAAAAGAAGAAAAAATAGAAGATAAAAACGAGGAGAAGGAGGATTCAGAAGATGAAACCTCCAAAAACGGTGAATAATTATGAGTAAACGCTACAGATTCGTTATTTTACTTTTAGTATTAGGGGTTTGTTTCCTGTTTCTATGGCCCACGGTACGCTGGTATTTTTTCATTCCCAGGGATCAGCAGGCTCTGGCGCTGGAATCAAGACAGCAGATAAGAACTTATTCTTCCCAGGCCGCAAGCGAGGATCTTCAGCGTCTTCTAGACGCCGCCCGCACGAACGGCGATGTCCCCGAGGATCTGGAATTTATTACATCCATCGCCAAGAAGAAATATAAAACGCTTAAACAAGCTGTTTCCGATAAACCTTCCGCAAGACAGGTTCTTGAAGCTTTTACATCGAGAAGGGAAGCGCAGGACGCAGTAGAACAGAAATACGCCGATGATATTTTCGCTTTAAAGAATCTTCAGCGTAACGCGGTTAAGCTCGGACTCGATCTTTCGGGAGGCTTAAGCATTGTACTGCAGGTCGGGCGTACATTAACCGACGATAATCCCGAGGACGCGATGAACCGCGCTTTGGAAGTTTTAAACAACCGTATCGACCAATTCGGTTTAACCGAACCTGTCATAAGAAGACAGGGTAATGATCAAATTTATGTTGAGATTCCCGGTACGGCTGACCCCGAGCGAATCAATGATATTATCATGGGAAAGGGAAGCCTCACTTTCCAGCTCGAAGATTCAGAGGCTACAGAAGCTTTTTACAATTATTACAGATTCAATCCTACCACAACCTTCGACGCGAACGGCAATCTTTTGAATCCTTCAATTATTCCCGCAGACACTGTGATTTTAGGTTGTTACACGAAAGACAGATACGGCCTTGATGAACAGGAAAGAAATCTTGACGGTTCATTGCGTTTTATCGCCGTGAAAAAAGAAATCGGTCTTGACGGCAACTATATCGAAGACGCCATTGTCGAGCGCAACAATATGGACGGCAAGCCGGAAGTTATTTTTAGATTGAGCGCCGAAGGCGGAGAAATTTTTTACAGACTTACTTCCGCTAACGTCGATAAAAATCTTGCCATCGTTCTTGACGACAAAGTAAAATCAAGCCCGAGAATTTCTACTGGTATCCGCGACAGGGGAACCATTACCGGTTTCAGTTCCGAAGAAGCCGAGAATCTGGCTCTTGTTTTAAGAACCGCCGCTTTTCCGGTTGAACTTAATGTGGCGAGCCAGCAGAGTATCGGCGCCTCCATGGGAGAGGATACGATTCGTCAGGGGCTTTACGCGCTTCTTGGCGGTATCGCGGCGGTGCTTTTGTTCATGCTTGTGTGGTACAGAACAGCGGGCATAAACGCGATCATCGCACAGTTATTAAACTTTTACATAATGTTCAGCGTGTTATCCGCTCTTTCTTTTACGCTTACGTTACCCGCGATTGCAGGTTTCATTTTAACGATTGGTATGGCGACAGACGCTAACGTAATTATATTTGAGCGCATGAAAGAAGAAATGCGCCTTGGAAAATCCAGAAAAGCGGTTATAGAAGCCGGTTTTGGAAAAGCGTTCTGGGCGATCATGGACTCCAATATTACAACATTCATCGCCGCGCTTTTCCTTTCGCAGTTAGGCTCCGGCCCGATCAGGGGATTCGCGGTCGCTCTTTCGATCGGTGTTTTCTCATCGGTCTTTACCGCCCTTTTCGTGTCACGCTTGATTTTCGACTTTGGAACCGACGTTATGGGCAGTAAAGGGCTTTCTGTAAGCTGGACAACGCGTATTCAGGAATCAGGCAGCGCAAGAGCGAAAGGAGCCAGTCTATGAAAAAGATAATCCGATTTTCTAAGTTTTTTATTCCTACGGCGGTTATCTCCTGCATTCTTGTCGCTTTCAGTATCTCCGGTTATGTTTTAAACAAAGGCTTTGCGCTCGGCGTAGATTTTCAGGCTGGTCTTATTCAAGAAGTGCAGATCGCTCCTACAGCGTTTAACCTTCGCTGGAACGGAACGACAAACGCGGTTATTCAATTTGATCGAAGCGGTATTTATATTATTATTTCCGGTATCGGCGCGGAAAGCAGAACATATACATATCTGTTTTCCGAATACCCAGAAATCGGCGAGATTAAAAACGCCATAGCGCGGGATTTGCCTGATCTTGAAGTGACAATACCGTCAAGCGATAATATTAATTCAAACTGGCTGCTTTTCAGCTCGCAGGGAAATCCGCAGTTAAACAGCGTTACTCCGTTTGTTGTGCACTACCTCGATCCTTCAAGCGCTCCGATTGATATTTCCGAAATAAGAACCGCAATGGCGGGTTTCAGCCAGAGCGTTGCGGTGCAAAGTATCGGACAGCCCGGCGACCGTCATTTTATGATCCGTGTCGAAGACAAAGAAGATGATCGCGTAAGATCTGACGAAGTTGTTCAGATTCTTGAATCTTATTTCGGCAAAGGCTATATCGCTGTAGTCCGCTCTGATTATGTCGGCTCAAGCCAGTCGCAAAAACTGATCGAACAGGTCTTTTATCTGATACCTCTCGCGCTGTTAATTATTCTTATTTACCTGATTATCCGTTTTAGACTGCAATACGCGGTAGGAGCTGTAGTCGCGATTTTGTACGACATTCTGGTTATTATCGCGTTCATCGTCTGGACAAGGCTTGAATTTAACACAACTTCAATCGCGGCTATTCTGACGATACTTGGTTATACAACTAACAATACGATTATTTTCTTCGACCGTGTAAGGGAGAATTTGCGCATATATCCCGATCATTCATTTAAGGATGTCATTGACATTTCGCTTACAAATATTCTTGGCCGTACCATCATTACAACAGCGACTACAATGCTTGCGGTATTGTTCCTGTTTATCTTCACAACGGGATCAATGAAAGATTTCGCTCTTATTCTGCTTGTCGGTATGACTTCGGGCGTGTATACAACGCTGTTCATTGTTTCCGGCTTTGTCAGTTTCTGGAACGATCAAAAAATTAAGCAGGAAAAGAAAAAGCTGGTTTCAGCTTAAATAAATGACGGTAAAACGCGCGCGCTGCCTTGGTTTTTGTATGGGAGTGCGCCGCGCCGTCGCACTCGCTTACAAGGAAATCGAAGATGCCAAAGCAAGCGGTTTTCCCGTCTACACATACGGCGCCTTAATCCACAATCCTGAAGTTTTAAAAGATTTAAAAAACAAGGGTGTGGAAACTCTTGACGGCTTGCCGTATACATCCGACTGTTCTGTAATTATCCGCGCTCATGGTATAAGCCCTGTAATAGAGAAAGAATTACGCGGCGCGGGCTGTTGTATAATCGACGCGACATGCCCCAAAGTAAAGGAAAGCCAGCTAAAAACTCAAGAACTGCTTCAAGCCGGTTTCTGTCTGTTTTTGGCAGGAGAAGCAAAACACCCGGAAATTGAAGGCATTGCAGGATATGCAAAGCAAATCTGCCGTAAACATTCAGGCGCGTTCTCGGTTGTAAGCAATGAAAACGAGGCGCAAAAGGCGGCGGAGCTTTTATTAAAAAAAAGAAGCAAAGCAAAAACTGCTCTTTTAGGGCAGACTACAATTAGCGAAGAAGAGTACCGCTGTATCGGCGATGTAATAAAAAAATACTTTCCCAATCTTGAAATTGTTGATACAATCTGCGGCGCGACAAGCGAGCGCCAGCAGGCGTTACGTGAACTTCTGCCGGAAGTGGACGCGGTTATTGTCGCAGGCGGCAAAGATTCTTCCAACACACGCCGTCTTTTAGCGATTGCTGACAGTTCAGGCAAACCCTGCGCTCTAATTGAAGAAGCCGAAGAAATCCCCAAAAACTTTTTTTTATTTAAAACAGTAGGTTTGTGCGCGGGCGCCTCTACCGACGATTGCGCAGTTGAAAAGATAGAAAATGCTTTAAAATAATCTCTTAAAACTTTTAGTTTTTAAAGGTTCCCTTAATTAAATCCCAAATCGCTTAGAGCTTTTTCTGTTTCGGATATTTCATCATAAGGCATAGTTTTATCAGCGTAAATTATCGAATTTTCATGGCCCTTACCGAGGAGCAGTACAAGATCGCCTTTCTTCGCCAGCGAGAGAGCCTTTCTGATTGCAGCCGGTCTTTCAGGTATAAGAAAGAGATTTTCTTCTTGTTTAAAAATAATTCTTTTCTGGTTTTGCCCGTCATCATTTTCAAGAACGCCCTTTTTTATTTCTTCCAGAATATCCTCAGGTTTTTCGCCGCGCGGATCTTCGTCTGTCAAAATAATTATATCAGAGTAGTAAGCCGCGATTTTTCCCTGCTCGTATCTTTTTTTTGTATCACGCTCTCCTGCGGAGCCGAAAAGGCTTATTATCCTGCCGTTTGTTTTATCCATTCTTGCGCGAAGAGGAGGGAAGATTGTCTGGAAAGAGGATGGAGTATGCGCATAATCTACAACCGCCTCGAAAGGCTGTCCTTTATTTATATTTGTCATTCTTCCCCTGACAGGTTTTAAATATTTTACAAACGGAGCGATTTCGCGTAATGGAACGCCTGTTAATCCTGACACTGTTAAAAGAGACGCAAGGACATTTCCCGAGTTATATGCGCCTGGAAGTCTGTCGCGCAGTTGGATAAGTTCTCCTGACTCAGGAATTGATATTACATACCAGTTGCCCCACGCGCAGCTCTCTATCGCTTCAAGGATGACATCTCCGTCTCTGCCGGCGGGACTGTATCTGAATATTTTATTTTTTGATAATTTTATTATATAACGCGCGCTTTTATCGTCGTTGTTTATTACGCCGAACGATCCTGCGAACGAGCTTCCGGTTTCGGGAACATAACGGTTTACGGCGCGGAAAAGGTTTGCTTTATCATCCCTGTACTGTTCCCATGTTCCGTGAAACTCAAGATGCTCATGAGTTATGTTTGTAAGAACTCCGGAGCAGAAATCGACATCTCCAAGACGGTTAGTCTTGGGAGAAAGACCGTGGGAACTCGCTTCCAATACCGCGTACTCACATCCGTTATCTGCAATTTCTCTCAGAAGCCTCTGAACTACCGGAGCTTCAGGAGTTGTCTGGTGTTCCGAATTCCATATAACGTCTCCTCCAAAACAACGCTGGACTGTAGAAACAAAGCCGGCTTTTTTCCCAAGCATTGTCAGTAACTGCCAGATAAGATAAACAGTTGTGCTTTTGCCTTCGGTTCCTGTGACTCCCGTTACGAGCATACTTTGTGAAGGAAACCTGTAATAGGACGCGCTTATTGGGGACATTGCGAAACGCGCGTCTTTTACTTTTAAATAAATAATTCCGTCTTTTTTTTCCGCAATATCGTTTTCGTGAACAATAACCGAAGCGCCGCGGTTAATTGCGTCGTCTATATAGAGACTGCCGTCTGTATGAATACCCGGGAGGGCAAAAAAAAGGCTTCCCTGTTTAACATTTCTGGAATCATATTCAAGAGAGTTTATATCGGGATCTGTTTTTCCTTCTATGGAAATAAAACCTGATTTCTGTGAAATTTGTTTTGTAAAGAATTGCGAAAAGTACATTACGCGCTTACTCCTCGCCAAAAACAATTGCTGTAAATGTGGAGAGCTTCGCATCAGGCATGTAACAGTATCCCGAAGGAAGACCTGCTTTTAAGCAAATATAATCGAGGTATTCGTCAAGATTCCATCCCTGTTCTACCGGAACCTGCGGAAGAAGAACGCCGGAACGTCCTCTGCCTGTCAGTAATAATCCATGAACGCCGACTTCCACTTTTTGCGGATCGGCGCAAGGCGTCATCGGAGAAAGCGCTGATATTTCGATATGGCAGAATTTAAATTCTTCTTTTTTGATAGAAGGAAAACGCGGATCTCCGAAGGCGGCTTCATTTGCCATTACCCGGACTGTTTCGATCAGCGGAAGCGACGCCGTCATCCTTCCGATACAGCCGCGCAAACTGCGTCCCGGAAGCATATGCAAAGTGACGAACGCTCCGCAAGGGGTATGCAGGTTTGAATCTGCGCTTATGTCGCCGCTGAACGACGGTTCACGGCCTTCCAATTTTGCCAAAATTGATTCCCGCGCCTGAGAAAGCAGAATTTTTTGTTCTTCTTTGGTTATGGTGAATTCCATTTCTTTAATATATTATATTAAAGGAAGTTTTTATGGAACAAGGAAGAAAGTCAAAAACAATAAAAATAGGCGGTTTTTCCCATGTTCGCCCTGTTTTCGTCGGAGGAAACAGTCCTGTCGTTATTCAAACAATGTGGAAGGATCGTCTCCTGATTCAAGATTTGGATAACGCCGCGGCCAAAATCGAGGAATTGGGCTTGATGGGCTGCAATCTTCTGCGCTTTGCGGTTCCCGACATTCAATCCGCCGAGTTACTCGGCAGGCTCGCCGGGATGGTGTCAATGCCGCTTGCAGCCGATATTCACTTTGATTATAAAATCGCGCTTCGGTGTATGGATTTCCCGATCGCCAAAATCCGTATTAACCCGGGAAATATCGGAAGCGCCGAAAAAGTCCGCCTTGTGCTTGAAAAAGCCGCCGCAGGCTCTGTTCCGGTCAGAATCGGTGTAAACGCGGGAAGTTTGCCGCAAGACCTTCGTAAACAGGCAGATGAAGGCGTTTTAACTTCCGCGCAGGCTTTAGTCCGGGCGGCTGAGAGGGAAACAGCCTTTTTTAAGGATTTTGGCTTTACTGACTATCTGGTATCAATGAAAGCCAGCTCAGTTGCCGATACTATAATAGCGAACCGTTTTTTTTCGGCGGGGATGGAAGCGGAGGATGAAAGCCCTCCCCTGCATATCGGGGTGACAGAAGCCGGTCCTTTGACAGCCGGAGTCGCCAGAAATACCGCCGCTTTAGTAACGCTGTTAACAGAGGGTATCGGCGATACGATAAGAGTATCATTGTCCGACACCATGGAAAACGAGATAATCGCAGGCAGGGAGATACTGACTGCCGCCGCCCAGCTTGCGAGCGGAAACGACAGGCTGAAACACAGGGGTGTGAATATTGTTTCATGTCCACGCTGCGGACGGTACAGTTTCGACACTCACGGCTTTTCAAGCCGCTGGCTGTCTAGACTATACGCCATGGACAAGGACATAACTGTAGCAATTATGGGCTGTGAGGTGAACGGCCCTGTGGAAGCCAAACATGCCGATTTAGGTATAACAGGAGCAGGAGATAAAGTTTTGATTTTTATACACGGCGAGATAATTAAAACAATCACCGCTGATTCAGCGGATACTGCATTTAACGAGGAACTAAAGAAACTATGATTAATTGTAAACAAAGTAGAAATGTAATCTTAATGATTTTATTATTATCCTCAGTTTCTTTATTTGCGCAGCAGCCGATAGCTCCGCCGTGGTGGCTGTCGCTTGAAACAGGCAAGCAGAATTTCAGAGCAGGCGACTTTGGATCGGCTTTGATGCTGTTTGAAGACGCACGGCGTGACAGGCGGGCAATGTATGAGCAGATGGAAAGAGATGTAATTACATTGCTTTCCATTAACGAAGTCCGCAGAATCGGCGATTCGCTTGAAAGAGTCGAACGTTATGCGAAAGATAGACATTATAACGCCGCGACTGCCGCGTTTAACGAATTGTATTATCGTGTGCCAAGAGCGGGTTTTAACAACTCGGCATTGTCGGCGCTTGCGGCGTTCGACAGGCTTAAAAATTATCCAGAGGCTGAATATTGGATCGGCGAAGTTTATCGTGTTGAAGGCGAACTGCAGCTTGCGCTGTCTCAGTTCAAGAAAGCGTATTCAATGCGCGGCATTGCGGATGATCCGGGATTTGGAACATCATTGCGCTATAAGATCGCGGGTATTCATAACATTAAACAGGAATACACCGAGATGATAGACGTGTATCTTTCGATTATCAATGAATCGGATACGCTTTGGGCAAGCTCCGCGATAAACGGCGACAGCGGCGCGCCTGTTTCAGATGCGCAAGCCGCCGCTTCTTTCGCAAGATCCGCTATGACGCGGACATTATCAGAGCATGGTATAAACCGCTTTTTGGAATTGTACAGATACAATAACAGTATTGTAGAGCCCGCGCACAGATTATTAGGTTTTTATTTCGCGCCGCGAAGCCGTCCGTCAGCCGAACAGCATTTAATGTTTTCGTTTCTTATTCAGAATACAAAAATTATAGAAGAAGTCCGGCGCCGTACATTTGACTTTGTATTTACAGATCTTTCATCGCTTGCGCAGGAGATTTACAGGAACCCGCTTTTATTATCGTATATTGATGAAGTCGAGTATTTTAGAACGATTTACTATTTCGGGGTAAGCCTTTACTGGAATGGAAAAACATCTTCAGGGCGTTCGCTTTGGGAATTTCTCGCAAGCCAGCCTCAGGCGGGCGAATGGAACAGCAGAGCCGTTATGCAGATTCGAAATCCGCACCCGGAACCGCTGATAGAAGCTCCCAGAAGTTAAAATAAATTCTACTGTCGGGCAACCCGGATTTGAACCGGGGACCCCAAGTCCCCCAGACTTGTACGCTAAACCAACTGCGCTATTGCCCGCCAGTCGAATCTATTATTGATCACGTTACCAAAATGACGCTTCTTTGTCAATCGGGCTGTCCGTAATAAGCATTCTCTCCGTGTTTGCGTTCCCAGTGTTTTTTTATAATGTGATCCGGCAGAGATTTTGCGTCAGGATCAATTGTTATTGTGAGAAGCGCCATTTTACAAATTTCTTCCAGTACCGAACTGTTGTATACCGATTGAAGAGCGCTGTCTCCCCATGTATAAGGGCCGTGGCCTTTTACTAGAATCATATTGGCGCTCGCCGGGTTTAACCTGTATGTTTTTAATGTATTAATAATCAGATTGCCTGTCTCGTATTCGTAATCATTTAAAACAGTGTCAACGCTCATAAATTCCGCGCAGGGAATTTCGCGCATACTGTGATCGGCGTGAGTTGTGCCAAAAATTGGAACAGGTTTTCCGGCTTGCGCCCATGTCGTGGCATAAACCGAATGAGTGTGCGTAATGCCTTTAATATCTTTAAACTCCCTGTATAAAACCAAATGTGTTTTTGTATCAGACGAAGGTTTCAATTTTCCATCGACAATGTTTCCGTCAAGATCGATTATAACCATCGACTGCGGTTTTAATTTATCGTATTCAACACCGGACGGTTTTATCGCGAATATGCCCTTACCGGAATCGAAAGCCGAAGAATTACCCCATGTAAAAATTGTAAGATTATTACGTTTTATTTCCATGTTTGCTTCGTAAGCTTCTTCGCGTAATGTTTTATAATTTATCATTTGTTCCTCTCCTTATTTATGACAGCTCGCGCTGTTAACGGTAAGAAATTTGGTTCCAATATGTTTCACCCCATCTAAGTTCATCCTGCAGTCTGTTTACATTCGTATTCTTGTCAATTAACACAAATTCTATGCCGCACATTGCTGCCCAATCATGAAAATAATCCGATGTCAGAGCGCTTGTGTAAACAGAATGATGAGTTCCGCCGCACAATATCCACGCTTCAGCGGAATCCGCCAGACTCGGGCGCGGTTTCCATAACGCGCGGGCGACAGGAAGGCGCGGCATTTCATTTTCTATTTTAACGGTTTCAATTTCATTGACAATCATCCTAAAGCGATTGCCGAGATCGACCAAAGTCGCAAGAACAGCGCTTCCGGCGGCGGCGTTAAACACTAAACGCGCGGGATCATCTTTGCCGCCGATTGCAAGCGGATGTATTTCAATTCGCGGTCTGTCTTGCGCTATAGAAGGGCAGATTTCAAGCATATGAGCGCCGAGGACGGCTTCATTTCCAGGCTCAAAGTGGTATGTGTAATCTTCCATGAATGAAACGCCGCCTGAAAGTCCCTGCGCCATTATTTTCGCGCAAAAGGTCAGCATTGACTGTTTCCAGTCTCCTTCCGCGCCAAAACCGTAACCCTGCTCCATCAGCCTCTGCGCGGCAAGACCCGGCAGTTGCGGCAAACCGTGCAAGTCCTGAAAATTTGTTGTAAAAGCGCCTGAGTTACAGACTTCAAGCATCTGTTTAAGGGCGATTTCAATCTTTGCCTGCTGAAGCACCGTGTTTCTTTTAACACTGTCCTGTTTTATTCCGGGAGCGATTTCATATAACGATTCATATTCATTTAATAAATTTTCCGCCTGCGAGTCAGAAATATTCGCATAACGATCGGCTAAATCGCCTATACCCCATGTATTTACCTGCCATCCCATTTTTATTTGAGCTTCAACTTTATCACCTTCTGTTACGGCGACTTCGCGCATATTGTCTCCAAGACGAAGGACAGCTTTATTCATGCCTTCATGTTTTGCAGAAGCCGCGCGCATCCAAACGCCGATCTTTCGGCGCAGTTCGTTGTCCTGCCAGAAACCGGCGATAACTTTTCGCGCAAGGCGCATCCTTGTGTGGATATAACCGTGTTCCCTGTCGCCGTGCGCGGACTGGTTCAGATTCATGAAATCCATATCGATTTTTGCCCATGGAATGTCCCGGTTAAACTGGGTGTGCAGGTGTAATAACGGCTTACGATTAACCGAAAACCCCTGTATCCACATTTTGGAAGGCGAAAAAGTGTGCATCCATGTGATAATACCCGCGCACGAGGGAGAGGCGTTTGCTTCTTCAAAAAGGCTTCGGATACCCTGCGGCGATTTGGCTGTCGGTTTAAAAACGACAGCGCACGGGATATACGGGCTTTTGTTAAATTCGTCTGTCATTATTTTCGCATGATCTGCAACCTGCCTAAGTGTTTCGTCCCCGTATAAATCCTGGCTTCCGACAATAAACCAGAATTCGCAATCTTTTAAATTAATCATAGCCACCTTCCAATTTTAATTTAAATTTTCTATAGCCGCTTTTTCTATATTAAGCCCTGCGGCGTAGCGCTGCATAAATATGTTAAAACTTTCTCTGTCTCTTGCGTCAGGCTTAACATTTATCGTGGAAACGTCCGCAAAAACTTTTTCAGCTAAAAATTGTTCAAGAGTACAAACGCCTTGCGGTTTTTGCAGGATGTATGAAGCAAGCAGGGCGATCCCCCACGCGCCGCCTTCCGCCGCGGAGTTTTCCATAACAGAGACAGGCGTATTTAAAGCCGCTGCCATAAGACGCTGTCCTGTTTCTTTTGTTTTAAACAAACCGCCGTGTCCAAGAAGGCTGTCTATACGGACATTTTCTTTTTCTGTAAGTATATCCATACCTAATTTTAAAGTCGCGAAAGCGGAAAATAGCAGAGTTCTCATAAAATTGGGAAGCGTAAATTTACTGTCGGCAAGCCGCGCGATTAACGGTCTTCCTTCTTCAATTCCGGTAATCGGTTCACCCGAATAGTAATTGCAGGAAAAAATACCGCCTGTGTCAATGTCAGCTTCCAGAGCTTTTCTGTACAGTGCGGCGTAAAGGGCGCTCTTGTCTGTTTTCGCGCCTGTTGTTTCAATTACTTCGTTAAAAAGTTTTATCCACGCGTCAATGTCAGACGCGCAGTTGTTGCAATGAACCATCGCGACAGATTTTCCGTCCGGGGTTGTGACAATATCAATTTCGGGATATACCTTTGACAGATTTTTCTCCAGCACAATCATCGCGAAAATAGAAGTTCCTGCGGAAATGTTTCCGGTTCTTTCTGTTATGGTGTTAGTTGCAATCATGCCGGTACCCGCATCTCCTTCAGGCGGACAGAATGGAATACCCGGTTTTAGAGAGGCGTCCGGGGAGAGCAGAAGCGCTCCTTCTTCTGTGAGTGATCCGGCTTCTTCGCCCGCGTTTAAAATTGAAGGGAGTATACCGGCAATCTTCCAGCTAAAATTGTACGGAGAGGCGATTTCAGAAAATATTTCTATCATTTTTAAATCATAGTTTTGCGTAACGCTGTCAATAGGAAATATTCCTGAAGCGTCGCCTATGCCAAGAACTTTTTTACCGGTTAGTTTTTGATGAACATAACCTGCCAGAGTAGTTATATATTCAATATCTTTTACATGAGCTTCTTCGTTTAACATTGCCTGATAAAGGTGCGCTATGCTCCAGCGCAGGGGAATATTAAAGTTAAATTTGTCAGTCAGAATACCTGCCGCTTTTTCAGTTGCGGTATTGCGCCATGTGCGAAACTGCGCGAGCTGTTTTTCATTCTTGTCAAAGACAAGGTATCCGTGCATCATGGCGGAAATGCCGATTGATCCAACCCGTGCAAGATCAATGCCGTAAAGTTTTTTTACTTCTGTTTTAAGGTTGAAATAACAGCATTGAATCCCTTTCCAGACATCATCCAAATGGTATGTCCAGATGCCGTCTTCCAGTCTGTTTTCCCAATCATAACCGCCTGCGGCAATAAGGGTAAAATCTTCATTTATTAACACCGCTTTAATGCGGGTGGAGCCAAGTTCGATACCAAGAGACGTTTTCCCTTCGATTATATTTTTCTTCGGGTCCATGGATCGATTATATATTGATAAACGATTTATCTCAACTTGACTTTAAAACCGGTTTGTCATAATCATCAGGCGGAATAAAGCCGAGCAGTTGTATGCATGTTGACGCGATGGAGCTAATCCCCAGTTCTGTTGACAGACAGGCATCCTTAGGTTCGTTTTGATACTCACCCTTGTATTCAGGATCATACACGATGCATGGAACGGGATTGAGACTGTGGCTTGTTTTTGTAATCGGCGACCCGTCTTCTTTTCTAAGGACTTCTCCGTTTTTTTTGTTATGTTCGTACATATCGTCACTGTTGCCGTGATCCGCCGTGATGACCATCACGGCTCCCGCTTTTTCAACCGCTTCTTTTATTCTTCCAAGTTGAATATCCATGCCTTCCATCGATTCAATTACCGCGTTGTAAACGCCGGTGTGCCCGACCATGTCGCCGTTAGGAAAATTCAATCTGATAAAATCGTATTTGCCTGAACCTATCGCCTCGACGACTTTATCAGTAATTTCTTTACATTTCATTAAAGGTTTTTGCTCAAACGGAATTACATCGCTTTTTATTTCCACATAGTCTTCCAGTTTTTCATTGAATTTACCGGTGCGGTTACCGTTAAAAAAGTAAGTAACATGCCCGTATTTTTGCGTTTCAGAAATCGCGAGAGTGCGTACTCCGCTTGCCGTAAGATATTCACCCATTGTGCGATCAATCGAGGGCGGATTTACAAGGAACCGTTTTGGAACATGAAGATCACCGTCGTATTCCATAATACCGGCGTAACAAACTTTAGGTCTCCTCTTGCGGTCAAACTTGTTAAAGTTGTCTTCTTCAAACGCGGCTGTAATTTCAAGCGCGCGATCTCCTCTGAAATTAAAATAAATTACAGAATCGCCGTCTTCGATTGTGCCGATAGGCGCCGGCTTGCCGTCTTTGCCGTTTTCGATTATTACAAATTCTTTTAAATCCTGATCTATAATGCCGGGAATTTCTTTGCGGTATGTTTCAACAGCTTCCCGTGCGGATGTAAATTGACGGGCAGCTCCAAGCACATGGGTCTGCCAGCCTCGATCTACCATCGACCAATCCGCGCCGTATCGATCCATAGTGATCCACATCCGTCCGCCGCCCGAGCCGATTTTCGCGTCAAAGTTTTCATCGTTTAATTCTTTTAAAAACGCTTCGAACGGATCGATATAATCAAAAGCACTTAGTTTTCCCACATCGCGGCCGTCAAATAATACATGAATTCTAACGCGTTTAATATTTTCTTTTTTAGCGTGTATGATCATCGCTTTTAAATGATCTAGGTGGCTGTGAACATTACCGTCAGAAAAGAGCCCTAAAAAGTGGAGTGTGCCGGGTTGATGGCATCCCGCGCATTTCGCGCCGCCTTTAACGTTGGCAATTATTTCCTTCCATGCGGCGCCTTCAAACATTGCACCTGTCTTGATGGAATCGGAAACAAGCGCCGCGCCCTGATTAAAAACGCGTCCGCAGCCCATTGCGTTATGCCCGACTTCGCTGTTACCCATGTCCTCGTCTGTGGGAAGCCCTACCGCTTTTCCGTGCGCTTTCAGCCTTGTATGCGGATTTTGCTCTGTTAGAGCGTTTAAATTATCCATTTTTGAATTGGCTACAGCGTCGCCTTCTTTATATTCTCCGTAACCGACACCGTCCATTATTACCAATACTACAGGGCCTTTGCGGCTTTTCCATGCAGGGTTTTTCTTCAGGGTTTCCATAATTACTCCTTATTGCTGTGATTATATCATAAAATTGATTAATCGGAAAGATTGATACACTGTATCCGGTTCTACAAATATACTTCAACAGGGATAGTTGTATTTATTCCGGCGAAAGCGGCGCGCAATGATTCAGCGCGTTTTTCAAGGTATTGCGCGGGCAGGGAAGAAGCTAAAGGATCTTCTGGAGCGGGGCGCGCTTTACCGTAGATTTGCACTTTACGGATATTACCTCCGGCGTCTTCCGCCATTTTACAGACAAGAGCTTCCCACGCTTTTTCTTCCGTCTGCGGAGGCTGTATGCCTTCGACAGCGCAGAGCATTGTCTGTATTGTTGCAGGAGCGCATTTAATAAAATCTTTTATTTTTCCTGTTAATTCGTAAAAACCTGTCGCGCAGCGGTTAATCTTTTGATACCAGTCAGGCGTACCTGCATCCAGTTTTAGCCAGATGTCAAGGAATGGAGTTGCGCGCTTTGCATCTTCGGCGCAGGCTTCTTTAAGCATGTTAAAAATGTGCGTTTGTAAAAGTTCCGTTCCGTTTGTTATCACAACAATCCGCGAAGAAGGAGAAGCATCCGAAACGGCAAGCGTTTCCATGTAAATTTTTTCCGCCAGCTTAAACGCTTCGGCAAAAGCGGGGGAGAGCGTAGGCTCGCCGTTACCTGAAAAGCAAATATCTTTGACAGGTATTTTTTCCTTCTTTGCGTTATCAATCGCCGCGCGTAAATCAGTTTCCATCTGTTCAAGAGAGAATTTGGCTCCGCTTGAAAATGGAAACACTTCGCAATAAGGGCAGTCAAATTGACAGCTTTTTTTATCAGGAAAAAGATTGACGCCGATTGAAAGACCTGCCGAGCGGCGGGAATATACAGGGTACACAATAACGCCCTTTTCTCTTTCGCGATGGTTTGTTACAGGAGTGATGTTCATTGCCATGACTTACTATAAATAAATAAATTAAAATATGCTATCCTGTATTCATGGATGATAAAACAGCCTCGCAGGCGCAAATGCTTTCAAACCGTCTGCAAAAACGTTTTCGACACCTTAAAAAATGGGCGCAAAGAACAGGCGCAGGCGTTTTCAGGCTTTATGATCGCGATATACCGGAAATTCCTCTCGCGCTTGATTTCTACGGCAATTGTATCAGGCTGCAAGAAGCCGCCGTCTCCGGCGCTCTGTACAAACGCCCCTATGAAAAAGATGAAAATGACGAAACACTGTGGCTCGCGGCAATGAAGGAAAGCATTTCTGCCGCGCTTGGAATAAAACATGAAAATGTATTTTTAAAAAAGCGTCAAAAACAAAAAGGTTTGTCGCAGTATGAAAAAATAGGAGAAACCCGTTTTACGCAAATCATAAAAGAGGGCGGTCTTTCTTTTAAGGTAAATTTATCCGATTACCTTGACACAGGTCTTTTTGCGGACAGGCGGCTTCTTCGCGCCGTTATACGCAGCGAGTCTGCTAATAAAAATGTTTTAAATTTATTTTCATACACGGGCGCTTTTTCAGTTTATGCGGCGGCGGGAGGCGCCGCTTCCACCGATTCTGTTGATCTTTCTAACACTTATTTAAATTGGGCTGGAGAGAACTTTTTATTAAACGGTTTTGAATTTAAATTGGCTAAGAAAGGCATTCACACAGACAGAATAAGAGAAGAATATCCCGCCATGACGCGAAGCGCGCAAAGGACGCAGAGCTGCGGTTCTGAGCTTGACCGTAACCAACATACGCTTATCAGGGATGATGTATTAGAGTTCGTCAGGAAGGCTATAACTGAGAAAAAATTGTGGGATATAATTGTGATAGATCCTCCGGCTTTTTCCAATTCCAAGAAAATGCCTGATAATTTTGATATAAACAGAGATATAACAGATTTGCTTGTAAAATGTCTTGAGCTTCTTCGGGCGGACGGGAAAATGTTTGTCAGCGTGAATGTCCGCCGAGGCGCTTTTTCTGCTCAGGAATTGGATGCGCAACTGCGCTCAAAATCTTCGCAGAAGGATTTACAAGTAATTGATTTAGATAATAAAATAACAGATGAGGACTTTAAAAGCAGGAAAATACCAAAAGCGTTTTTAATCAGGAGGTAAATGTTTTTATGTTAAAAAACCGGATTCTGTTTTTATTTTCAACCCTGTTTAAATGCTGCTCTAATCTGCCGCAGGAATCTGATAACAAGAACGAAGAAAATAAACCAATTCTAAAATATCCCATTATACTTGTTCATGGGATTATTGCTCATGACAGAGAAAGCATTATTAATTTTTGGGGAAGAATCCCCGAAACTTTTGCCGAAAACGGCATTAAAATATTTTTGGGAAACACGGATGCATGGGGCAGTTTTGAGTCAAACGCCGAGCTTTTAAAAGATACAATCGATAAAGTTTTATTGGAAACCCGCAGCGGGAAGGTTAATATAATTGCTCATTCAAAAGGCGGGCTTGACTCCCGTTATTTAATTAAAAAATACAACTACGGCGGCAAAGTGGCAAGCCTTACGACTATTTCTACGCCGCATCACGGCGCGGAACTCGCTGATTTAATTTTTCATCAAAAAATTGTTCACACAAAATCCGTTAAAAAAGCGCTTGAAATTTACGGGCATATCATCGGAGATATTAATCCCGATTTATACAGCGTTAATTACGAGTTAACAACCCAAAATATGAAAGTGTTTAACGAAAATATTATACCGGATGAGCAGGTGTTTTATCAGAGCGTATATACCACAATGAAAAACGCCTTTGACGACATAGCGCACTTTAATAATTATTTATCTATCAGGAAAGTAAGCGGAGATAACGACGGTCTTGTAAGCGAAGTTTCCGCAAGATGGAGCGACAACATTAAGAAATACGAAAACATTTCACACACAGAAATCCTTGATATTAAAAAACGTAAAATATCTGGAATACATATCCCCGATATTTACATGGATATTGTAAGAGCTCTGGGTGAAAGAGGGTTTTAAAAAGATTTAATATTTTTTGCCTGTCGTTGCGGTATTAACGCCGCCGCTGTTAATTTTACAGTTTTAAGAATTCATCTCTGCTTGAAAAACCGGTTTTAAAATAAATTTTACTAATATAATTTTCTACGGTTCTTAAGTTAATATTTAATGTATTGGCAATTTGCTTGTTTGATTTATTTTCTTTTATTAATTCAATCACATCTATCTCCCGTTTTGAAAACTTCGCGTAAACAGAGGAGTTTTCTTTTAATTTGATATTTACCTCGCCGGAAATATATACCTTACCGCTTAGTATCGTATCTATAGCTTTTAATAGTTCATCTTTGCCGCCTGTTTTTGATAAAAATCCTGCAGCTCCCAATTTTAAAGCCGTCTGTATTTTAAATGAATCGCCAAGAGCGGAGCAAACAAGAACAGGAGGTTTGGTAACTTTTTTATTATGGCAAAATTCTTCCAGCATCGGAAGAAAATCCAGACCGTTATCTTCGCCAAGGAGCATGTCAAGAATAATAAGGGAGGGCAGAGTATCTGTTTTTTCGATGATACTCATAGCTTCTTTAAGGGATTGCGCCTGAGCGCAAACTTTAAAAATGCCTGTCTGTTCCAGAATAGAAACAATCCCTGCGTTTAGCATTGGGTGATCATCGATTAATAATACTTGCATTGCTTATTTTATGGTTTTATAACGCTTCGCGCAACATGGATATTTCATCGGTTAATGCTTTTTCTACAAAGCTATTAAGTGACAAATGTTTTTTCTTTGCCAATATTGCGACTTGTCTGTGAAGCTCCGGCGATAACCGCACATTAAATTTACCTGAGTATGGTTTCTCAGGTTCAACTCCTTCTTCTTTGCACCATGAAATATAATCGTTTATTGAATCTTTAAACGCTTTTTCTATTTCCTTTACTGTTGTTCCCTGAAAAGTAATAACATCTCTGGTATTAATAACGTCTCCATGAAAAATTTGAGCTTGTGCGTCATATTCTACAGTTCCTAAATAACCTTTATATTCCATCATAATTGTACCCCCGCATTTTCAAGAAATCTTCGAACAGAATTTACGGCTCCTTTATCGGTGGTTTTTTGCGGATGAGGACGGTGAAAAACAGCACGTGATTCATTTAACTTAATTCGTATTCTCGATCCTGAACCTTCCGATATTTTACCTCCCAAAGCAGCAAAAAGACTTTCAATATCTGCCCATAGGATATTAGCTTGTGTAGGGTTCTTAAAAACTAACTCCATTGTCTTTTTGTGCTTAGAGTTCATATTGAAATGGTACTATAATGTGATACCAGGGTCAACTAGTAAAGAAGACTCAAGAATAAACCCCTTTTAATTGCAATTTTCCATGTTCTTGTGCGTAAACGCACAAAAATCATGTATTTTCTCTCGAAAACTGTGCGTTTTACACGCTTTTTTTAATTTTTTTTCCGCTTTAAATTTAATAAATATTCCCGTATGAGAATAAAAATTGTCAGCGGTGACATTAAAACCGCAGAGGAGTTTTGTATGAAGAAAAGTAAACTTTTGATTGTAGTCTTGATTGGACTACTGTTAGCGGTCGGATTGGGTCAATTAGCCTGCAGCCTCGGCGTAGACTGTGAAGGTTCGTGCGGCATGATTTATAGCCAGCCAGGCGGCGGTAACTGTAGTGGAGTCAACGGTGGTTCTGGAGATAGTTGCGACGGAACCAAATCTGGTTGTATATGTAAAAAATGATTAGTGTATGTCCGCCAGGTCGGTTTCTTGGCGGACAGATGGTATTTCCAAACACACCAAAGAGCCTTCGCCCGTGATTTTTATTCAAAAGGGTTTAATAGTTCCAGTTTAGGAATTTTCTTAAAATCATCTATATTGCGAGTTACTAATATGAAATTTGCAATTAAGGCGGTAGCAGCAATAATTGCGTCTGGTAGTTTGATTTTATTATGCTTGCATAATTCAATTGTAGTTTTTATTACATTTTTACTTAATGGGTATATTACTGATGTATTTATAAAATTTGCCAGAATTGTTTCGTTTTCATGAGTGTCGTTAAATCTCAATACTTCTATCTGTGAAATAACCGAAATGTTGGGTATTTGGTCAACTATTTCTGAGATCATTTACATTCCATTTTGCGGGATCTTACCTGCAAGATAACCAATTATTACATCGGAATCTAATATATATTTCTTTCCCATTCGTTTCGACTTTCCTGCAAAGTATTTTGATATGCTTCGTGCTGTGCATCAGTGAGCTTTAACGCTCCTGCAAACTGACTTGATAGTTTTTCACTGGATATTGTCGTAGTTTTAGTTGAGGTGTTTAACCTTATCAGATCAAGTTGTTCCATATCTGAAAGCAGGTTTAAGGCGCTTGAATTAAGAACTTCAACAGTTAATGTCATATTTTAAGTATATACTTACTTTAAATATTCTACAAGAGAATTTTTATCCTAATTTTTATCATCCCCACGGTATTTCCAAACACACCAATGCGCCTTCGCCAATTTCACTTACAATTTTTAAACGTCCGCCTAAAATAGCGGCGCGCTCTTTCATGCTGATGATGCCAATATGGGATTTATCAATTCCTGTTTTGATTTGCCCTGAGTCATCCAATGGAGGATTAAATCCATTGCCGTCATCGCCTATACCGATATAAATTACGCTGTCTTGTCCCGCGCGCATTGTAACAATCGCTTCTTTCGCTTCTGAATGTTTTTCAATATTAGTAAGCGCTTCCTGAACAATTCTATAAATTTGAAGTCTTTTTTCCATGGAAAGAAAATCCAGTTTAATGTGTGTGTCTATTTCCGCGCGGCAGTCAATTCCCGTTCTTTCGCTGAAATCATGACAGAGCTGTTTTAATGCGTCAGGCAGTTCGCTGAAACGGAAATCAGGCGGAATAAGATCGTTGCAAATATCTCTGGTCTTTTTCATAAGTTCCGTCATTTTTAATTCTGCTTTTTCCGGTTCCAATAATACGCAGCGCATATCTTGGATAACAGTATCATGCAATTCGCGGCTGATCCTCGCGCGCTCTTCGTCCTGCGCAAGCATGTAGGCGTGTGAAAATTCAATTCCTTCGGTTTCGCGTTTAAATGACGTTATTAAAGATCTGTGTAAAAATAAAATGAAGAGCATAATTACCACTATAAAAAATACAAGCGCGATTAATAAATTTAAATAGGATGCGTTGATGTACCGCTGCGCTCCTCCGTCGATCAGTAATAAACTAATAAGACGCTTATTAATTTCACCTGAGACTTCTTTTGCTTTTTCTATGTCTCCCAAAGAGACAGAATCACGAAATGTTAATGCCAGATCAAAAATATTTTCAATCTCAGGGAAATCTTTAACGCTGTAAATGAAAAAACTTCGTTTGTCTTCAGGTGAAAAAGGAATTGCTCTGTATACACGGTAAATGTCAGACTTTTGAAATTCCTGCAGCATTTTTATAAAATCATCCGATTCTGAAAGAAGAAAAGATTCTAAAGGAATCGAATGATTTTCCTGCAATAAAAGATTATCGATATTAGTCCATTTTATTATTATTTCCTGTAATGCAGAGTTATTATGGCTTGCGCATGACAGAAAAAGAACGCCGGATAATATACATAAAAAAAATCTCATTAATAATGAGTATATCAAATAATTAATTATTTTGATATAATATGTTTATGGAACAAAAGAAATCAATTTTTATAAACTGTGTTCTATCACGTAAAAATATAGTAATAATAACGTCTTTATGCATAACAGCGGCTTTGCTGAATATTCTCCTTAGCAGTTTTGTAATGAATTTTTTAAGATTTCCTTTGTTCCTTGATACAGTATTTACAGCCGCTATTTCATTTTCCTTCGGCATAATACCCGGAATTTTTACAGCTATACTTACATGGTTTCTTCCATGCGTTTATTACAGCGGTTTCAATTTTTATTTTTTGTGCAGCGCTGCAGAAGTATTGATTATTTGCGTTTTAAAACCGTCCGTGCTTGATACTCCGTTTTATGCTTCAAAGGAAAAAATTGCCGCGTCTTTAACAGCCCTTGTCTCCAAACTTTTTTTATTATATATATTGTGCACAGCGGCAATCAGTGTTGCAGGCGGAGTTGTGGATTATATTACGCATCTGTTTGTAGAAAGAAATTATTACAGCGTAGACGATCTTTTTAAACAAGGTCTTTTTATGAGTAATATGCCGGTTCTTGCCGTAAATATTCTTTCAAGACTCCCCATAAATATCGTAGACCGCTTCATTGTAATATTCGGCGGATACCTTATTTCAAGAGGATTGGCGAAGATAATTAAGTAATTGTTAAAAACCCATAATGGCGGTTTACGACGTTTCGCCGAAGGTTGAATGTCGCAAACTATTCCTTGATATTGTATTTCTTCCTGAACCTTTCAATGCGTCCGGCGGTGTCAACAAGTTTTTGCTTGCCGGTGAAGAAGGGGTGGCAGGATGAGCAAATTTCAACCTTGATGTCCTTAGTTGTGGAACGTGTTTCGATTACGTTGCCGCAGGCGCAGGTAATTTTTGTCATTTCGTACTTTGGGTGTATTCCGTCTCTCATATATCCTCCAAAAATCGTCCAACTCCCCGATTTATACGGGGTTTAAGGACACAACCCCGTCAGGGATTGTATTAATCGATACCTCCGGTGCCGGTGTTCATCGATCTTAGGAATGCTTCATTATTCTTACTTTTCTTCATTCTGTCAACTAGCAGTTCGATTATTTCGATGTCGTCCATGGGGTTTATAACCTTGCGTAAAACCCATATTTTCTGGATTTCTTCGTCTGTAAGCAGGAGTTCTTCCTTTCTGGTGCCTGATTTTTTGATATTGATGGCAGGGAAGAGGCGGCGGTCGGAAATTCGCCTGTCCAGGTTGATTTCCATGTTGCCAGTTCCTTTAAATTCTTCGAATATTACTTCGTCCATACGGCTGCCGGTTTCTACAAGCGCTGTGGAAATAATGGTTAAACTGCCGCCTTCTTCGATATTGCGCGCCGCGCCGAAGAAACGTTTTGGCTTGTGAAGGGCATTTGAGTCAACGCCGCCTGAAAGGATTTTACCCGATGTCGGCACTGTCTGATTGTAAGCGCGCGCAAGGCGTGTTATAGAGTCTAAAAGGATAACAACGTCCCTTCTGTGTTCCACAAGGCGTTTCGCTTTTTCAAGCACCATTTCCGTTACCTGCACATGGCGGCTTGCCTGCTCGTCAAATGTTGATGAAATCACTTCCGCGCGTACTGTGCGTTCCATGTCGGTAACTTCTTCCGGGCGTTCGTCGATAAGAAGGACGATTAAATAAACTTCCGGGTGATTTTTTGTAATGGCGTTCGCGATCTTTTGCATCATGATCGTTTTACCGGTTCTCGGCGGCGCGACAATCAAAGAGCGCTGGCCCTTTCCGATTGGGCAGAAAAGATTGATCACTCTTTCGCTTACTCCCTCTGTAGATGTTTCCAAATCCAGTTTTTTATTGGGATACAGCGGCGTGAGGTTGTCAAACGGGATGCGGTTTTGCGCGACAGTGGGGTCGTCATAATTTACAGTTTCAACTCGCAGCATCGCGAAAAATCTTTCGCCTTCTTTCGGACTGCGGATTTGTCCGTAAACAGTGTCGCCTGTCTTTAGCGCGAAAAGGCGTATCTGGCTTGGAGAAATATAAATGTCATCAGGTCCCGGAAGGTATGAGTTCTGCGGGCTTCTAAGAAAACCGTAGCTGTCAGGTAATATTTCAAGCGAGCCGTAAGCGTAAATGATACCGCCTCTTTCCGTGTGGGCCTTAAGGAGCGCGAAAACTATTTCTTGTTTTTTTAAGACGACCATGTCGTCGTGCGTGATATTGTAACAGGCGGCAAGTTCTCGAAGGTCTTTCATGTTAAGCCTGATAAGTTCGTTGATTGTAAGGCGGGGTTTGCCGTTATCTTGATCCTGGCGCGGTATCGGTTTGCCGTATAAATCCGGCATGGAAGGTAATTTTGGAAGAGAAGGTAATACTTCGGTTTTGCTTTGATCCGGCGGTTGTTCATCCTGATCATTTCCGTTTTCCGGTCTGTTTGCGGCTTCATTGGAATTGCTGTTTGAATCGGAGGAAGCTCTTTTTACCTTGACGTTTACACGCCCCGAGCTTTCCGCTCTTTCGCCGTTTTCAAACTCTGAGCTGTTTGACGGCTCTTCGTTATTATCAGAATCAGCTTGCGAGTCTGAAGGCTTTCTGCCTCTCTTTAAAACTGCCATTTTTACCACCTATGGATTGCGCCGTTACCGGCAAGATTTGCTGCGCTTATTTTTATAAACATAAATTGATTTTTTAAAAGATACCTCTACTCTAATGTTTTTTTTTATTTGTGTCAAGCGTATGCGAAAATAAATCTCGCATTAAAACAACTCCGTTCTTAATATCATTTCAAGCGCCGCTATTACAGCGCAGATGCGCACGGCGTTTCTGGAACCTGTAAAGTGAAACATCTGCGGCGTTACAACACCGTCCGATGCAACCGCTATCCATATAGTGCCGACAGGCGTTTCGCTTCCGTCTCCGTCAGGGCCTGCAAGCCCTGTAACAGAAGCCGCTATTTTTGCGCCGCTTTTTTGTAACGCGCTTTGCGCCATCGAGCAGGCAGTCTCTTTGCTTACAAGTCCGTGAGCGTCAAGCTCGTCCTTGTTTAAATCCAGCATTGAAATTTTCGCTTCCTTTGTGTAAGTAACAAAAGATCCCCACAGTACGCTGGAAGCGCCTGATGTTTCCGCCAGATAACTTGCTATTAATCCGCAAGTGCAAGATTCTGCTAATGCCAATGTGTGAGAGAGCGCTTTCAATTTTTCAATTACCGTTTTTGCCGTTGTTTCGGCGCGGACAATCAACTGAGGAGCTGGTAACTGGGCGTCTATATTAAATTCTAACATTGTTACGCTGTAAATCAGCTTTTATTTCTTCCGCAGGACGGTGAAAAATTTCCACGTCTTTTTCCACGTTTGTCATCTTGCATTTGCCTTCAAACAAAACGCCGTCCGCTATGCGAAGCTTCGCCGCGCTAATATCTCCCTGAACTTTCGCGCCGCTCATCATATCAACTTTTTCATGTGCGTGCACAGTCCCAAGGATATGTCCGAATACTGTAAGCGAGTTTACCGTTATGTGATCTGCGTCCACCACAGCTTCTTTGTCTACGATAAGGTCGCCTGACGCGTCAATTGTGCCTTTAAAATTTCCTTGTATGCGTAAGGTTGTGGCGAACTTTAAAATACCTGTAAAACTGGTGGTCTTTCCAAGAACTACAATTTCTGTCTTTTCTTTTTTTTTGCCTTCCTTTCTCGGCATCTTAACCTCATTATCATGCGGCGGGACAACCGCACGTAAAATCGAAAATTAAACGAAGTTTAATTAATCATTGCTCCTGCTGAAGGAATTTTCGTATCTGGCTTTCCAGCACCGAAAGTCCTATCTCGTCTTTTTTTAGATTATCCCATTCATTAATTGTTTTTTCAATCCTTGCGTCAAGCGCCGCGATATGTTTGCGTACGGAAAGTATCTGCTCGCTTACAGGTGTTACAAGCCCTATGAGGGTTTCCTGGTTAAAATCGGCGTTATTTGCCGACGCGTTTTCGCTAATTACTGAAATAGCTTTGTCGAGTTCATCGATGCTTCCGACAAAAGCGGAAAGATTGTCTTTTAAATCCCTGTTTAATTCTTCTGCAAGGGCAAGCCTTGTTTCGCGGACTTTTATCTGTTCAAACAACTCGCGGTTACGCAAAACTGCGTTTATACGCGCCAAAACCTCGGTAAAATTAAACGGTTTTGTTATGTAGTCATCCGCGCCGGCTTCAAAACCGGCGACTTTGTGTTTTACGTCATCAAGAGCTGACAGCATAATTACCGGAATATCTTTGTAATTCGGTTCGCTTTTTAACTGTTTTGTAATATCGCACCCTGTCATTCCGGGCATGATATTATCCAGAATAATCAAATCGGGAAGGAATTTTTTAACTTTTTCCAGGACATCCGGTCCGTTATCGCATTTTTCAACCACAAAACCGAGCTTGGACAGCATTACTTCGAAAAAATCCAGATTTATTGTTTCGTCATCGGCGATTAGTATTTTCTTCTGGGTGTTCATTGTTCCCTCTGCTCTTTAGTTTTCTAATTGTACACCATACCGCGCCGGAAAGCAACATGGCAACCGCCATAATTACGAAGAAAACAGCTAAATAATCGCCATTTTTAGTATACATAGTGATATTTTTTACAAGAGGTATTGTCACATTTAAGCCGGTTTCAACGAACGGCGGCGCGTGGGCTGTTATTCTGCCGTTCGGGTCGATTGCGCAGGTCTGCCCTGACGATGTGGAGCGTACCAAAGGACGGTTATTTTCCACAGCTCTGAAAACCGCCATTGAAAGATGCTGGTACTGGGCTGACAGGCTGTTTGACCATGCGTCATTAGAAAGATTGACGAGAACATCGGCGCCTTTCCTTGTAAAATTTCTTGAGATATAACCGAATGTGTCTTCAAAGCAAATCACGGATGCGAATGTGAACCCCGGTCCGTTAAAAATTGTTTCTTCCTTTCCTTTCTCCCAGAAATGAGTATCCGCTTCTTTAAGCCATTTATAAAATACCGGCAACTGTTTCTGATACGGGAAATGTTCCGTAAACGGAACCAAATGCAGTTTGCGGTAAACGCCGGTATTTATTCCGTTTTCGTATAACAGCGCCGCGTTGTAATCAACTCTGTGTTTTTCTGACGCGTTTGGATTAATCGAGCTGTCTTTGCGCGCGTCGTTATTTCCGATTAAAAACGGAACATCCTGCTTTGAAAGATACTCCAATAGCTCTTTGACAAGCGCCCACGAATTTTGATCGTCCCTGTAAGTTGTATGCCAGTAAATACGCGGTATAAACGCCGTTTCAGGCCAGACTACCATCTGAGGTTTAGGCTCCGAGGATAGCGCTTCATCTGACAGCCTGATCAGGCTGGTGAGGTCTCTGCGGTACAGCTCTGTCACCTGTCGAGACGACGGCGCTCTGGAAGCCGCCCAAGGGTCGGTGTTATGTTGAATTAAAGCGATATTAGCCGAAGGATAGTATGAATAATCCTTCATGTTGACGAATCCAAAGACAAGCGAACTAATCACCACAACAAGCCAAACAACGGCAGGAGTTTTATTTTTTAAATTTATTAGAGAAGATATCTCGCAAAGGCGCGAAGGACGCGAAGAACGCAAAGGATGAGGAGGTTTTTTTTCTGATAAACTCAAATCTTCCTCTGCGATCTTTGCGCACTTTGCGTCTCCGCGAGAAAAATTAGAAATAAATTCCGCCAGACAGAATGAAGGGAATGTGACAATCGCGCTTACGCCCCATACGCCTGTGATGCTCGCGATTTGGATTAAAGGTGTTATGCGCCATTGAGAGTAGCCGGTTATTCCGTATGAATAGCCTAAAAATCCCTTTGTGCGCAGGTATTCATACGAAAGCCATATCAGCCATTGTACAAGATATCCGCGTTTAGGAAAAAATATAACTGCAAGTTTTAATAATACGAAAACTGCCGCCATGTAAAAAAGAAAAATAGTGTAAGTGATAGTTCCCGCAAGCGGATGAAAAGTTCCAAGCCAGTAATTGAAAAGCGCGTAAGATGTAAATCCGTAAAGCGCGCCCCACGCGGCGCATGATAAAAGACCGCTTTTGTAAATAACAATCAGGAGCGGAATGAATGCAAACCACGCGAAAAAAGGAATACCGTTTTTGATAACAGGATTTGGAAAAGACGCTGTAAAAAGGACTGACGCAAGGATAACAAGACTCAGGCGGATTAAAATCTGTTTAACCCAACTGTCGTTTTTCATATAATCCTTGCGTTAAAAGTATTTATGATTTTTTCTTTGATTTGACATTATCGTCGTTGATTGCCCAGACTGCCTGCTTTAATTCTCTGCCTGAACGGAAAGCGACGGCGCCGTGCGAACGGATTGTAATTGTTTCGCCTGTCCTCGGATTTCGCGCTTTCGGGCGCGCTTTTCGCACTTTTACTTCGAATGTTCCGAAGCCGCGAAGCTCGATCACCTGGCGGCGCATAAGCGCTTCTTTCATTTCGTCAATGAAAAGGTCAACTGCGCCGCGGATTTCCGCGCGGCTCATTCCGGTTTTTTCATACAAAGCGTCTACAATGTCCGCCTTTGTAAATTTTTTAACCGCCATATTACTGAGCCGCTTTCATTGAATTGTAAAAACGCTGCATTCTGGATTTTTTACGCGCCGCGGCGTTCTTTGTAATAATTCCCTTTCCTGCCGCTGTATCAATTTTTTTAATCATTTCTTTCAACGCGGCGTCCGCGCCGGGATCTTTTTTCTGCGCGAGAGATACAAATTTCTTTACGCTTGTTCTTACAGAGCTTTTCGCCGATTTATTTCGCAGACGGCGCTCTTCGCTCTTGCGGTGCCGTTTTTCTGCTGAACTGCTTTTCTTTGCCAAAGGATGACCTCCAAATAATTTCTACGTTAAACAATTGATCTAGCGAAAATCCGACGGACGTCTTTCTTTTCGTTTGCATTTTTCACATTCCGCCATATTTTTTACCTTGCCGCTTTCGAAGAGAGTTTTCATTTTGATTTCTCCGCCGCATGAACACATGAATCTCTGCGTCGCGCTCGCGGTACGGCTGTTTTTACTGGCCTGTGCCATAATTTTCTCCTAAGATTTAGTATGTAAAAAAGGTACTTAATTACAAATAAAATGTCAACCGTTCTGCTCCGCTTCACCCGGCGGGAAAAGATATAAATCCGGCAGTTTGTAAGTGCGGTTTAGCGCGTAAGACTGCGGATTATGAAATCTGCTTGTTGTCGAGATGGTGAAGAAGTGGTTTAAAGGTTCATGCTCCGTTGAATCTATCTTTATTGAGAATTTAAAATCTTTAACATCATCGGGGGCGTCCGCCGGAATGGGCAGAGGCCAGAAACTGTAAGCGCCCGGAGTGCTCGCAACCATTGAAAAAGGATTCTGCCAATTATTATTCCTCATCGCGACCAGTTTCCCCTGATGATAAAGAGCGATCTCAACGCCTGTTATCGGTTCGAAACTTATTCCGTCAAAAATTCTTCCCGCGATTGTCGGAATATCGTACATCGGGCTGTTAATTTTATGAACGTTCGCCGGCGTTCCGTCGTGCGGAGCTGTCGGGCGCATATTATGGTTTACAACACGCAAGCCCTTGTAAATAAGCGTTGTTATATCGGCTTCGATCTGCTGGTGTTTTACGCCGGCCTGCTCGATTCTGGTAAAACCTCTGTTAGATACAATATAATTCGGTTCAATCCGGTTGAGAGTATAACAGACCGTATCGATACGGCATTGATAACATAGACAAAAATTTTCCGGATTGCCGCCGGCTTGAATTCCGTCAAATATTTCCTGCACCGAGCTAAACACAAGGTCTTCGTTCGTGTTATGAATATCCATCTAAGCCTCCATGTCCATTTACTACTTATATAATATACTACATGCCTGAATAAATGTCTTTACATTTTTTGTATATTTTTGGCTAAAAAACACTCTTATTGTGTACAGCGTTTTGATGAATGAATTAACCGTTTCCGGTTTAAAAGCGCTGGAACTGTCCGCGAAACCGCGCTCTTCATCAAGGACATAAAGACCTGTCTCAAAAGATACCGGCTCCGGTATGTCGATTATAATATCTTTTCCCGAAATATCCAAGCCTTTACGCCTTAATTCTTCTGCAAGTTTTTCTTCATATTTAACCCTGCCGCCGACTTCTCTTAACGCGGCTAAATCGGTTTTTTCAGGCGGAATTTCTGCGGCAGTGGCAAAAATTCGCCCTTCTCGAACTGAATCTACCAGAGAATTCTTCCCAAGAAGGGAAAAAAGCCCCATATCGTCGAGATCGTACAGGCTGTTTCCAGATAATTCGCCTGAATCGAGGCTGTTTATAAGCGCTTTTTTAACCATTGCAGTTGCCGCGCGCACTTGCCTGTGCCAATATACCGTTCTGTACATCAAATATTTTGAAAAAAGGATCGATTCTACATTGGGAATCATCCGGGAATCAATATCTACCCCCTTTTCCTTGTTCGGATACAGTCTTGAAAGAATAAAATCGACATCCTGAGCGCCGTACGGAACTCCGCAGTAACGAGCATCGCGGTTGAGATAATCGAGTTTGTCGGGGTCAAGAGCGCCGGAAAGCAGTCTGCGGTAGAACAGCAGTTCGCTGTCTTTTACGTTCATTTCCTTGTCTACAATCGCCGCCGTGAAATCCGGGTCTGCTCCTGTCGCTCCGACAAGACCGCGCATAGGTTCTTTCAATATAATTTCTCCCGTGAGCGACTCATGGGATTTAAGGGACAGTTCTTTTAAAGAGTGCGTATAGGGGAAGTGTCCCAAATCGTGGAGAAGGCAGGCGGCAAGGAAGGATTTAACTCCCTCGTTTGTAAGCCAGTCAGCGCCGCGTTCGGCAAGGTTTTGAAGAAGGCGCCTGCCAAGATGGTATACGCCGATAGAGTGGCTCGCCCTTGTGTGGGTGGCTCCGGGATAAACAAGGTAAACAGGACCTAATTGCATGATCCTTGTAAGCCGCATGAAAGGAGGGGATTTTGTTAAAAGAGCCTGTTTTTCTGTCATATAGATATGACCCCAAAGGACGTCTCTTACAGGATGGGTGTAATCTTCTGTCAGGGAAGCTTCGATCGCGTTCTTCATTATCCAGAATATTATAGATATATTTATTATTTTTTACTAGAATATAAGTAGTGCGTAATTTTCATTTTTTGCGTCTTCTGGCGCTTGGATTTTTATTATTTTCTCCGGTTCTTGCGGTCTCTCAAACTCAAGACGAGCGTGTTTTACGGGGTTCGATCCCCGAGGAGCTTCTTCGCCCCGCAAGGAGCGAAGCTCCGCGTTATCCCATTGATACGGTGATAGGCGAACTAGGGCAGGGCAGTGTATCGTCCGCTGCGTTTAATTTCGCCAATAGTATCTGCGCGGGTTTTTTAACAGGGAACGCAGAATACCGCTCCATATCTTCGATTAACTCGGCGGTGAAGGAAAATCTGATGTCTTCGCTTAAAACTGTCAACCCTGCAAGTTACAGGATCGGCGGAGGAAGGGAAGAGGCTGACGGCGCGTTCTCGTTTCTTGTGAGGTTCATCGGAAGAGATCAAGGAATAACAGGCGAATTGTATATAAGGTTTGTGACGAGACAGACTGAAAGAGAAATTGATGTTGAGGTTGAAGTTGAAATTGAGCCTGAAGAAATCGAAGGCGCAGAAAATACTGATGGCGTTAGAAAAGAAAAAAGAATTGAAAAGAAAATAGAAACAATTTCTTCCAGTTCATGGATATTTGAAGAATTGCTTCTTGAAGACGCAAAGACCCGCGACGCTGAACTTCAGGAATCAATATATTATTATGATTTTAATCCTTACGAGAGGTTTTTCTGATTTATGGCAACACCTGTGGGACGAATTGAAAAAGAATTTCTTTTTAAAGCGTTATACGAAGAGAAACTTCCTATTGTATACGTAAAAGACAGAACGGAATATGTTTTTAAAATGGCTCAGAAAGCCGGTGAAGAGCTGGTTTTCCGCCCGGATAAATCTCCGGGAAAATTTAAAAATCATTTTAAACTGCCGCTTCTTTTTAATTACCGGGGACAGGTAATAGATTTTACCGCTGAAATTCTCGCGCAAAAAGACGATTTAATTTACTGTAAAGCGCCGGATACGCTTTACAAAAATCTGGATCGTAATTATTTAAGAATCGACACCCCGGAAGATATAAATATTCTTTTTACATTCCGGGGAGACCGTTACAATCTTGCTTTCCCTAAAACATCCGAATATGAGAATATTACGTCCGAGGATTTAATCAGAAACATGGACCCGCGCAATTTTTCGGGGTTGATAAAGCAGATAACGCAGATGTTAAGCAATTTCGCGGACGGCTACCGGATTGTCAATTTTAAAGATAAAGCGCCGGAAATTATGGAGGAGAGGATCGTTTCTGAAACGGGAAAAACGCTTTTTATTCCTTCTACCGCGGGTTTTCTGCCCAGAACAGATCCGTATCCCAAGAAGCGGATAATTACGGAAGATATTTTTAAAAGGTATCTTGAGACGACAGGAGTCGGCGTAACATTTCAAGACGATCACTGCGCGCGTTTTTTAAAAGCTAAATTTGAAGAAGATATTTTCTCCGACGCGTGGGTGCCCATTTTATTTCATGAATATGTTATCGGCTATATTCATATATGGATCGATAAACCGGGACGTCTTCCTTTTGATTTCAGCGTTCTTGATAATGTATACCAGTATGCGAAAGTGCTTGCTTTCTCGCTTAAAGAAAACGGATATTTTGAACACGGAAAAGTTGAAAACGAACCGTTTTCCGGCAAGGTTTTGGATATAAGCGCTTCAGGCTTGCTCTTTGCCTGCTCTCTCGGCTCCAGCCTCCTTACAACGCTCATGGTTGATTCAGAACTTACAGTTACGATAGAAGCGCCTAACAGAACGATAAATGTCGTCGCAAAAATTGTCAGGCGCTTTAAAGACAAAAACGCGGGCTACTTCGGCTGCCGCTTTACAAACATGCCGCCCGAGGACACGCGCTTTTTATTTGAGCACCTGTACGGCAGACAGATTGATTCCAGCGATACAGCTTTCCTTACGGGGCAGGTTTAAAATAACACTAATGGGAGGTATAAACATTGAAAATATCTACAAAAGGCAGATATGCCTTGCAAATGCTGCTTGACCTTGCAGAGCATAGAACAGACGGTTTTATATCTCTTAAAGAAATCGCTGACAGACGAAATATATCAAAGCAATATCTGGTATAAAAATTATCTCTGATAAAACATCAAGACTTCCTGTAAAGAAAACATTTCTCTTGTTTTCCGGCATCTTTTTTCTTGTTATTTCTCTGACAGCCGTTATAGTATTCACAGTTTCCACGCGTCAAACCAATCGTTCGTATGTTGAACAGCAGCTCCTCTTTGCTTCGGAAACAATACAGCTTCGTTTAGCTACAGCGGTAAACAGTGAATTGTCGCTGTTGCTTAACTTGGTGGATTCTCCTTTTATCCGGGATTATTATAAAAACCCTTCCGATCGAAATTCGGAACTATTAGCAAGAAAAGTATTTGATTTATACGAGCGGCATTTTAAACAGGGAGTAGTTTTCTGGATTAATGATATTGACTAGATTTTTTATTCCACCGGCAGTGAACCATACGTTGTAAATCCTGATGATCCGGAATCTTACTGGTATAACTTAACTCTTTACGATACAGAACGATATAATTTTAATATAAATTATAATCCCAATATGCGGCAGATCGATCTCTGGGTTAACGCTCCTGTATTTGACGAAGATAATAAAAAACCTCTAGGTATGCTTGGAACAGCCATTAACCTGACAAATTTCTCAGATTTCATCGCCAATGCCTACAGGGAGTTTGAAGATAATATTACCGTTTATACATTTAATAAATTTCACGAGATTACGTCTGCGCAGAATATTGAGCTTGTAATTAATAAAGTGCATCTTGAAGATTATTTTACAGAAGAAAGCGAACAGATTATCAGAACAGCCGACATGCTCAAAGCCGGTGAAAATATTATTTTTACCAGAAACGAAAAAATTTATCTTATATGTTCTATTCCTGAGATGGAGTGGCACGCAGTTATCCGCTATCCGCAGTATGGTATATTCGCGCTTAATCAATACAAGAATATTTTATTTTTTAGTATGCTTTTTTTAATTCTTTTTATTTTAATTGTGTTAAATATATTCATTGCCAGATCGGAAAACGCGATTGAGAAACAAAACTTGCAGTTGATTGACGCGAATATTAAGACAGAAGCCGCAAATCAGTCCAAAAGCAATTTCCTTGCGACAATGTCCCATGAAATTCGCACACCGTTAAACGCAATTCTGGGGATCACTCAAATTGAAATGCAGAATGAAAACCTGCCTGAAAGACATATGGCGGCTTATGAAAAAATACATAGTTCAGGCATCAACCTTCTTGGAATAATTAATGATATTCTGGATTTAACAAAAATAGAAACCGGAAAAATGGAGTTAACTCCGTTTGAATACGATGTACCCAGTTTAATTAATGACGCAATTCAGCTTAACATTGTGCGAATAGGATCAAAACCTATTGATTTTAAATTGACTGTTGATGAAAATCTGCCGACAAAACTTTTCGGCGATGAAATAAGGATAAAACAAATTCTTAATAATCTTCTCTCTAACGCGATTAAGTACACAGAAAAAGGACAAGTTCACCTCTCTGTAAAACACATAATGATTAACGAAAATATTATGCTTATTTTTTCTGTAAGCGATACAGGACAGGGGATTAAAGAAGAAGACAGAAAAAAAATATTCGATGAATACGCGCGTTTCAATATGGCGGCAAACCGGTCAATAGAAGGAACAGGGCTTGGATTAAATATAATAAAAAGAATTGTAGAATTGATGGAAGGAGAAATCAGCGTAGAAAGTGAATTTGGAAAAGGCAGTATATTCACCGTTTCGATGATACAGCAATCGGCTGATAACTCGCCAATCGGAGAAGAACTGGCGCGGCGGTTAAGCAATTTTACATTTACAAATAAAAAACAAAATAAACAGGAAATTACAAGAGAGATGATGCCCTACGGTAGTGTATTGGTTGTTGACGATGTAGAAATAAACCTTTATGTAGCCTGCGAAATACTTTTATCCTATAAGCTTGAAGTGGAAATGGCGGACTCAGGCATCGCGGCGATTGAAAAAATAGTAAACGGCAAAAAATACGATGTAATATTCATGGATCACATGATGCCGAAAATGGACGGTATAGAAACCACCAAAAAACTGCGGGAACTCGGCTACACAGGATTTATTGTAGCACTGACGGCAAACGCTTTGGTAGGAAACGATAAAATGTTCGAGAATAACGGTTTTGACGGTTTTGTACCTAAACCAATCGATATAAATCTAATTAATACAATATTAAATAAATTCGTGAGGGACATGCACCCGGAAGAAGCTGATAAATATAGAAATTAAATAGCTCAAAGATTCTCTGCGAGATTGGCTTATTTTAAACTTATCTCGCTGTAATTCCCCAAAAACACAAGCTGTTTTGTACTATCCTTTAACTGAAGCAGCAAGTTATACGTATCTTCGTTTTCGATATTTGCCTGAACGTCAAAATAAAACATGAACTCGAAATCTGTGTCCGCTATCGGGCGCGATTCAAGTTTGATAAGGTTGAGCTTACATTCCGCGAATTGTTTTATTACTTCGTATAACGCGCCGGCTTTGTTTTCAAGCGACAGCATAAGGCTGATTTTATCTGCGTTGTCAAAAATTTCACATTCTTTTGAAATGCAGATAAACCTTGTGAAATTATTATTGTTGTTTTGAATATTTTTGGACGAAGCGGTTAAATTGTAGAGTTGGATGCAATTCTCCGATGCGATCGCGGCGATGTCTGTTCTGTCGCTTTCCGCTACAAATTGAGCCGCCGCCGCTGTGTTGGCGCTTAAATTTATTTTAATGTGATCGTTCTGCTCTAAAAATTTGCTGCACTGTCTTGCAGCCTGTTCATGTGTGTATATCTCTTTTATTTTTTCTACGCTTGTTTTAATTTTTTGAAGAAGCATGTGATTGATGGGAACTTTTACGCTCCGTACAATAAAAAACTTATGCGTCTTCATTAAATCGTACACATCCGTTACAGAGCCTGCGTTTGAGTTTTCAAGCGGCAGAACGCCGTATCTGCAAAGACCGCTGTTAACGGCGCGGAAAACGCCGTCAAAGGTGCGCATGTACATTACGTCGGGATTTTTAAATAGCGCGTTAGCCGCAATTTGCGAATACGCGCCTTCGACTCCCTGACAGGCGATGTTTGCGGTTTCCTGTAATTGCGGTTTTCTGCAATTTTTAATGTCTATCATATTGGTACCATCTACTTAACAGGATTTCTGCCTAACGCCTGTAATATCGCGTTTAAACTATCAACTAGTTCCGCGAAAGCTTCAGGCGTTAGCGACTGCGCTCCGTCGCATAAGGCATGAGCGGGATCGTTGTGCACTTCGATAATCAAGCCGTCCGCGCCTGCGGCTGCCGCTGCCAGAGACATCGGTTTTACAAGTCTTGAAATTCCTGTCGCGTGGCTTGGGTCAACAACAACGGGCAGGTGAGTATGTTCTTTTAAAAGAGGAATAGCGGACAAGTCCAGAGTGTTTCTTGTGTATGTTTCAAAAGTTCGTATGCCGCGCTCGCATAAAATAATATTTTTGTTTCCACCCGACATTATATATTCTGCGCTCATTAGTAATTCTTCCATGGTGTTTGCAAGACCGCGTTTCAATAAAATCGGTTTATCAGTTCTGCCAAGTTCTTTTAGAAGTTCAAAGTTCTGCATGTTCCGCGCACCAACCTGAATCAAATCGACATTATTAAATAATTCGATATGATTAACATTCATTATTTCTGAAACAATGGGAAGGCCTGTTTCTTTTTTCGCTTCATATAAAAGCTCAAGCCCTTCCGCGCGCAGCCCTTGAAACGCGTACGGCGAAGTTCTCGGTTTAAAAGCGCCGCCCCTCAGCATTGCGGAGCCTGCGTCCTTCACCTTTACCGCGATATTTAAAATCTGCTCACGCGATTCGATTGAGCAAGGCCCGGCGATGACCGTAAAATTTCCGCCGCCGATTTGCCGTCCCATTACATCAATTACGGTATCATCGGGATGGAACTTGCGGTTCGCCGCTTTGAACGGTTCCTGAATCCGCTTGACGCTGTCTACAATATCGATCGCTTTGATCATGTCGATATCGACAACCGATGTGTCTCCGATTAAGCCCAAAATTGAAGACTGCTCGCCTTTAACAAGAGTCGTTTTTAAGTTTAATTGTGACAGCCAATTCAGCAGATTATCCAACTGCCGCTGTTCGTGATTTTGCTTTAAAATTATTACCATGTTTCTGCCTCTGCCGCATCTTCCGAATAAGTTTTAGAGATTTTGGCATTTTTTACTTTTTTCTCTTTTCTATGGGAAAATATTAATTGTGTCAATAGGGAGACTTTCTTTTCCATATTTAGGGAAATAAACAGCGAAATAAAATAACCGCCGAAAATTACGATGAACCTGTCTACAAGATTAACAGGAATTCGTGATAAAATATTCATTATTGGAACAGGAAAAAGATTTTGTTGAATACCTGCCTTGTAAACATCTTCTGCGCTGATATGAGCTTTTGAAATTGGCAACACTGTAAAATAAAAGTAATCGACCAAGCCGCCTAGAACGCTGACAATAACACTGGCGGAAATGTATAAAAGCATAAGCCGCGCGAGAACGCCAAGATTTTCTGCTAGAACAATATCGTCATTTGCGCGGTTTAATTTTAATCGGGCTTCAGGTTTGAGCAGCCAAATAAGAAACACTTCCGCTATACTGCAAATTATAAAAGGCGAAGGTTCGTGTGTTCCGATAAAACCCAGTACCCATGTCAGGAAGGCGGTAACAAGCCCCGGAATTAATCCAAACGAGAATGTAACAGCGGCTGTAAATATAGTATCAATAAATAATGGTATTTTTAATTCAAATACGGCAAAAAGACTTAAAAAGCGGTTAATGACCGCCGCTATAACGCAAAGCAGGGAAATTACAAGAAACCGTTTTGCGCTCATATTCAACATGGAAGAAAGTCTATCATAAAAAATATTATCTGCATATAATAGTGATATGGAAGCAGGACATTACGCGGCAGGAGCGTATTTTACACTGATATTTGTGCTTGTATTTTTTATCGCCTTTACGTTTATTTTAATTTATTATCTCAGCAGAGAACTTAATCGTTCAATAAGAAAGGTAAAGGAAAGTATTAATTTTTCACGAGCCGTACTTTTGGCGCAGGAAGATGAAAGATCAAGACTCAGCCGTGAACTGCACGATACAATAGCGCAGGATTTACGTTACCTTTCGTTAGAGATGAATAAAATAGCAGGGACGCAGGAAAGCGCCGAAAGGGAAAAACTCTGCGCTAATGCGGCAGAGTTTCATTCGGATCTAATCCGCAAAGTGCGTGATATTTGCGATTATCTTGTACCGCCCGATTTTCGTTTTCAGGGATTGCCTGACGCGCTTCGCAATTTGTGCCTTTCGTTCGGCAATCGAACAGGAATAGACTGCCGTATTGATATAACAGGAGATTTACAGACTGATATTTATAATGAAGAAAAACAATTACAGGTTTATCGAATAATACAGGAAGCCTTAACAAATGTAGAAAAACACGCGCAGGCAACCGAAGCGATAGTGGTTCTGCGCTGCGAACCAAAAGGCTCAATATCTATCGGCATTTCCGATGACGGCAAAGGATTTTCCCTTAACGCAGAACAAAAGGGAAAAGGCTTGGGAATAAAAGGAATGAAAGAAAGAGCGGCTCTCTTGGGCGGCAAACTGGAAATCAAAAGCGAACAAGGCGAGGGAACGCTTGTGCGTTTTCAAATGCTTAACACAAAGACAAAGGAAGGAAACAATGAACGTCTTATTGGTTGACGATCACCCAATGGTAAACTCAGGATTAGCCGCCATATTGGAAGAAACAGGACGCTTCAAAGTTACAGGACAAGCCACCACACTTGCACAGGCGAAACAATTTATAGAAACAAACGCAGATAATAAAAATATTTTTCCTTCGCTAATCTTATTAGATATAACATTAGGCAGCGACAACGGACTTGATTTAATACCATACCTTGAATATTTTTGCACAGATAAAAAAATACAAAAACCTTTTATTCTGGTTTGTTCAGTATTGGAAGAACCATTCAGAATACAATCAGCGTTAAAAATGGGAGCGTCAGGCTACATACCCAAGACAGGCGGCAAAATCGAAATTTTAGAAGCGATAGATACGGTTCTGCGTGGAGAAGTATATCTATCAGAGAAACAGTCCGAAAAATTAAAAAACTCTTACGGGCTTTGCTCAAAATTCACCAAAAGAGAACTTGA
>Ga0209755_10000580_pt1 | contig 65422 bp, 58 predicted proteins | sample TergutCo191P1_FD_187301 | JGI IMG/M metagenome (GOLD analysis project Ga0209755, IMG submission 187301) | Cornitermes sp. P1 segment gut microbial communities from Petit-Saut dam, French Guiana - Co191P1 (SPAdes) (version 2) | ecosystem: Host-associated > Arthropoda: Insects > Digestive system...
CACGCTGACGGCAGGCAGAGAGCCGTGATGCGGGGCAGGAGGGCGCGGGAGGCCTACGAGGCGAGGCAGAAGGCGGACATGGACCGCCGCAGCGAGATCGCGTTTGCGGTCGAGGCGGCGGTCGCCGACAAGGACGCCGAGATTGCCGAGTGGCGGGGCGCGGTCGCCGACAAAGACGCCGCGCTCGTCAGCAAGGACGCCGTTATTGCCGACAGGGACGCCACGCTCGCCGACAAGGACGCCGAAATCGAGCGGCTCCGGGCGGAACTCCGGGCAAGAGCCGGCGGTTAAGCCGAGGGCGTCCAACCCCATCGCCACTGGCGAAGCACCCCGGTCATGCCAAACGGCCGGGGCGTTTTTTCCGAGCAAGCCCGCGAAAACCCAAGCAAGGCGCGAGTTCTCGCCATGTATTAGGGTATGAAAACAAACAAGAAAAACAAGCCCTTACGAAGGTTCAGCCCGCTCAACGACTTCCTGTTCTACAAGACGATGGGGGAGAAGGGCGACGAGCCGCAACTTATCGGATTCCTGAACGCGGTGCTGGAACCCTCGGGAAGAAAATCCGTCGAGACGGTCGATATCCTCGACAAGAAAATCTACACCAAGGACGTAATCGGCGGGAAGTCATGCTCGCTGGACGTGCGGGCGGTTCTTTCCGACGGAAGCCGGGTGAACATCGAGGTGCAGGTCCGCGACAAAAAGAACATGGACCGCCGCAGCCTGTTCTACTGGGGCAAGATGTACGCCGAGACCCTGCAAAGCGGCGGCGACTACAGGGATCTGCCGGACACGATCGCGATAAACATAGTGGGCTACGACTTTCCGGCCGGGGGCGGCGCGCACACTCGCTTCCGGCTTAGGGAGGCGACCGACCCCACCCTGGAACTAACCGGCGCGATGGAAATCCACTTCCTGAATGTGGTAAAATGGAGGGGGCAGGCAAGGAGGGACTTTTCCGGGGATCCCCTGCACCGCTGGCTGGCGTGGCTGGATCCGGAAAGCCCGTCGGAGACAATCGAGGAGGTCAAGAGCATGGACATCGCGATAGCGCACGCTGACGGCAGGCAAAAGGCGGTGATGCGAGGCAGGAGGGCACGGGAGGCCTACGAGGCGAGGCAGAAGGCGGACATGGACCGCCGCAGCGAGATCGCCTTTGCGGTGGAGGCGGCGGTCGCCAGCAGGGATGCCGAGTGGCGGGGCGCGGTCGCCGACAAAGACGCCGCGCTCGCCAGCAAGGACGCCGTTATTGCCGACAGGGACGCCGAAATCGAGCGGCTCCGGGCAAGGGTCGGCGGTTAAACCCAGGGCGTCAAATCCCATCGCCACTGGCGAAGCGCCCGATCATGCCACTTCCTGAATGTGGTAAAATGGAGGGGACAGGCAAGGAAGGACTTTTCCGGGGATCCGCTGCACCGCTGGCTGGCATGGCTGGATCCGGAAAGCCCGCCGGAGACAATCGAGGAGGTCAAGAGCATGGACATCGCGATAGCGCACGCGGACGGCAGGCAGAAGGCGGTGATGCGTGGCAGAAGGGCGCGGGAGGCCTACGAGGCGAGACAGAAGGCGGACATGGACCGTCGCAGCGAGATCGCCTTTGCGGTGGAGGCGGCGGTCGCAGGCAAGGACGCCGAGATTGCCGAGTGGCGGGGCGCGGTCGCCGACAAAGACGCCGCGCTCGTCAGCAAGGACGCCGTTATTGCCGACAGGGACGCCGCGCTCGTCAGCAAGAACGCCGTTATTGCAAACAGGGACGCCGCGCTCGCCGACAAGGACGCCGAAATCGAGCGGCTCCGGGCGGAACTCCGGGCAAGGGCCGGCGATTAAGCCCAGGGCGTCCAACCCCATCGCCACTGGCGAAGCACCCCGGTCATGCCAAACGGCCGGGGCGTTTTTTTCCAAGCAAGCCCGCGCAAACCCCAAGCAAGGCGCGAGTTCTCGCCTTAATAAGGGCATGAAAACAAACAAGAGAAACAAGCCCTTACGAAGGTTCAGCCCGCTCAACGACTTTCTGTTCTACAAGACGATGGGGGAAAAGGGCGACGAGCCGCAACTTATCGGATTCCTGAACGCGGTCCTTGCGCCCTCGGGAAGAAAGCCCGTCGAGACGGTCGATATCCTTGACAAGAAAATCTACACCAAGGACGTAATCGGCGGCAAGTCATGCTCGCTGGACGTTAGGGCGGTTCTCGCCGACGGGAGCCGGGTGAACATCGAGGTGCAGGTCCGCGACAAGAAAAACATGGACCGCCGCAGCCTGTTCTACTGGGGAAAGATGTACGCCGAGACCCTGCAAAGCGGCGGCGACTACAGGGATCTCCCCGACACGATCGCGATAAACATCGTGGGCTACGACTTTCCGGCTGGGGGCGGCGCGCACACTCGCTTCCGTCTGCGCGAGGCGTCGGATCCGTCGCTGGAACTGACCGGCGCGATGGAAATCCACTTCCTGAATGTGGTAAAATGGAGGAAGCAGGCAAGGAGGGACTTTTCCGGGGATCCGCTGCACCGCTGGCTCGCGTGGCTGGATCCTGAAAGTCCGCCGGAGACAATCGAGGAGGTCAAGAGCATGGACATCGCGATAGCGCACGCGGACGGCAGGCAAAAGGCGGTGATGCGAGGCAAAAGGGCGCGGGAAGCCTACGAGGCGAGGCAGAAGGCGGACATGGACCGCCGCAGCGAGATCGCGTTTGCGGTCGAGGCGGCGGTGGAGACGGCGGTCGCCGGCAAGGACGCCGTTATTGCCGACAAGGACGCCGAAATCGAGCGGCTCCGGGCGGAACTCCGGGCAAGGGTCGGCGGTTAAGCCCGGGGCGTCCAACCCCATCGCCACAGGCGAAGCCCCCGGCCATGCCAAACGGCCGGGGCGTTTTTTTGCCCACCCGCCCATCAACCATCCGCCAGCCCATCAATAACCCCGCACCCCCCAACAACCGCGCGCCCCCCAACAACCGCGCGCCCATCAAGCACCCGCAACCGCACCCCCCGCCGTCGCGCCGCGACCGCGCGACCCCTACCCCCCGCCGTCGCCGCCCGGGGAAAGCTTTCTCTGCGTGGCGATAAGGTCCCTGGCCAGTCTTAGCAGGGTTTCCTGGGTTTCCGGCAGCAGGTTTTCGTAGATTTCGAAGAATTCCTTTTCGTAGATTGAGGTGTCGAACATCTCGCCGGCGCCCGTGCGCAGCCAGGATTCGTTGATGTTAAAGGTCATGCAGGCCAGTTTCACGTTTTTTTCCGTCAGGGCGTTTTCGCCCAGCTCGATCATCGACAGGGCGGCCCCGTGCATCCCCATGCGCCGCGCGAATTCCGCCTGGCTAAGCTTCAGCGACTTGCGGACCCGGCGAATACGTTCGTTCATAGACATACTTGCTTCCGCCCCCATTCTACATAGGACGCGCGAAAATCGCAACAAAAAAACCCCCGGGCGCGTTTTTTCCGCTTGACAATATCTGTTCGATTGAAATAAAATACATTAGATGATGAACGGGGAGCGGGCTGGCGACGAAATGCGGAAAGCCTTCACAGAGCTTAGCCGGGAAAACCGGATGAAGCTGCTAGCCCGCGCCAGGCGGGCCCGCGCCGCCCAAGGCAAGGCGCTCCCCGTCGCGGTTCCCGAGCCGCCGCCCCGCAGGGTAAAGGAGGCCACCTAGGGACGGACACAGGATCGAACGAATTTACCGCGCAATGGCGGCCTTTTTTGGCCGGCGGGGTAAAATTTGCCCGGTTCGCAGGACAGGTTCAGGCCCGTCGCCCAGGCGGCGGTTTGAATACGTCCCCCGCGTTGCGGGGGATCGCCCGGCCGGGAACGGCGGGGCAAAAAACAACGAGGGGCAAGCCGCCAACAGGATGGACGGACACCCCAAAAAGGAGTTCTTTGTTATGAAGAACAGAAAGCTAAAGTATGCGTGGATAGTCGCCATATTGGCGATTGTCGGGTTCGCCTTCGCATCGTGCGAGGGGCCTATGGGTCCCGCCGGCGACAGGGGCGAGACCGGGGCGGCTGGTGCCGATGGTGACCGTGGTACCGATGGTGACCGTGGTGACCCCGGTGACCCCGGTGACCCCGGTGACCCCGGTGACCCTGGTGCCGATGCAGAGGTAATTCCCGTCGAGGGGAAAAGGCTGTTTCTCGCCGCGGCCTATGATGTGGACGGTGACTGTTTGTATGACTATACCCATAAGGTACAGGTCTATGTGGATGGGGTCGTTGCGGAAGGGTTTTACAACATATTCGTTTCGCCGGGTGTCGACTTCATTATCCTTGACGCGGAAATAGACAACGACGACGCGACGATTCAGACCGTGCTTTGGGTGTCCAATAATCCCGGCGTGGCCGGGGTCGAGAACATGGCCAGGGCTTCGGTTACGTTCGGAAACCAGATCCGGGTATACATCGGCAACACGCCGGGTATTGCAAGGATAAGCGCGACGGCCCTCGGCTCCCCTGGAGACGACCCCACCATAGCGGTGGTCAACGTAAGGGTAACGACTGACGCCGCAGGTGCCCAGTTGCAGCTGCCTCCGGATGTCGGTGGTTACATCGATATCACGGGAAGCCTGTCCGTAACGTTACTGAACATCGGTTACGAGACGACCACCTTTACGGTGACCTCGTCCAACTACCAGGTCTTCCCGATGCAGTCGAATTCCATTGAGCTCGATCCCATCCTCCCTGGCGGGTCCGACGTCTTTACCGTAAACCTTGCTGCTACGGGCACCGGAACCCAGACGTCCACAATAACGGTGACTGCCCCCGGTATGGCGGATGAGACCTTTAACGTAAGGCATCACTTCGATCCGCCTGGAACGCCCGGCACCGATCCTGGGACCGACCCCGGTACTGATCCCGGCACCGATCCTGGGACCGACCCCGGAACTGATCCTGGAACCGACCCCGGTACCGACCCCGGTACTGATCCCGGCACCGATCCCGGAACCGACCCCGGAACTGATCCTGGAACCGACCCCGGCACTGATCCCGGCACCGACCCCGGTACTGATCCCGGAACCGATCCTGGGACCGACCCCGGCACTGATCCCGGTACCGATCCTGGCACCGACCCCGGAACTGATCCTGGGACCGACCCCGGAACTGATCCCGGCACCGACCCCGGAACTGATCCCGGCACCGACCCCGGAACTGATCCCGGCACCGACCCCGGAACCGATCCCGGCACCACCCCCGGAACGCCGCCCACCGGTCTACAGATCGTCATCGACATGGCGGGGTTTGACGACGCGGCTGGAGTAATCAGGGGGGCCACCAACCAGGTGCTCGCCCCTACGGACACGTACGTTGCCCTTGCCGGTATCCCGGCCAACATTCTCTACGTCTTGTGGGTGGATCTGCAGAATAACGTGCGCAATACCGGCACCATCGAAAGGGGCAATACCGATTTCGGGACGCTTTCGTTCGTGGACGATGTCGGGGCTCCGATTAACGAGGATCTGCTGGCTGGCGAGGAAGTAATGCTGGTGCTGTACGACGGTAACGGCCGCGGTTACAGCGCAAGGTTCACCTTTACGGTGGAATAATAACTGAGAACGGAGGAACAAGAGTATGAGTATTTTTAAAGCGCCAAGGCGCATGGGCACAGGGCTGGCGTTGTTTTTCGCCATCTGTGTGCTGTTTCTTTTGTCTGGCTGTCAGGGTCCGATGGGGCCCCAGCGGGATGCGGCTGTTTATGCCCCGGGTGACGGCACTGGTGCCGTTAGCGGGACGGGTACCGGTACCCTGACGCTGTCGGTCGGCACCCCTAGGGCGCGGACGATTCAGCCGGAAGCAATCGGGGTATTTCCCCGCATTGGCTTTGTCTTTACGCCGTATTATGGCATAACGGGAACAGACGATATTGTTAACGGTACGCCTGGCGCCGGCCCTGGGACCGATCCGGGCACTGGCACCGATCCGGGCACTGGGCCTGGGACCGGCCCTGGGACTGATCCGGGCACTGGCACCGATCCGGGCACTGGGCCTGGGACTGGCCCTGGGACTGATCCGGGCACTGGCACCGATCCGGGCACTGGCCCTGGGACCGATCCGGGCACTGGGCCTGGGACCGACCCTGGGACCGATCCGGGCACTGGGCCTGGGACCGGCCCTGGGACTGATCCAGGCCCTGGGACCGATCCGGGCACTGGCACTGATCCCGGCACCGATCCGGGCACTGGGCCTGGGACCGGCCCTGGCACCGATCCGGGCACTGGGCCTGGGACCGATCCGGGCACCGGCCCTGGGACTGACCCCGGGACCGATCCCGGCACCCCGATAACCCCCGTGTCGGGCTATTGGCTTGCCGGCCAGGCGCTCACCGCCCAATTGCCCATAGGTCAATGGACCCTGACTTTGGTCGGGTTCGCCGATGCCGCTGGTCTGTTGCCGGTGGCGACGGGCGGCGTACAGCAGCCCTTCCATATTGTGGAAGGACAACCTACCAACCTGGGTACCGTCATTCTTTATCCGCAAATGGGCGACTCCACCGACGCTTTCACGGGATCCTTTGCTTGGGCGTTTGCCGGCCTTGCCGACGGCGCCGAGGTCGAGGTTCGTGTCTACAGCTTTACGATTAGCGCCAGCGGGATGACTCTTGACCTTGTGCAATCCGCCCGAGGCTCCTATGTCGATTACTACGGCACCATAGCTAATCTTCCGACCGGCTCCTACATGGTTCGTTTCCTGGTTGGCGACGGCGTGGATCCGGTCGAGGAAGTCTATAGAAGGATGCTGCAGGTTTTCCGGAACATGACGAGCGAGTTTGAGTTTGACTATGACGCTGGTATCCCCGGAACGCCCGGCACTGATCCTGGAACCGACCCCGGAACCGACCCCGGAACCGATCCTGGAACCGACCCCGGCACTGATCCTGGAACCGACCCTGGAACCGATCCTGGAACCGACCCCGGCACTGATCCTGGAACCGACCCCGGCACTGATCCTGGAACCGACCCTGGAACCGATCCTGGAACCGATCCTGGAACCGACCCCGGCACTGATCCTGGAACCGACCCCGGTACTGATCCCAGCACGCCTGAGGTTGTTTGGGCTATGGACGTGACGCAGGTCGTAGGGACTATATGGGATACGGGTGGTACCGCATGGATAGCCGCGCCTTTCCAGTTGGACGGAGACCCGATTGCTGAGGTAGTCGCGGGCGGCGGTATCCTTATTCGGGACAGAGCCGACGATTTTTATGGCCTTTCCTTCGTGCTGAACTACGACCAGTGGAACCGAAATCTTTATGACTACCTGACACCGGGCGACATGTTCAGGCTGACGGTATCCGGAAGCAACGATGCTACCACCGGTGACAACATTGCGTACGCGCGTATCGGCTTCTTTAATGACGTTGATTACGAGGATTCACTCAGCAGTGTCCTTATGACTGACGGTGTGGACGGCTTCGAAATTTCGATTAGTTTCTCTGGGAGCAGAACCACCGCTCTTACCATCCGTACCAACTGGCAGGATGGCAATGAAGGTGACGGCCCCGCCAACTTCACGATCTACGGCGCCACTCTCGAGAGGCTGCCGCCTGGAACGCCCGGGACTGACCCCGGGACCGATCCTGGGACCGGGACTGTAACGCCAACCCCATAACCCGTCTGGCATGCCCGGCGTACCTGTTCAGGGCGCCGGACATGCCGGCCGCGTTTCCCCGCGTTTGGTGCAATATTCCGGGCGCGGGGCATTTTTGAAGAACGCTCCAATTTTAAGTTGTTAAGGAGGGAAATATGGCCATGAAAAAAACGCCAAGGCGGGCGGGGCTCGCCCTGCTTGCGGCGATGTTCCTGCTCGCCTGCGAGGGCCCCGCGGGCCCCGTGGGCGAGCAGGGCCCCGTGGGCGAGCCTGGCGAGCCTGGCGGGCAAGGGTCGCCCGGGCCGGGGCTCCTTGTGACCGGGGTGGATCTTTCCCAAAACGGCACCGTCTATCTTGTCGCGGGCGCTAGCACGGTAGTCTACGCGACGGTAAGCCCGGACAGCGCGGTGTTCCAGTGGGTGGAATGGGCGTCCGGCGATCCCGGCGTGGTGGGCGTCACCAGGGTGCCGAGATCCGGGGTTTTCGCCGGCCCGGAATCCGCCGTCAGGCTGGACGCGCTTTCGCCCGGGACCAGCGTCGTTACGGCGACCTCCATGGGCGCCGGCGGCGGGGTAATCTCGGCGAGCGTGACCGTGACGGTGCGCCACTTTCCGTCGCTGCACGTGGGCATCGCGGCGGGCGCCATCCACCGCACCGTATGGGCCGCGGGCGTCCCGGTTTCCCTGACCGGTCCCCACGGCTTCGCCGGCGTGGGGGCGCAGGTGCGCGGCCGCGGCAACACGACGTGGTGGAACATGGGCGAGAAGCGCCCCTTCCGCGTAAGGTTCGACCAGGTTCGGCCCATGTTCGGCAGCGCCTACGCGGCGCGGGACTGGACGGTAATCGCCGCCGCCTCGGACCACACCCTGGTGCGGCAGTACGCCGCGTACTTCCTGGGGCGCATGCTCTGCTACCAGGCCTTCGCGCCGGCGGGCCATTTCGTGCACGTCTACCTGGACGGCGAGTACCGGGGCCTGTACATGCTTAGCGACCAGATGCAGGTCAACCAGGGCCGCGCCGAGCTTCGCGCGGACTTCGACCCCGCGATGAGCGAGTTTTTCCTGGAATGGTGCATGCGTTCCGCGGGCGAGGAATTCCACCTTGTCGTATGCAGGCTGGACACCGTTGGCGGCAACGACGTCAACCAGGGGGTGCACAGGCTGGTGTTCGTGGTGGAGTTCCCCGGCAGCGGCCTTCTTAGGCAGAACCTGGGGCACATGGAGTTCGTTACGGACTTTCTGACCCGGGTCGACCGCGCGGTGTACGGCGGCGACTACGGCGAGGTTTCGGGGCTTATAGACGTGGCCTCGTTCGTGGACTTCTACCTGGTACAGGAGCTTTTCAAAAACCACGACTCGTGGTGGTCCAGCCTCTTCTTCCAGCTCAAGCAGACGCCGGCCGGCCCCAGGCTTTTCGCCGGCCCGCTCTGGGATTTCGACCTGTCCGCAGGCAACGCCTACTTTGGCCGTGCGAGCAGCTACGCGCCGGAGGGCGTCCACACGGCGCGCCTGAACCCCTGGTTCAGGAACCTTATGGAAGCGGGGTGGTTCAGGCAGAGGGCCGACGATCGCTGGGGCCGGATAAGGGACAACGAGGTCGCGGCCATGGTCGATCGAATCTGGTACCTTACCGGAACCTACCGGCGGTGCTTCGAGCGCAACTTCGAGCGCTGGCCGGACAAGCTGGGGCAGAACGTGTGGGACAACAGGACGGTGTTCGCGACCCCGCCCACGGTTCGGGCGATCCCGGACTTCATCGGCAACGTGGAATACCTGACGGACTGGCTGGCGCGGCGCAAAACCTGGATGGACGGTTTTCTTGCGCCGGTCTTACCCGCGGCGGCTATGCTTGTCGAGCCGGCTGTGGTGCCGCCGGCGGGGGGCTTTTGATAAATACCCCCTCCCCCCCGGGAGGGGATATGTTTATGTGGCGTTAGTTGTTTGTTAGAATTTTGTCAAAAATACAAAACCCTATATACCGTTTGCCGCGTCTCGTTTTATACTGTAGGGGGGGGTCTGTGCCCCACACTAAAATCTTTTGGAGGAAAATTATGCTAAAAAAATTGACGAAATGCGGGATTGCCATGGCCCTGCTTGCCTTGGTTCTTACGGGCTGTCCAACGAACGGGGACACGGAGATCAACGGGGATCTGGGCGACGGCGACGCGGTAATTGTCGAGGGCGTTTACATAAACATGGACGGCTCGCCCGCCCCGTCCACGATTAACCTGTGGGTCCAGGCGGCGGCCGGGCGGCCGGGCGCCGTGACCCTTGTCGCGGGCGTGCGCCCCGCTGGCGCGGACGCGGGCGTAAGCTGGGCCTCTAGCAACGACGCCGTGGCGACCGTGGTCGGCGGCACTGTGACGGCCGTCGGTTCCGGCACGGCCACGGTCACCGTTGCCGCCGGTGGACGCACGGCCGGCGTCAACGTCCGCGTGCACGCTCCCCCGGGTCCGACCGTGGCCGGCCCGGGGAGCGCCTACGCCGGCGGCTTGCTTATCCTTCAGGCCGCCGGAAGGGGCACTGGCGACGGCGATGTCGGACGCACCTTCGTGGAGCTGTTCAACAGGACCGCCGCGCCGATCGACCTGAGGGGCTTCTCGCTGCAGCTTGCGGCCGGGGTCGGCGACTGGTACGTGGTCGAGCTGGAGGGGACTGTCCCCGCCGGCGGCTCGTTCCTTGTGGCGGGTACCCCCGGGACGTCGCCGTACCTGTCGCGTCTGTATATTCCCGACGATGAGGCGGACATGCTAGTCAATTTTGCCTTGAGCAACCGCGCGTTCAGGGTGGCGCTTATGGAAGGCCTTAACCCCCTGACCGTCCCCAACCCCTCCGACATGGCCGCGGCCGAGGCCGACATGAGGGGCCTGATGCCGGCCGCCGGCGTCGCTTCCGACGCGGCCATGGGCGCCACGGCCGCCGGCCTTGTGGATTTAATCGGCGTGGTCAATAGCCGTACCGCTGCAGGGGACGTTATTCACGGCGCCAAGGGCGCTCCGGCGTATCGAATCTCCAACCAGACGAGCGTTCGCCGCACGGGTCTTGACAATGCCACCAACAACAATTTCAACGACTTTAGGGGCATTGACTGGTCTCCCCGTCAGGGTGCCGTCGCGGACGACCAGATACCGGTGTTCAGGCCTAGGAACATTGCCGCCGGCGAGTGGACGCCGACGTTCCCGGAACCGAACAGGGAGCCCACCCTTCCGCCGCCGCCTTCCCCGCCTTATGGAACTTTTGCGGCATGGAGTTATACCGTTGCCGAATCCGTTGTGAATACAGGTAATTGGCCCGCTACATCGGGAACTTTCATCGAGGGGACAAACTTGGAGTTCTTTTATGCCAACGGAAACAGGGCGAATCTTGGGCGTAATCAGGTCGATAGGGCGGCGGTCAATGTTCCGAACAATGCGGCCGGGTGGTTTCGGGGCGCTCGACCCGCTTCGGGCACCAGGGTAGACGTAACCGTTGAAGAGTCGGCGGGCTGGGTTATCACCCTAAACACCACGGGTTATGAAAACATCGCGTTTTCCGCCTATCAATCCTCAAGCAACAACGGTCCTACAGACTTCAGGCTGGCCTACCGGATTGGGAACTCGGGGACATGGAACGTATTCTACGGTACGGGAACGGTTACCGAATTGGGTGATGGCCCTGCGTTCTTGATGGGTCAGACTTTTGACAGTGTCCCCCTGCCCCCGACCGTGGCCAACCAGGCTGTTGTGCAAGTCAGGGTATGGATAGCAACCAATGCCCAGCGTTCAAATGGAGCTTATAATTTGGATCCTGCGGGCGGGAACACATCCTTAAACCACATTTTTTTTACGGGTGACGAAATTTAAGCGTGGCGCGTGGTGCCAGTCACCAAGTCCGGGCGCTTGCCCGGGCCGGTGGCTGGCACCGGTTTGTTTACCGGGCCCTTCCCGGCTTTCGGGAAGGGCTCCTTTTAATTACGCGCCCGTCGGGCGCGGACGAAAAACCAGGAAGGAAATTGGATTTATGGCATCAAAGCAGGAAATTATCGATGAAATCAAGGACTACATAGGGGAAAACGACAAGGTCTGGAAAAACTGGGTAATGGGCGAGACGGGGAAAGGCGGCTTGGCGAGCGTAGCGTGGACAAGAATGGCGTCGCGTACTGGAGAGCCCCGTCCCGCGATATCGCGCAGGACATCGAGAACCATTTTAGGCACCTGGGCGTCCAAGCCAACCCGGGCGGCGGCGACGACGAAACCGTCTGCGTCTATCTGTACAAGAAGTAACCCCGCGCGGCGTTTCCGTCGCGGGTTCTAGCCCCCCCGGAAACGGGGGCTTTTTTTTGCCCGGGCGTATCCCCGGATCGCGGAACCGGGTTGCCCCGCGCCCACGCCCGGCGCGGGGCCCCCGGCGATCCCTGGAACGCCCCCTGGGGATTACGCGCCAAGCTCCGCAAGCCGCGCCCGGAGCCGCTCGATCTCGGCGTCCTTGCCGGCGAGCGCGGCGTCTTTGCTCGCAATCGCGGCGTCTTTGCCTGCGGCTGCGCCCCGCCACTCGGCAATCTCGGCGTCCTTGCCTGCGACCGCGCCTCGCCACTCGGCAATCTCGGCGTCCTTGCCGGCGACCGCCGCCTCCACCGCAAACGCGATCTCGCTGCGGCGGTCCATGTCCACCTTCTGCCTCGCCTCGTAGGCTTCCCGCGCCCTCCTGCCCCGCATCACCGCCTTTTGCCTGCCGTCAGCGTGCGCTATCGCGATGTCCATGCTCTTGACCTCCTCGATTGTCTCGGACGGACTTTCCGGATCCAGCCACGCAAGCCAGCGGTGCAGCGGATCCCCGGAAAAGTCCCTCCTTGCCTGTCCCCTCCATTTTACCACATTCAGGAAGTGGATTTCCATCGCGCCGGTCAGTTCCAGCGACGGATCCGACGCCTCGCGCAGGCGGAAGCGAGTGTGCGCGCCGCCCCCGGCCGGAAAGTCGTAGCCCACGATGTTTATCGCTATCGTGTCGGGGAGATCCCTGTAGTCGCCGCCGCTTTGCAGGGTCTCGGCGTACATCTTGCCCCAGTAGAACAGGCTGCGGCGGTCCATGTTTTTCTTGTCGCGGACCTGCACCTCGATGTTCACCCGGCTTCCGTCGGCGAGAACCGCCCGCACGTCCAGCGAGCATGACTTGCCGCCGATTACGTCCTTGGTGTAGATTTTCTTGTCGAGGATATCGACCGTCTCGATTGGCCTTCTTCCCGAGGATCCCAGCACCGCGTTCAGGAATCCGATAAGCTGCGGCTCGTCGCCCTTCTCCCCCATCGTCTTGTAGAACAGGAAGTCGTTGAGCGGGCTGAACCTTCGTAAGGGCTTGTTTTTCTTGTTTGTTTTCATGCCCTTATTAAGGCGCGAACTCGCGCCTTGCTTGGGTTTGCGCGGGCTTGCTTGGAAAAAACGACCCCACGCTGGTGTCGGTCACGGCATCAGTATTTGTTTTATACTAGGGGTTGGGTGAATACCCTTGCGATGGTTCGCTTGGCGTCTTTTTCACTCCCAAGGGGTTGTTTTGTTTTAGCCGCTCGTGATACTATGTAAGTGCGTGGTGACGGTCACCAAATCTGGGCTTGTTGCCTGCCTGTGGGTATTGACAATTCGCCCGCTGGCGATTAACATCTAATGCAGGGGATGGGCGGCAACGCCTTGTGGAACATCCCTTGCCGAACGGCTGGGAAACTGGCGCCCGAAGTTTTTTGACTCTTAAGGGGACTGTGTCCCAAAACTAATACTTGGAGAAACCGCAATGAAAAGAATCGTTTCGCGTAGGTTGCCGTCGGGCAAGAGCCGGGGTGCCGTGGGTAAACCCATGGCCGGACGGGGGTGACGGATGTATGCTGACACTCTGCCGGGGGTAAGCAGCGGGGCCCTGGATTCCAAACGGGGCCTGTGGAAGGGGTTCAGCAGAAGATACGGCGTCTCGCCTGTCCGGGCGTACCCGCAGGCCGATGCCAAGCGGGAGCTGCTCGGTTCCCCCGGGCATTCCCAGTATAGCGCCTTCAAGGAATTCTTCGATTTGTTCAGGGACAAGAAGCAGGTGGCCGAGGACGACGAAGGCCTCGGCTGCCATTACTTCTACTATTTGAAATGGAAGGATGGCCCCACCGTTTCCCCGTCGGTCCGGCTCTTAAAATGGCTGTGCGACTCCTCTTGCGATGTGGAAGGCAAAACCATAATAAAGGCGTCCGGTTCCTTCTGGAGCAGGAACATGGAAACCCGCGAGCAGGCGGTTTCGTTTTTTAACACGCTGCACGACAGGGGTGCCGACGTCAGGATTTACGCCAGGGCGCGGGAAAGCGACCCGGGGATTGAACGCCTTGCCGCCAAAATTCGGGACAAGTCCCGCTTCGGCCTGGAAAAACGCATTCCCATACATTACGTCAGGGTGGGAACGGACTTAATATACCTGGAGTATCCCCATACCGAAAGCACCGTCTACCGCCTTGTCATGCCCCTCGACTTGAACAGGGTTGGGCCGAAGCTCGAGGACGGAAAGACAAAGGAAGACGTGGTGGGTTTCTTTGACGGGCTGGTTAAAGGGGTGTTGTGAATGCGCTGCGCTTTTTTTGAGCCCCTGAACCGGGAATTTTTTTTGACGGTGGTGGAGGCTCTTTATTGGGGGTATTACGAAACCTGCATTCGGCTCTACCACGAGTCCAAGGACGAAAACGGCGAGATCGATGACGGCAGGCTAAGCGCTTGCATTGAAACCCCGGAGTGGCAAAAACGCCTTTCCATTTTCAATTATTCCCTAGGCGCGTTTGATGCTTTGGCTGAAACCTGCCGTGATTACGAGACCGTCCACATAAAGCTGCTTACGGGCGATCAGCATGAGGACATGTGCAACCTTCTTCTGAAAACGAAGAAAATGCGTCTCGACGATTTCTCCGAATTCGAGGGGATACGAATCCAGCGCATACTTGAGGACGATGACGCGGTCAGACTGGGCGCCGCCCACGCCCATTTCATCACCGAAAAAGGCGATCCCATAGGTGATTTGGGCAAGTACGTGGAAGCCGCCGTAAGGTTCGTTGAAGAAACCAGGGGGACGGGATCCGTCGAAAGTTACGCCTATATCTGCAGCAAAGAGAACAGCGATTTCGACGAGTTCAAGCGCCTAACCGAGTCCGTGCCCGGGCTGGAAAACCTGACGCCCTGCACGAACTTCCAGCGTTTCGAGAAGGCAGACGCGGGGTGCCAGTCACCCGAAGCGCCTAGCAGCGCCGGCTAAGCTTTAAAGGCGGCGTGGCGAGTGGTAGGCGTGCTGGTGCCAGTCACCAAATCCGGGCGCTTGCCCGGCCGGTGACCGGCACCGGTTTGTTTACCGAGCCCTTCCCGGCTTTCGGGAAGGGCTCCTTTTAATTGCCCGCCCGTCGGGCGCGGACGAAAAACACAGGAAGGAGATTGGATTTATGGCATCAAAGCAGGAAATTATCGATGAAATCAAGGACTACATAAAGAAAAACGACAAAGTCTGGGAAAACTGGGTAATGGGTATAACAAAGGACGTGGAAAGGCGGCTTGGCGAGCGCGGCGTGGACAAGAATGGTGTCGCGTACTAGAGAACATCGTCCCGCGATGTCGCGCAGGACATCGAGAACCATTTTAGGAACCTGGGCGGCGGCGACGACACCGTCTGCGTCTACCTGTACAAAAAGTAACCCCGCGCGGCGTTTCCGTCGCGGGTTCTAGCCCCCCGGAAACGGGGGATTTTTTTTGTCCGGGCGTATCCCCGGATCGCGGAACCGGGTAGCCCCATGCCCACGCCCGGCGCGGGGCTCCCGGCGATCCCTGGAACGCCCCCCGGGGATTACGCGCCAAGCTCCGCAAGCCGCGCCTGGAGCCTCTCGATCTCGGCGTCCTTGCCTGCGGCTGCGCCCCGCCACTCGGCAATCTCGGCCTCTCTGTCGGCAATAACGGCGTCCTTGCCGGCGACCGCCGCCTCGACGGCAAAGGCGATCTCGCTGCGGCGGTCCATGTCCGCCTTCTGCCTCGCCTCGTAGGCCTCCCGCGCCCTCCTGCCACGCATCACCGCCTTTTGCCTGCCGTCCGCGTGCGCTATCGCGATGTCCATGCTCTTGACCTCCTCGATTGTCTCCGGCGGACTTTCCGGATCCAGCCACGCAAGCCAGCGGTGCAGCGGATCCCCGGAAAAGTCCCTCCTTGCCTGTCCCCTCCATTTTACCACATTTAGGAAGTGGATTTCCATCGCGCCCGTCAGTTCCAGCGACGGATCCGACGCCTCGCGCAGACGGAAGCGAGTGTGCGCGCCGCCCCCGGCCGGAAAGTCGTAGCCCACTATGTTTATCGCGATCGTGTCGGGCAGATCCCTGTAGTCGCCCCCGCTTTGCAGGGTCTCGGCGTACATCTTTCCCCAGTAGAACAGGCTGCGGCGATCCATGTTTTTCTTGTCGCGGACCTGCACCTCGATGTTCACCCGGCTTCCGTCGGCGAGAACCGCCCGCACGTCCAGCGAGCATGACTTGCCGCCGATTACGTCCTTGGTGTAGATTTTCTTGTCGAGGATATCGACCGTCTCGACGGGCTTTCTTCCCGAGGATCCCAGCACCGCGTTCAGGAATCCGATAAGTTGCGGCTCGTCGCCCTTCTCTCCCATTGTCTTGTAGAACAGAAAGTCGTTGAGCGGGCTGAACCTTCGTGAAGGCTTGTTTTTCTTGTTTGTTTTCATGCCCTTATTAGGGCGCGAACTCGCGTCTTGCTTGGGTTTGCGGGTCGAAAATCTTTACATTCGGTTGCGGGCGCGCGCCGGTGTCAGTCGCGTGGCTACCGCGCCTACTAAGGTTTTCTCGCGGTTGACTTGGAACAAAAACGGCAATATATTTATACTGGGGGTTGGGCGGATCCCTTTGCGGTGGTTCGCCTGGCGTCGCTTCCCCCTTCCAAGGGGTTGTTTCGTTTCAGCCGCCCGTGATACCATGTAGGCGGGTTACGGCCGCGCGTACGCGGGGTCAATCATTCTGCGTGCGCCAAACTTACGTGGCGCCACGTGGATGAAAGAGAGGTTTAATATGTCAAAGAAAGGTATCAAGGATGTCATCCGGGCAATTCGGGCGTGTAAGACATCGGATGCCCTTGATGAAACGCTCCGCGACTTTAATCTGACGGATAGCGAGGAAATCATTAACTGCCTGAACGAGTGCATGTACGACCCGGAAAAATTCTTTTGCCCTGGGGACAATGCCACGGTTGAGGAGGACCTGGAGGTGACCAAGCAGATATTCCTGGCGGGGACTTGGCGAATCAGCGAGTTGTACGACCAAATGGGGATTTCGCTGGAAGCCATGGAGGGTCTCGATGCCCAATCCTAGCTTCAAAGTAACTCCGTACGTTATCGCCGAAATCTCGAAAAGGTTCAAGATACCCAAGAGCAGGGTGGAGAACATGTACAAGTTCTGGGGCAGGGTGGTTAAAACAATGGAAAAGCAGTACCTTGCCCACGTCATTAGGGCGATGGAGGAGGAACTAAGGAGGCTGCCTGGCCATAAGCTGTTTCAGATACTTTGCACTCCGATTTCGGGAGCCTCTGGGAGGGTTCCGCAAGCTCGCTACAAGAAAGGGCAGTACTTTGCAATTTATTTTCGCCCAATAGCGAACGAAAAGCAGTTGCGCGTCGAGCTTGCCCATGAGCTGGGTCATCTGTTTCTTTTGGCAATGTCCCATGTGTACTATGGCGTCAAGTACGACCCGAACACGCCGGTTGAACCTGCATCAAGCATAATGGGTATTTTCACCGTGCTTGAAAAAAACGAGTTCTACCACAATGAGGCGCAACGTTTTTTGCACGGTACGGTGGATGACGTGCTACAGGACTTCGAAAACCTGCATAACAGCGGGAACCCCTAGGAAGCGCGACGGTGCCGGGCTCGCCGCCCTCGCCGGCGCGGGCTTCCGCGCGCGGTTTTTGGGAAACCGGACCGGGGGTTCCGCTAGGCGCACGGCGAACCCCGCGACCGGTTTGTTTATCGGGCCCTTCCCGGCTTTCGGAAAGGGCCTTTTTAGATTCCGCGCCCGCCAGGCGCGAACGAAAACACAGGAAGGGGATAGAATTTATGGCATCTAAACAGGAAATTATCGATGAAATCGAGGGCTACATAGGGGAAAACGACAGGTTTGGAAAAACTGGGTGATGGGCGAGACGGGGACAGGCGGCTTGGCGAGCGCGGCGTGGACAAAGAGGACGCTGGAGAACCTCGTCCCGCAAGGTCGCGCAGGACATCGAGAACCATTTTAGGAACCTGGGCGTCGCCCGGGCGGCGGCGACGAAACCGTCTGCGTCTACCTGTACAAGAAGTAGCTCCGCGCGGCGTTTCCGTCGCGGGTTCTAGCCCCCCGGAAACGGGGGCTTTTTTTTGCCCGGGTGTATCCCAGGATCGCGGAACCGGGTTGCCCCGCGCCCGGCGCGGGGCTCCCGGCGATCCCTGGAACGCCCCCCTGGGATTACGCGCCAAGCTCCGCAAGCCGCGCCCGGAGCCGCTCGATTTCGGCGTCCTTGCCAGCGAGCGCGGCGTCTTTGTTTGCAATCTCGGCGTCCTTGCCTGCGGCTGCGCCCCGCCACTCGGCAATCTCGGCGTCCTTGCCGGCGACCGCCGCCTCGACCGCAAACGCGATCTCGCTGCGGCGGTCCATGTCCGCCTTCTGCCTCGCCTCGTAGGCCTCCCGCGCCCTCCTGCCCCGCATCACGGCTCTCTGCCTGCCGTCAGCGTGCGCTATCGCGATGTCCATGCTCTTGACCTCCTCGATTGTCTCGGGCGGACTTTCCGGATCCAGCCACGCAAGCCAGCGGTGCAGGGGATCCCCGGAAAAGTCCCTCCTTGCCTGTCCCCTCCATTTTACCACATTCAGGAAGTGGATTTCCATCGCGCCCGTCAGTTCCAGGGTGGGGTCGGTCGCCTCCCTAAGTCGGAAGCGAGTGTGCGCGCCGCCCCCGGCCGGAAAGTCGTAGCCCACGATGTTTATCGCGATCGTGTCGGGGAGATCCCTGTAGTCGCCCCCGCTTTGCAGGGTCTCGGCGTACATCTTTCCCCAGTAGAACAGGCTGCGGCGGTCCATGTTTTTCTTGTCGCGGACCTGCACCTCGATGTTCACCCGGCTTCCGTCGGAAAGAACCGCCCTAACGTCCAGCGGGCATGACTTTCCGCCGATTACGTCCTTGGTGTAGATTTTCTTGTCGAGGATATCGACCGTCTCGACGGGTTTTCTTCCCGAGGGCGCAAGGACCGCGTTCAGGAATCCGATAAGCTGCGGTTCGTCGCCCTTTTCCCCCATCGTCTTGTAGAACAGGAAGTCGTTGAGCGGGCTGAACCTTCGTAAGGGCTTGTTTTTCTTGTTTGTTTTCATGCCCTTATTAGGGCGAGAACTCGCGCCTTGCTTGGGTTTTCGCGGGCCGAAAATCTTGACATTCGGTTGGGCCTTGGGTACGCACTGGCGATCGAATGGAATCAAGCCTGCCTGTGGTAGGCGACCCTCCAAAGGAACAGCCCCTGGGGCGGCAGGGTGGGGCCGGCAAGCCCCCGGTCGCCGGACTCGACGGCCTCCCTAAAAAGCCCGGGCGGCGCGCCGCGCTCCTCGTAGTGGAGCAGGGTTCCCGCCACGGACCGCACCATCTTCCACAGAAAGGCGTTGGCGCAGATCTCGAAGACCAGGCCGTCGCCCTCGGGAAAGAAAACGGCGCGCGAGACGTGCCTGTGCCGCGACCTGGACGAATCCCCGGCCGCCGCGAAAACCGAGCAGTCCCTTTCCCCGATAAGCTGGCGGCAGTAGGCGTTCAAAAGATCCACGCGGGGCCTGCGCCACAGTTGCAGGGCGTAGCGGCTCTCGTGGGGAAGCGCGTGCCGCCCGCAGACAAAATGGTAGCGGTATGTCCTGGAACTGGCGTCGAAGCGGGCGTGGAAGTCCGGGACGGTTTCCCGGGCCTCGAGCACCCGCACGTCCCCGGGCAAAAGGCCGTTGAGCGCCTGGACGAAGCGGCCGGGCTCGATGTTTTTGATGTCGGTGCGGAAACCCGCGACCTGCCCCGAGGCGTGCACCCCGGAGTCGGTACGCCCGGCCCCGGTAAGGGCCACCGGGTGCTTGTGCATCCTGGCCAGGGCCGCCTCGACGCATTCCTGCACCGACCGCCGCCCCTCCCCGGAATTCGCCTGCCTCTGCCAGCCGCAAAAATCGGTCCCGTCGTAGGCAAGGCGAAGCCTGACCGTCCGTGTCAAGCGGATTCCCGCGCCTTAATCTCTTCCATTTCGGCGTTGATGGCGTAGTATATTTTTCTGGCCTGGTCCAGGAACGCCTCCGGCTTGTCGCTGGACTTTTTGCCCATGCCCACGACTTTCGCGATCGTCCTGCGGGCCTCCTCCAGGGCCACCATGCGTTCCTCCGTGTCGGTCGCGGGGGGGCCGTGCTTGAAGCGGAGGTAGGCGGACAGGTAGAGCATCCCCTCGTAGGAATAGTTCTTGTCGATGTCCGGGCCGAAGTTTTTCAGCGCGGACATGGTCTCCGTCGCGCTCTGCTCGCGGGACAGCGCCTCGCCGTAAAAGTACTGGGCCTTTTTCCGGAAGAGCGTCGCCATCCAGTCGTAGTTCTCGCCGGGGAACTTCTTGTGCAGCTCGTCAAGAAGCCAGGCGCCGCGTATCGAGGTAATCCCCCGCTTGATCGTGGGCGAGGACTCCTTGCCGTAGAAGTCGTAGCACCTAAGGGCCAGGTACAGCGACGCCGCGCCCTCCATGAGCCCCCTGGGCTGGGTAAAGTCCGTGCCCGGAAAGACCATCAGCGCGTCGTTCTTGCGGTTGCCGCGGTCCGAGTAGGCAAGCCCCTTCGTCGTCTTCGGCAGAAGCGGGAAATCCGCCTCCGTCGAGGCGAACCAGCAGGACGGGCAGACGACCGTGGTGTAGGCCAGGGGGTAGATGTCGCCGTACCTGGACGAGGGCTCGAAAAGCCGGTGCAGCTCGTCGGTAAGGGCCCCGGCTATAAGCCTGCCCCCCCCGGAAAGAAGCTCCTCCTTGTGGAACTTCGCGTCGCAGACCGGACAGGAATACTGCTTCTTCGAGACGAACGATATCTTCAGCTCGCGCTCTTCTTTGCCCATTGGCTTTCCCCCTTTTCGCCCAGAGATTCCAGGACCACCATCGCGACCGCGTGGTCCCGTTCGTGCGTTATAGACAGGTGCGCGCGGTCGGCCCCGCTTTCGTCCAGGGCCGCCCGCGCCGTCCCGGAGACCCGGATCTCGGGCCTCCCCTTGTCGTTGCTTCTTACCATGATATCCTTTAACACGATTCCTGCAAGCCCCGTCCCGATCGCCTTGCCGAAGGCCTCCTTGGCGGCGAAGCGGGCCGCCAGGGAAAGGCTCGCGCCGCGTCCCCTGGCCATGGCGGCGGCGAGTTCCTCCGGGTGGAAGTAGCGCTCCAAAAGGCCGGGCACGCCGCGCCAGCGGTCCATGCGCCGCGCGTCGACCATGTCCACCCCTATGCCGGCGATCAAGGCTGGGTATCCTCCTCCTCCGGCTCGTCGTACCCGTACAGGGTGACCTCAAGAACCAGGCTTTCCGGCTCCTGCCTTATAAGGGCGAAGCCCTCCGGCAGGCTTACCCTGACCGGCAGGACGTGCGTCCCGGGCTCCGCCACGGCCGACCCGTCGACCGAAAGAAAGCCGGGGGGCGGGCTGAAGGCGTCGATGCGGTCCCAGCTTCCCTCGATCCGGACGCTGCCGGTCCTGCCGTCCCAGTCGGCGGCCAGCCCGGGGGGAAGGCCCGACAGCGTGATCGGTATCGCCTCGATGTTCCGCACCGGGACCGCCGGGCGGACAAGCCCCCGGAACTCGGCCGCCCCCTCGCGTATCGACAGAAGGTTGCTCGGGTTTATGATGCCCACCTGGACGCTGAAGTCGCTGCTCCTGCCCTCCAGGACGACCGGGGACGTGTTGACCACGACAAGATCCCCCAGGATGCCAACCGGCCCGGACACGGAAACCTCGGCGGGCGATATGGAATGGGAGACAAGGTCGAAGCCGGACGCGACGCTCCCCTGGACGGGCGCGACCAGCGGCAGGACCATGCTGATCCGGCGGTCCAGCCTTACCGAGACCTCCGTGGGGTTGACCGATATTTCCAGGGGTTCCACCTCCAGGGCGGTCCCCCTCCGGCGGATCTGCACCGGGGATCGGTACCATCCCTCGAACTCGTGCCTGGACAGGTCCAGGAAGGCCTCGATGTCGCCGTCGGCAATCGACCGGACGCCCTCCTCGTCGCCGCGCAGGGTCACCCGGACGCTCCCGGGGAACTCGCTGGCGGGGATCAGCGCGTGGCTGGTCTCGACCGCGAGGGGGACGCTTAGGGTGCGCGTCGAAAGGGTGCTGACCCTGTAGACGACCACCAGGGCCAGGGCCAGCGCCACGGAAAGCACCTTGGCCGGCCAGTTGTTGGCCAGCCTGAAAAGCAGTTTTCTACCGTTCAACCAGAACATCCTTCCCCCCGTCCACCGAGACCGTCTTGAACGTCGATCCCACCCGCTCCGTCGCCCTGCGGTCCCTGTCCAGAAGCTCCTGCAGCTTGCGGGAGACCTCGGCGATCGACAGGTCGTAGTAGAGCCTGGAGTCGAAGGCGACGGAAATAGCCCCGGTCTCCTCGGAGACCACCAGCGTCACCGCGTCGGACTGCTCGGACATGCCCAGGCTCGCCCGGTGCCTTGCGCCGAAGTTCTTCCGAATGTCCTGCTGCTCCGAGAGCGGCAGGAAGCAGCCGGCGGCCACTATCCTGCCGTTCTGCACGATCATCGCCCCGTCGTGCAGCGGCCCGTCGAACTCGAAAAGCGCCACGACAAGGCTCGACGAGATCTCGGCGTTCAGCCTGGTTCCCGTCTCGACGACGTTTTTTATGTTTATCCTGCGGGGGAACACGGCCAGCATCCCCCGTCGGCGGCGGGAAAGCAGCTCGGCGGCGGTCAGGACCGCCTCCAGGTGCCCGGCCGTGGGCTTGGAGTTTGGGCGGAAAAATTCCCCCTGCCCAAGGTGCATGATTATCTTGCGGAGCTCCGGCTGGAAGACTATGACGATGCCGATGAAAAGCCCGGGCGCCATGATGTTCAGCACCCACTGGAGCGTGGTCAGCCTGAAAAGGTAGGCGATGCCGTAGACCAGAAGCAGGAAGCCCGCCCCCTTGATCAGCTGTATCGCCTGCGTCTTGGCCAGAAGCTCGTAGCCCTTGTACAGCAGGAAGGCGAGGAGCGCCACGTCCAGTACGGGACGGAGGAAATCGTAGGCGGTAATAAGTTGCTGTACCCAGGCCATCGGATTGCGTACAGTATACGGTATTTCCCCGCGATCCACAAGCGCCGGGTTCCCGGGTTCCAGAATAGGGTGTATAGTGAGCCATGCGTAACAAGCTTACCGATGAACTTGCCGTCTGCGGCCTCAAAGCTGTTCTTGCCCTGGCGGAGTGCCGCCCCGAAACCGTCAACCGCCTTTTCCTGCGGGAGGACCGCCTCCGCCTGTTTACCGGGCTTTGCAGGAAGCTCGCCGAGCGCAAGCGCCCCTACAAGATCTGCGGGGACGACGAGCTGGAGCGCCTGTGCAAGAGCGTCCACCACCAGGGCGTGGTGGCGATGGTGGAGGAGCCGGAAATCGAGCCCCTGACCAGGGAGGACCTTGGCCTGTGGGCCTCGGAGGGCCTGACCGGGCTGGTGCTCCACGAGGTGGGGAACGACCACAACCTTGGCGCCATCGCCAGGGCCGCGGCCTTTTTCGACGTCCGCTTCGTCGTTGTTAGCGAGGGCGACAGCGAGGCGCGCCTGAGCACCAGCGCCTACCGGGTCGCGGAGGGCGGCATGGAGCACGTCACCGTGCGGAAAATCGGCAACACCGCCGCGTTTGTCAGGGACGCCGCCAAAAAGATTGTCGTGATTGGCACCGACGTAAGGGCGCGGCGGCGCATCGGGGACCTGGCCTCCACGGTTGGCGACCTGACCGGCGGGGCGGGGCGGGGCGGGATCGCCCTGGTCCTGGGGAACGAGGAGCGCGGCCTGCCGCAGGACGTAAAGGACGCCTGCTCGTGCCTGCTGCGGGTCCCCGGGACCGGCAACGTCGAGAGCCTCAACGTGGCGCAGGCGGCGGCCCTGTTCCTGCGGGAGATATACGACCTGTAGGGCCTTATTCCTCGCTGAACAGGTCGGTGGTCCACTCGTCGTCCCTTGCCCCGCCGTTTTTCCTGCGCTGCCCGATAATGTTTTTCCTTGCGGTCTTGAAAAGCTCGCCCACGATCTCGCCCATCAGCTTTTTTGTCGGGCCGTCGATGTTCTTAAGGCCGCCGATGATGCCGGCGGCGGATGACGGCCAGTCCGACCCCATGTCGGCGAAGGACGCGGCGTTTGACGACAGCAGGATTTTGTACAGGGCCTCGACGAACTGCTGCCGCCGCTCGTCGCCGATCTTCGCGATCCACTCGTTGACGATGCTGTGGATGAACCGGCTCTGCGGCGTCAGCTCCCCCCCGTCCACCAGATCGTCGCGCGTGACCTCCCACGACCGCATGTCGTGCTGCATAAGGCCGGCGGCCGTGCTTTTTACCACCCTTGGCGCGACGTCGTGCTCCAGCAGCATCCCCACGAACGACGACTGCGGGACGAAGGCCCGTATCCTCCCGCAAACCTCCCTGTAGCCTTTGCGCCGCAGGACCTCCCGGTGGAACCCCGGCGCGTCGTTGCTGTAAACCTCGGCGATGCGCCGCTGCACGCTTTTGCCGCAGAACGCCGAGGCGTAGATCGCCAGGTTCCCGCCCTTGGAATGCCCGGCCACGATCAGCGGGTAGGGAAGGCGTCCGGCGGCTTCCTCCAGGTAGGAAACCGCCTCCTCCTGCGACGGGATGGAGTTGACCAGTGACATGTTCAGGTCCTCCTTCCAGCCGGCGATGCTCGTGTCCGTGCCCCTGTAGACCACCAGCAGCCTTCTGGACGGCCGTTCCCTGCCGATCACGGCGCAAAAGGCGGAGAACTGTTTCTCCGCGTCCGGGTCGGTATGGCTGGCGTAGCCGAGGATCTCGCAGTCCTCGTAGCGGGGCGCCGTTCCTATGGCCTTGAGCGTGGAGGCCGCCATCGCGACCGTGACGTCCCTGGAGGCCGGGGCGCGCCTCGCCGCGTAAATCCTCGCCAGGGCGGAGACGCTCGTCGCGCCCCTTCCGCCCGGCCCGGGGACGATGCCGTCCATCGGCAGGTACGACAGCTGCGAGAAAACGAGGTTGTCCACGGGGTTGAACGGGATCCGGTCAAAGTCGAGATCGCCCCTCCACGAGACGTAGTCGAACAGGTTGGCCATGCGTATATAATACTAAATCGGGGCGTCGGGGGCAAATTTCATGCTGCCGAGCCTTGCGGCCTTGTCGAAGATGCCCTTCAGGTAGCGGCCCTCCCGCTCGGTGAGCCCGGCGCGGCAGATCAGGTCCCGCAGGAAGCGCTCCTGCTCCTCGCGGCCCGGCTGCTTGTAGAAGCCGAGATCCTTCAGCGTGTCGGTTATTTCCCCGGTCAGCCCGTCCGCCGCCGCCCGCGTCAGGGGAACCCACTCGCCCTTTACGGGGAGATCCCCGGCGCCCCCGAAGGCCAGGAAGAGCTCGTATGCGTAGACCTGCACGGCGTGGGAAAGGTTCAGTGAGGGGAATTCGTCGGAGACGGGGATGTGCGAGGCCAGGTTGCATTGGTTGAGCTCGCTCGCGTCCAGCCCGGCGCGCTCGTTGCCGAAGACCAGGGCCGCCCGGACGCCCGGCGCGGCCCTTTCGGCGAGCCGGGCGGCCAGGTCGCGGGGCCTCATGCTGGCCTTTCGCTTCCTGCCCCTGCGGCAGGTGGTTCCCACGGCGAACGAGCAGTCCGCCACGGCCCCGGCCAGGGTGTCGAAGGTTCGGGCGCCCCGCCACACGTCGTCCGCGTGGATCGCCCTCGCCAGAAGCTCGGCCCTGTCCATTGCCCCGGGGGCGACCAGGCGCAGCGCGGAAAGGCCCATGTTCTTCATCGCCCTGCAGACCGCCCCCACGTTGCCCGGCTCGCTTGGGCGGCACAGAACGACCACGATATCCGACATTTGCATACGGCATTCTATCATAACCCTGCCTTTCCCGCCCCGGGGGCGGTTGCCAGCTTTCACGTAAAGGTGTATAGTGGATAGTATACCCTTTCAAAAGTGAGGTCGTATGATGCAGAACAATGACATCGTGCCTGGGTTTGATGACGAGAAGGACGAAAGTCTCAAAATCGAACTAAAACAAGTGCCCGAGATCAAGGACTGCCTGGTTCTGGCCGTGGACGGTTACATCGATACCTACAATTCCGTTTACTTCCAAAGACGGGTTCATATGGCCATAGATGGCGGGTATAACAAGCTTATTTTCAACTGCGACAGCCTTAACTACGTTTCCTCGACCGGGATAGGGTCCTTTATCACGTTCCTTAAGACCGTAAAGCCCGATGGCGACGTGGTTTTGTTCAACATCCAGCCCAAGGTCTACGAGGTCTTCCAGTTGCTTGGTTTCTCCCAGTTCTTTAACGTCAAGAAGAGCTACGAGGAGTCCGTCGAATTTTTCAACAGCAACGAGGGGTTTCAGCAGGACCTTTCCATCTTCCCTAAAATATTCCCGTGCCCGGTGTGCTCCAAAAAGCTGAAGGCGGTCAAGACCGGCCGTTTCCGGTGCTCGGAGTGTAAGTCGATTCTTGCCATCGGCGACATCGGGACCATTTCCCTGGGCTGACGTTCCCGGGTTCGCCTGTGGAAAACGTGTGAATAATGCCAGGAAAAACGATCCGGGGTTTTGCCGCATGGTGCCTGGGCTCGCGGTTTGGAAAAACCCCTGGCGGTGCCTGCGGCTAATTACTTGCTATGTAACGAATTAGGCGGTTCGGCTGGGCGTTTTCCCCTTGGGCACCCTGGCCTGCGGGGTGGGTTCCCACCGCCGCTCCGTTTCCTGCCTGTGGATAACTTGTGGACAGCGGCCGGCGCGCACGCGGCTTCTTGCGCTCGCGCCTTTCCCGTGCTAGTCTTAAGGTGTGAGAAAGTTGGCTAAACTGGCTCTGTTTTTCTGCGCCTGTTTTTTGGTGCTGTTCCTGGTGATGTCCGGGGCGCGTTTTCTCGCGCTCCGCCTTGAATGGGCGGGCGAGCAGGCGGATCTCGTGGACGCGGCGCGCTGGGGCCTGTCGGTTGCGTTGTACGGGGGGATGCTGCTCGGGCTGGCCTACACGGTGCTTGAAAGGGTTTTCGCCCCGGCGGCCGTTCTCTGCCTGGTCGCGCTTTCCCTGGGCTTTGTCGTGGGCATTGGCCACGGCCTGGAAAGCGTCTCGCCCCTGCCCGGCGCGCACGCGGGGCGGTCGCTTGGATCCCCGGGCCTGATCCTTTCCCACCGGCCCTACGGTACGACCGTCGTCCTTTTGCGTGGGCCCGACGAGCCGTCCAGGGCGCGGGTGGCGGTGTTCCCGGACGGCCCCATGGTTTTCCAGGAGGAGTTCGCGGGGCTGGCCGAAAGCCTGCCGTCCGCGCCTTTCAACATCGACACCCCCTGGTTCCTGCGGAGCGTCGCCGTGGATCTGCGGCTAAGCGCCGGGAACCTGCGCGATCGGCTTGCCGGGGGTAGTCTGCCGCTGTACGCCGGATCCCTGGCGTTCTTTCTTAGCTCGCTTCTGTTCGTCCTAAGGCTTGGCGCGTGGCCCCTGGCGAATTTTTTCCTGGGCATCCTTGCCTTTAGGGGGGTGCTGGCCCTGGAAACCCTGTTTAACTCGCGCGAGGTGCAGGATGTTTTTGCCGCGTTCCTGCAGGATCGCCTGCCCGCCTCGCTTGCGGTTCCGGCGATCTTCCTGGTCGCCGGCTTGCTTGCCCATCTGTTCTCGCTTTTGAAATATCTTGCAAAAAGGCAGGGTCGCAATGCCGCTGTTTAGCAGAAAGACGCTTGATTCCCCGGCGTTTGTTTTTTTCGTTTACGTCGCCGTCGGTTGCCTGGCTATTGTCGCCTTCCGGCTGGTGTTCCCGGGCGAGGCCCCGCCCTTGCCCGTCTTTTCCGCGGGCTGGTCGCGGACGCTGGTGCTCCTGGACATAATCGCCCTGTTTCCCGCCCTGGCCCTTTCCGCGCTGGTGCTCCCCTTTGGCATGAACAAGTTCCAGGGCGAGAGCCGCCATTCCAACTCCAGGTTTTCCGCCGACCTTTTCAGGCGTTGTTTCAGGGTCTCGGTTGTCACGGCGATAGCCGCCTCGGTCCTGTACGCCCTTCTGTTTTTTATGGTTCTTCCGCTTGCCCAGGGCGGCCAAAGGAACATGCGCCTAGACGGGGAGACGTTCCGGATGGCCAGGGATCGCGCGATGGCCCACGGCGAGGCCGGGGAATGGGTCGCGGCCTCGCAGTTCATCGGTATCGCCGACGGCATCTGGGATGACGGCCAGTCCTTTAGGTACCTAAGGTACGAGGTGGAGGCCCGCCTGGAATACGCCCGCCTGGCCAGGGGCGAAAGGCCCGTCGCGGGAAGGCAGCAGCCGGGTCGCTGGACCCCCGTGGATACCGCCGAGGCGATGGCCTTAAGCCGGGCGGCCTTTGACGAGGGCCGCCTGTTCGACGCCCACTGGCTTGCCACCCTGGGCCGCCGCCTTGCCCCGCAGGGCAGTCCGGAGTCCGTCGCGGCGGCGCACTTGGCGGCGCGCGCGTGGAACCTTATCGAGGGCCAGCGTCCGACCCCGGCCGAGACCCGCAGGCACGAGCTGTTCGATCTTAAGCTGGAAGGCTACAGGGCGATGCAGTCGGCCGAGGCGAATCCGGTCGAATGGATAAGCGCGTTCTACATTTTCCGGGAACTTGCATATCTGACCCCGAACGATCCGGACGTCGTGAATTTCCTTGCCCTTAGCGAGCGGGAGATCGTCGGCGTCGCTTTCTTTGTCGACGAGGTCAACCTGGCGATCGGCGGCACGTCCGCCGGGGTGGTTTTTTCCCTGCCCGTGGAGCGGGGCGGCCGCGCGGTGCTGCGCCTTGCCAGTTTTTCGTTTGCCCGGGACGTGGCCTACGGGATTGGCCTGGAGTACATGCTTTTCGATCACCGGTCCAGGCTTGTGCTTCACCTTACCGCGCCTTACGCAAGATTCACGCCGTTCATGCTCGGGGGCGACCGGGTTCTTGTCATGCTGAGGGCCCTGGATCGCGACGATCCCGACGGCCGGTGGGAGCCCACCGTCGAGTTTATCGCCGACGGGATCGCCTTCCACCCAAGCGCGCAGTTTTTGCTGGACGTGGGCTTCGAGACCCTGGTGATGCTTTCGCAGATGCGGCGGGACATCTCCGGGATGCACGTCGGTGAGCTGTTCGACGCGTCCAGGGTGTCGGTCGAAACGGGTTACATTCCGCAGGTTTTCCAGGCGGAAATCCTGAACCGCCTTGGCTCCGGCCTGTTTTTGCTGCCGGCCGCCATCGTCGCGATTGCCGCCGCCTGGTATTTCCGCACCAGGCGTTTTCCCCGCTACCTGTTCGTGCCCCTGCTTTTCGTCCTTCCGGTGGTGTTCAACGGCATTGTCTACTTAATCCGCGCCGGGCTTAACGACGTGGGCGTTTCGCTGACCCTTGCCCTGGGTTTTCCCCTGGCCCTTGTGCTGTTCTGCCTGATTCTGGCGCTTGCCTTTATCTGCTCGCTTTTCCTGCTTGTCGCCCAGCGCGGGTAGCGCCCCTTTCGAGATCCAGCAGTCGCCGCTTAAGGGGCAGGCCGCCGCCGTAGCCGACCAGGGATCCGTCGTGGCCTATCACGCGATGGCAGGGGACTATTATCGAGACGGGGTTGCGGTTGTTCGCCATGCCCACCGCCCTTACCGCCTTGGGCCTGCCTATTTGCCCGGCCATGTCCTTGTACGAACGGGTTTCGCCGTAGGGTATGGTCTGCAGCGCCTTCCACGCGGCCACCTGGAAGTCCGTCCCGCGCAGGGCCAGCGGCAGGGAAAAGTCCCTCAGCCCGCCCGAAAGGTAGTTCCTTACCTGAAGGGCCGCCTCCTTTATCAGGGGGGTTTCCAGCTTCCGGCTTTCGGCTTTCGAGAAGCTGGCGGGGACATGGTGTTCGAAAAACAGTTCCGTGATGGCGTCGCCCTCTTCCGCTATGCCGATGGCCACGCCCCCGTCAAGCCGGTAGTAAAAAACGTTTTTCACATGCTACCTCCTTCGCCACGTAAAACGCAGGCCGGTGGAAAAGCGAGTCCCGGCCGCAATGTCGGCGAGAACGCCGGCGTCCTGCCCGGAGAAGGACTGCCAGGCAAGCTCCGCGTAGGGCGAAACCTCGGTTCCCGCAATCCCGATCGCGAACGGCGCGAATGTTACGCCCGCCGTGCCGAACCAGCTTGTCCCCCCGGTGTACGGCCGCGAGGTGCCGCCGACGTTTAGGGCCGCGTCGCCGAAACTCAGGGCCGGCCCCGCGAACAGGCGCACCCTGTCGCTCATGCCCCAGGATAGGGTGAGCGGCACGCGGAAAACCCCGAGCATCCTGTCCCATTCCGGCCTAAGCTCCAGTCCCAGGATCGCCGACTGCCCGAGGACCCTTCCGATCCGGATCTGCCCGGCCATGCCGCGAAAGGCGTCGTTTTCGGGGAGCAGCGTGTTCCATGTGGGCGCGACGGCGAAGCCGACCAGGGTGCGGCCTTCGCCCGAGGCCCTTCGCCTAAAGAAAAAGCGCCTGGTGCCTTCGGTCCCGTCCGCGGCCGGGACCGCCTCGATGCTGGCCACCCCGGGCAGGGCCCTTCCCGCGCCGGCGTAGGTGCGGGTCCAGTACGGCTCGTCCATCCTGGAATGGATTACCCCCGTGACCCGCCCCGCCGAGGCGGAATGGATAAAGACCCCGGTTCCGGTGTAAATGCCAACGTGGGTGATTCTGGCGGTCGCGCCGGTCCTGAAAAACACGAGGTCGCCGGGCTGCAGATCGTGCCGCGCGATTCTTTCCGTCCATAGGAACATGCTCTCGCTGGTGCGGGGCACGGATACCCCCAGGGCGCTGCGGAAGCTACGGTACACGAATCCCGAGCAGTCCATGCCCCTTCTTGTCGTGCCCCCGAACAGGTAGGGGGTGCCCTCGTATCCCCTGGCGACGGCGACCAGGCGCTCGCGGGCCCGGACGAACGCGCCGTCCCTTTCCGCCGGGGACGCCGACGAGGAAGGGGCAAGGCTAAAGCCGTGCTGCAGCGGCGCCGCGCCTGCGCCCGTGGCGCAAAAGGCGAACGCCGCCAGAAGGACAGTAAAAATGTGCTTTTTTCGCGCCATTGTTCATTATTTTCTGGCAATGCCCGGTTGTCAAGTGCGGGCCAAAGCAAAACCGCGTTTTCGCGCCTTATATAAGGCATGGAGGCAAAAGCAAGATGCACGAAGAAACCGATTCCCTTAACCACGCCGCGAGCCGGCTGTTTGGCGTCCCGTACCTGTTCCCCTACCAGCGCCTGGTGGTGGCGAACGTCCTGGAGGCCGCCAGGGCCGCGGGCCTCGCGATTGCCTGGCCGGACGGCTCCAGGGAGGAAGCCCTTCCCGCCCTATCCGGAATTTCTCCGGAGGGGGGCAGGCAGATCGTGGTCCTTCCCACCGGCGCGGGCAAGTCCCTGTGCTTCCAGCTTCCCGCGATGCTTATCGAGGGGATAACCCTGGTCGTTTACCCCATCCTGTCCCTTATGGCCGACCAGAGGCGCCGCCTGGACGAAAGGGGGTTTGCCCCGGTGGTCCTGCGCGGCGGGCAGACGAAAGGGGAGCGGGACGAGGTCTGGCGAAAGCTGGAATCCGGCGAAAGCAAATTCGTCATCGCCAACCCCGAGATCCTGCTTACGCCGGGGGTAATGGGCCGCCTTGCCCCCGGCAAAATCCGGGGGACGAAAATCGCCCATATCGTGGTCGACGAGGCCCACTGCGTCGGCGAGTGGGGCGAAAGCTTCAGGCCCTCGTACCTTGGGATTGGCTCCATCGTAAGAAACACCGGCGCGCCCCTGGTGACGGCCTTTACGGCGACGGCGGGGACCTCCGTCCTGGAAAAAATAAAAACGCACGTTTTCGGCGGAGGGGAGGCCCGCCTTGTCGTTGGAAACCCCGACCGCGCGAACATCTCGTACTTTGCCAAGGGCTGCGTCGTAAGGGACATGGCGGTAAGGGATCTGCTTCTGGGGAACGGCCGCCCCGCCATCGTGTTCTGCTCGTCCAGGCGCGGCGCGGAAAGGCTTTCCCGCTACCTTGGGACAAGCCTGCGCGAGATGGGCGCGGACTGGCACGGGCAGGTCAGGTTCTACCATGCCGGCCTGTCCAGGGACGAAAAGGACGACGTGGAAAAGTGGTTCATGGGCAGCGGCCGGGCGGTGCTGTGCGCCACCTGCGCCTACGGAATGGGCGTGGACAAGGCCGACGTCCGCACGGTGATACACAGGGACTGCCCCCCCTCGGTGGAGGCGTACCTGCAGGAATCCGGCAGGGCGGGCCGCGACGGCCGTTCGTCCAGGGCGTTCCTTTTGTGGGGCCCGGAGGACCTTGCCGGGACGGGGCTTTTGGGCTACGCCCGCGACACCGCGCGGTGCAGAAGGCGGGCTCTGCTGGAAATGCTCGGCTACGGCGCGAACGGCGAAAGCCCCGCCGGCACGTGCTGCGACGTCTGCGAAAAGCTGGCGAGCCCGGTCCTGCGGGAGGAGGCTAGCGTCCTGGATTTTTTCCGCAGGAACGGGCGTCGCTATACGGCGGGCGAGGCGGCGCGCGTCCTGTCGCGGACGGAAAACTTTTTCTGGTCGGAAGGCGAGGCGAGACAGGTCATAAACCACTTGCTCGGCTCGGGCGGGCTTGTTAGGTCGGGAAACGTCTTTTGGAAATCCAGGGTTTCCGTTTCCCGCCGCCGCATTGACACTATGGCCCCGGTCGAATAGTATCACCCTATGCGGGAAAAAAAGGCTTCCGGGGCGGATTTCGAGCCCGAGGACAAGGTTCGGCTGAAACCGGTTTTCGGCCTGCGTCCCGGGGTGTATCTTGCCGTCGTCTACTCGGCCGTCCTGTTGGCGATACTCTTTTTTGTCCTGGTGCATCCGGGCATCAGGAACCCCGGGTCAAGGGTTGTTTTTTCGAGCGAGCCTTCCGGCGCGGCCCTTAGGGTTGACGGCGTGTACGCCGGGACCTCCCCGTCCGGCTTCTTCGTGCCGGCCGGCCGCCGCCACATGGAGATAGTCCTGCCCGGCTTCGAGCCGGTGCTTATGGACACCGTCGTCCCAAGCCGCGCGTTTGCCTCCAGGTTCTTCCCCCGCCGGTACCGGCTTTTTGTGGCGCTTTCAGCGGCGGATCCGGTCGCCGCCCTGGCGGTTTCCGCATCGGAGTTTGCCCAGTGGAGCTTTGGCGGCGAGCCCTCGGGGTCCTGGCAGATCCCCAGGACCCTTTCCGAAGGGGTTTACCGCATCGGCCCCGAGGCGGGGGGCGCGGAGGCAACCGGGATACTGGCCGCCTCGGCCAGGTTCGCCGTTACCCGCGCCGCGCTTCGCGACCTTGTCCGGGCCAAAACGCTTGCCGACGGAGCGCCTTCCCCCCTGGGTCTTGCCCGCTCGGTTTCGGAGATGGCCGCCTTCCTTGCGGACAACCCCGCCGGCGCCCTCTGGCTTGCCGAGCTTCTTCCCCCGGCCTCGGCATCCGTGCTGGTTTCCTCGGAATGGTACCGGCGGCAGCTTGCCGGTTTGGCCGAAACCGTGGCCGCCGAATCCCTGGCCCCAAATCCCGCAACGGTGTCCCCGTGGGACGTCGGCCTTCCCCTGGGGCAGGTTCGCGTGGGCGGGCTTTTGTTCACCGGGCTTGGCGGCGGCACCCTGGCGCGGGGGGAGCCGTTTCCACACCTGGTTCCGGTGGAATCCTTCCTGGTTTCCGCCTCGCAGGTTCCCCCGTCCGTCTTCGCCGACTTTCTGGACGCGAATCCCCGGTGGTCCCGCGACAACCTGGAGGAGCTGGAAAGGGAAGGGCTTGCCGCCGGCGATTACCTTGCCGACTTCGGGGTTCTCTCGCCGGGCGGCGGCTGGACGGGGGCGGGCGTCAACGCGGTTTCCTGGTTCGCGGCCAGGGCCTTCTGCGAGTGGCTTAGTTCCATGCTTCCCGACGCGCTTTATGGCTGGGAGGTACGGCTTCCCACGGAGGCCGAATGGGAGTTCGCCGCGAAGTCCGCGCGCCTGTGGGACAACTTTGGCGGCGTTTTCGTGCCGAACAACGGTTCCTGGGAATGGTGCGCCGACCCGTACTCGCCCCTTCCTTTCTTTGCCGCGCCGCCCGGTGCCATAGACGCGGTCGGGTCTCCCGAGCGCCCGGTGCGCGGCGGTTCCTGGCTTAACGCCGCCGGGGTAACCAACGTCGAGACAAGGGCCTTCCTGCCCCCGGCGACCGCCTCGCCCTTCGTCTCCTTCCGCCCGGTCATAGCCAGAAAGGCGCTGGAGCGCTAAATGGCCGAGGGCGTAAAAATAATCGCCGTGAACCGAAAGGCGCGGCACGACTACTCCGTGGACGACAGCTACGAGTGCGGCATCGAGCTTTTGGGCACCGAGGTAAAGTCCTTCCGCGACGGGAAAATATCGTTCCCCGACGCCTGGGCCGAGGTGGTGTCCGGCCAGGTCTGGCTTCGTTCCCTGCACGTGTCGGAAAACCCGTTTTCCTCGGTGTTCAACCACGACCCCGACCGCAGGAAGCGCCTTCTTCTGCACCGAGACGAAATCAAGCGCATAACCCGCAAGGTCGAGGAAAAGGGCTTCACGCTTATCCCACTGTCGTTTTACTTCAAGAAGGGCAGGGTAAAGGTCGAGCTCGGGCTGTGCAAGGGGAAAAAGTCCTACGACAAACGATCGGACATACGGGAACGCGACCTGCACAGGGAGGCGCAGCGGGAGATTAGGGACCGTTAGGAAAGGTTGAGCTCCGCGTCGCTTTTCCGGATGTACTCTGGCCCGGCGAAAAGGCTGTCGCGGTTTCCGGAACCGCCGTCGGCGAAAACCCCCGTTTCCAGCGCTATTTCCAGAAGCGCCTCGGCGTTGCCCGGGCGCACCCCTTTTCCGTGCCTGACGGCGGCCATTGCCCCGGCTATCCCCGGATCTTCGTCCGCCAGAAGCCCAAGCTCCCGGTAAAGTTTTTCGGCCCCGGGGCCGAAAAGCAGGATCCGTTCCGGATCCCCTGTTTCCGTCCGGGGCGAAAGGCGCCCGGCGAGCGCCAGGGCTATTTCCCCGGGCGGCGCGTCCATGTCGGGGCCGATTCGTTTGCCCGCGCGGTAGGGGGCGCAGAAGAAGGCCCTTTTTTTCGCGTCTATGACCGGAACCACGACGCCCGGCCACGCCGAAAGCGGCCGGGCCAGGCAGTCCAGGGTGGGGATTGGCGCGAAGGGAATGCCCAGGGAAAGGGCCAGGCCCTTGGCCAGGGAAAAGCCGATGCGTAGGCCGGTAAAGGATCCGGGGCCGCCCATGCACAGCACCCCGTTCAGATCCCCGGGGCTTATCGCGGCCTTGCGCGCCAGTATGTCCACGCATTCCATGACAAGCTCCGAATGGCGAGTTCCGGCGTCGGCCTCGAAAAGCCAGCGGCCCCCAAGGGTCGTCGCAAGGGCGACCGAGAATTTTTCGGTGGCTGTGTCGATGGCTACAAGGTTCATGCCGGCTCACCCAATGGCGTTTAGCAGGGCTTCCGGCCCGCGGATGCGAAGGACGCGGCTTTGCGGGCCTGTGACGTCGATTTCCACGGTTATGGCGTCTCCAGGAATGGACCGGGGAATGCGCTCGCTCCACTCTATTACGGTAATTCCCGCCCCGCCCATAAATTCCCCCGCCCCGGTGTCCTCAAAATCCCCGTCCCCGTCCAGACGGTACGCGTCGATGTGGTACAGGGGGGTTGCCCGGCCGTCGTACTCGCGGATTATCGTGTACGTGGGGCTGGTAACGGTTTCCTCGACGCCAAGCCCCCTGGCAATGCCCTTGGCGAAACAGGTCTTGCCCGACCCCAGGCCGCCGTAAAGGGCGACCACCGATCCCGGCCCCAGGGCGCGCGCGAGACGCTCCCCAAGGATCGCCGTTTCCTCCGGCGAGGAGCAGGCTTTCTCAGTCAGGCAGTTCCCCGTCCGAGTGCATCGTGCCGACGACCCTTTTCAGCTCCCTTTTGACCGGGAGCAGGGGATAATGGATATCGTCGGTAAGGGTAACGATTATCTCCTTGTCGCCGGTGGGCTTTGTCTCGATGCTGAACTCCACCCGGTAGTCGTCGGTGCCATTGAAAAGCTCGATCGTGGCTACCCCTGTGTACAGCAAGCGATAGTAAATGGGAACATCTTTCCGTGCGATGTTTTTAATAGCAATAATTCTCATTGTCCACCTTCTTCATTAGAGGCCGCCTTGCCGGAAAACCGGAGGCTTGGAAATTTTTCTGTTTAACTGTCGGCATACTCGTACACCATTGCGTTTATGAAATTGAGCGACTTGCGCGGGATTTTTAAAAATTTAAGATGCATGACCGTATTATACCCTGTCCGGTTGGTTCTGAGAACCTCCCCAAGCGCGGCCACGACGAAATTGTCGTCCTGGGTAAACTCGACCTTTACCTTCTGTCCGGGCCTTATAGGCGCGCTGGTTCTGATGGAGCAGCCGCCCACGGAAATGTCCAGGATGTTTCCCGCGAATTTCCTTTTGTCCACGATCAGCCTGTTGCCCTTGCCGTTGTCGGACATCGCCACCTTTACCAGGTAGAAGCTGGTGGAGATCGCCGTCTGCCTTCTGCGGAAACGCCGGCTGGAAAGCTTCTTGATTTTGTTGGAGTGCGCCAGCTTTAGTATGTTGCGGTTCATGGTTTCTATGGATCCGATGACGCGGCTTGTCACGGAAAAGCCCTTGCTGGACTTGGTGAAAAAGGCTAGGGTAACCTTGCTGCCCTTGTTGATGGTTACCGGCCTGCCGTTGCTGTTCGATGGATGCTCCACGACAAGCACGTCGGACTGCGAGGAGATTATCCTTGTGGGGTAGTTCTGGCTGTTGTCGCCCAGTATGATAATTGCCGCCGTGTTTTCCTGTATCTGGCGCGTGGAGCTTATGGTCGCCGTCTCGGCGTAAGCGTAAGTCTCGATTATGTTCCTGGTGGCGAAAAGAACCGAAAGCCTGTTGTTCAGCTCGTCGTCCGAGATGGACGTCTTTTCGATAAGCCGGTAGGCCCGTTTGAAGTGCCGGTCAATCAGATCCGGGGAGTCAATCGACTTCATCGGATCCGCCACGTTGTCGTTCCTAAGGACGAATTCCAGCATCTTGGCTTTTTCGCGGTCCAGGCCTATATTGTTCGCGATGCGGTTAAGGGCAAAGGACGAAAACCCGCGGCGGCGGTGCTTGCCCGGAACGTACCCGTCGTTTAAGGCGGCTATTTTCCCCCTGTTCACTAGGGCGCTTATAACGATAAAAATGCCCACGAGTACGACAAGGCCGATAAGAAGGTACATCGCTTGGATGCCGACCCCCTCGCCGCCCCACCCGAAGTCGTCCAAAGCCTGCAGCGGAAACATCCTGACCTGGACGATCATAGGCTTGTCCCTTTTACCGCGCCCAGGACGGCGGCGTGCAGGCCGCGAAGCCTGGGGGCCATTTCATACTCGGCGATGTCCCCGACCAAAACCGTGTCGTGCTGTTCGTAGGCGCTAAGCAGTTCCTTCAGAGACACGTGGAATTCGGCCATAAAGTCGTTGATGGGCAAATCCCCGATCCTGATTTCGCCCACCGGGAAACCCGTGTTTCCAAGGATACCGTAAACACGGAAAACCTTTTCCGCGACGCCCGAAAAAATGCTGATCGTCTCGGCGGCCCTTACGTCCTTGCCCGTCTGGATGTCCAGGGGAAGTTCCTCAAGGCGGGCGCATATGTCGGCGACAAGCGCCGCGGACCTTTCCATTTCGCCCGCCGGCTCCCTAAGCTCGCGGAGCCGTTCCTCGACCGCCGCGCGAAGCGGCTGCGGGCCGGATCCCTCGCCGGAAAAAGTCTTTGTCGCCCACTCGAAAAGGCCGGGGTTTTGCTCGGCGAGCATCTTGGCCGCGGGGCTTTCCCCCCACAGGACGGCAAGGGAGCCCTTTTCCTCGAAGTCCGCGGCCTCGTAGGCGTCGATGGTTTCCAGGACGTACAGCAGGCATTCGGCGAAAAGCTCCGTTATGGAACTTGTGTATATGTCCAGGGTATCCACCTTGTCGATCTCCCTGCCGAAGCAGGCTTCCATGGAATCCTCGGTTACCGCCGTGCCGTCAACGCCAAGCCCGCTAAGGCGGTGCCCCGTGCCCTCTAGCCATGCTTCCAGGGCGGACAGTATTTCGCCGACGGTTTTCTCCGTTTCCGGTCGGATGTCGGCATCTGCACCGTTTATACGTATCTTCATGGCCTACCTTTGATTACTGTTCATGAAATTATCGAACCTGGTGGACATCTGCTCCATCTGGGAAAACGCGCTTTCCATGCGGCCGAACTGAATCCTAAGATCCATTTCCTGTTGCTCAAGCCGGCGATCCATGGTGGCGATGCGCTGCGTGTCCCCCCTTATCCTGGCGTCGATCGTTCCGGTTCTGGAGGATATTATGCCGCCCATCTCGACGAAAGGCCTGGCCAGAGCCTCCAGGTGGAAGGCGACGCCCGAATCGATTATAAAGTCGCCCGTGGTGTCGGAGCCGAAAAGCTGCCGTATGTAGGAAAGGTTGTTTTCCAGGGCGGCGTCGAGCATACTTTCGTTGATTTCCAGGTATCCCCTTAGCCTGGACGCGTCGAACCCCGGCGTTCCCCGCGCGTTCGTGCTTATCCCAAGCTGGGCCAAAAGCGCGAGTTCCCGCCCGGCGTCGGTGGGGTGGGGCGACGTTACTGTCCTGATCATGGCGTTCCGCAGATGGTTCAGGCTGGAGTCCCCGGAGAACGCCCCCAGGCGCTGCCGCATGTCGTCGGCCTCCTCCCTGCTTAGGTAGGTAAGCTCGTCGATTATGGTCGGGTCGTTACGGGTCAGCACGTTGATTTCCGCCATCAGGCGGTTGTAGTTTCCCACAAGGGAAATGATCGCGTCCTTTACCATTTCGCGGTCGGTCTGCACGTCCAGCCGTACCGGCCTGTCGGAAACGCCCCGGGCCGTTATCGTAACCCCCGGAATAATGTCGTTGATGACGTTCGACGGGCGGAACATCTCTATCCCTTCCATCGAGACGATGGCGTCCTGCGCGACCGAAACGGCGTTAAACGGGCGGTGCCCGGTGGGCGGGGCGTTGGGGTCAAGCACCGCCGCGTTCCGCACCATGATTTCCCGGTGGGTGTTGGGGTTGTCGATGTTCAGGGCGACTATGGTCCTGCCGGCCGCGATCTGCGAAAGGTCGAATTCCCGCTCGAAAAACTCCCCCGTGTCCGTGATCGCCGGCAGCGCCGCCCTGCTTCCGTCGGAAAAGGTCAGGGAAAGCACGCCCATGTCGTCCACGCGCGGCGGCGCGGGCGGCGGCGTCCAATTAGGAAGCGGCGCGGTCGACGGGTTGTTCCGTATCGTTATGCCGCCGTGGGTAACCGAGCCGGACACCGGAACGTCGGGGCCGGCCAGCGGAAGGGGGGCGGCCATTGGCTCCCCGCTGACCCTCGTCGCCGTTTCCAGCCTTAGCAGCATCGGCGAGCCGGGTTCCACGCGCAGGTTCAAAGGGACGTACGCCGACGCGAGCGAAGGAAGCCCCAGGGTGCCGTCGCCTATCGATACCTCGGCGGCGCCACCGTGCCCCCTTACCGTGCCCTCGTCTATGGTTATATCCGTGCGGGAATCGCGCACTTCCTCGATTATCCCCAGGCGCAGGGCCATAATTTCGGCGTCGCCTGAAAAACCTAGGCGGTTTTCCGCCCCGGTTACCCTGGATTCCAGCAGAAGGGATCTGGTTCCGGGCTGTACCGTCATGACGTTCGCCCCTATCCTGCCGCCGCCCCGGCGGTTTACCGCCTCGGCGAATTCCCTAAGGCTGCCGCCCCTAAAGTTAAAGGAAATCTCCTCGTTGCCCACGGTAAAAACGAATGTTCCCGCCTCGATTGTCGTCCTTTCGTCCAGGGGAGGGGAGATAAACCTGTCCGCCTGGGCAAGCTGCCTTACGGTGAAACTGACCTCCTGCTCCACGGCCTCCCTTGTCGCGGTAGCCGAGATAACGTTGTTGTCGGAGGAAAACGCGCTGCGGTCGGTAAACGGGTTCTGGAAGGAAAAAAGATCCCTGGAGCTTTCCCGCAGCGCCGTTATGCGCCTGCCAAGATCCTGCCACCATATCCTTTGGGACTCCAGGCTGTCTATGTTTCTTTCGGTTCTGTCCCTTGGGATGCGTTCGATACGCATCAGGTCTTCGACGAGTTGGTCAGTGTTAAACCGGCTTCTTAGCCCAGGTACAAATATATCGGACATATGCCTGATCCCCCTTCAAAAGGCGATGCACGACTAAGTTACGCCGCGCCCCGGCGCCCCTACAACTCGGACACCCCGGCAACCGAACGTAGCCAGGGCGACTTCAAAAATCTATTGCCACGCCGCCTCGGCGGCGGCTATACCCTCTCGCTAAGCAGGGAACCCATCGTTTCCTGCGGGCTCCTAAGCCGTTGCAGTTCCTCCGGCGGAAGCACCCTGACCACCTCGTCCGTGGCGTTGTCTATTACCTTGACAATGACCTCGCTTGAGTTGTGGTCAACGACAAATTGAAGCCTTCTATTATAGGTTCCGGTGATCTCCGCCGTCACGCGATCCGGCTCCCTTTCTTCGGAAACCGTCCGCTCGTCGTTTCCCGGAATGGAAACCGCCACCTGCGAAACGACGCCACTTTGTTCCGTGGTTCTTGTCTCCCTTCTAGGGTGTTCAAATGAAGGAATAAGGCTTGCGCTAGACCCAACAATATTTGAGACAGGCATTCTAGATACCTCCATGTTCCTTTGTTCATCCCGCCGTCCATGGCGGAACCGGGGAAGCTCCCCAATATATATGATCCCCCTGGAATGGAAATTCCAAGGGGATGCGTTAAAAAAACAGGGGGAAGGGAATGGCGCGGGTTCCCTTGTCCCCCCAGGCACCCAAAAGACAACGTCCAGAAGCCTCTTAAATGCAGGAAAAAATTAACCGTTAGAAAAACCCTGGTTAGCCAAGGAGCTGGAGTACGGACTGGGGCCGCACGTTCGCCTGTGCCAACATCGCGGTCGCCGCCTGGTTCAGGATGACTCCCCTGGTGTACTGCACCATTTCGGAAGCCATGTTGGTGTCCCTAATGCGGGACTCGGAAGCCTGCAGGTTTTCCGCCGCTATGGCGATGCTCTGAGCCGCCATCTCGAAACGGTTCTGGTAGGCACCAAGATCCGCCCTCTGCTGGTTGACGAGCATCATCGCAGCGTCAACCGCGCCGATGGTAAGGTTCGCGTCCTCGGGGGAAAGAAGGGAAACCATGCCCTCCTCGCCCTGGCCGTTGCGCATACCCAGCGCCGTCGCGGTCATTTCGCCGATGTAGATGGTCTCGTTCTGGTCCATGTTGGCGCCCACGTGCAGCACCATCGCGGTTCCGGAGTCCTGGGCGAACGCGCCGGTCAGCATGTTCATGCCGTTGAACTGGGCATGGCTTGCAATACGGTCGATTTCGGCCACCAGCTGGGATACTTCCACCTGGATCATCATGCGATCGCTTTCGCTGAAAATACCGTTCGCCGACTGAACAGCGAGTTCCCTGATGCGGTGCAGAACATCCTGCGTCCCCTGAAGGAAGCCCTCGGCGGTCTGTATAAAGTTCACGCCGTTCTGGATGTTGCGCTCGGCCTGGTTAAGGCCCCGAATCTGGCCCCTCATCTGCTCGGATACCGCGAGCCCGGAAGCGTCGTCCCTGGCGCGGTTGATCCGCTGGCCGGAACTAAGTTGCTCCATGCTCCTGTTAATGCCCAATTGCACCAGACCCAGCTGGCGATCGGCAAACATTGCACTCAGATTGTGGTTAATTATCATATTACCCTCCATAGGTTGACATGTTCCCAGCGTCCATGCTGGGATCGCGCCGCAGGAACGTTTTCGGGGCGATTTCGCGCCGTCGCCCAAAAATACCGTCATACGGAGCAAAACGTTCATCCAAAACATCTGAATGAACGTTTGACGCCGCCCTACGCGTCAACGGAAGGTGTTTTTCAAAGAACGTCGCTTTTAGGAACCGCAGGGTTCCTAAAAGCCTGGCATATCGTAGGGGTCGTTTGTTAACTCCCCCTACGATTAATAATACCACGTTACTGCAGTATTTGCAATACCGCCGAGCCTCTTTGGTTGGCCTGGGCCAACATTGCCATGCCGGCCTGGGTAAGGATCTGGTTGCGGACATAGCTGACCATTTGGCTGGCCATGTTGGTGTCCCTGATCCTGGATTCGGAGGCCTGCAGGTTTTCCGCGCCCACGTCGATGCTGCGAACGGCCATCTCGAGCCTGTTCTGGTAGGCGCCGAGATCCGCCCTCTGCTTGTTGACCAGCGTCATGGCCGCGTCAACGGTGGCGATGGCGCGGTTGGCGCCGTCGGCGCTTTCCAGGCTGATGAAGGAATTGTCGCCGGCATCGCGGATGCCAAGGCCGGCCGCGGTCATCGTGCCGATGAAAAGCTGCACCCTCTGGTCGATGTTCGCGCCGATGTGGAGCCACATGGAGGCGGTGGGCACGTTTTCGCCGACCGGCTGCGCGAAGCGCCCGGTGAGCATGTTCATGCCGTTGAACTGGGCGTGGCTTGCGATGCGGTCGATTTCCGCCACGAGCTGGGAAATCTCAACCTGGATGTACATCCGGTCTTCATCGGTGTAGATACCGTTGGCGGCCTGGACCGCGAGTTCCCGGATTCTCTGCAGGACGTCGGTGGTTCCCTGAAGGAAGCCCTCGGCGGTCTGGATGAAGGAGATGCCGTTGGAGGCGTTGGCCGAGGCCTGGTTAAGGCCGCGGATCTGTGCCCGCATTTTTTCGGATACGGCCAGCCCGGAGGCGTCGTCGCCGGCGCGGTTGATCCGCATACCGGACGAAAGCCTTTCCATGTCTCTGTTGATGGCGCCCTGGGTGACCCTGAGGGACCTGTCGGCAAACATTGCGCTTAGGTTGTGATTGATGATCATAATAGATCCTCCTTGAATATTCTGCGAAGGCATCCTTGCCTTCGTTGGCACGCCGTATCCGCCGCGGTAACCGCGGAATTCCCGCGGGGCTACAAACTACCTCTTTTCTTATCGGCGTTTCCCCGGCCGGACTTTAGCCTTAATTCGGGGTTTTCGGAAAAAACCGGAGGTAGGTAAATTATAACGACGGCGCATGTGGCATTCTGGGAGGAGCCTGTGGCGATTCCGGTTGCAACATACAGGCTTTCTTAACTACAGCAATGCAGAATGAACTTATTGGCAATTACGTCCGATGCCAACGACTTTGCGGGCACGCGACCGCAACAACGACTCGAGGCTCCTGGGTTGCCTTCTGGGAATCTCCTCTCCGGTAAATGCTGTTGCCATGCTTTGTGGTTTGTGTTACAAAGTAGAAAATGCACTTCAGGGAAGCAAAAGGAATACTTTCAGCGCATAACGGCATGAACATCTACCGTGGCTGTACCCATGGCTGCATTTATTGCGACAGCAGAAGCAGGTGCTACCAAATAACCCACGACTTCGAGGACGTGGAGGTCAAAAGCAATGCGCCGGAACTGTTGGAGGCCGCGCTTCGCAAAAAGCGCAACAAGTGCATGGTTAGCACAGGCGCCATGTGCGATCCTTACATGCCCCTGGAAAATGAGCTGCGGCACACGCGCAAATGCCTTGAAATTATTGACAGGTACGGTTTTGGCCTTGCCATACAGACTAAATCAAACGGCATTCTTCGGGATCTTGATCTTCTTACAAATATTAACACGAAAACAAAATGCGTCGTGCAGATAACCCTAACCACCTATGACGAAGACTTGTGCAAAATCATCGAGCCGGCCGTCTGCACGACTCGGGAGCGGTTTGCCGTGCTGGAAACTCTGCGTGATGCAGGCATACCAACGGTGGTTTGGTTTTGCCCGCTTTTGCCCTTCATAAACGACACGGAAGAAAACACCCTGGGCATTTTGGATTGCTGCGTAAAGGCAAAAGTTTACGGCATTATATCTTGGGACTTTGGCATGACTCTTCGTGACGGCAATCGGGAGTATTTCTACCAAAAACTTGACGAGCACTTCCCTGGCTTGTCAAGGAAATACCACCTAAAGTATGATCGCAGCTATGAGATTAAAAGCGACAACAGCCAAAAGATTGGGCAACTGTTTCGCGATACCTGCAAAAAACACGGCATCGTCCACGACAGGGACGCCGTTTTCCGTTACATGAACGCATTCCCAAACAAGGCCGCGAAGCAACTGAGCCTGTTCTAGGACCGGTCGTTTTTCAACAACCGATATTCCACCCGATCCTTCATTCGCCCATCATGCCATCTCAAGATTTTGGCGGCTTTTCTCCGATTAACGAGTCATCACATCCTGCAGATAGTACATTGCTTTCGGATCGGAAAGAAGGCGATGCAAGTCGTCAATATCCGTCGGCAGGTAATCCCGTATTAAACTGTACCATGCCAGACAAAAAACCAATTGGCCTGGAACATTCTAAGGCATTGGGACAAGCGATCCTGGATCGGCGCACGAACCGGTTTAGGTCTAGGGTGGCTAAGCTACGGGAACCGCCAAGCAATCGGCGGTTCCCGTAACCTGGCGGACTATGCCGCAAGCTCCTTTTCGTAAAGCTTGCGCCCTATCAATATGCTTCCGAACACGGAAATGATGACAACGGCGTAAACAGGATTTCCAGGCAGGAAAGAAAGCAGGCCGTTGTGCAGCAGAAACAGCATAATCGTTATCAGTATGGTCGCCACTAGGCCGATCTTCGGTTTTGCAATGACCTGCTGCGCGAACAACGCCGCGAACAGCGCGGGCAGAATGTTGTTAAGCACCAGTGTAGCCTTTGGCGGAAGCAACCCCAGTACCTGCGAACCCAGCATTACGCCGACGGTTACCAGCACGACGTTCACGATAACCGAAATCGCGCAGCCTATGGTGGCGATCACGGTACCCTGCTCCGAACCCGGCTCAACCCCGGCGGCACCCTGCGCGGCAACCGACACGGGCATACGCAGGTTGGCGATGTTGCCGGAAAGAAAGGCCATGTAGGTGCCCGGTATACCCAGCACGTTGAAGTAGGATATGGGCTCCACCACCCAGAACACGCCGATTACGCTTATCTGCATAACCAGCCCGGCGATTATCGGCCCCCAGCCCGGCCAAAGTCCGAACACCCCGAGCAACAACAGCGGCGGCAGCATTACCACCAGCACGCTTAACAGGTTAGTGACGCGGCCGAATTTTACGCAGCCACGGATATACTCTTTTTCGAAAACGGCGAGATCATTGTTTTCCATACAGTCGATGCTCCTCTCTTATCCCACGAACGGAATTGACACTATCATCCCGGCAAACATGGATATGGTGAACGACCATTCCTTGATCCATTTTTTCTGCGCCTTCTTGTTGTAAATCGAAAACGCAGCCATTACCGCAAAGCCGCCGATAACCGCCACTGTTTGCGAAAGTTGCGGGTTGAACACGCGGTCAATCGCCATGTACCCGAAAGCGCCGGCCATTGCCGCCACAGCGATTATCGGCAGCAGGGCTTTCCTGCCCCCGGCAAGCACGTTCCTGAACTTGTCCATCTTGTCGGTAAAAATACCGGTAAAGATGATCCAGCCAAGCGACGCGAAGGTGGCGACCCAAAGATAGGCCGCGACAGCCGTGGCGTTCATGTCGGCCCCGCCCAGGGTCACGCCCACCGCGTCGGCTGTGAACCCGGCGGCCATCATCTCATACCCGACCGCGCCGATCGTGGCCATGCGGAACCACGAGATCGGCCCGCCCATCGCCACCAGCAGCGAGACCATCCCGGCCACCACCACGAACGACGGCCCAATCGAGGACGTTATACTGGTTTTTACCGCGCTCCTAAGCTGCTCGTCGCTTATGCCAATGTGCCTACGAACCCTCAACGATTTTACCATGAACACGACCGCCTGAAAGACGACCCAGCCCACGACCAAAGTACCCGCAAACCACAGCAAAGGACTGTTAATAACTGCCATATTATCACCCCCTATCACAGGTATTTAGGCTTGTGGGTGCAGACCCAGTTGTTGCACTCTTCGTACGCGAAAGCCAACTGAAGCAAATCGAAGTCGCCGCGAGGCTTTCCGACCAACTGGATTCCCATGGGGAGCCCTTTGTCGTTGAAGCCTGCGGGGGCCGCCACGATTGGGGAACCCGCGAGCGTCCACGGAATAACCACTTCCATCCAGCGGTGATACGTGTCGGTTTTTTTGCCGGCAATTTCCTTTGGCCAGGGAATCGTCTTGTCGAACGGGAACACCTGCGCGGTCGGGACGGCGACATAGTCGTACTTCTCGAAAACCTTTAAGAGCGCGTTGAACCATTCGGTACGCTTTACGCTGGCCTGGTAAATGTCGCCGGCGCCGTACTTCTTTCCCCCCTCGTATTCGAAGATCGCCTCGGGCTTTAACAGCGCGCGTTTCGCCGGATCGTCGTAGAAGGCTTTTAGGAACTGCGATGTAAAGTGGCGAATGGGGAGCCACACGTCGTTCCAGAGGGACACGGGATCGTATGGCGGCTTTATGTTTTCGACCTCGACACCGCAGGATGTGAATGTTTTTAATGCTTTTTCGCAAACATCGAGAACACCTTTTTCCATGGACAGGTATCCGTCCCAGTCGCCGAGCCACGCTATCTTTCTACCCTTTACGTCGGTCTTGAGCCTGTCGTGGACGTTGCACGGTGTCAGCTCGCAAAGGTTCGGATCGTCCGACAGGGAAAGCGGGATTTTTTCCTCGTAGCCGGCGAGGGTTCCAAGGAGCAGGGCCAAGTCGGCGACGTTACGCGCCATCGGCCCGCGCGTCGGAAGATTGTTGACGAAAAGCTCGAAGCCGGAATTGGGGACGCGACCCCAAGACGGGCGATAACCGTAGACGTTGCAGAAACCGGCGGGGTTTCTAAGCGAGCCCATGTAGTCGCTGCCGTCCGCCACTGGCTGCATCCTCATTGCAAGGGCGCAGGCCGCGCCACCGCTGCTTCCGCCACTGATAAGACTATGATCGTAGGGATTACTGGTCGCCCCGTAAACCTCGTTGTATGTGTTGGATCCGAATCCCCATTCCGGGGTGTTGGTTTTGCCGATGACAATGGAACCGGCTTTCTTCATGCGTTCCACCACAATGCTGTCAAACGGAGGAACAAAGTCCTTGAGTGCCCGATACCCAAAGGTAGTGGGGATGCCCTTAGTTTCCTCCATGTCCTTAATCGCCTGGGGGAAGCCGTGCATCCATCCGTCGCTTCTGCCAGTGGCAAGGGACTCGTCCTTTTTCTCGGCCTGCTTTATCAGACCGTCCCTGTCCTGCAACGCCACGATTGCGTTGACCCGGGGGTTGACATTGCCGATGTGATCCAGGTAGGATTTCATCACGTCTTGGCACGAGACTTTTTTTTCGTGAATCTGTCGTGAAAGTTCCCATCCGGACATCTCGATGATTGAATTCGCAGTGGTACTCATAGTGCTCCTCCGTACTTTGATTGGAACTCCGCAAGAAGTCCTGCTGGCTTTATTATAACGTATCGCGGGATATGTTTGCCGTCAATGTTGATAATAGTTTATGCATAATTCATAACGGCGCGGTTATTGATGTTTGGCTGTTTTTTGGAAAAGGGCGGCTATGATAAAATCGCGTCGAACGAAAATGCCGAAACGGTAAATGCGTACATAAACCTAACAAAAAACGGACTGGCGGCGACGAAGGTGCTAGGTTTTTTGATGGGGGCAGGTAAATGAAAAAACTCGGCGAGACGGCAAATCCTGGCATGGTGAAACCGGCGCCGAAAAACGCGCTTGGCAGCGGGTAAAGCAATGGGGCGGCATTTGCCGAAAGTTACGAAATAGTGAAATTTTGGTTGACAATTTCGGCTATAGGCTGTGTTCTTTGAACTGGCGGTACGCCACGCCGCAAAACACGAGGGGGTATTTTCGTAAAAATGGCGCATTTTTCCAAAAATAATACAATTTTACCCCCCCCATGCTTGAATGCCGAATTTTTGAAGACAATCTTGATGTCCATACCTTAATTGTATCGCATGTAAACTGGGGGTGCAACGGTGTCAGATGCTGGTTCCTGCACAGAAATTAGGTGGCTGCGGAATCAAGTTTTGACGGTTTCCCATATCTTGACGTTCGAGCTTAAAAAGTGCAAGATAGCACCATGATTTGCTTGCGGACAAAAGCTGATTTTATCTTTGGTGCAGGTATGCAACGACGTTTAACCTTGATTCGCCAGTTGTGGAGCATATAACCATGTCCCCAACCATGTCTGGGCAAGATCGTCCACACCACATCATAACCTTCAATCCCAATGGCGGAACCAACACAGGGCTGGCGCAGGTATTTGTATTGGAGGGACAGACCGTTGACAGGCCGCCAGCCCCGACAAAAACAGGCGACGGCTTTACCGACTGGTACACCACGGAGGGTCTTACGTGGAAGTTTGACTTCGCCACGCCAATCACAAAACCCATAACCCTGTTTGCGGGCTGGCTCAGTAAGCAAGAGCACCCCCACATAGATTTTAATCCCAATGGCGGAACCCTTAGAGGGTTGGCGCGGGTATTTGTGAGGGAGGGGTATCTCGCTGACAGGCCACCAGCCCCGAAAAAAACAGGCGACGACTTTATCGGCTGGTACACCACGGCGGATCTTACGGCGAAGTTTGACTTTAACACGCCAATTACAAAACCCATAACCTTGTTCGCGGGCTGGTTTGGGCACCCCCACATAGATTTTAATGCCAATGACGGAACCCTTAGAGAGCCGACGCGGGTATTTGTGAGGAAGGGTCAGACCGTTAAGAGGCCGACAGATCCGACAAAGAAAGGCTGCAATTTTACTGGCTGGTATACCGACAACAGAGCGTCGAAAAACAAGTTTGACTTCAGCACGCCAATAACGGAGCCCATCACGCTGTACGCTGGGTGGGATTGGGGTGGATCGATTGAAATGGTATGGATAGCCCCTGACATCTTCACCATGGGACAGGCCGGTGTTGATGGAGCCGAACCGGTACACCAGGTTATGCTGACCAAGGGCTTTCACATGGGCATATACCCGGTAACGCGAGAGCAATACTATAAGGTGATGGGTAAAAACCCCAGCCACTTCTTTGGTAATAGTTCTGACCATGGGGAAGTGCAGGCCAGGAGGCCAGTGGAAAACGTTAGCTGGTACCATGCGATAGCATTCGCCAACAGGCTTAGCATACTGGAAGGGCTTACCCCAGTGTACAGCATAGCCGGCGTGAACAATACCAATGCCGATGACTGGTTGCATTCAAAGGTGCCGACTTTTATTGACGATAAGAATAGGTATCAAAAAAAAGTATTCTATGAATATGAAGATGAAGAGTCGGCTCATTATGAGATTGATACGCATAGGTATGAATTCGCTAAGGTTAACTATTCTCGTCAATGTTCTTTATGGAATGCGGTAACGGCAGACTGGAACGCCAACGGTTACCGACTACCCACGGATGCGGAATGGGAGTTTGCTGCCCGCGCTGGGACGACAACGCAGTGGAGTTTTGGGGATACGGATGGCAACATTGCCGATTATGCATGGTATAGCCACAATAGCAATTCAAAGACGCACCAAGTAGGGTTGAAGAAACCGAATGCCTGGGGACTTTACGACATGCATGGAAATGTGTGGGAGTGGGTATGGGATAGTCATGGATACTGTTCGGCAGATGCACAGGTTGATCCCAAGGGGGAGGATGTGGTTTTCAGCGTCGACCGCGTGTTTCGCGGCGGGGGTTGGAGCGATCCGCCTGGGCACGCTCGGTCGGCGATTCGTGATCACGACAGTCCCGATCATCGGAGCTCCATTATTGGTTTCCGGGTTGTGCGTCTATGTCTATGATAAAAGTCAAGCGATTTCTGAAAGATTTTTTCTTTTGGCAAGAAAATTTCCGTAACGGTTCATTTTAAGCTCGTGTTTGGCAATATCTCTCCCGTAGTGGTATTGCCGTTTCCTCAACATCTGGAATATTTCCGCGAACACCATGCGGCGAAGCCCAGTGTGAACCAGCCCGGGCTTTTTGTATTCGCACGGGCGGTCATACCAGCGTCGCAACTTTGGGCTGGCATCCAATACATGGCTCAGCGACTGGGTCAACAAGGCGGCCGAAAGTTTCCTGCCTTTTTTGTTTGTGCCGCAATTGCTTGCCGTCGTGTTTGAATTTGACACCTTGGGAGCGGAGCGCAGGTAAGAGCCTTGGAGTCCCTGAACCTGCCAACATCAATGATGTCCGCAATTATGGCTATCGAAAGTGGTAATGGTCGCTTCCGCCGGAACGTAGGTATCCGCCGTAAGCGTTTGATGAAAATCCGTTAACCCGTGTCCCGTCAACTGGCAACCACTTGCTTTTATCATAGTTTCGCCCCTGAGTTCTGCGGCTCAGTGCGGGCAATGTAGCGCCCTCGCCCGCCCCTGGCGGGCGGGGAACGACCCTTCGTTCGGGTGGGGCTGCCTTTCGTTGGGGATGGAAAGGAGGATAATGCGCGGGGGGAAACCCGAGTCTCCAGATGGGCTAATCCTCGTAATGGCTCCTGCAGGTCGCGATTTCAATTTGTTCGTTTGCGATGCGGTACACCAAGCGATCGTCCTCGTTGATACGCTTCGGCGTCTTTCTATCCTGTGTTTCCCAATACAGGTAGTCCCGTCAACCTCGATCAATTCATGCTCAACACCCAAGCCCGCTTCTGGTTGATCCACGGCCTGTCTAAGCCTGGACTGATTTCTTTCGCAGTAGAAGGGGGTCAACGTTTCCAATGATATCAAACGGCATGCGCTTTTCACGAATAACCGCGTGGGCAAACGGGCTTACCTCAACAATGTAGTTTGCTGATTCCTCATGTGTCATGACTAGTTGGCGCTGGTGCGGTTGACGCCCGCCGGAAAACTTAGTATATTTTAATCCAATACAAAGGGGGAGTAGTTGCTGGATCGCTCCAGGTTCGGGTGTCATCACATGGGGTTTCCTTCATCGGTTTTGCTGGCAGCTTGACAATACCTTTATCATGGCTGTTTGTCTGCCGGTAAAAAGAGGTGCCTATGGAATTCTATCGCAAATCGCCCGCGGAACTTTTCGCGGAGCTTGGCTCGTCAGCGCAGGGGCTGTCCAGGCAGGAGGCGCACAAGCGCCTGGACGAGGGCGGCTACAACGAGCTGCGGCAAAAGGAAAGGGTTCCGCTGTGGCGGCTGTTCCTGGACGCCTGGAAGGATCCCATGATCATCATCCTCGCCATCGTCGTGGTGGTGCAGGCCGTCCTTGGCGAGTTCCTTGAATCCGCCGTCATATTTGCCGTCATAATAGCGAATTCGCTGATCTCCGTAATCCAGACCCGCAAGGCGGAAGGCTCGCTGGAGGCTCTGCGAAAAATAAGCGCGCCGGTCGCCAAGGTTCGGCGCGCCGGCGAAACCCTTAGCCTGCCGGCGCGGGAGCTTGCCCCGGGCGACGTGGTGCTGCTTGACGCCGGGGACTTCGTTCCGGCCGACGGCAGGATCACCGTCTGCAATTCCCTAAAGGTGGACGAGGGGCTTTTAACCGGGGAATCGGAGCCGGTGCTGAAACTGGACGCCACCCTGGACGGCGAGCTTTCACTTGGCGATCGCAAAAACATGGTCTACAGCGGCACCGTCGCCGTGTACGGCAAGGGCGAGTTCGTCGTTACCGCCACGGGCAGACAGGCCGAGATTGGCAAAATCGCGCAGCTTATCGAAACGGCGCAGGACAGGCAGACGCCCCTGCAAAGACGGCTGGAGGTTTTCAGCAAGAAACTGGGGCTTGCGATTATGGCCCTGTGCGCGGTTATTTTTGCAATCGAGACCTTCCGTACCGTCAACGCGGGCGGGGATCTTAGCTACGGGGTGCTCAACGCCTTCCTTTTTGCCATAGCCATAGCGGTGGCGGCAATTCCCGAGGCGCTTAGTTCCATTGTAACAATCGTGCTAGCCGTCGGCACGAAAAAAATGGCGAGCCGCAACGCGATTATCAGGAAGCTTCCGGCGGTCGAGGCGCTTGGCAGCACCGGTGTAATCTGCACGGACAAGACCGGCACGCTTACGCAAAACAAGATGACGGTGGTTGATCACTTCCTGCCGGGCGGCGCAAGCCTTGGGGACTCGCTTCTTGTCCAGGCGATGGTGCTGTGCAACGGCGCGGTCGCCGGGGCGGACGGAACCCTGATAGGCGACCCGACGGAAACCGCGCTTTTGGCGTTCTGCGACAGGTCGGGCAATTCCCACAGGGAGATTCGGGAACTACACGGAACGCTCGCCGAACTGCCCTTCGACTCCGAGCGCAAATTGATGAGCACCATGCACGGACGGCGCGTGTTTACCAAGGGCGCGCCGGACGTGCTGTTCTCCAGATGCACCCACGTCATGGTAAACGGCGAGGCGCGGATTCTCGACGACGAGGCAAGGAAGAACTTTGAACAGGCGAACGAGGATTTCAGCCACCGGGCTCTGCGCGTTCTGGCCTACGCGACAAAGGACGCGCCCCCTGGCAAAACGTCGCTTGGCTTCGAGGACGAAAACGGCCTTGCCCTAATCGGCCTTACCGCCATGATCGACCCGCCGCGCGAGGAGGTTCCCGGCTCGATTGCCCGGGCCAAAAAAGCGCAGATCCGCACCGTCATGATAACCGGGGATCACAAGACCACGGCCCACGCCATCGCCAGGGAGATCGGCATCGCGGGGGAGGGCGACATTGCCGTTACCGGCATGGAACTGGACGCGATGTCGGAGGATGAGCTTATGGAAAGGCTGGAACAGATTTCCGTCTACGCCCGCGTGTCCCCGGAGAACAAAATCCGCATAGTCAGGGCTTGGCAGAAAAAGGGGCAGATTACCGCGATGACTGGCGACGGCGTGAACGACGCGCCCTCGCTGAAACAGGCGGACATAGGTATCGCTATGGGCAGCGGCACCGAGGTTTCCAAGGACGCGGCCGCGATGGTTTTGACCGACGACAACTTCGTGTCGATTATCGGCGCGGTCTCGATTGGCAGAACCATTTTCGACAACATCAAAAAGGCCGTGGGGTATTTGTTCTCCGGAAACCTTGGCGGTATCGTTGTCATTCTTTTCGCCCTACTTGCCGGGTGGGACAAGCCGCTCACCGCGTTGCAAATCCTGTTCATAAACCTTGTCAACGACGCTTTCCCGGCTATAGCCCTTGGACTGGAGAAGGGCGAGCCTAAGGTGATGGATCGCCCGCCCCGTAACATGAACGAGGGGATTTTCGGCGGCGGCCTGTTCGTAAGCGTGCTGACCCGCGGAATCCTAATCGGCGTCGCGGCGATTGCGGCGCAGTACATCGGCATGACGTATTTTTCCGTTGAGGTCGGGCGTGCGATGGTGTTCACAACATTGATTTTCGCCCGCACGCTGCAAACGTTTTCTTCCCGTTCCAACAGCCAGACAATCGCCCAGGTGGGCTTGTTCAGCAACAGGTACGCGATACTTGCGGTGGGCGTGTGCTTCGCGCTTTACGGGTTAACCGTGCTTCCTGGTTTGCGCGAGGCGTTCCATATGCCCGTGGCGTTCGGTTTACGGAACTGGGCTGTCGCCGTCGGCCTTGCGCTTGGCGCGGTCGTTGTTATGGAGATTGCGAAGCTGGTTAGGAATAGGGTTTCGGTGTAGGGTTTTTGGGCTCAGATACCAGGTTTCCCTCGCTAACCAAGAACCCGTATCAATACCATGTACAGCGCCGTCCCCGTAAAAATGCTGATCATCGGGTTGCGCCGCCAAAGGTGGACAGCTGCGGTAAAGGCCGCCGCCGTAAGCACCGGCACCAATTCGCCAAGGTTCGCCCTTACTGGGCTGGCCAGGGAGTTAAACGTAAGGACGGTCATCGCCACCGGCGGCACGGTTTTTTCGACGAAGCCAAGAAAGGCGGCGTTGCGCCCGTTCCGTCGTTCCATGGCGCCGTTGGCTTTTCCCCGGAAAAACAAAAACGGAAAAACCCTGCAAAAGAAAATCGTCGCGCCCATTGCCAGGGTAAGAAGCAGGGCGTCGCCTACGCTCGTGGTCATGTGCCGCCGTCCTTTGGCGTGTCCGCTTCAACCCTGGAAGCATCGACTTTGGCGGTATCTTTCTTTGGCAGAAAGGAGCCGATTGCAAGGGCAATCGCAAGCGCGGCAAGCAGGGAGATACGCGCCGGCAAAAACACCACGCATAGAACCGCAAATACCGCCGAAACTATAAAAACGCCGGCCTTTCGCAGGCGAAGCATCTGTTCGATCATCAGAACTATAAACAGCGCGGTAAGCGCGTAGCCTATCCCCTCGGTGTCGAACGGAATAAGCGCACCGGCGATCGCACCGATCAGGCTGCCGGTTACCCAGTAGCTTTGGTTCAGCAACGTTACCAAAAACATGAAACGCGACTGCTCCTTGCCATCCTGGTTTTCAGGCATGGACGAAAGCAGGGCGAAGGTCTCGTCGGTCAGGCCGAAGATAAGGTAAAACCTTCGCCTGCCCGTCCCCTTGAAGCGGTTCATCATGGAAAGGCCGTAGGCGATGTGGCGGGCGTTCACCATAAGCTGCACCAGCACCGCCTCCCACAGGGTTGTCCCCGCGGCGAACAGCCCCACCGCTATGTACTGCCCCGCCCCGGCGTACATGACAAGACCCATGACGACGGCAAGCCACCAAGGGTAGCCCGCGTCCGCCAAAAGAAGCCCGAAGGCGGAACCTATTGCAAGGTACCCCAGCAGGACGGGAAAGGAATAACGCAAAGCTTTTGCAAAAAGCGAGGCCATTGGTTTCGGTTACTTCTTCGCGGTGCCCCTGCCCCTCGGCTTGCCCGCGCTTTTGGGCGCCTCCTTGGCGTCGCCCTTTTTCCTGTCCAGTTCCATCAGCGAACGCACCAGAATGGGCAGCCCGTACAACCTGACAAAACCCTTCGCGTCCGCGTGGCTGTACAGATCGCCGGTGGTAAAGCTGGCGATGCTGTCGTTGTAAAGGGAGTTGGGCGAGGTCGCCCCGGCCGAGCTTATGGAACCCTTGTAAAGCTTCAGCCGCACCTTCCCGGAAACCCCGGACTGCGTGGATTCCACGAAGGCGGCCAGAGCCTCGCGCAAGGGGGTGAACCATAGGCCGCCGTAGATAAGCTCGCTCATCTTTAGGCCGACCTGTTGCTTAAAGGCGTAGGTCTGTCTGTCCAGGCACAGGTGCTCAAGTTCCCGATGGGCGTAATAAAGAATGCTGCCCCCGGGGGTCTCGTAAACGCCCCGGCACTTCATGCCGACAACCCGGTTCTCGACAAGGTCGGCAATACCGATCCCGTTCTCGCCGCCGATTTTGTTAAGAGCCCTGATAAGCGCAAGCCCGTCCGTCTTTTTCCCGTTCAGCGCCACCGGAACGCCCCTCTCGAATTCAAGGTCCACGTAGCTTGCCTTGTTGGGGGCCTTTTCCGGTGGAACGGTGTTGACCAGCATTTTGCGAAGCTGCGGTTCGACCGAGGGATCCTCGAGTTCCAGGCCCTCGTGGGACATGTGCCAGATATTGTCGTCGCGGCTGTAGGAACTTTTCCTGCTCATTGGGATGGGAATGTTCCGTTTGACGAGATAGCGCATCGCCGCCTCCCGACTGTTGATCTTCCAGATTCGCCAGGGGGCTATAATCTCCAGATCGGGCGCCAGGGCTATAAGCCCAAGGTCGAAGCGCACCTGGTCGTTGCCCTTTCCGGTCGCGCCGTGGGCGACGGCCTGCGCCTTTTCCCTGCGGGCGTATTCCACTAGGGTTTTCGCGATCAGCGGCCTGGCCGTGGCCGTTCCCAAAAGGTACTTGTCCTCGTACACCGCGCCGGCCTTTAGGGTCGGCCAGATGTACTCCTCGACGTACTCCTTCTTGACGTCGGCGATGTGACATACCGAGGCGCCAGTCTTAAGCGCGCGGCTCTTGATATCCTTCCAGTCGGCATCCTGGCCGACGTCGACGCACACGGCGATTACCTCGCAGTCGTAGTTTTCCTTTAGCCAAGGAATGATGACGGTGGTGTCAAGGCCACCGGAATAGGCGAGGACTATTTTCTTTTTCACGTTTGCTCCTTGCTGTGTCGAATCGGCCGTGGCCTGTTCATTTCTTTATTTTCGCGACGAAATCTTTGATAACATCGTCAACGTCGGGATGCCCAATTTCCTGCAGGCTGTACTCGACGCGGGTGCAGGGTTTGCCAATCTTTATGACGCGCTCAAGGTCTATCGGCGTGGCGATTATAACCGAGTCGCAGTCGGTTTTCTCGATGGTGGCCGAAAGATCCCTCATCTGCTGTTCGCCGTAACCCATCGCAGGCAGCAGCCTGCCGATTTCGGGGTAGATGCGGAAGGTCTCGGCCAGCTTGCCCACGGCGTAAGGCCGGGGATCGACGATTTCCGCCGCGCCGAAGCGCCGCGCCGCGACAATGCCCGCCCCGATTTTCATCTCGCCGTGCGTCAGCGTCGGGCCGTCCTCCACGACCAGCACGCGCTTGCCGCGGATCGCGTCCGGCTTATTCACGCTGATGGTGGAAGCCGCGTCGATCACCAGGGCTTTGGGGTTCACCTTCTCTATATTGGCCCTGACCTCCTGAACCTTGTCGAAGTCCGCGCTGTCGATCTTGTTGATGATAACGACGTCGGCCAGGCGCAGGGTAACCTCGCCGGGGTAGTACGCAAGCTCGTGCCCCGGCCTGTGCGGGTCAACCACCGTGACCATCAGGTCGGGCTTGTAGAACGGGAAGTCGTTGTTTCCGCCGTCCCACAGAATCACGTCGCAGCCGTCGGGGTCGTTTTCCGCCGCGCGCAAAATCGCCTCGTAGTCCACGCCGGCGTAGATGACGTTTCCCCTGGCAATGTGCGGCTCGTACTCCTCCATTTCCTCTATGGTGCAACTGTGCTTGGCGAGATCGGCGATCGTGGCGAAGCGCTGCACCTTCTGGGCCTCCAGGTCGCCGTAGGGCATGGGGTGCCTAATCGCGATCACCTTCAGGCCGTTCGCGATTAGGGACTCGGCGATGCGGCGCGAGGTCTGGCTTTTGCCGCAGCCGGTGCGGATGGCGCCCACCGCGATGACCGGCTTGGTGCTTTTGATCATGGTGTTCTTGTGGCCAAGCAGGGAGAAGTCCGCGCCGGCGGTGTTCACCCGCGCCCCAAGCCCCATCACGAAGTTATACGGAACGTCGCTGTACGAAAAGACGCACTCGTCGGCGTCGAGCTCCCCGATAAGCCGCTCCAGATCGTCCTGCACGTAAATGGGGATGCCGTCGGGGTAAAGACCGCCCGCGAGCGACGCCGGGTACTTGCGGCCCGCTATGTCCGGGATCTGCGCGGCGGTAAAAGCCACGACCTTGTATGCGGGATTGTCCCTGTAAAACGTGTTGAAGTTATGAAAATCGCGACCGGCCGCGCCTATGATGATAACTTTCCGTTGAGCCATTATGCCCCCTTAATCCCAGTCGATTCAGGATGATGGCACATTATCCCCTGTTTTTCGCAAAAAAAGCAAGGGGGCGGGTCAATTCGCGTATGTTAACCCCCGCCTGTTTTCCATGCGACTGTCAAGTGATATTGCCGAAAAAATGGATGCGCCCGTCGGCTTGTATCGGCGCGGCGTATCCGCTATAATCGTTACAGGAGAACATTATGCTGGAAGAACAGGTGAAAGCCGCCTTGGAAAACGTGCGCCCCAACTTGCAGGCCGACGGCGGGGACGTGGAATTTGTCTCGATGGCCGACGACGGGACCGTTTCGGTAAAGCTGCTGGGCAGGTGCAACGGCTGCCCCATGTCGCAGATGACCCTAAAGCACGGAATCGAAGAGTATCTCAAAAAGGAAATTCCCCAGGTAACCTCGGTCGTCGGCGTTTAGGCCGTTGGCGCAAAAATAGATTTCGCCGGGCGTTTGCGGGGTGCTGTTAAAGCCACTTGATTTCGGCATTGTAATCTTCGCTTTCGCGGCGGTGGTTGCCTCGTTTCTTGCCGTGTACTCAGGCGGCGGCGGTCGCCCTACTGTGAACCTGCGGGGTGAAAACGGCCGGTGGGTTTTCCCCCTGGACGCAAACGAGACGGTGGTCGTTTCCGGCCCGCTTGGGGATACCGTGATAGAGATACGGGACAACGGCGCGCGGGTCGTTTCCTCGCCGTGCATGGATCAGACCTGCGTTGTCATGGGGGCAGTGCGCCTGTCCGGGCAATGGTCGGCCTGCCTTCCCAACCGGGTCATGCTTTACGTCAGCGCTGGCAGGGACGGGGACGATGTCGATGCCATGGCCTGGTAGCCCGCAAGGCGGGGATCGGCGGAAAACCCTGGCCCTGCTGGGGGCGCTCTGCTTTTTCCTTTCCGCCGTCGAATACCTTGTTCCAAAGCCCCTTCCCTTCATGCGTATCGGGCTGGCGAACATGCCCCTGCTTCTCGCGCTGAACGTCCTTGGCGCGAGGGACTTTTTCCTGCTGGTGGTGCTGAAGGTGCTTGGCCAGGGGCTTATAGGCGGCACGTTTCTTTCCTTCATTTTCCTGTTTTCCATAGCCGGGACTTTTACCTCCGCCACGGCGATGTTCGCCCTGGGCAGGATGCCCGGGAGAAGGCACCTTGGGTTCGCCGGCATAGGTTGCGCCGGGGCGATGGTTTCCAACGGCGTCCAGCTCCTGCTTGCCCGGCACCTTGTCTTCGGCGAGGCCGTGCGCTACCTTGCGCCCCCGTTCCTAGCCGCGGGTCTTGTCGCCGGGGTAACCCTGGGGATTGTCTGCGAGTACTTTTGCCGGCGATCGCGGTGGTACGCGCTTCGCGCGCGATTCGCGCCGAATCCGGGGGACTGCTCGCGAGCCGGGGATCCTGGGGAGTTCTCCGGAGATGCGACTCCAGGGGAGGGCAGGGGAGAAAGCCGGGCTTGGGAGTTTCCCAGGGATGCCATTCCGGAAGATCTCCGGGGTGAAAGTCCTGGCGCGATGCCCGGAGGGGTTTCCAGGGGAGGGGATCCCCGGGATGAAAGCCGGTCTGGGGATCCGCCCCCGGGGCTTCCCCGGAACGATCGCCGCCAACGTAGAAGCCGGCGCTGGGACGTCCTGTTCAACGCCGACGAGCTTTTCGTCGCCGGGCTGTTGATGGCCCTGGTTTTCCTGCACGACCGTTCCCTGCCGGGGATCCTCGCCCAGTTTTTGTTTTTCTGCCTGCTTGTATGGGTTTCCGGAAGAAGGAACAACTATCTGGCGACGGCGGCGTTCATTGCCGGGATAGTTTTTTTCAACCTGCTTGTCCCCCACGGAAGGGTGCTTTTCTCCCTGGGGCCTCTGCAAGTAACCCGGGGAAGCCTGTTCGCTGGGCTGGAAAGGGCCTTCGCCCTATCCGGGCTGATGATGCTTTCCCGCGTCTGCGTCAGAAGCGACCTTCGGTTGCCCGGGGCGATCGGTTCGCTGCTGGCGGAGGCCCTGCGAACCCTGGAGGCGATGCGGGGGAAAATGTCCGGGCTTCGCGGGATTGGCAGGCGTCGGCTAATCGCCGCAATCGACGGCATTATGCTTGAGGCGGAAACGGGCGACCCCGGCGGCCTTCCCCGGGAAAAACCCCGGCGGAGCGCGAAGGGCATTTTGCTGTTGGCCCTAATGGTGGCGCTTACGGCCGCCGCCGCCCGGCTAATCGCTTGTCAGCCTGGCCACGGCGTTACGCGCCCCGTTGTGGTTGGGGTTAATCTCCAGGGCCCGCCGGTAGGCCTCCAGCGCCGGCTCTATGTCGCCGACCTGCTCGCGCACCGATCCCAGCCTGTACCACCACAGAATCATGCCCGGCTCGAAAAGCAGGGCCGTGGTATAGGCGATGTCGGCGCGGTGGAACTTGTTGGTCAGGCGGAAAATCTCGCCGATGAAGAAATACGCAAGGGAAATCCTGTCGCCGTTGGGCATGGCGTCCGCGTAACGCTCCATGTGGGCGAGTGACTGCTCGAAGTTGCCAAGGAAGAAAAAGGACTGTCCCATCGTTTCCAGCAGACGGAACTCGTCGGGGAACACCCGCATACCCTGCTGGCCCCAGTTTATGACCTCATTGTGCCTTCCAAGCCTTCGCAGGGCGCGGGTTAGCAACACGTAGGTGTCGCGGGTGGCGACGTGGCGGGTTATCTGGTCGAAACCGACGCGCACGACCTCGTTATAGTGGGGAACGGCTTCCGCCATGCGGCCAGTGGCCTCCAAATACCTACCCCGGTAGTAATTCTGCGCGGGGGTCATGGCCTGGGGCGTCCCGGCGGCCGGCGCCTGGGCTTCCGCATGAAAAGCCACCAGGATAATACAGGCGACGGTACCGTAGAGACCTCTCATATATTTAGTTTACCACATCGAAGGCTATACGTCCATAGTACGGCGGGCGAACTTCCTTGCCTGCTCCGTCGCGTCCGATATTTTCGTAACATTGCCCCCTCGGTCGGAATACGCCGAGGTCGGCGGCTCCGTGTCCACGCGCGGCGTCAGGGCCCCGGTGGGGCAGGTGGAGACACACAGGCCGCAGCTCGTGCAGTTTTTCTCCTCGCCCAAGGGAACGGAAAAGGACGGCTCGACCGCGGTGTCGAATCCCCGGCCGATAAAGCCGAACACGCCGGCACCAGCCTCCACGCAGATCCGCACGCACAGGGCGCACAGGATGCACTTGTTCTTGTCCCGCACGATAAACCGATGGCTGTCGTCAATCGGGTGGGTTTTGAGTTCGCCGCCAAAGGCAAACTGATCCGCACCGTAGGTAGTCGCGTGTTGGCGAAGCTTGCAGTCATCCGCATCGGCGCACCCGCAGGAAAGACAGCGGGCGGCTTCCCTTTGCGCCTGTTCCCCGGACATTCCCAGTTCGACCTCGTTAAAGTTGTGCCGCCGCTGTTCCTTGGTCAGCATGGGCATGTGAACCTTGTCGATTTTTTCCACGTCACCGAAAGCCGCAGGATCTATCTCGCGGTAATCCCTTGCCTTGACGTGGTTGTATTCCTCTTTTTCCGGGGAAACGCTTTCGCCGTTCATGTATCGCGACATGGCCGTCGCTACCCTTTTGCCGCCGGCAATGGCAAGAATCGCGGTTTGGGGGCCAGTTACCCCATCCCCGGCCGCGAAGATCCCGTCAACGTTGGTCATCGCGGTTAGCTTATCCGCAACCAGCCGATCCCGATTCACCGCCACGTCGCAAGCCGGGCCGACAAACCCTAAATCCTGCGTCTGCCCAATCGCCGAGATAACATAGTCCGCTTCCATGACGTACTCGGATCCCGCGACCGCTCGCGGCGATCTCCTGCCAGACGAGTCCGGTTCGCCAAGTTCCATTTTTGTCAGTTTCATTGCGATTTTGCCGCCGTCTTGTGATCCGCTTGGCGATACACTCAAGGGGTTTGTCAAAAACAGAAACTCCACGCCCTCAAACTGCGCTTCCTCAATCTCCATCTTGTCCGCCGGCATTTCCGCGATTGTTCTGCGGTAGACAATGCTAACACTTTCCGCGCCAAGCCGAATGGCCGTTCTGGCACAGTCCATCGCCGTATTGCCGCCGCCAACCACCGCAATCTTCTTTCCCGCAAAATCGGGCTGCCTGCCCCTGGTAACGGAACCCAGAAAGTCCACGCCGATCAAAACATTGGCGCAGTCTTCCTCGCCGTCAATACCCAACGGATAACCCTTCTGCGAACCCACCGCCAAAAGAATCGCCCCAAAGCCATCCGCCTTCAGGCTTTCCACGGTAACGTCCTTTCCGAATTCCGTTCCGTACACGATTTCCACGCCGAGCGATCTTATGATGTCAATCTCCGCATCAAGGGTTTCGCGGGGCATACGATACGAGGGTATGCCGTAACGAAGCATCCCCCCGGGGCTTTCCTGCCTCTCATAGATCGTAACACCATGCCCTTCCCGCGCCAGAAACCAAGCCGCCGAAAGACCCGCCGGCCCCGCCCCGATGATTGCCGCCTTTTTTCCGGTGGCCGGTTTCCTTTCGGGCAAGTACGGTTGTTTAAGGTCTATGTCCGCGACAAAACGCTTGAGATATGCGATACCGATCTTACCTTCAAAAATATTACGGCGGCATTTTTCCTCGCAGGGTCGTGTGCAGATTCTTCCGCACACGACGGGCAGGGGGTTGGTTTCCTTTATCAGCTTTAACGCCTCGCCATACCGCCCCTTTGCAATGTGGTTCACGTAACCCTGAACGTCGGTGTGGGCTGGGCATTCCACCATGCAGGGGGCGGTGCAGTCGCCGTAATGCTGCGAAAGCAGCAACTCAAGACAGGTCTTTCTGGCCTTCGCGATGGCGGCGGATTCCGTGTTAATAACCATGCCATCCCTGATCTGCGCCCCGCATGAAAGCGGCACCCCCCTCTCCCCCTCGATCTCCACGCGGCAGATCATGCACGAGCCGAATGGGTTAAGCCTTGGGTCGTGGCACAGGGTTGGTATCGACACACCGTTTTCGCGGCATGCCTCCAGAACCGTCTGGTTGGGTTTCGCCCCGCATTTTTTTCCGTTAATCGTTATGTTCAAGCTCATTCCTACAACCCCTAATCCACCAAGATAGCGTCAAACTTGCACAGTGCCTTGCAGATCCCGCATTTCGTGCATTTGTCCCGCTCGATCACATGCGGTTCCTTCACCTTGCCGCGAATGGCGTTTACCGGGCACTTTTTCGCGCACAGGGTACAGCCAGTGCATTTGTCGGCAACAACGTCAAACTTGATAAGTGCCTTGCATTGGCGTGTCGGACACTTTTTATCCCTTATGTGCGCGACATATTCGTCCTTGAAGTAGCGTATCGTGGTAAGCACCGGATTCGGCGCGGTCTGCCCAAGCCCGCACAGCGAGTTTGTCTTGATCTGATGTGCCAGTTCCTCCAGCTTTCCGATGTCGCCCTCCGCGCCTTCGCCTTCAGTAATTCGTTGCAGGATCTCCAACATCCTTTTCGTGCCGATTTTGCAGAAGGTACACTTGCCGCAGGATTCCGACTGGGTAAAGTTGAGGAAGTACCTGGCGATATCCACCATGCAGTTCCCCTCGTCCATGACCACCATCCCGCCGGAACCCATGATCGCCCCGGTCTCGGCAAGCGCGGCATAGTCAATAACGGTGTCAATCTTTTCGGCGGGAATGCAGCCGCCGGACGGCCCGCCCATCTGCACCGCCTTGAGCGGCTTGCCGGAACTCGTCCCGCCGCCAATGTCGAAAATCACTTCCCTTATGGTCATCCCGATGGGAATCTCGATCAAACCGCCCCTCTTGATTTTGCCCGCCAGCGCAAACACCTTCGTGCCCTTGCTCTGTTCCGTGCCGTGTTTCGCGAAAGCGTCCGCGCCGTTCCGTATAATCCACCCGATATTTGCCAGGGTTTCAACGTTGTTGATATTCGACGGCTTGCCGAAGAGCCCCCGGGCGGCTGGAAAGGGCGGGCGTATCCTTGGCATTCCCCTGTGTCCCTCGATGGATTCTATCAAGGCCGTTTCCTCACCGCAGACAAACGCACCCGCGCCTTCCTTGATGTGCAGATTAAACTTAACGCCCGTACCCATTATGTCGTCGCCAAGGAACCCGCGCTCCTTCGCCTGCCTTATCGCAATCTTTAACCTGCGAATCGCTATCGGGTATTCCGCCCTTGCGTAAATGTACCCTTCGGTCGCGCTAATCGCATAGCCGCCGATGACAAGTCCCTCGATTACGCTGTGGGGATCGCCTTCCAGAATGCTCCTGTCCATGAAGGCCCCGGGGTCGCCCTCGTCGGCGTTGCAGATCATGTATTTCTGTTCGGCCTCGTTCCCCGCCGCAAACTTCCACTTCATGCCCGTGGGAAAACCTGCCCCCCCCCGGCCCTTTATCCCGGACTTTAAAACCTCGTCTATCACCTGTGCGGGTGTCATCGACTTTACCGCTTTTTCAAGCCCCTTGTATGCGGCCATTTTAAGCGCGTCGTCTATCGACTCGGGATTGATTTCCCCGCAGCGTTCCAACACGATCTGTGTCTGGCGGGAAATAAAACCAGCCTCCGCGCCGCCTCCGCCCGAATCCAAGACCACGCGATTCGCAAGCGGAATGTTGTTGATAACGTGGCTTTCAAAAATCTCGCGGGCGGTTTTTTCGTCAACATCACCGTAAATCGTCCGCTGGCCGTTATCCTCCGCGATTTCTACCATCGGCTCTTTGTAGCACATGCCCATGCACCCGGTTTCGCCAAGACTCACTTCAAGCTTTGCCCCGTCCGCAAGCGCCCGATCCAAGATTGAGCTAAACATTTCCTTAACCTTAATTCCGCCGGCGGCCATGCCGCAGGAACCAAGTCCCACGATAATCTTTTTCATTTCCCGTCCTCATTCGCGCTTTGCCGTTTGGAAAATTCCCTTATAACGCTTCTGGCGGTGTCGGGGCTTAGCCGCCCGTGGGTTTCGTCGTTTATCATGATAACCGGCGCAAGCGAACAGCACCCAAGGCACGCGACGGATTCCACCGTGAACATCCTGTCCCCGGTCGTCCCCCCCAACTCGATGCCAAGCTCCCTGCAAATGGCGTCCGCGATATTCTCCGCGCCGATTACGTGGCAGGCCGTCCCGAAACAAATCTTGACGATGTTCTTTCCGACCGGCTCCAGCCTGAACTGCGAGTAAAAAGTGACGACGCCCATAATCCGGGAAACGAAAATCCCCATTCTTTCGGAAAGCCGCGCAATCACGTCTTTGGGCAGATACCCGTATGCGTCCTGCAGCTTTTGCAGTAGGGGGATCAACTGCGATTCCGATCCCGTGTAGTCCTTCATTACGCCTTCGAACAGATCCCAGTACTTGCTGTTTCCCGCACAGTCGCACATTTTCGGTTCCATGCTTGGTATAATACCGCCCCTGGGCGGCTTGTTCAAGTTGCGGCGACTGCCCTGCCTTTGCGGGCGCCTGTTTTGCTAGCGAAACTATACCAGCTTTCGTATAAAACAAAAAACGAAGGCGCTTGCCATTTACGTCCATGCCCGGTATAATGCCACCCACGGGCATTACTCGAACGCCTTGCACCCGCCGCGGAACACCACGAAGACGCCCGTTTGAAGGCTTATGGAAAGACACCCTTACCCAACGGAACGCTTTACGCTGTTGGTCTCCGGTCTCCTAATTACAAGGGTAAACCCCCAGCTTTGCTGGGGGACGACTCCCAATGTTTGACATTTACGGAAAAATAAAAGAGCCTCCAGTCAGTGAACCGCTCAAAGTTCAAAAGACAGGAGGCAAAAATGACGGACGAGAGAAGTCTAAACCACAGCGTATGGGAATGCAAGTACCATATCGTATGGATACCGAAATGCAGGCGTAAGCGGCTGTATGGACAGATAGCCAAGTATCTTGGAGAAATATTCCACGAGCTAGCAGGGCACAAGGAAAGTCGCATAGAGGAGGGGCACTTGTGCCCCGATCACGTGCACATGCTGATAGCGATCCCCCCGAAGTACTCCGTTGCCCAAGTGGTGGGTTACATCAAGGGGAAAAGCGCGATAGCAATAGCCCGAAACCACGGTGGGCGGAAGAGAAATTACACAGGGGAAAGTTTTTGGGCAAGGGGTTATTATGTATCGACAGTAGGTCGGGACGAGGCGGCAATCAGGCGATACATAAGCAAGCAAGAGGCTGAGGACAACCAGTTTGAACAGCGGGAAATGTTTTCAGATAGATAACAACCACGGCCGCCTTTAGGCGGCTCCCAGACAACCGCTTTGAGCGGTTCACGAATTCAAGCCCCCGGCTCTGCCG
>Ga0209755_10000581_pt1 | contig 65327 bp, 59 predicted proteins | sample TergutCo191P1_FD_187301 | JGI IMG/M metagenome (GOLD analysis project Ga0209755, IMG submission 187301) | Cornitermes sp. P1 segment gut microbial communities from Petit-Saut dam, French Guiana - Co191P1 (SPAdes) (version 2) | ecosystem: Host-associated > Arthropoda: Insects > Digestive system...
ACGAAATATCAAGGATATTAAAACCTAACGGCTGTTTTTTTCTGTCAGATCCGACCCCCAATCATCTTGATACTGACAGATTTGTGGATTCGTATATGCAGTTGCGAGACGATGGGCATAACAAATTCTATACTCTTGATGAATTTTCAACATGTGCCGCTAAGTCAAGGATGAATCGAAAGAATTTTTACTTGACCACTATACGGTTTCCACGTAAAATAAACGAAACATACATTGAGTTAATCAGCAAAACAGATATTGTTATTAAACAGGCCTATGGGATTGAAATTATCGGAGGTGAATGTTTTATCGTTGAAGATGTGTTAAACATGGTGTTTCAAAACGATTAACATGGAACTGTTGAACAGAAAACACAATCATCCTAATTTATGCTTGAGGTTTTACCCCAGCAATATCCCGCCAGAAGATAACTTCGCCATGTCGCTTAACATGATCCAGCAAAGCTTGGTTCTTTACGTCATGGCGAATACGGTCAAATTGGTAAGGTAGCGTTGTTTCCTCAAGCAAGCTGTTTATCTGCATAATATCCAGCAACTTTAGTCCGTCTCCGTAAAGCATTATGTCAACATCGCTGTTGTGTCTGGCGTGCCCCATGGCACGGGAACCAAACAGGACGGCTTTGTCAACAGAGGGGACGGTTTCCAGTATGGCGCATATTCGCGCAAGCTCTTCAGGCGACAGTTCGTTTTTCATGCCTATTCGCTTCTTAGCTTGGTTTCAAGGTCAAAAAGCAAGGGGGAATATGTTTTTCTTATCAGGTCTATGGCTTCCTCCGCCAGTTCGTTGTAGTATGTGTGCGAAAACAGGTTTCGTCCGTCAAGCGCTTTTAGCCAAAGCTCGCCGTCGGCGATTATGCCGTTTGCAAAAGCCTGTTTCAAGGTCGATTTTGGGGAATTCACGTCGTAGCCCTCGTAAATAAGCATATCTTTGAGGGTTTTCCACGCCAGCTCGAAACTTATCTCAAAGAACTGAATCAACCCGGCGCGTTCCAATGTCGTGTATTCCGTCTTCTCAAGCGCGACACGCAGTTCGCGCAGTGAGGCCTCGAAATTTTGGAATCTTTGTTTCCACCTAATGTCGGAATGCATGACTTCCCTCCTCAATATATTGTCATCGGACGGTATTCCACGACAGAATTATACGACACATCTCGTTTGGGTTATCCACAATCCGCGTTGCCTTCGCTGCCTCCAGTTCCATGCGTGAACCGTAGCCCCAGGTAACGCCGATGCTGTCAATGCCCGTTTCCCTTGCGCCGATGATATCATGCTCGCGATCCCCAATCATGACGGGCGATTTCTTTCGCAGGGAGTCAACGATACCCAGCGCATAGTCGATAACCTCGCTTTTTCGGCTGCGCGTACCGTCAAGTTCGCTTCCAGCAATGAGATCGAAATATTTGCTGATTCCAAAATGCTCGGCGATTTTCTCCGCGAAAACGGTTGGCTTTGATGTTGCGATTGCCATTATTATCCCATGGGTTCTCAACTGTTCCAACACCTCTAAGACACCTTGGTAAAGAAAGTTTTCAAAAATACCCGTTTCGGAAAAATACTCGCGATACTTGCCCACCGCTATCTCCGTTTCCTGTTCCGTAAAACGGAAATACTTGTGGAAGGAGTCGCGAAGCGGCGGGCCAATAAATGTAACCAAATCATCTAGGCTGGCAACTTGAATCCCAAACGAGTTCAATGCATAGCTCACCGACTTTGTGATTCCCTCCTTTGGGTCGGTCAATGTTCCGTCAAGATCGAACAGGCACAAATCCTTCACGGCAAATCCTCCTAGATGCATTATCGGCTTTGTCGCCTAAAAGTCAAAATCGAAACATTTTTGCGGCGTGGACGAATACCCGTTTAACATGCCTAATATCCGTTCCATTCCGTCATCGGGCAGTTTTCCCGCCAGCGTGGGAACCCGACGACAGGGATAAACCGTGCCATCGGGCATCAGTGCCATTGACGTTGGCCCCAAGCAACAAGGTGCCCCGCTTACCGTCGCCCCGTCAACCCAAAACGCTTTGTATGGCGACAGTTCGCCGGTTTCCATCCCCGCAATACTGGTGATTGCGGAAAGAACCTCCCGCCATTCCTTCGCCGTCAACACCGAATCGCGCATCGTGGCCGCCCCGCGTCCCAGCGGCACGAACCGCTCGAATATAACGCCGTGCGTGCCCAGGCTTTCGGCCAGGGCGCACAAGCTGGCCACCGATTGATAATTTTGTTTGCTCAATGTGGTCATGACGATTACCCGTAGCCCCGCGTCCGCCAGTTTTCGTATATTCCCCAGCGTCATCGCGTAATGCCCCGACCAGCGAATGCTGTCGTTAATCAGCGGGTCGTGGGATTCCAGCGAGACCTTCACATATGCCAGCTTGGGCAGTGCCTTTAGGTCGCGAATCGTTTGTCGATCCATCCCGCTGGTGCTGGTGATGATATTGAGTTCGCCGAGCTTGTCGAATTCCGAAAGGTACGCCATCACCTCATGGAAGCCTTGATACAACAGCGGCTCACCGCCCGTGATGTTTATGGTAACCGGGCCGGATACCGCGCCCATTATGCCGTCGGCAATGTGTTTGAGCGCGTCCACGGTCAGTTCCGCATCGTTTTCCGTGCCAGATTGGTAGCAATGCTTGCACCTTCCGGCACAGCGCCACGTAATATGCCACTGGAAACCAAATTCGCCCGCTGTTAATTTGTCGTTCACGATGTGCCTATAGTATATCGATACAGGGGATTATTCCAGTGGCAGTGAAACGGATATTTCAATACCACTGGAATAACAGGTTTACAACGTCACCCCATCCCTGAAAATCGAAATCTCGCGATAGTCGTTGACCTCGTTCCGGGTCTTGGTCTCGCCGCTGGCCACCGAGACAAGGTAACGGAAAAATTCCCGCGCAAGCGTGTCCATGTCGGCGTTTTCGTTTTCCAGCAGAACCCCGGCGTTAAAGTCGATCCAGTCGGCCTTGTGGTTCGCGAGCCGAGAGTTGCTGGAAACCTTGACCGTGGGCACGGGCGCGCCAAGCGGGGTGCCTCGGCCGGTGGTGAAAAGCACCATGTGCGCGCCCGCGGCCGTCAGGTTGGTAACGGCCACTATGTCGTTGCCCGGCCCCTGCAACAGGTTAAGCCCGCGCTTTTGCGCCACGTCGCCGTAGCCAAGCACGTCCACCACGCCGGAGCTTCCGCCCTTTTGGGTGCATCCCAGGGACTTGTCCTCCAGCGTGGAAATACCGCCGTCCTTGTTGCCTGGGGATGGGTTCTCGTAGATTTCCTGATCGTAGCGCATGAAGTACTGCTTGAAGTCGTTCACGAGCCTAACGGTTTTGTCGAAAACCCCTTTGTCCACGCATCGGTTCATAAGGATTGTTTCCGCGCCGAACATCTCCGGCACCTCCGTCAGAATCGAGGTTCCGCCGTGGGCGATTAGCTCGTCGGAGATTCGCCCGACAAGTGGGTTCGCGGTAATCCCGGAAAAGCCGTCGCTACCGCCGCATTTCAGGCCGATGACCAGATTGGCGATGGAAACCTCCCGCCGCTCGAACTTTTCGGCGTGGCGGACAAGCTCGTCTATAAGTTCCAGCCCGGCTTCCACGTCGTTGCCCACGTCCTGCGTGTTAAGGAACTTGACACGATTGTCGTCCCAGTTGCCCAGAACATTTTTGAACTCCGGGATGTTGTTGTTCTCGCAACCAAGCCCCAGAACCAGCACGCCGCCGGCATTCGGGTGGTTCACCATGTTTTTCAGCACGTTCTGCGTGTGGACGTGATCGCCGCCAAGCTGGGAACAGCCGTAGGGATGGATGAAGGTGAAAATCCCGTCAACGCGACCCGAACCGTTGCCAGAGTAACGGTCGTTGGCGATCCTGGCAATCCTCTCCGCGATTTTGTTCACGCAGCCGACGGTGTTCACGATCCAGATCTCGTTGCGTATGCCGACGCGGCCGTCCTCCCGCACGAATCCCCGGAACGTGCCTTCCTTCTTGGGCAAAGCCGGAACCAGCCATGGCTTGTATTCGTAGTCCAGTATGCCGGAAAGGTTTGTCCGCAGGTTTTGCGTGTGTACGTGCTGTCCGGGGAGTATATCGGCGGTGGCGTGGCCGATGGGGTACCCGTACTTCACCACGTTTTCGCCCCTGGCGATTGGGTCGATGGCCATTTTATGCCCCATCGGAATGTCGTCTCGTGCGGCTATGCCGAAAACTTCCTCGCCGCCGACAACGTTTTTAAGCAAAACCACAACATTGTCACCGCCGTTTATTTTTATCGCGGATTTTCCCTTTTCCATAACTCGCCCGCCTTTCCCCTTAGTTTCCCTTGACAGAGGTCAGCCCGGCCATCGTCGCCCTCACCCCGTTCTTGTCGATCCCCTCAAGACACCTGGAAACCTCGGCGTGGAACCCTGGAAGGGCGTTAAGATCCTCGCCCCAGAATTCGACCTTGCCCAGAACCTTTCTCGCCAGCTCCTCCCGCGTCTTGCACTCCGCGCAAGCGTCCCTGAAGAATTCCAGCACCTCCATGTCGTCCGCGATCTTGTACTTCGTGCCGTCGTCCCGCATCCCGATTAACGCGCCATCGACAATTTCCTTGCCAAAATAAAAAAAGATGAGTGCCGCCATCGACAGTGGAAGCAGTTTGGGCAGTTCCCCCTTGCGCCTGTGGTACTCAAGGATGGAGGGCAGGACCCGCACCTTGTACTTGGACACGGAGTTAAGCGCGATTGACAACAAATAGTGACGAATGTATGGATTGGCGAACCTGTCGAAAACCGCCTCGGCAAAGGAGGTAAGGTCGTCGCGTTCCAGATCCAGTGTCGGGATTATCTCGTCGAAAATTCCCTGTCGCAGATATTGCGCAAAAACATCGTCGCCCATCATTTCACCCACGGTGTCCTTTCCGGCCAGGAACGCCGCGAGAACGCTCATGGTGTGCGCCCCGTTAAGGATACGTACCTTCCGTTGTTTGTAGGGGGTCGCGTCGGCCGTCCATACCACGTTAAGCCCAGCCTTGTGGAAGGGCAGCTCCTCGGAGATCGCATCCATGGACGCTTTCGGGGCCTCGATAGCGAAAAAGTGGAAGATTTCGGCGGTTACAAGCAGGTTGTCCTCGTAACCAAGATCCGCCCACAGCTCGTTGATTTCGTCGCGGGGGTAGCCGGTAACGATGCGATCCACCAGGGTGTTCGTGAAGTGGTTGGCGTTTTCGATCCAGTCAATAAACGCCTGTTCCAGTTTCCACTCCCTGGCGTAGCTTAGAACGGTTTCCCTCAACATGGCACCGTTATTGTCAATTAGTTCGCAGGGGATGAACACGAGACCCTTCGCCGCGTCGCCGCCGAAATGCCGGAAGCGTCGGTAGAGCAGGGCGCAGGCCTTGCCCGGGAAACTTGCCTGCGGTTTGTCGTCCGGGGTTTCCCCCTCCTTGTAGGCGATCCCGGCCTCGGTGGTGTTGGACACGACGAAGCGCAGATCCGGGTTTGTCGCGGCCGCTATGTACGAGTCGAAATCCGTGTAGGGGTTTACGCAGGTGTCGATGCAGGAAACGACCCGTTTGCGGATAATCTCCCGCCTGTTCTCGTACCCGCGCAGTACCACGGTGTAAAGCCCGTCCTGGGCGTTTATCATGTCGGCCATGCCCTGGGCTATTGGCTGCACCACCGCGACCCTGCCGGCGAACAGCCCCTTCTCGTTAAGCTCGTCTATCATGAGGTCTACGAAGGCCCGCAGAAAATTGCCCTCGCCGAACTGCAGCACCCTAACCGGCAGTTGCGCCGTCGTACCCGCCTCGATACCGTTGCCCAAACGCCCGCCCGCAAGAAAGTCCCGATTCAGTTTTTCCGCCATAATATCCGCCCCCGTTTGATCTTGTGTGGCATGATTATAACATGTGGCGTTGTAGGGAGGGGGCAAAAAATCCAGCCCAGATTTTGGAAAAAAACGGGAGTCCTTATTGTTGCCGGCCAGCCATCCTCCGCTCTTCTTCGATTACCCCTTGCAAAGCTCCACCGCCAGGCGCACGATTTTCTCGAAGTTCTCCGGGGTAAGGCGCAGGTGGGTGTCCGCCGGGCCGTTGATGCGCCGCCAGGTTTCCGGGACAACCCGACTATGGGGGGAATCCCTCGCCAGGCCGGCGATGAAGGTGTCGGCGAAACCGGGGTGGTTGCGAAGCAGCGAGGCGAAGGGCGCGGCTTCCTCGGCGGGAAGCATGGTGATGGTTTGCGACGGTATGCCCCCGTGCAGAAAACCGGCGTCGTCGGAAAAGGGGGTGGGAACCGAAAGCACGTGGCTTAGGTGGAGATCCCTGGCGATGTCGAAAACCTTTTCCCGCAGCGCCTTTATCCGCCGGCTTGTCCTGTGGAAACTCGGCTTCTTGTTTTTCTCCAGAAGGTAGTCGGCGGTGCTGGAAACGACGAAGGTCTCCCCGGTTCCGCACGCGTCGAAGTTGAAAACCCGGGCGTTCTCCAGCCCCAGTTGGCAAAGCTTTTTCGCCAGGCTGTACGATCCCTGCGCCCGGATCCCCTCGCCGCGCAGAAGCTCCTCCTTGTCGGTAAAGACGATAATCCACCGATCCATGCCCAGCTCGCCCAGCCGGAGCGCGGCCTTCAGCATCATGAAAACCGCCGCGCTGTTGTCGTTCGCCCCGGGGCTTCCCTCCACCCGGTCGTAGTGCGCGGTAAGAACCACGGGACTGCCCCCCCGGAACGGAAACGCGCTGCCCGGGGACAGCCTCAGGTTGATTCCGGCCGGGAAGATGAAAAAGTGGCGGTTGCCCTCGATGGAAACGACCAGGGTGTTCAGGCCAAGGTTCTGGACGTGCTGGAAAAGCACGGCGAAGCGATCCGCGTCCGGGGCGATGAAGTCAAAGAAACGGTCGTAGGGTGCCTGCGCCGCCCAGTCCCTTGACCTCATAAACCCGCCTAGATCCTGCGCGCTTCGAAAAAACGCGACGGGCTGTCGAGTTCGTTCTGCGCCTGGACAATCCGCAGCTCCATGAGCTTGGATTCCCTGGCCGAATCGTCGCGAAAGGCTTTCCAGCTTGCCTCCAGGATGCCGAAGATCGAGGCCGCGCAAAGCTCCAGCGCCCTCTTGACGTCGCCGGTTTCCAGGTAGCGGGAAAGGAAAACCGAGGCGGTGAGATCCCCGGATCCCGCCACCCCGGTGGTAATCGGCAGTTCCGGGGTCTGCACGACGTGTAGGCCGGACTTGTCCGACGCGAGCATCCCAATCGTCCCCGGGGTTCCGCCGCGATGGCTGGTGACGAGCACGATGCCCGGCCCCCGCCCGTGAAGCAGGTCGATTGCGCGCCGCGCGTCGTCGATGCCCCGGACGCCGACTCCGGTAAGGGTTTCGAGCTCGAACTCGTTGGGGGTGACTATGTCCGCCAGGGGGACAAGCTCGTCCCCGAACATGGCGGGAATGTCCGGCCTTACGTAAACGCCCCTGCCCACGTCGCCCATGACCGGATCGCAGCAGTACAGCGCCCCTGGCGAGGCGGCGCGAACCTTGCGCACCGCGCCGGCGATCGCCCGCGCGACGGCCGCGTCCCCCATGTAGCCGGAAAGCACCGCCTCGCAGCCGCCAAGCGCGCCCCTTTCCTCCAGCCCGGCGACAAGCTCACCGGCAAGCTCCCCGCCCAGGATCCGCCCGCGCCACGCGCCGTAGCCGGTGTGGTTGGAGAACTCCACCGTGTTGATCGCCCACACCTCGCGCCCCAGCCTTTGCATGGGAAAAACCGCCGCGGTGTTTCCCGCGTAACCGTACACGACATGCGACTGTATCGATAAAACCGCCATCAGGTTTTCCCCTTTTCCGTCTTGCCAAAAATCCTGCCCAAAAGCCCGGCCGTAAAGCGCAGGAACCTGCCCTCGCTCTTGCCGTACTTGCGCGAGAAGTCCCCGGCGGCCGCGCCTAGCGAGTAGTCCCGGTATTTCTTTTTCAGGAAATCCCAGTGCTTGACAATCCAGACGTACAGATCGCCTTCGGTCCTGCCCGGAAAGTTGGGCAGGAGCCGCTGCTTGCGGATTACCTCGATGGTCGGGCCGTACACGTTTCGGTACCACGAGACCAGCGCCTCGGAAAGCGGCATCTCCATCTCCCGCGACTCGTTCAGGAAATACTTGTGCACGAGTATGTGGTTGTAGATCACGTCGTAGCGGCCGGGCGTGCTGAAGTCGAGCGAGGTGTCGCCGGTAAGCTCGCCGAAATTCGTGTTTTCGTAGAAAATATTTTTCTCGTAGGCTATCAGCGCCTCGCGCAATTGGTCGGTTGTCATGTCTGGCTTTATGTTTATCTCCGACGCAAGGCCGATCACCTCCGCGTCGATAAACTCGACCTTCTGCATCTTCGCCACCGAAACCCGGTGGTTGCCGTCCCGGACGAAATACGCGCCGCCGATCTCGTAGAGCAGGACGGACGGCAGGATGATGTCCTGCAGGTGCGCCTCGTCCACCCGCATCCAGCGGTTGCGCAGGTGATCCGCCTTGGGAAGGAAGAACCGGTTAAAGTCCCGGTAGCGACCCTCGCTGCCCACGATTAACTCGATGGGCACGGTCTGCATTCCAAGGTACACCTGGTTTTTCGGCTTTAGGATGTCCTTTACGTCGTGGAAGGAAAGCAGCTTGTCCTTGTCGGTGTTCATCAGGTGCTGGATTTCCGAAAGTATCGCCCTGCCCCTGGCCTTGCTGAAGTCGGAGGCGGCTAGGTTTGTCACTCCCGTGTCAAGCATATTCGCGTTACTCGTCCCCCTGGTACTTGACCTTGAATCGCTGGTTGATAACCTTGAACGACATCATGCCGTGCATCTTTTCCAAAGGCTCCGGCGCGTAGGGCGAACCGTCCTCGCCCCTCACAACGATCCCCTCGGCGGGGGTTCCGTTCTCGTAGTCGAACGTGTTGGCGTATTCCTGGAGCCTTCCCATGTCGCCGAAGTCGAACCTGCGTTTTTCCACAATAGGAACCATCGAAAAGCCGTTGTCGGCGCAGAACCTCTCGATTTCCGCAAAGGAGTAGTAACGCCGCCTGGCGATATCGAAAACGTTGAACACGAAAAACCCGTAGTCGGCAAAGCCCATCTTGTTTTTCTGTATCTTCGGCCCGCACAGCTCGCCCTGCACCGCGATCCCATCGAACCTGGCGAGCCGCCTGGGCGCGTCAAGCCTCGCCGCCACGTATGCCTGGGGCGAGGGCGCTTTGTACCTGGACGCGGTGGCCGGGGACAGTTCCCTGGCCGCCCTTTTGGCCTTGTTCCGGTACACGGTCTGGTTTCGAGTGCAGACGGTAAAGACGCCCTCATGCACGGCGAGCGTAAGGGACTGCCCATCCAGCTTGATCGACACGTACACGTTCATTCCGGACATGCCCTCGAAAAGGTCCGGAATCGAGGCCGCCTGGGTCTCGTCCGTTTTCGCGAGGTAGCCTGGGAATCCGCCCTTCACGAATCCCCACTTTCCGAAGTCGATGCCGAAAAATCTTGACAGCAGCTTTCGCCACCAGGTCTTCTCGATTACGGTTACCGGAAGGATTTCGTCCTCCACCGCCCTTACCGCAAGCTCCTTAGTCAGGTTGTAATCAACGGGGCGGCCCCTCGGGATTCCCAGGGATTCCATCGTGAACACGATCCCCTCGGAGTAGACCCCGCCCATCCTTATGGTCTTGATTTTGTAGCCATCGTACTTGGCCGAAAAGCACCGGCCCTCCAGGAACCTGAACTCGTCCCTGACGGGAAGCACCGCCCCGGTCTCGACGTACACCGCCTTGTCGCCCGGCGCGAACTGCCCCTTCTGCACGATGACCTGCCAGGCGTGGTTTTCGAACCTGGCCAGCTCGATGCGATCCTTGCCCTCTATGGGCGCGAGGGATTTTATTTGGGAGACGTAGGCCAAAGGTTTGTCGCTCATCTTGTTTCCCCATCCATTGGACAAATAATACAGGTGAACGTGTCCGGGGACAAGGTGCCTGGGTTGGTGTTTCCCGAAAGCCTCGTCTGCCCCTTGATATTTCCGCACTCTGGTGTTATGATTGGGGTATGGAACTGGCTTATACTTACGAGAAGGGAGACAAATTCCTGGTCGGCTATTTTGACGACTATCCTGAATACCCCACGCAAGGCGAGGACATTCAGGATTTGGAAGCACATTTGAGAGACATATACAACATGATCCAAGAAGGCGATCTGGAACCCCAGCTACGCGGGGCGCTTAAGATAGCCTGATGAAACGCAATGAGTTCCTCAAAATCCTTGCCGACCATGGGGTTTTCCCTTTTCGCAACGGATCAAAGCACGACATTTTCAGACAAAGCGCAACTGGCAAGAAAGTTGCCGTTCCACGCCACGGGGAAATAGACAACAAGCTTGTGCGGCGGATACTCAAGGAAATACGCGACGCACAATGAGGCGGCTCTCTTCATAGGGGGAGTACGAAACCCATGCGACAACGATCGGGCACGCTCCCTTCCGGGCTTCACCCCAGGGATCGCCTTCCGTTCAAAAAGCCTTGACTTTTACACCCAAACCCGGAAAACTAACCCAATGAGGCAGAACCTCGCCCCTTCAAACGTAGCTTCCCCAAAGACAAGCAGACAAGCAGACAAGCAGACAAGCAGACAAGCAGACAAGCAGACAAGCAATTATGGGGCCGTGCGCGGCTTTGTCAACTACCTGATAGCCTAAACCCGTATTTTTTCCAATCTTTTTTTCGCTTTCGGCATTCCGGCGGGAACCGTGCCCTGTGGGGCGGTTCGTGCCTTTGCATATACAATGCCCTCCCGTATGGGCGGGGCAATCTTTAGACCCATAGCGGTCTTGATGGTTGCCCGCGACACGGACAAGGCGGGCGATCGCAAAAGGAGGGTTCCTACATGAACAACACCTTCGGACTTTTCGCTTCCAAAAACATGCGGCTTTGCGCCGTCGCGCTGGTCGGGGCAATCGCCCTCTCCATGACCGGGTGCCCCAACGGCACGACAACGACCAACGGCACGACAACGACCAACGGCACCGGCCACGAAAACGCCAGCGGCTTCGTGGCGGTAACCGGCATAACCGGGGTGCCGACCATAGCAACCACTGGAACGCCCCTGCCCCTGGCCGGCACGGTGGCACCGCCCAACGCCACCAACCGGACGATTGCCTGGAGCGTTCAAAACGCGGGAACCACCGGGGCGACGATTGACGGTAACACGCTGACCGCCACGACCCAGGGAACGGCAACCATAAGGGCGAGCATAACCGGCGGCGCAAGTGCCACGACGGATTTTACCCGGGACTTTGACGTAACAGTGTTCATGTCGGTACCTGGGGATAGCCTAGCCAACCGTCTTGAATGGCTGCGAACCAACGCGCAGAGCGGCAACCAATACCTTATCGAAATAACCGCCGACGAGGATATCACCCCCGACCAAACCGCGCTACCCAGCGGTAGAAGCGATCTTACCGTTACCCTGATGGGGCGTGACACAAGGCGCACCGTGAGCCTTTCCGCCAACGGAAGCCTTTTTACCGTGGGATCCGGAGTTACCCTTGTACTTGGCGACAACGTTACGCTGAGGGGTAGGGATGCCAACGACAACCCCATGCTGCGGATAAGTGACGGCGGCATCCTGATTATGGAGGACGGATCGGCGGTTACGGGCAATACCAATACAACGACGGTGATTGCCGACAGAGGCGGTGGCATACGGGTGCATGACGACGGCAGCTTTTACATGCGGGGCGGGGATATTTTTGGGAACAAATTCATAGGTGCCAGCGGCGGCGGTGGAGTACATATTAGTAACAATAGCAGTTTTACCATGGAAGGCGGGGAAATATTTGGTAATGAAGCCAGTGGTAGTGGTACCGGCGGTGGGGTGCGTGTCGACAATAATTCCACCTTTATACTGAGGGACGGAAAAATATCCAGAAATAAAGCCTCTGGAATTTCGCCAAACTCTGTCGGCCACGGTGGCGGCGTGATTGTTCACAGCGCTTCCTCCTTTACCATGGAGGGCGGAGCAATCTTCGGCAACGAAGCCAGAGGCGTGACGGGAAACGGCGGCGGTGTATGTGTTATTTACACGGGTACCACCTTTAACATGAAGGGCGGGGAAATTTTCGGCAATGAAGCTAATGGCGTCTTTAGTGGCGGCGGGGTGAAGATTAGATGGAGTCACGCTACTATGTCAGATGGAAAAATATTTGGGAATAGAGCCATTGGCAATGACGGTGGTGGTGGAGTTAATTCCAGAGGCGATTTTACCCTGTCAGGTGGCGAAATTTTTGACAACGAAGCAGCTGGTGACAACAGCGGCGGCGGTGTTAATATCAGTTCTAGCGGTATTTTTATAATGACGGGTGGCGAGATCTTTGGCAACGAAGCCACTGGTAACGATAGCGGTGGTGGTGTGCACCTTGATGCTTCTAGTGGTTGGACTTGGCTCAATGTCCCCCCCTTCAGGATGAGCAACGGTGTTATATATGGCACTGGCGCGGAAGGCGGACGCGGAAACACAACAGCGGGGGGCAACGGCGCCGCGCTGCTAAACAACAGCACATTGGATGCCGAACACGGCACCTTCAACAATGCCGGCGAATTCACCCCCCTGGGCACTCTAGACACCACAAACTACACCATACATGTGGTAAACGGCGAACTTCGGTAACACGAACAAGACCTGGGGAAGCCAACTCCCCGGGTCTTGCGAGCCGCTCGGGGAAGCCCCGATACTACCGCGCAAACCGCGATGAATCTTTTTGTTGGCATGATTATGATGCACTTTATCAGTCGTGTGTTAGCTGCGCTTTGCGTCGTTCGCATGATAATCCCCAAATCCGCTTGGGACACGATTATGCCAAAACATACTCGTTGTCATCTTTGCCCGTGCCGTGCTTGACAATCATGCCCTCGCCAACCATTTCCCGTATAACCGTGTAAGCCCGGGTTTGCCTTACCGAAAGTAATTCCTGCACAATCTCGTTTGTGACAATACCATTGTTACGCAGGTACCCCAGCACGACCTGGTGCTGTGGCTTGTGCCGGCGAACCGCGCGGAGCGGCTGGGCGTAGTTCATGTTCGGCAGGGTCAGCATGAACGCCCCGTGGGTGGCGGTTATCTCGGGCTTTACCTCGAAGTTTTCGTAACACTGCATGATTAGCCGCAGTCCAGTACCATACGCCTCGATGTGCTTCAGGCGGTAAAAGACGTTGGCCAGCTTCTCGTTGCGCGGCTGGGAGATGCCAATGAACAGATCCTCGGTTCGCAGTCCGGGCATTAGGCCGCCCAGCGACACGAACTCGATGCGGTCGTCGTACAGGTTGACAATGATACTGCCTGAAAAGCCATAGTCCCGGTGGACGATCGCGTTGAGCATGGCCTCGCGCACGGCAATCTCCGGGTAGTCGTATTGCTCGATGCGGTCAAGCCCGGAAACGGTGGCGGCAAGGTTGTTCGACAGGCTTAGGAAATCAAAGGCCGTCCGCATCTGCCGCATAAGCGAGCCATCCATTTCTCTGCGCGTCCTGAACTCGCCCTTCGTCGTGCCGTTAAACACGGCGAATTTTATTGTGTGGGCGCACTGGTCGGACAGCAAGAGCCCCAGGTTTGTATACAGACCGTCCGCGCCAGTGATTCCCAGGGTTCGCATCTCGCCCTCGCCAAACGCCACGCCGCGGCGTTCGAATTCCCCGGAGGCTTCCAGAAAGGTCAGATCCTGCGCGAGGGAACGGGCGGCCTCGAACCTGTCCCCGTCGGTCAGCTTAATCATCTGGCGGATTTGCTCGAAACTGGCTGGAACGCTGGACGCGCCTTGGCGCACGTAAACGCCAGAAGGCTTTATGCCCTTTTCGGCCAGATAGTACGGCTTGTTGGTTCCCTCCCTAACGGTAAGCGTAATGTCGTTTTCGGTTGTTTCGTAACCGACGAAAATCGTCACGTCCGGCTGGATACCGTCCCGTATGCTGTTGGTAACCTGCGTCAACATCATATCCACATTTGCCAGCGGGTAGGCGCTCCCGTCGTCGTCGCGTCCGATGTGAATCTTACCGCCGCCAGTGTTGGCAAAGGCTATGACCTCTTTCTTTATGTCCGGGGTGTATTCCCGCTTAAATTCCGTATTTCCGTCTTCGTGCGTTGATTTCACCTTCATTACACTATCATATCACATTGTTTCACTCTCGCCAAGTGAAACAGGTGAAACGATGTGGCATGATGCATGGATACGCATGGGTCAATCCTGGAAACACGTCTCGATTAGGCGGTGTATCAGCCCGACTTTGCGGAGGGGGGCGATTAGGTAAAAGCCGTCGGCGTCGCCGTACACCTGGTCGATTAGGCCGTGGCAGAATTCGATGGAAATCGCCTGCGCCTCCTCCGGGGTTTTGTCACGAAGGCTTTCCGTAAAGTCCTCGGGAACGTGGATGCCCATCACCTCGTTGTTCAGGAACACGGCGTTTTTGTAGCTGACCAGGGGGAGAATCCCGGCATACAGGGGGCAGTCCAGGCGTGCCCGCGCCTGCCTGAAATTGGAAACGGACTTGGCCGAGAACAGGGGCTGGCTGTACAGAAAACCCGCGCCGCTTTTGATTTTTTCCAGGCACCGCCCAAGCTCCGCGTCAAAATTCGTCGCGTTGACGTTCAGCGCGCCGCCCACGGAAAAGGGATGGTCGGCCAGCACGTCCCGGTTTAGCCCCTGGATGTACTGAACCAGCTCCCGCGAGTTAAAATTGAAAACCCCCGGGTTGTTGCGGAAAGATTCCGAGTGGGTCACCGGATCGCCGGTGATCGCCAGCACGCTGCGGATGCCGTAAAAGCTCGCGCCCAGCAGCGCGCCCTTGATGGCGATGTAGTTTCGATCCCGGCAGGCCAGGTGGGGCAGCACGTCCATGCCGGTTTCCCGCCGAATCAGGGCGGCGGTCAGAAAGCTGTCGGCGCGGGTTTTGGCCAAAGGCGAATCGGACAGGGTAACCGTGTCGACCCCGGCCTCCTTTAGTTGGCGCGCCGCGTCCAGCAGATAGGCGACGTCGGCCTTCGCCGGCGGATCCAGCCCCACGGCAATCGGTTTTCGCGGCAACCGCCCCGAAACGGGACGGGCGGCGACGGAAACGACGGCGGGACGGGACGGCTTTTCCGGCGCCCCGGGATCCCGCAGCGCCCGCACGGCGGCGGCGATGTGGCCGGGGGTCGTGCCGCAGCAACCGCCCAGCATCGCCGCGCCCGCCGCCTTCAGTTCCGCACATTTTTCCGCGAAATAGGCGGTGTTGTCCTGGTACAGCATCCGGCCGTTCACGTAGGCGGGGTAGCCCGCGTTTGGCATGACCAGCAGGGGTTTCCCCGGGGATCCCAGCCGCCTTACCAGGGACAGGATATGGGCGGGGCCGCAGACGCAGTTCAGTCCCACGCCGTCGGTGTGCGGGTTGCGGACGGCCTCCGCGATCAGGGTTTTGTACCGGTGGCCCTTGGCCGTAACGCCGTCCGCCGAGGCGGCAAAGGACGCGAGAATCACGGCGTCCGGGACTTTTTCCTTTATGCTGGCCAAAACGGGCGCAAGCTCCTCGAAGCCCGCCAGGGTTTCGAACAGAAAGTGGCGGGCTCCCTGGGCGACGAACAGCTCTGCCACCTGCCGGTACTTCGCGGCCAGTTCCCCCTCGCCGTGTATGCCGCCGATGTCGGCGTACACGGTCGCGCCGGTGCCGTGCGCCGCCTCCCGCGCCAGCCGAAAGCCGGCGGCAATTACGTCCCGCAGTTCCCCTTCGTCCTCGAAAAGGCCGCGGTTGGCGGCGAAGGTGTTGGTTTTGATAGCGTTCGCCCCGGCGGCGATATAGGCCTTGTGGATGGAAAGCACCGCGTCCGGGTTGGTTATGTTGGCCCGTTCGCAGGGGTTGTAGTCGTTGGTCTGGGCAATGTAATAGGTGCCGAAAGCCCCGTCAAAGAATAGCATCGTTTGGTCATCATAAAGGAGTCGGCCCTAAAGCGCAAGGATACCGGGGATCCGCGGCTGGTTCGTTTTGTCAAGCAATCGCTCATGCTCCATGTTTTACCATCTACAGGAATTTTTTTCACTTGACACGACCATAGCCGTTAAACCACGCCCGTTCTTCAAACGGTTTTTTGTCGACGGTGGTGGTCGGTTGGGAGGCTATTCCTATCGGGAGAAAACAGACAAGCTGATAGTCGTCGGGAACGCCTAGAATGTCGGCCATTTTCCTGCCTATCGCGTCGATATCGGTAATATGTCCCTCGTACCAGCAGCTTTGGTATCCAAGCTCAACGGCGGCCAATAACATGTTCTGGATGGCCGCCGAGTAATCCTGTACGCTGAAGCACTTATCCCTGTACGCGATAATTTTCTGGGTCAGCACGCATATCATCGCGGGGGCGGTTTCAGCGACCCTTGGCTTGATCACCTCGCGCAGTTCGCGCAGCAGGTCGGCATCGTCCACCGCGACAAGGCTTGTAGTTTGCTTGTTGCAACCAGACGGCGCGGCCAGACCCGCCTCCATAATTTTTATCAAGTCGCCTCTCGGGATCCCCGTGTTCTTGTATTCGCCCCGGTAGCTTGTCCTGTTCTTTATGGCATCCAACAAGGCGGTATTAGCTCTGCCGCCTAAAGGTCAGCGACTCAAGCTGGGTTCCGGCCCGGGTAAAGCCGAACCGAAGCTCGGTGGCGGTTCTTTCGCGCAGAACCCTAAAGTAGGATGCCAAATCGTTCACCGCCTCCCCGTTCACGGACGTTATGATATCCCCGTTACGCAGGCCTATAATGTCCGCCGGGCTTCCCTGGATAACCTGCGCGACGTGCAGTCCCCTTGCGTCGCCGTCCAGCCCAAGCTGCCGCCTGGCATTGTCGGTAAGAGGAACCAGCGTGATGCCCGGCCATAGGTTCCTGTTGTCCGACGCGACCGCGTCGGTGCGTTCCTCGATTACTACCCGAATCTCCACCGTCCCGCCGTCCCGAACCACGGCAAAGGTCGCGTTGTCGCCCGGCCTAAGATCGCCCACCATCATGGTAAGCTGGTTGACGCCCCGGACTTCCCTGCCATTGACATGGGTGATAAAGTCCCCGGGGCGAATGCCGCCCTTGTCCGCCGGGGAACCCAGGAAAACCTGCGAGGCCAGCGCCCCGTGCCTGGACTGAACGCCCAGGGCCTCGGCGATCTCCCTGCCCGGCTCCATCAGCGACACGCCGAGCCAGCCGGAGGTAACCGTGCCGGAGGCGATGAACTCGTCTATCGTGCGCTTGGCGTTGTTGATCGGGATGGCGAAACCCAGGCCCACGTTGCCGCCGCCGGTGGTGCTGGCAATCCAGGTGTTGATGCCGATAACCTCGCCCCGGATGTTCACCAGCGCCCCGCCGGAGTTGCCCTGGTTGATGGGCGCGTCGGTCTGGATAAAGTCGTTGATGTTGCCGCCCGGCCCGCCGGTGCGCCCCACCGCGCTGACTATTCCCATGGTCACCGAAAAGGAGAACTGCTGGCCCAGGGGATTGCCCATCGCGATCGCCCAGTCCCCGACCCGCACGGAATCGGAATCGCCCAGCGCGGCCAGGGGGTACACGTTCCTGGACCTGAAGGAAACCATGGCCAGGTCCCTGCGGGGATCCCTCCCCACGATCTCGGCCGCGTACTCGCTGCCGTTCATCGTGGCGATGCGGATTTCCGTGGTATTGTCGACAACATGGTCGTTGGTCAGCACGTAGTACACCCCGTCGTAATGGCGGACGAGAATCCCGGAGCCAAGCCCCTGCGAACGGAACTCGCGCCGCTGACCCCCTCCGCCGCCTTCCGGGGTTCGTTCGCGGGGGCCGAAAAAGAAGTCCCAGGGAATACCCTGGAAGTTGGGCACGTTCTGCCTGGCCACCGAGAAGGTCTGCAGCTCCACCACCGAGGGAAGAACCTTGTCCGCTATCGCGTTAAAGGTAAGTTGCAGGCCATAGGCCGCGGCGAAGGCGTTTTCCGGAATGACAATCTGGGGGGGTTCCTGGGCCCTTACGACGGCGCGCGCGTTTGGCGCGGCGCACGAGAACGACACGAAAGCCAGGGAAAAGCCGAAAATGATGCCCACCAGCACCAGGTTAAACACCAGCACGTTCTTTGACGACAATTTTTGCGTAAGGTTCATGAAATTACTCTCCCTCCGGCTCCTTGGCCTGGAAATTTTAAGTCCGCCCTATCTAGATAATATAAAAACCACCACGCAGTTACAACCAAATTCGTCACAAGCCCTCCACGGGATCGGTCAGAATCTCCGTCCTGCCGTTGAGTATCGCCACCGTATGCTCCCAGTGCGCCGAAACCTTGCCGTCGGAGGTCACTACGGTCCAGCCGTCGTCCCTTACCCCCACGCCCGGGCCGCCCAGGTTGACCATCGGCTCTATGGCGAACACCATGCCGTTTCCCATGCGCGGGTTGGGGCCGTGCGGGTAGTTGGGAACCTGCGGCTCCTCGTGCAGGGCCAGGCCGACCCCGTGGCCGCAGTACTCGCGCACTATGCCGTAACCCCTGGCCTTGGCGTGGGTCTCCACCGCCTTGGCTATGCACAGAAGCCTGTGCCCGGCCCTGACGGCGGCAATCCCCCGGTACAGGCATTCCCGGGTGGTAACGTTAAGGCCGTGGATCTCCCGGCTAACCCTGCCGGCCTCCACGCTGACCGCCTGGTCGCTTATGAAGCCCCCAAGGTCTATGCCGCAGTCCAGCCCCACAAGATCCCCCTCGCGGATTTTCCGCCTGGAGGGGATGCCGTGGATCACCTCGTCGTTGATGGAAATGCAGATGGCCCCAGGGAAAGGGTTGCTCGGCTTGCCGTACCCCAGGAAGGCCGGCTTTCCGCCCGCCCGTTTGATCCAGTCCCGCACCCAGCGATCGATCTCGATGGTTTCCACCCCGGGTTTCACCAGGGGGACAAGCTCCCGGTACATGGCGGACAGCATCTTGCAGGACTTCCTGATGCCGTCGATTTGCTTTTCGGTCTTAAGTTGAATCATCGCGTCACAGTCTCTTCTATTACTTCCGTTGTTTCCGTTGTTTCCGTCGGTTTTTCGTCCGGCGGCTTGCCGGACGCCGTCTTGGCGGCGCGTCCCCGCCTTGCCGCCTCCCGTTTAATCTGCTCCGCCCCCGCTTGATCGCCCAGGGCAAGCAGGGTCTGGGCGAGCGAGCTCATCCAGAAGCGCTCGTCCCTGGCGGGGAAACCAAGGGCCAGCAAGGTTTCCATACATTCGACCCAGGTCTCGTCGTCAACCTTGGGCCGCAGGCGCAGGCGGACAATCTCCCTCACGAATTTTTCTATTTCCTCGGTAAAGTGGCGGAAATAGGGCAGCCTGCGCTCCTCCCGGACGATGTACACAAGAAGCCTGAACGCCTCGTGGTAGTCCCCGCGCCTGTCCAGTTCCTCGGCAAGAATGAAGGCGCAGTCCATCCAGTTCTCCCTGCCCAGGTGTTTTTCCATGGGAAAGTCCATGCCGCCGTTTTTTCGCCACAGGGCAATCGCCTCGTCCTCCTCCAGGTGCAGGAGCTCGAAGAACACCAGCTTCGCCTGGCTTGCCGGGTCGTCGCGCTCGCGCAGCCAGGTGCGGTAGTCAAAGGCGCTGACCTTGATAAAGCGGGAATAGGCGCGGTCGTACTCGTAGCGGCGCTGCTCGCTGGAGAGGGTCTCGTAGGCGGTAAGGAGCTTTCGCATACGGCCTTCCGCCTCGACGCCGCCGCCGGCAATGTCGGGGTGCAGGCGTTTGGCCTTTTCGCGAAACGCTTTCTTTATCTCCGCCGCCGAGGCGTCATGCCTGACGCCAAGGAGCTCGTAATAGTTGTTCATCGCCAGGTGGGCATTGTACACTATTTGGGCGGATTGCGTAAGCTGGCGAGGCCGCCTTCCAAGCCGGCGTCCTGGATTGTTGCACCTGCGCCCCTTTTCTGCTACCGTATGGCAATGATAGTGATGAAATTCGGCGGAAGCTCGGTCGCGGACGCGGGCAGGATTCGGCACGTCGCCGAAATCGTGCGGTCGCAGCTTGGCCGAAAACCGGTGCTGGTGTTTTCCGCGATGGGGGACACGACCGACCATCTGCTGGAGGCGGGCAACGCCGCGGTTGAAAAGGGCGAGGTGTCCATCGAGCGGATCGAGAGGCATCACCTGGACACGATGAAAAAACTCAGGCTGCCGGAGTCGGACAGGAAAGAGGCGACCGCCCTGCTGGGGGAACTGCGGCTGCTGCTTTCCGGCATCTCGCTGATTCGGGAGCTTACCCCGCGCACCAGGGACTTTCTGGTTTCCTTCGGCGAGCGGCTTTCGGCGCGGATCGTCGCCGCGTACTTCAGGTCGACCGGGACGAAGGCGGTGGCCCGCGACGCCTGGGACGTTGGCTTTCTTTCCGATTCCAATTTTACGTCCGCTGGGCTCGTCAGGGAAAGCCGGGAGCTTGTCGCCGCGAGGATAAAGTCCCTGCTTGGGACGGGCGTGTTGCCGGTGGTGACGGGCTTTCTGGCCAGGGACAGAAACGGCGACATTACCACGCTGGGCCGGGGCGGATCGGATCTTTCGGCCACGGTAATCGCCTCCGCGTGCGGCGCGGAGGAGGCGCAGGTCTGGAAGGACGTTGACGGGATACTGACCGCCGATCCGCGCGTCGTGGAAAAGGCGATCCCCGTGGAGGCCGTCACCTACGAGGAGGCGTCGGAGCTCGCGTACTTCGGCGCGCAGGTCCTGCACCCACGGGCGATGCAGCCGTGCATTTCCACGGGAACGCCGGTGCTGGTCAAAAATTCCTACAACCCGGCGGCGCCGGGAACCCGCATCGTCGCGTCGATGCCAAAAGGCGCCCACCAGGTAAGGGCGATTACCTTTCGCCGGGACGTGACCCTTGTCGACGTCGTTTCCACCCGGATGATGGGGCAGCACGGTTTCCTGGCCGAGCTTTTCCAGGGCTTCGCCAGGCACCGCATCTCGGTGGACATGGTGGCCACCAGCGAGGTCTCGGTGTCGCTTACCATCGACGCCGGGCAGGACATTTCCGCCCTGAAAAAAGAGCTCGCCAAGATTGTCAACATCGACGTCAAGACCGGAAAGGCGATTGTCACAATCGTTTGCAACGTCAGGCGCTCGACCGAAATTCTCGCCCGGGCTTTCGACACGTGCCGGCTTGTCGGCGTGCCGGTGCAGATGGTTTCCCAGGGGGCCAGCAAGGTGAACATCAGTTTCGTGGTCAACGACGCCGAGGCGGAGGAGGTTGTCCGCGCGCTTCACCATGATTTTTTCGAGTTCGAGCCGGGGACGCCCAAAGCCGGGGCGACGCGCGCGGCGAGGAGCGGGAAATGAAAATAGCGATTATCGGTTACGGAAAGATGGGAAGGATGGTCGAGCAGGTCGCGCTGGGGCAGGGCCACCGGGTGACGGCGATTGTCGATCCCGCGGCGGCGCTGGAAACGCCGCCCTCCGGCGCGAGACCGTTCCGGGAAATGGCCGAGGCGGGCGACCTTTGCGGCGCGGAGGTTGCCATCGAGTTTACCCAGCCGGGCACCGCGTTCGCCAACGTCAAGGCGCTCGTGGAAAAGAGGATTCCGGCGGTGGTGGGCACGACCGGTTGGACGGACAGGCTTGACGAGGCGCGGCTGGCGGCGGAAGCGGCCGGCACCGCGCTCTTTTGGTCGTCCAACTTTTCGCTTGGGGTAAACATCTTCTACCGCGTCGCCTGGCACGCCGCGCGGCTTGCCGACGCCTTCCCGGAGTACGACGTCGGCGGCTTCGAGTCCCACCACAACAAAAAGCTGGACAGCCCCTCCGGAACGGCCCGCACCCTGGTGGAAGGGGTGCTTGCCCGGATGACCCGGAAGGACGCCGCCGTCTGGGAAACCCTGGATCGCCGGCCCGAGCCCGGGGAACTCCACTTCCCCAGCCTTCGCGTCGGTTCCGTGCCCGGGCAACACAGCCTGTTCCTGGATTCCCCGGCCGACACCATAGAGATCACCCACACCGCCCGCAACCGGGAAGGCTTTGCCTCCGGGGCGGTGCGCGCCGCCAAGTGGCTGGCCGGCGAGGCGGGCGGACGAAAGGGCTACTTCACGATGGACGACATGCTAAAAGACATATTGGGGTGATTCCCGGACAGGTACGCCCTTACCGCCCGGCGCGTCGAATCGAAGGCAATCTCGTCGTAGTCGATGTCCCCCGGCTTCAGGAAGCGGACGGCGGCGACCTCGGATCGTTCCAGGGAAAGGCTCTTTTCGCTTAGGCCGGGAGCCCGGATGTAAAAATACAGGTCGCAGGTATTGTAGGAAATGCCCCTGTAGGGATACACGTTGGGAAACGAGGCGAACAGGGTGTAGACGTCGGCAAGAGAACCCCCGGGGGGAACGGACGGAACCCAGCCGATTTCCTCCCTTAGCTCCCGGTGCAGGCCCTCGATCGCGCCTTCCCCAATATCGACGAATCCCCCGGGAAGGTCGAGCTTGCCCGTCGCCGGTTCCTTGCCCCGGACAAGGAACATCAGCCGTTCCACCGGGTCGCCGGACGGCACGCTGATTATGCAGCCCGTGGCGGCGGCTATGTTGTGGTAATACACGAAACCACAGTCGGGGCAGCGAAACGCCTTGCCGTCGTGGAAACCAATCCTTTCCGAGGCGCACGCGGGGCAAAATTTAAACATCGTAACCGCCTGTCGCGCCAAGCCCGGCAAAACCCTTCGGCTCCCTCATACCATCCCCCACTTTTCCGCGATCCACGCCGAATCCTTCAGCATGACGCTGTACAGCTTTCTCTCGAACACCATCGGGACGGCCCCGAACGCCGGATCCCCAATCCATGGATACGCCGTCCCGCGCTTGACGGCAGCGCGAAGCTCCGTGTAGCCGTGCAGGTCTTTTCTGCCGCCGAAGCGGACATTCGCCGGCCCGCCGTTCATGTGAACCAGGCCGACGTTCGCGCCTTCCAGGTCCGCCGGGGAAAGATCCTCGCCCGAGACCCAGGAATGGAGCAGGTCCCAGCACAGGCCGTACCTGGACCTGTCCAGGCCGTCCGTCAGCGCGACGCAGTTCCTGAACGTGGCCATGTGCACCGGATGCCTGTCCGAACCGGCCAGGTTCTCGACAAGAACCCTGCCCCGGACACCCCTGCGCGAAAGCCCCCCAAGGAACGGATCGAACAGCCACGCCAGGTTGCCTCGGAACCTTTCCCCAAGCGCGCGCGCCTCGTCCTTCACGCTTTCCCCGACGGGAACGTACTCGCCGCCGGCCTTTCCCTGCTTGCCCGGCCACCTGGGATACCCGGCGTGCAGGACGAAGCCGACGTCAAGATCCTGGTCCTCGGGAAGGTTCGCGACGAAGTCGTTAAGGTACTGGACGTAGACCCTGATCATGGGGACCCTGACAAGCTCGCCCTCCCACCTGATCTGGCTGTTGTCGAAGGGCAGCCATATGTCGAACAGGTACGGAAGGTGGAAGAACAGCCTGATCTTGCCCTCGCCGGCAAGTCGCAGAAGGCCGGCGTCCACCTTGAAGGGCCCGCGAAACGAGGCCGGGGGGCCGGTGTTTGCCTGGACGACGACCGGGCGCTTGACTTTCCCGATACCGTCCAGCACCCTGGCCATCCACGACCAGTCGCCGTCCAGGTACAGGCCGACCGGCCAGCCCAGCCCGACCTGCCTGGCGAACTCGGCCTCTATTTCCGCGGCCGACCAGTCCTCGGCCCTTTTGGCCGGATCGCTGACAAAGCCTATGTCGTCGCGTTTCTTCCGTTTGAACAAATCTGCAATCGAACCCGCCAAAGCCACGCCCCCTGACTTAATCTAAACGCCGCGACCGGTTGCGTCAATGCACGGCGAAGGGGACGATTTCGGTGATCTGCACCCGAAAACGGGCGGAGGCGGCCAACCGGCCCGACCTGACGTGGAAGCGGGGGAAAGTGGCAAGGCTGATAAAGCCGGACACCTCCCTGGGGCGGTTGCGCTCGCTTGCGCGGAGCATCTCGCGCACGGCGATTCGCGCCGCGTCGGTAAGTGCGGCGTAACGAATGTCCAGCCATGTGGAATCGGGCGAGGATCCGTACAGGGGGCTGAATCCCGTGGCGTGGGCGTTACGCACGGTTCCCATGCGCCACGACTGCAGCCGCCTCTGCTGGGAATCGCTCATGTGGTAGTCGGCCCAGATGCGGACGCGGGTGCCGTGGTCGTGAACCTGGACGTCGGTGACGGCCAGCCGGGGATCGCCCCAGCGTATCTCGCCCATCGGCTCGAGCTCGCCGAAGTCCTCGGGGATGCCCCTGGCCCGCTCCCCTATCTCGTAGCGGAAGGACCAGCCGTAAATCATCGCCGAGAAATACAGGGCCGCCTCCTGCAGGGCCCGCCTGCCGGCGGTTTCGGGAGTAAGAGGGAATTCCTCGTCCGGCCTGTCGCCGTGGATCGGCTCGAGATCCACCCAGACCTCGCCGCGGATAACCTCGGAGTGCGCCCCAAAGTCGCGCTGCTGCGCGTCGGCCGCCCGGGGATGCCAGGCCGCGAAAAGGGCAAGAAGAAACAAAACTGGAAAGCCTCTCCGTATCATACTATAATTATCGGTAGTATATGGGCGCGGCTCGACATTATCTGGTGGCAGGGGCTCGTTTGGCGGGTTCCGGCAACCACCCGACAGATGGATGGACGGCGACAGTCCAAAGGTGTCGCAATGAACGAACCGTACTCGGAGGCGAAATGACATGGCTAGTATCACCGGCGAAAAAAAACGAATCCTTGTAGTGGACGACGACGCGACCCAACTGGAGTTTGTGGAAGTCATCCTAAAGGACGAATACGACGTTGTCACGGTTACATCGGGCCAGGGCGCCCTGGAACACCTTTCCCAGGATTTCGCCCCCAGCCTGATACTGCTGGACGTATTGATGCCCGAAATGGGCGGCTTCGAGACTTTCGATAAAATGCAGGCCACGGGCCACATACGGAACGTCCCGGTCATATTTTTGACGTCGGTAAACTCCCCGGAGGAAATACGAAGGGCGTTGGAACTAGGCGCGATTGACTACATAACGAAGCCCTATGCCATGGAAAATTTCACGAACAGGGTAAGGAACGCGATAAAAGTGTACGAGCACAAGAGGCGGTAGCCTAATACAAACCAAGCCTGCGTCAATCGTCCGAATCCCACCAATGAGGAGGGTAAGGAAGGAACACAAAGTCGGAGAACGATATGGTGTTATTTCCCGCAGTAATAGCCTTTGAAGGTGCGCGATACCAAGCCGTACCCCCATTTTCAAACTCCAAAAGAATATCATAAATCCTTGGTAAACCTGGCAGGGCAGGCAACGTAAAAGTCACCGAAGAACCGTCCACCTCTCGCACATCCCAAGTGACATCATAATTTATCTCTGGGATTAGCAAGACTATGGCTCCCCATTCCCAGCCGATATATCGCTCGGGTATCCCCGTAACCGTTATGGTCATGGTGGGGGCTTCGATGAAGTCGGAAAACGGTATGATGTTGGTTCCCGCATCAATTCCTCTTGAAGGGATATGGTACAATGCACGATGCCACGAGCCATCAACACGAAAACTGAAACTCAAAGTGACATCATAAGATCCTGGAATGGCCCATATTGAACCAGTCGTTGATGCGTCTTTTATGTTTAACTCCGTTGACGATGCCTTGTTCCTCGTTCCTGGGGTTCTAAAATATATCATCCCCCAACCCCGCTCGGTATATCGTTGGGGTATCCCCGTAATAGTTATGTCCAAGTTGACATGTTCGGCTATGGTTAATGTCGCTGTGCCGTATACAGAGGGATGATCGGTTGCCGTAGCCCTGACGGTTAAAGTGCTGCCTATGGGTGCATCTTCCTTAACTCTTAGTAAGCCACCAGATATGGTGCCACTGGTCGCCGGCACGACGTTCCATGTAACCGATTGAGAAGCTCCAGTTGGACCTACCGCTGAGGTAAGCAACATTGCTCCGCCAGGTGCTACGCTTGCGACAGTCGGGGTGAGGGCAACATTTGCAGGTGCGGTTGGACCTCCATTTCCATTCGCTTCGGTGCCTCCACCATTGTTGTTGCCACTGCCGCCGTTGGCATCCGTAGGGCATCCTGTCATCGAAAACCCGATTAGCGCGAAGATGGCGACAACGCTATACGTTCGCCATAATGTCCGTTTCTTGTTCATGTCAAACTCCTCTCATAAATCGAAAAAAATCCCAATTTGCGTAATATCCTTACGTATAACCCCTAATGGTATTAGTATAATATGCGTGTGAATACGTGTCAATAGCAAAAAAGAGGGATGTATGATTATTTACCATGGAGGGAGATAAACCCACTTTACGTAGGATTTTAGCGGCAAATCTTAAAAATCACCGTAAAATGCTTGGTTTTTCACAGGAAAAGTTGGCGGAAATGGCTAACCTGTCATGGCAGACTATAAACAGCATTGAATGTCATAGGACATGGGTAAGCGACAAAACCCTGGAAAGCCTTGCGGACGCTCTTAAAATCGATAGTTATCAACTGTTATTACCCATTGAGGATACCATTCCAAAATCAATAAACTCCAATGAAGCGGTCAAGAAACTGGTTGACATAAGAAAGACATTTGACGACTTATTCGACGATATCGTGAGTTTAACTAGATAAAGTTATCGCCATTAGAAACTTTTGCCGTATATGCGAGATTTGTAGACTGTTCTACAGGTGCCAACTATGACTTTTTGTCATTTTACACCGCGATTTGTTCTTCGGCAGAAACGTTGGAAGTCAGTTCTTTTCTAACCAATTCGCCGATGACTTCCGACAGGCTGTGACGGTTTATAGAGGCTCTGGCTTGCAGATATGTCGCGGTTATTGGATCAAGGGAAATCATGGTAAACCCCTTGCGAGTCAAAAAGCCAGGCTTGCCGGTGTCTATCTCCGGCGTTGTGTGCGTCCACAATTCGTCCAGGGCATCCGCTTCTTCATCGGTCATTCCTGCCATTACACCACCACCCCAAACTGGCTGTTGTACAACCCCGCGTACACCCCACCCCGGGCCAAAAGCTCGTCGTGGGAACCCTGCTCCACGATGTCCCCGTCCGCCATCACCAGAATCAAATCCGCGCTGCGAATCGTGGAAAGGCGGTGGGCTATGACGAAACAGGTGCGGCCCCTCATCAGGTTGTCCATGGCGCGCTGAATCAGAACCTCGGTGCGAGTGTCGACGTTGCTGGTGGCCTCGTCCAGAATCAGGATGTCCGGGTCGGCGAGGATGGTGCGAGCTATCGTCAAGAGCTGCTTCTGTCCGGCGGATATGTTGTCGGCCTCCTCGTTAATCACCATGCGGTAACCGTCGGGCAGGGTTCGCACGAAGTGATCCGCCTGCGCGGCCTTGGCGGCCTCCCTGATTTCCCCGTCCGTGGCGTTCAGGCGGCCGTAGCGGATGTTGTCGGCGATGGTTCCGTTGAACAGCCAGGTGTCCTGCAGCACCATCCCGAAATGGGATCGCAGCCCGTCGCGGGTGTACCGGCGAATGTCCGCCCCGTCCAGCGAAACGGAACCGGCGTTCACGTCGTAGAAACGCATCAGCAGTTTGACCACCGTGGTTTTTCCGGCGCCGGTGTGACCCACGATGGCGATTTTCTGCCCGGGCAGAACGCCGGCGGTAAAGTCCTGGATAACCGGCTTGTCCGGATCGTAACCGAAACGCATCCGGTCGAAGACGACGTGCCCTTTGACATGGGCCGGAGCCACCGGTTCGGGATGCTCCGGGGATTCCTCCTCCTCGCCCAGAAAGGCGAAAACCCGTTCGGCGGCGGCGGCGGTCTGCTGAAGCACTCCGGCCGCGCCCGCCAACTGGGACACTGGGTACCCGAACTGCCGGGTGTACTGGATGAACGCCTGAATCCCCCCGATGGTCATGCCACCCCCGACGGCAAGCACCCCGCCGAGAATCACGATCGCCACGTAGCCGACGTTGGTGATAACCCCGGCAATCGGCATCATCAAGCCAGAAAGAAAATTGGCCTTCCAGCCCGCCCTGTACAAGGCCTCGTTGTGAACGTCGAAAGCCTCCGCCGAGGCCCGCTCCCCGTTAAAGGCCTTTACGATGGCGTGATTGCCAAACATCTCCTCGATATGCCCGTTCAGGCCGCCCAGACTTTTCTGCTGAGCCTTGAAATATTTCTGCGACCTTTTTATGATCGCCGTTATCGCCACCATAGACAGCGGCAGAATCAGCATGGCCACCAGCGTCAGCAGCGGGCTTATTGTCAGCATCATTACGACAATACCGATCACCGTGGCGGCGTTCATCACCACCTGCGAAAGACCCGATCCCAGGGTGTTGCTTAAAGTGTCAACATCGTTTGTGATTCTGGAAAGCACGTCCCCGTGGGCGTTCTTGTCGAAGTAGCGGAATGGCAGACGGTGGATCTTCTCGCTAAGCTGGTTACGCATTCTGTAGGTGATACGCATACTCACACCGGCCATGATATAACCCTGAACATAATTGAACAAAATACTGGCGGAATGGAGCGCGACAAGTTGCAGAATAATGGTACCCACCCGACCGAAGTCTATGCCCCCGATTCCGCCCATCATCCGCATCATGCCGTCGAAAATCTCGTCCGTGGCCCCGCCCAGGATCCGGGGCGCAAGCACGCCCAGCACCGTTGACCCAATCGCCACGACACCAACCAGCGCCATAACCGGTTTTTCCGCACCCAGATATGCCGCCAGCCGCAGCATGGAACCCTTAAAGTCCCTGGCCTTTTCCGTGGGCATCCCAGGCTGGCCCCAGCCGCCGCGACGGTGTTGTTGGGTGTGTCTTCTTTCCGCCATATGTTTGTTTCAGGCTAGCCCGGTTTCCTTAAACCCCATGTAATCCCCAAAACCCAATATGTACAGCGCCAACGCAAAAGAGCCGCCCCTGGATCTTGCCATGGCTTCCAGCCCCTCCAAAACGCTGTCGCATGGTATGGAATTGGCCGTTGTCTCGGAAACAACCTTTTCAACAGTTTTGGGCAACTGCATGCACATTTTGTAAAAGGCGTCCTCCTCCCCCGTCACAAGCCCATAGAATTTATCCATGCTGACACGCCGTATACGACGATGCCTCTTTTGCTGTCCATCCACCGAAACCGCCCAGGTAATGTTTTGGGATTTTTTTGCGATGGCCTCCACAAGCAAACAGGCACAGTCATCGTCTTCAAGAAGCTGTGCCTGCATCTTAATATATGTTTTGCCGGAAGCCGCCGAGTTCATGGTATTGTGCTTGTTTTTCATCTCGACAAATATACGGCTTACGGTCTCGCCGTCGGCAATATCGATACCGTCCCTTGCAAAAACAACATCCCAACCGCTTTGCGGCACCTTACAATCCTGCATGTACCTGAAAACCCGCTGGTGAAAATAACCAATATCGTTGTTGTTGGATTTGTCCCTTTGACGGAAAATCTCATTTTTTATTATTTCCTGCCATGTGAATCCGTACACCGTTTTGTCAAAAATCAATTTTATCGGGTCAATAATATTGTTGTTGAATTTCTCCAAATCGAAAGGCCTCAGTTTTTCACCGTAATTTTGGATTGTGTCCTCGACGTGCGCGTAAAAATCGTCTTCGGAAATAAAAGACAATGGCCACATTATATTGCCCCCAACCCCTCATGAATTTTTTTTGCTATCTCATAGGCCAACTGAACCGGTACGGCGTTGCCCACCTGTCGATACTGTTGTCCCACGCTTCCGCAGAATTCCCAGTCGTCGGGGAAACACTGGCAACGGGCGTTCTCCCTTACGGTAAACGGTCTTGCCTCCAAAGGATGGCAACGATCCGTCTGCTTTTGAGATGGAGAGGTCAAAACCGCCAAAGACGGTTCGTCCATACTAAGCCGGCGTAAAATTCCCGTGCGCCCGCCTTCCATGTACCAGCAGCTTTTCATGTACTCCTTCGCCATGTCCTCCGGAATATGCCGCCAATAACCGCCCGGAGGCACAACCTCAAATATTCTGCGCTTGTATTCCGAATACTGAACACCTGCACTGGAAGGCACGTTTTCCAAAATATCACGCAGTACGGGTTTGTATTCATGTGGATCCGGAAAATCTATGTTTAATCTTCCGACAAGATCGCTTCGTACCCCTACCATAATAAGTCGTTCCCTTTTTTGAGCGACGCCATAATCCCATGCGTTCAAAATTTTTGTCTTGGTGTCGTAGCCTTCCGCCTTAAAAATACTATGAATAGTTTCGTAGGTACGCCCACCATCATGGGAAATAAGCCCCCTCACGTTTTCAAACAAAAAAGCCCTTGGCTGCAGCTTTCGCAGAAAGACGGCGTAATGGTAAAACAATGTTCCCCTTGCATCTTCCAGTCCAAGGCGGTTTCCCGCATAGGAAAACGACTGGCACGGCGCGCCGCCAGACAGCAAATCCAGTTCCCCCTTTGCAATGTTGAAGAATACTTCCAAATCCAAAGGCGAGATGTTTGCTATGTCGTCGTTGAACACTTTCCATTCAGGGCGATTTGTCTTTAGGGTGTCCGCGGCGGCCTTATCAAATTCAACCAGCCCGAGGCTTCCAAAGCCGGCCTTCTCGAGGCCAAGAGCCAAGCCCCCCGCGCCTGCAAACAGCTCGATCGAGGTTAAAGTTCTTTTGTGGCAAGCACTGGCTTTTTTTTTGCGTTTTTTGTAACTTGCTTTCGGTATACCAAACTGGGACAATTGGGCATTTTCCAAAACACAACCTCTTTGCAGGCTCGAAAAGACCTGTTGACTGGTTTTACCATATCATGGTTTTCTGGCAAATTCAACCGCACCCTGCGATGACGCAATCTCGTAATACGCCGGGCAACTCCCCAGCAGTTCAGCATGGGTTCCCCGACCCACGATCCGCCCTTCGTCAAGCACTATAATCTGTTCCGCACCCATGATCGTGCCCACACGCTGGGCGATCACGATTACCGTGGCATTGGCCGTGTGCCGTTTCAGGGCCTGTCGCAGTTTTGCGTCCGTCTGGAAGTCCAGTGCGGAAAAGCTGTCGTCGAAAACCAGTATCTCCGGGTTTTTCGCCAGGGCCCGGGCAATGGAAAGCCGCTGACGCTGGCCGCCGGAGACGTTGCCGCCACCCTGGGCGATCTCCGCAGCGAACCCTCCGTCCTTTTCCCCTATAAAATCCAAAGCCTGGGCAACGATGGCCGCTTCCCTCACCTCATCGTCGGTGGCGCTCGAGTTCCCGTAGCGGATATTCGAGGCGATAGTTCCGGCAAGCAACTGGCCCTTTTGCGGCACGTAGCCGATTTTCTCGCGCAGATCCGCCTGCCGCACCCGGCGGATATCCTCGCCGCCCACGATGATGCTTCCCCCCGTAACGTCGTAGAAGCGCAGCAGCAACTGGGCGATAGTGGACTTACCCGCACCAGTGGCTCCGATGATTGCCGTGGTCTGCCCAGGCAGGGCCGTGAAGCTTATGTCCGTGATCGCGTCCGCTTCCGCGCCGGGGTAGCAGAAGCTCACCCCAGCGAAAACGACACGACCACCAGCGGCCGTGTCGGTAAAGTCCCGGGGGGATCCGGGATCGGCAATCGCGGGCCTGGTCTGAAGCACCTCGTTGATGCGGCCAGCCGACACCGCGGCTCGGGGCACCATGATCAGCACCATGGAAACCATCATGAATGCGAAGATCACCTGCATGGAATACTGCATGAAGGCCATCATGTCCCCGATGGGCAGCCCCGAGGCGGCGATATGCCGAGCCCCGACCCAAACCACCAAAAGCTGGGTGCCGGCCATAACGAACGTGATCGCCGGCCCGATGAACGCCATCACCCTCACCACGAAAAGGCCGGTGTCCCGCAGATCCCTGTTCACGCCGTCGAAGCGACCCTTTTCGTGGGTCTGGGTGCCGAAGGCTCGAATCACCATAAGCCCGTGCAGAATCTCCCGCGATACCTTGTTCAGCATGTCCACCATCCGCTGGATAACTTTGAATTTGGGCATGACGATGGAGGTTATCAAAACGGTAATGCCGACAAGCACCACCACGGCTAGCGCGATAACCCAGCTCATCGCCACGGAACGGGTAAGGGCCATGGCGATCCCCCCGATACCAAGGATGGGCGCGTACACCAGCATTCGCGCGGTCACGTTTGCAAGCCCCTGAACCTGCGCCACGTCGTTGGTGCACCGGGTGATTAGCGAGGCGGATGAAAACCTGTCGAACTCGTTCTGCGAAAAGGATTCGACATGGTTGAACAGATCCCGCCGCAGATCCCTGGCCGCGCCGGCGGCGATGCGCGGGGCCAGGTACATGGCGAACATCGAGGCGACCCCAGCCAGCAGCGCGATGGCGAGCATCAGCCCCCCAGTTCGCAGAATGAAAGCGGTTTGCGGAGTGCCTTCGACCATGCCGCGGACGACGCCCTCGTTTACGATATCGGACATCAGGGTGGGAAGGAAAAGTTCCGCCATTGCCTGTACCAACAGCAGCAGCAACACCAGGGTGATGCCTTTCCAATAGGGTTTTAGGTATTTTGCTAGGTTCGACATTTGCTCCACCTCTTTTTACGGCTTGTGTAAGTATAGCATAGCGGGTGATTCATGCCAAAGGTGGCTGATGGCGATTCCATGGCAGGGTTCAATAATTGACACATTTATAGACTTGTAGAAGTTTTAATGAATGCCTGTGCTCTTTGGAATTGGCACAACGGTTGAATTTGCCGTTGCTGACTTTCGATAGCAATATGTTAAACGCCATACCTGCTGATAGTTATATATTTGTAATTTACTGACAGGTGTAAAAATAATATAAAATTTTCAAAATACTCACTTGCGCTTTATTTTGCAATAGTGTTTAATTAATATTATATATTTGCCCCAATATCTATATTTAGATATTTCAGGACATCTTTATATACATCTTGTGCAAAGAGACAGGTATCATTCAGCCGCAATTTGGAATTGGGATATTCTTTTAAACCCATATAATAAAATTGTTTGTTTTCATCTTCGATTATAAATGGCACAATATTATGTTTAAGACATTCTTTGAACATAATAAGCCTACCAACTCTGCCATTCCCATCCTGAAAAGGATGTATTATTTCAAAATTATAATGAAAATCAACGATCTTATTTAAATCGATTTTTTCTTTTGAATATTCTGTAATTAAATCATGCATTTCCTTTTTAACATCAGATGGAGAAGTTGTTTTTGAATCACCGACAAAATTTTCCATGATTTTATAGTTTCCAACTTTAAACCATTCTTTAAAAGAATCTGCGGTTCCTCGTTTCAAAATAGAATGAAATTTTTTTATTATTTTTTCTGACAAAGGTTCTTCCGCAATTTTTAGCATATAATCAAAGCAACTAAAATGATTAACCGTTTCAATAATATCGTCTATATTCGCTGTCTTATTTTCACCTGTACTTATTGTGTTTGTTTCATAAATATACCTTGTCTGATCTTCTGTAAGACGGCTTCCCTCAATACGGTTTGTATTATAAGCAAATTTTATCTGGGTAAAATGATATAGTCCTCCTTTAAGGCGTGTTTCTTTTTCTTCCCTTAAGCGTTTTAATATATTGCTCTTCATTTGTTCCCTCCCGTTTCAGGCATATAAAAACTACATTGATTACTATACCATATTTAGGATGACTGTCAATATGATCTGTATTTAATTTCGGCATTTTTTTTATTTCATCAATCAGTCTAAACCACTGTATTATAAAATAGAGTACAAAAATATGTTTTGGTTCTTCTTGAGGCAGCCCACCAGTGTAATATAACAGGCTCTGATCGACAAAAATAAGTTTATAAACGACGGTAATAATAGAAGAACGAAGCGCACGCAGGTACGGCGTTTAACAAACAGTAACTGTACGCCATATTTTGCGGTTGCCAGTCTTTGCTTCGCAAAGCCCTTCTACGCAATCGCAAAACGTCAGTTAGCTAGAACGATAAGAGCCAGAAAGGGCTTGGGCATATTGTCTTGGGTACCCGACCCACGGCGCCCTTAGGGTTAGCCAGCAATTTACGCTGAGGGGTTCCAACATTGGGGTCGGAGCGATCAGGGCAGAGGCACGATCTGCTTCTAAGGCACCAGAGGCTGCTCCGGCTGGAGCGGCACTACAGGAACGGATCCTTGGAGGCGCAGAAAAACGGCTCGTTCCCCAAGCGCTAGTAGAAGCGATGTTCAGGGATTTTGTCTAGGAAACCGACGGTTAATTCCTTACTATGCCAAACGGCTGTGTAAAAGAAATACCGCCGGGGCCAATGACATTGGCTCTTATGTAAGAGCCAATGTAGCCTTGATGGCATACCACGCTTATGGTGTTGCCCTGGGCAACCACGTTCCCGCCATAGATCCAGTCGATGACGGTGTAGTGTTCGGCGACAATCGTAACGCTGGCAACATCCTCATCGACGATAATATTCCTGATAGTAGGTGTCGGGCCGGTGCCGACGAAATTCCTGCCAAGCTCGCGCCTCGCTACCCTGGCAACCGCGTAAAACCTGCCGTGTATCATGGCATCCCTAAAATTCTCCAGGGTGTTTGCCGACATTACAAACATGTTGAAGCTGTGCCCCACCCCTTCGACTTCGTGCGAGTCGTCGTTAGAGAAACCCCAGACAAGCCGCCCCCTAGGAACCGTTTCCCTTAGAATGTTGTCCCACAGGATTCTGTCGTTTATCGAATCCCTGTCCCTCCGGTTTATTATTTCCAGACCCAGCAGCGACGGGAATTCCATAAACAGATTCGCGTAATTTCGGACGACCCTACGATTGTTTGACGCACTTACGCCTATCCATCCGGGTATCCTGCCACCGGTGTAGCGGCCGGGATGGTTAATGTGCGAAAGGCCACCAAGCCGCTCCGTCTTTTCAACGTTGCTTCTAAGGGTGGCGCCGCGGGCATTGTTGAAGTCGGCAAAAAACGTGTTCAGGTGCTGGCCCCTGGACTGCTCGTTTGCATGAGGTATTCGCAACATTCCCCTGCCGTCCCTGCCCACCCCAGTGACAATCTCGTCGTACCTTGCCTGTGTCAGCGCGTCCGTTCCGCTTGCCCAGTCATTGTTCGTAACGTCATGGTCGGTGATTGCGAGAATGTCAAAACCTTGCGCATAATGTTCCTCGACCATTTCGGCAAGCGTATTGCGTCCGTCGCTCCTGGTGGTATGCACATGCAGCGCGGCCTTGTATTGCCCGTAATTCTCCCAGTCTATGCCGCTGTAGGGTGATACTATCCTAAACCGAGTTGCGTCAAGCATATCGATTGCAGGGGGAGGATCGCTGGCACAGCTTAGGAAGCAAAATATTGGTATAACTACCAGCAGGCCAAAAAAAAAGTATTTCATATCATTATCCTCGCTTAGCGTAATATGTCTGCAAACCAACAGTTACAAAATCATAAACTTGAGGATACGGGAAGTCAAGTCCGCGCGAGAACATTTATTTTGTCTTATTAAAACACGGGGTATTGATATTTTGTCATAGACCTGGTAAAGTATCGTCAGATGGGAAAATTTGCAACAAAAGGTGTGATGCCGTCTGCGGATTCCGCCTCTCGCCTCTCGCCTCTCGCTTTCCGCAGGAAAATTTTGTTCTTACTTCTGTTTTTTGTATTATCTTTCAACCTGAAGGCGGAAAGCGTATTTTCCCTGGATCTGAAAACGGAAATCGCCATTTACGCGGTGGCGATTGGAACGGTAGTTAGTTCTTTTTTTATCGAAACCCTGCCAAGCCACATACCGGAGTCATTTAAGAAAAACACCCTGAATTTCCTTGACCGTTCCATGCTGGTTACGCGCCTTAACTCGACGGTAAGGTACATAAGCAGCGCGGCGATGGTCGGCATCAATTTTTTACCGGTTCTGCCGATTCTTCCGGCCTTCGATAATTTCAGCATGGATACGGTAGTGACCTATGGCGTAATGTATTCACAGGCGTTGCTGTTGGCATACGGGACAAGAACGCTGCTAAAAAACAATATTACCCGTTTTAGACCCTGGTATTACGGCGACAGCGTGCCAGGGCCGGACTCCCGTCACGACAGTTTCCCGTCGGGCCACACATGCTCGGCGTTTTTGGCGGCCACGTTTCTGTCCACGACGTTTTCGCTGGAGCATCCCGACTCCAGATGGAGATGGCCAATCGTCTTTGGAAGCCATGCCCTGGCCGCAGGGATCGGGGCGCTTAGGATCGTATCGGGAATGCATTTCTTTACCGACGTTGTCGCGGGCGCGGCGATTGGTTCGCTGTACGGCTGGCTGATACCTACCTTGCACAGGAACAGCAGGCAAAACAGTTTTATGCTTAAGTCTGTCGAAAACAGTTTGGTGGTATCGTTGCGATTATAAAACACCGCGCCGCTATATTCCGCACAAATTTTAGGCGGATCTGGCGGATATTTTTCTTGCCTTCTCCCGATCCGTTCATTATATTTTCACCATGCAGATGTATAGCGGTTTTCGGAAGGGGACTTTGGCTATTCTGTGTTTTCTTATATTGTGCGCCCACCTAAAAGCGGAAAGCGTGTTTTCCCTGGATTTAAAAACGGACATAGCCCTTAGCGCGTTGGCGATAGGGATATCCGTCAGTTCGCTGCTTATAGAAACCGAGCCAAGCCGGATACCGAACTCCTTAAACAGAAGCGACGTAAACGCTTTTGACCGGGCTTTAATGGTTACGCGCCAGAACGCGGCCATAAAACGCGTAAGCGACGTGACGGTTGCCGGACTGGGTCTTTTGCCCGTTCTGTCTTTTCTGGATAACCTCAACGCGAATACGGTGCTGACCTATGGCGTAATGTACTCACAGGCAATGCTGCTGGCATACGGAAGCAGGATGCTGCTGAAGAACAACGTCACGCGCTTTAGGCCTTATCTTCATGACGGCAGGGAGCTGAGGTCGGATCATCGAACCGACAGTTTCCCGTCGGGGCATACCTGCGCCGCGTTTCTGTCGGCGACGTTTTTTTCAACGACGTTTTCACTGGAACATCCGGATTCCAGATGGAGATGGCCCGTTATTATCGGAAGCCATATTCTGGCCGCAAGCGTCGGGGCGATGAGAATGATGGCGGGAATGCATTTTCTGTCGGACGTTCTTGTGGGCGCGGCGATGGGCTCGCTGTACGGCTGGCTGATTCCCTATCTGCACAGAAACCGTAACGTTAGAAATGTCCCGGTTAAAATAACGGGAGATGGGTTGTTGTTATCGTTAAGACTGTAAACTGTCTCCCCGACGCGGAACCCCCAGGGTTTGGAGGTTCAGGGTTCCCAACAGGAATAAGGCGGATCCTGGCGATTAAGCTGCACTGCAAGAGACAGCTTCTTCGTAGCCTGACAGATTTGGCAACACTTTCAGCCTACCTCCACGACCCCCTCGGAAAACTGCGAATTGTATAAATCCGCATAAAAGCCCTTCGCCTCAAGCAACTGCTCGTGGTTGCCCTGTTCGATAATGTCGCCATCCTTCATCACAAAAATCAAGTCCGCGTCCCTTATCGTGGAAAGCCTGTGGGCAATCACGAAGCTGGTTCGCCCTTTCATGATGTTCTTCATCGCCTGCTGAATCAGAATCTCCGTGCGCGTGTCGATGGAACTTGTAGCCTCGTCCAGAATCAGTATAGCCGGGTTTTTCAGGATCACTCGCGCGATCGTGAAAAGCTGCTTTTGCCCTTGGGAAATGTTCGACGCTTCCTCGTTCAGGATCATGTCGTAGCCGCCGGGCAGGGCGCGGATAAAGCTATGGCAATGCGCGGCTTTCGCTGCGGCGATGACTTCTTCGTCCGTGGCGTTCGGAGAGCCGTAGCGGATGTTTTCCATAATGCTTGCGTTGTAGAGCCAGGTATCCTGTAGCACCATGCCGAAAATGCTACGCAGATCGCCTCGGGTAAACTCCGTGGCGTCAACACCGTCGATAAGGATCTTGCCGCCGTTCAGTTCGTAAAAGCGCATCAGCAGTTTTACCACCGTGGTCTTGCCAGCACCGGTCGGCCCCACGATTGCTACCTTCTGCCCTGGGGCGACCTCCGCCGAAAAATCGTTCAGAATAATCTTGTCGGGATTGTAGCCGAAGCGCACGTTTTGAAAACTTACGTTCCCTTCGTATCGCTTCCCAGGCACCGTGGCCATTGGCATTACGATGTCAGGTGCTTCCTCGTCCTCGTCCAGGAAGTCAAACACCCGTTCCCCGGCGGCAATCGCCATCTGCAACTGGTTTCCGGACACGCCCATTTGCGACAGGGGCATCATGAAATTCTGGATGTACTGGATAAAAGCCTGCACGTCGCCTATGGTGATCACCCTCTGCACCACCAGGAACCCGCCCATGATGCACGACACGACAAAACCCAGATTGCCGACGAAGGCGAAAATCGGCTCCACGATGCTGGACATAAACTGCGCCTTCCATGAGGTCTTGTAAAGCTCGTCGCTAACCTTGTTAAAATTTTCCTCGACATCCGCCTCGGCGTTGTATGCGCGGACTATGTTGTGTCCACTGTAAGTTTCCTCCACAATGCCGTTCGCAACGCCAACCAGTTCCTGCTGTTTGCCGAAATAGACTTGCGACTTTTTCATTATCGGGCCCATAAAGGCCAGGACAATCGGGAACACGAGCAGCACGACAAGGGTCATAAGGCCGCTGATCCAAATCATCATGACAAGTATGCCAATAATCGAGGTTACCGCCGTAATCAACTGGGTCAGGTTTCGGCTAAGCATCTGGGCGATTATGTCAACATCGTTTGTAACACGGGATAGCACCTCGCCGACGGGGCGTGTGTCGTAATAGTTGATGGGCAGCCTGTGCATCTTTTCCGAGATTTCCGTCCTTAGCTTGTAGGTTACTTGAATGGAAATCCGCGCCATGATGCTTTCCTGCGCGAGCGAGCAGGCGGCCGAAACGACGTAAAGGACAATCAGCCATGTTACAATCATTATCATGTATGGGAAGTTCGTCAAAAGTCCCGTACCAAGGAAGTGCGCCATTATACCGTCCAAAAGAACGTCGGTAACCCTGCCCAAAAGCCGTGGGCCGATTACGGAAAACACCGTGGAAACCATCGCGAAAAGTACGGTGGCAATAATCAGGGCTTTGTGTGGAGCCAGATATGTCATGAATTTTGCCATCGTTTTCTTTGGGTCTTTTGCCTTTGCGGCAGGTTCGTTAGAGTCGCTCATGCGTTTTCCTCCTCGTTAAGCTGCGAGGCCGCGATTTCACGATATACCTCACATGTTTTCATCAATTCCCCGTGCGTGCCGCAGCCCACGATTTTTCCGCAGTCCAAAACCAGAATTTGCTGCGCGTCCATAATCGAGGATATTCTCTGTGCGACAACCAGCATGGTGCTGTCCCCGGTTTTCCTTTTCAGTGCGGTGCGAAGAAGGGCATCGGTTTTCAAATCCAGTGCGGAAAAACTGTCGTCGAACAGGTAAATGGGAACGTTCTTCACCAACGCGCGGGCAATGGAAAGCCGCTGCCTTTGCCCACCCGACAGGTTGGAACCGCCCTGCGCCACGTTCGATTCGTAGCCTTCCGGTTTTTCCGCGATAAACGCGGTGGCCTGCGCGGTGTCGGCGGCATCCAGTATCCTGCTTTCCCCGGCGTTCCTGTCCGCATAAAGCAGGTTCGAGCGGATGTCGCCGGAAAACAGCATCGCTTTCTGGGACACATAGCCTATTTTTTCGTGCAAATCATTTTTGCGAATATCCCTAACGTCCACGCCGTCGATGTAAATCGCCCCACTGGTTACGTCGTAAAAGCGCAAAAGAAGCTGAAGAATTGTCGTCTTCCCCGCGCCGGTGGAACCTATGATTGCCGTGGTCTGGCCGGGACGGGCGGTGAAGCTGATGTCCTGCAACACGTTTTCTTCGCTTTCCTTGGCTTTTCCCCCAGGAATCCTCCGCCGAGGCTCGTTAGAGCCGAGGTTCCCCCCCGGATAGCGGAAGCTGACATTCCTGAACTCGACGGTTCCCCGAAAATCTTGCGAAAACGCTTTCGGCTTTTTTTTGTAACGAATGCTGCTAGTCGTTTCCAGCACTTCCCTTATCCTCCCTGCGGATACCACCGCTTGCGGCATAAAGATAAAGAGCGTTGTCGCGACCATTATAAACCCGGCAATAACCAATCCCACATACTGCATGAAGGCAAAAATGTCCCCAATGTCAACTCTAAGGGCAGATGCCTCCAGCGCCCCCGTCCAAACGATGACAACCACCGAGATGTTGGCGACCAGCATGACCATCGGAAACATGAACGCAAAGGTCTGGAATATAAAAGCGTTCGTGTTGGCCAAGTCCCTGTTAGCCTTGTCGAAACGTTTTTTCTCGAACTTCTGCGTGCTGAACGCCCGAACGACCAGAATACCGGTCAGATTTTCCCGCGAAACCAGATTCAGTCTGTCCACAAGGTTTTGCACGATTTTAAACTTGGGAAAGGCGACCGCTATTATAAGGGTAAAAACCCCAAGTATGCAAATGGAGATGACAATAATCGCCCAGGTCATGTTGACGCTTCTTTCAAGGGCCCTTACAATGCCGCCGACAACTATAACCGGCGAGTATATGAACTGGCGCAGAGCCGCCATCATGCCTACCTGAACCTGCCCTATGTCGTGCGTGGTACGTGTGATGAGGGACGAAGTCGTAAACTTGTCCACTTCCGCATTCGAGAAACGAATGACTTTTTTGAACACAGCCTTTCGTAAAGCATTGGACACACCGGCGGACGTTTTCGAGATAAAATAACCCGCCGCCAACGATGCGGAAACGCCTATCACCGTTATCAAAATCATGATTCCGCCAACTCGCCAAATAAGCGCGCTGTTGCCAGGCAGAACGCCGTCGTTCACTATGTCCGCCACGTAGCCCGGCAGTATCAGATCGGTTGCCGCAGCCACGGCAAGAAGTGCGGCGGTGCATAGGATCATGCCGGAGTACGCCTTCATGAATTCAAAAATCTTTGACATCTTTCGCCCCCTGTGGCCGCTAGTTTTGGTTTCCCGTCGGGGACAGCGTCCCAAAGGGGAGTCCCAGCGCATACTCTAGATCCAAAATACCGTTAAGGTAATTGAACTGCTGTTCGTGCAACTGCACCCGTGCTTGCCTAAGCGAAGCCTCCGCATTCTGCACCTGAAAAAAATCGGACAGGCCGGCACGGTATGCCTGTTCGGTAAGCTCGAAGGATCGCTGCGCCAAAGCCACCGTTTGCCCCAAGGCTTCCGCACTTAGGCGTATCCTTTCGAGCGTCAGCACGAGGTTGTGTATCTCGATTTCCGTTCCACGGATCATCTGCGCCAGACCGATGTTGGCAATCCTTATTTGATCCTCAAGCGCCCGAATGCCCTGCCGTTCCTCGCCGAAGGGCAGAAGCCCGTTCAGCCTGAATCCAAGGGAAACGCTGAAGGCCCCTTGCTGTTGGTTCCACCGATCCCCGTCGGACCAACCGCCTTCCCATGGATCCCCGTCGAACGTGGGATCGGCGTTCCAGCCAAGGGAAAGGGTCGGCGTTAGAAGCCTTAGCCTGCCCGACCGCCTGATACTGTTCATTACCAGTATGTCCTGCCTTAATGCCCGAACATCCGGGCGGTCGGTGGCGGCTCTGCTGACAAGTTCGGTTATACCAAGGGGGAGGGGGGCCATGTCGGTGGCGACAGGCGCAAGCTTGAATTCGGTGTCGTGGGGCAATCCAAGGAACATGGAAAACTGCATCATCAAAAGACGCAGGCCGCCTTCGGCCTGATCGATAACCGGGCGCAGGTTTTCCCTTGCAACCTGTGCCTGTAACAACGGAAGCTCCGAGGTTAGGCCGACGTTGAAATTCGTCTGTGCGATCTGCACCTGCCTTTCGGCGTTTTCAAGGCTTCCGTGAAGCAACGCAATATTTTCCTGCAAGAGCAGAATGTTGTGATAAGCCTTGCGAATGTCCCGTTCAAGCTGCGCCCTTGCGTTCCCGTAGGAGACAAGTCCGCTTTCGTAATCCAGCCTTAGCCGGTTTATTTCGGCGAACATGGCAAGATTGATGTTGAGCGTCGCCGAGATGGAACCGGCCATTCCCCACTGCGGGGTTTGAACCGGCGGCACTCCCAGTGCATCAAAGAGATCGTCGAACATTCCCGTGGCCGAGTTAAGGCGGAAGATTGAGCCGCCCACGTCCACCGAGGGGACAAACCGGTTCCATGCAAGGTTCGACGCACGTCTGGCGGTTCCGGCGCTTATCCATGTCGCCTCAAGCCCAAGGTTGTTTCTTATCGCAAGTTCGACCGCCTCGTCCGGGGTAATGCGCATCGAATCCGCCCGGGCTAGTAGCGGACTGCAAAACAGCAGCGCAATTGCGAACAGCGTTTTCAGGCCGGGCGCATTTTTGTCAAAAAAGTTCATGGTTCAAATTCCTCCCGATATCATCAGTACAGGATTATGTCGAGTCTGGCGTTCACGCCGATACGCAGGCTCGTGTCTTCCGATGTGACCAGCACCTCGGCCTCGAATTCGGCGACGGGGGCGAAGGCCATGGCCGCCGGATTTATCCTGCTGATTACCCCGGCGTATTCGGCGCTTCCCGTCGCATCGGAGGTAATGGTAACCCCCATGCCGGTTTCCACCAGACTAAGGTCGGATTCCCTGAAGCTGGTCATGACCCTTAGATTGTCAGTATCCTCGACAACAAACAAAAGCCCCATGCCTACCGAGCCTTCCCTGGCGACGACCGCCGTTACCGTGCCGTCTATTGGGGATCTTATCACCGATCTTTCCAATGCAATCCGTGTAGCGTCAACCTGCGCCTGTGCCTGCCGACTAAAGGCGACCGCGGACTGAAGCGCAAACTCCGACTGCCGCAGATCGTTTCTGGATATTCCCCCGGCGCCGCTTAACATTCTGTGGTTGTGTTCCGCCGTGGTTACCTGTATCTGGGCTATTCTGAGTGCGGCCTCGGCGTTTGCAAGCTGCACGTTCAAGTCCGCAATGTCCAGTGTGGCGAGTGTGTGCCCTTCATCCACGCGATCCCCCGGTTCGACGTAAATCCGCTCCACCATGGATCCAAGCGTGCCGTACACGTTTCTTCTTTGAACGCTTTCGACCGTGCCTCTGGCGCTTATGCCGTTCGGCGAATTGCCGACACCAGATCCCACGGAACGTCTGTCGGATTGTCTTAACGAAATTTGCACCCTGGCATTCACGCCGATAAGACTGTCAAGGTTGACATCATCCACGATGTTTATCCGCACCGGGATTAAATGCGTAACCCTTGTAAAGTTGCCGCCGGTGTTGAAAAACAGGGCGGTGCCGGCAAGCTCCGCAGTCGTGGCCTGTCCTATCTCGGAAACGTAGCCGGCGAACTGTCGGTTGCCGAAGGGGTCTATCGTGACGCTGACGGCTTGCCCCAGCTGTACCCTTGCGATGTCGGTTTCCTCGATGTTGGCCTGAACGTGCAGGTTGCCGGTGTCGGCTATGACCGCCAAGGGTGCCATCGGCGAGACCACCTGATTCTGCACGGCGTTGGACTGGATCACCACCCCGTTTACCGGGGAGCGCATGGGTTCGCCGTTTTCCACCCATCCCAGAACCTCGTTTTCCTCGACCCGGCGGCCCTCGAAAAGCGTGAACCTTTCCAGCGTACCGGGGGAGGTGGGCATGACGGCGATTAGGGTCGTCGTTACCCTTGCGTTGTCCGTTATCAGGTAGTTTACGCTTCGCTGGATAAACCTGATTCCAAAGCTTGCCCCCACCGCAACCGCCGTTACCAGAATCAGCAAAAAGATCATTCCGGCTTTGCGTTTCTTTTTTTCCTGCGCCGCCAGTGCTTCGGCGTTTTCGGTTTCGTCCGTCGTTTCTTCGTCGTACATGTCGTTTTCTCTCCTTCTTTTGCCTGTGTTTTACCATAGGCACAGATTTTCCCCGCCGGTGAAAGCAGAGACATGGTTACAAATTTTATTTCAACAATTTAGGTCGCCTATTTTCCCGTCACACGGGGTTTTCAACTCTCCATTTCATCCTCGTAGACGTTGTGCTCGTCTTTCAGCAAAAACGCCGTCATCATTGCGGGAGTGGGCGCAACGAACCGGTCTTCATTGCCCGGCTTCCAAACGCTGAGTCCCAGTACGGTGGCCTGAAACAGGTGGGCCATGGCTTTCGCGCAACCCTGCCTAAAGCTTCCGTCCGCCTGCCCTCGCTCAATCAGGCGCACGATGGCATTCATAGAGGTTTCGTTGAGTTCCAGCAAGGCCGGCTTCGTATGGGACAGGGAAGGCGGATTCTCGTCCAAGACGCGGGCGAACAGTTTTGGGAAGAGGCCGACCTTGTCATCGTTTTTGAGTTGTTCGATATTGCCGGCGGCCAGTGCCCTTAAAAGAACCGCGGGAGGTATGTCTTTTTCAAGCACCTCGTTGAATATCTTCATATCGGCTATGGACTTTTCCGCCAGCGCCGAGAAAATGTCCTCCTTGGTCTTGAAATGGCGGTACAGCATCCCCACGCTTAGATCCGCCATGTCCGCAATCTCCTGCACGCCGGTTCCGGCGATCCCCTTCCGCGCGAACAGCGCCGTCGCCGCGGAAAGGATTTTTTCCCTGGAGGCGGCCCTTCTTGCCGCGTTTTTGTCCTCTGCTTTTGACATCCGTCTCTCCTTCATGCCCAGGCTGATGAGTGAATAATTACTCATCGAGTGAATATATACTCAATATACTGAGGGCCGCAACTTCTGTCAAGAGGAAATCGTGAAAAAAACGCATTTTGGGCAAAAAAAAGGCGGGCTGGGGATTGGTGGGGACGAAGACTTTGCCTTTACGTTTCTCCCGCCCCTTCAAGCCGTTTTGCCAGGCCAAGCATCAGTTTTGTGGCCGTGTTCGCGCTTTCCTGTGCGCCTATGGCCGCGGTAAGCACGAGCGAGTTGCCGACTGTAACGCAGGCGAAGGAGTAGGGCTCCCGTTCCGTGTCCGGGCAGAAGGCGAACTCCAGCGACTCAATGCGCCCCTCTATTTCCGCAGGCAGCCGGATTAGACCCAGGTTCGAAAAGGTTGTGGTGTGCCCGGCGGCGGCGGAGCGTTTCATTAACTTCAACAGCCGGGTTTTTACCGGAAGCGGGATAAACCGCATGAGGGCGAATACCTTGGCGAAGCCGACTATGTCATCGGACACCCAGGCCGCGTTTATTTCCCCGAACTGCGATTTTATCTGCCGCAGCGTTTCGAAAAAATCGTCCGTCTCCGGCATTAAGATCGTCTTTCCCATTGCGAAGTTCATGAGGGTTTCGCTGGGAAAAAAGGCCCTGTAATCCACGGGCAGCATGGCGACTATTGGATCCACGCTTCCGCGCTCCTCGGCAATCGCCCTGAAAATATACGCCAGAATGAATTCGCTTACCGTCGCGCCGTGTTCCTTGGTGGCGGCTTTCATTTTCGCCGCGTCGAATTTTATGCTTAGGATGCGGGAGGCGGCCGGCCGGGAAGGCCCGAAGTGGTAGGCCACCTTGCCCGAGTTCTGCGCGGCGGCGTACCGCAGGAAAGCGGCCTTCGCCTCTTTGGGGTGCATCGCGGAAACATGACGTGCGAAGACGTTTTCGGTTTCCGCGGCCCGCGTTTCACCGGAGCAGTCGATGACTCCACTCTTGTCCACGGTCGCGCCCAGAAGCTCAAAATACCTTGTCAGCAACGCCGCCATGATTTTCGCCAGGGAGCGACCGTCACAGACGATGTGCGTGGTCTCGATTGTAAAGCCCATTTCGCTGCGATACACCCTCAGCAAACTGTCTCGCCCTTTTTTGTGGCAGCACCCGAACGCCGGAACGTCTTTTTCCGGTTCGATTTGCGGAGGCTGCCCACATGTCTCGATGAAATGGCGAAAAAACCCGCGCCGCAAACGTCCGCCGGCGGATCAAATCGCCGACTGCCTCCCGTAGGGCTTCCGGGTTCACGCGCTCGTTTAAACGCGCGGAAATCCGGAACGTGCCGGGGCAGTCGTCGCTGATCGTCGCGGCGTAAAACTGCCCAACCGGATCAAGCTCGACGCGGCTTCCGGATTTGCCCAAACTTTTCGCGTTTTCCATACTATCGACTCCTCTGCGGCGAAACCGTTTCTGGCCTCCATTTTTTCAAAATAGTGAGTAAAAAATCACTCATTCAGCAAATCTATCTTCAATATAACTGTGACGACAATTTGTGTCAAGCGGAAACGGAAAAAACGATATTTTAGGCAAAAAGGCGACTTGGAAAAAATTGGGTAAAAATGTGAAAGCAATCATCCACGACGAATGCGAGATTGCGCAGCGGCACTGTAGGGGCGATGTTCGGGGACTTGGTCTAGGCACGGAATCCTGGATTTTGTGAGCCAGGATCCCTAGCGGCTATTCCCTAGGGAACCAGCGATGAAGAAATTTATTTCTGTAACAGGTTAGGAACCCTGGACTTTGCAAACCCAAGGTTCCCGCCAGCGTTTTTCAGTTGCCGTGCCGCCTTGGATTATTCGGCCTGCCCGGGGTCGCGCCGCTGGTGACGGTTACATACCAGTCGGCCGCAGAACGGGAATTCTCCCGAAGGTTTTCGTCGCGGTTGATCGTCCGCGTTACCGTCGTGCCGGTGGTCCGCACCGCGTCCGACGGGCGAATGCCCATCCCGTCCGCGCTTGCCCACGCGCCGGCCGCGAACAGGAATTCCGCCGCGTCGGCGAAGTGGCTTCTTCCCCACACCGGATCCGCGGTTTCGGAAAGCACCACCGCGTCAACCACCCGGTCGTCCTGATCCAGAATGTAAACGATGTCCGTCCTTCGCAGCAGCTTGCCCGTTCCGGGAACCCACAGATCCCTGCCCGTCGGCGACGAATCCGCCCCACCGGATTCCGCGAGGTTCGCGCCAAGCTCGTCCCGCGCGCCGTCCTCCACCTGCCGCAGATGCAGCGTGACGTACTCCCCGGATGCGACCTCCACCGAGGGGAACTCGTACACCAGCGGGTTTCTGGTGTTGCTCGCGATGAACACCCGCAACGCCCCAAGATTCCCCGCGCCGAAAGTCCTAAGCTCGATGAACTCCGCGCGCGGCCTTGAGTAGTCCGTCCTCAACTCCGTGATTCGCAGGGGGGGAACCCTGTCGTTTCTAGTGCGGAACGGGACAAGCACGTTGATGGTGTTGCCGTCCGCGTCCACCGCCAGAAGATCCGCCGTGACCCTTTCCCCCGGCCCAAGCCCGCCGCCAAAACTCACCCTGACCGTGCTGCCGTTTTCGATTTCGCCCGCCTCGACACCCGGGCTGAAGTACAGCGACGCGATTGTCACGGGCTTCGAGAACCGAAACTCCACCTCCGTCTGCGACACCGCCCGCGCCGAAAGGAACACCGGGGGCTCGGAAACCCCGAGTATCAGCCGCGCCGCGTCCCCGCCCGAAACGCAGGAGCAGACCGAGAGCAGCAGGGAACTCATTCCCACCAGAAAAAAACCAACGTATTTCATTTTCGTCTCCTTACCTTATTTAAGGCGCGAATTTGAAAAATGCTTTAGTCCCGGAGCCGTTTTCGGAAAACTTTTTTCGGAAACCGCGCTTTTCCCGTTCAAAAACTCGCGCCCTTCCGGTAAACTGCCCAAATGAACGCCCCCGAATTGATACACCTGACCCTGCGCTCCCCGATCGAGTACGTCGAAGCACCCCTCGTCCCCTTCGCCAGGTTTTTCCCCGCCAGCGATCCTGTGGCCGGTACCCACGCGGCCGACGAAGCGCGGGAGTTCCTTTTCCGCTTCGAGCTTGACCGGGAGCAGGCGGCGCGCATAGACCCCGACCCGGCCGCCTTCCCTGGGGAACTGGTTTTTGCTGGGCGGCGCGGCGGCGGGCGGGGAGCAGGGGAGCGGGACGTTGCGGGGCGCGGGGTGCTTCCGGAGGGTCAGTACGCATTCGTGCAGGAGCGCAGGGAGCTTGGGCGGGAGGAGTGCGTCGCCATGGCGATTGAGCAGCAGAAGGATGGCTTGTGGGAGCGGCTGCGGCTGGGGAATCTTTTGTACATACGCTATCTGTTCGAGGATGGAAGCCTAGTTACGCAGTTTTTCAGACCGTGTGTTTCGTAGCGTGTGGATTGCCACTTCCGAAAATATTCTTTTTTATGTTAATATAATGCCACATTGAAATATACACAAACAGGGAGGAAGTTGGCCAGCGGTTTTAACTTCTAGCGAAGGCAAGTCAAATATCGAGCTGGAAGTTAAGGGCTGATGGCTACTTCATAAAAAAGTACAATCAACATAAGTACGATACAATTATCCCTCTGTCAAAAAGGGACAGTTTGCAATTAAAAGCGTAATAGTATATTCTATGACACGGTAATAATCAATAATGACAACTTGTAGACCGAGCATGTGGACAAGGTAATTGGTATGGCAGTTAAGAAAAGCGAACTATATAGCAGCCTTTGGGCAAGTTGCGACAGCCTACGTGGCGGCATGGATAGTTCGCAATACAAAGATTATATCCTCACCCTTTTGTTCGTAAAGTATGTTTCGGACAAATTCAAGGGTGTTGACTACGCCGATGTCGATATTCCCACTGGGGGCAGTTTTGACGACATGCTGACATTTAGGGGAGATAAAAATATTGGCGAGGAGATGGATAAGATCATTGGAAAACTTGCCGAGGCAAACAATCTTCGTGGGATTATCGACAACGCTCATTTCAATGATGCGGATAAACTCGGCAAGGGCAAAGAAATGGTTGATAAACTTACCGAGTTGCTCAACATTTTCAACGACAAGATGCCTAATTTTAGGAAGAACCGTGCTGATGGGGATGATATTATCGGAGATGCCTACGAATACCTTATGCGTAATTTTGCTACGGAAAGCGGAAAGAGCAAAGGTCAGTTCTATACCCCAGCCGAGGTCTCTCGTATACTTTCGAAAGTTATAGGGATTGAACAAGCCAAGTCAAATGAAACCACCCTGTACGATCCCGCTTGCGGTTCCGGCTCCCTTTTGATTCGGGCTGCCGAAGCCGCTCCTGTAGACGTGACAATATATGGACAAGAAAAAGAAAGTGTTACTGCAGGTCTTGCAAAAATGAACCTTGTGTTGCATAACAGATCTACTGCCGAAATTAAAAGCGGCAACACGTTTTCCGATCCGCAGTATAAAAAAACAAATGATGGCGAGGTTTTAAGACAGTTTGACTTTATCGTGGTAAACCCTCCGTTCTCTGATAAGAATTGGACGCATGGGCTGAATGAATATGGACGTTTTGGTGGTTTTGGCGAACGCCCGCCACAAAAAAATGGCGATTTCGCGTGGCTATTGCATGTTATCAAATCATTGAAACCTAAAGGTAAGGCGGCGATCATTCTTCCACATGGCGTGCTGTTTCGTGGCAATGCTGAAAGTGCCATTCGTAAATCGCTGGTTGATTTAGGCTATATAAAGGGAATAATAGGGTTGCCTGCAAATCTATTTTTCGGCACAGGTATCCCAGCTTGCATTATTGTTATTGACAAAGAAAATCGTAATAAACAAGATGGTATTTTTATAATTGATGCAAGCCGTGATTTCATCAAGGATGGAAATAAAAACCGCCTACGTGAACGTGATGTTTACAAAATAACAACTGTATTTAATCGCCAGATTGAACTGCCTAAGTATTCCCGACTTGTGCCTAACAACGAAATTAAAATTAACAATGATTATAATCTAAATATTCCACGTTACATTGATGGTTCAATTACAGAAGACCTGCAAAATATAGATGCACATCTTCATGGAGGTATACCAGTTACTGATATTGACAGCCTCTCACTTTACTGGGATACATTTCCAAGCTTAAAGAGAAAATTATTCAAACTACTACCTAAACGCAAAAAATTTTATTCACTTATTGTTAATAAAGAAGCTGTCCGGGATACGATAGACCAAGATGAAGATTTTTCCGCATACGCAAGCAAAGCGGAAACCGCATTTGAACAATGGAAAGCCCACGTTGACCGAAAACTCCGCGCCATAAACAACAATACCAAGCCTAAACGCCTTATAGCAGATATTGCGGAACAAATTATCTTAAAATATGAACCCGTTACACTTCTGGACAAGTACGATGCGTATGAAGCACTGCTTTCCTACTGGAACGAGATAATGTCTGATGATGTGTATTTACTTGCCCAAGATGGGTATGAAGCTATTCGCGAGATTGAGGTATTTACAAAGACAACTACGAAAAACAAGAAAGATGGCACAGAAATAACCAAGACAGCCGAAACTGGCTGGGATGGCAAGCTTGTACCGAAAAACCTAGTAATAGAAATGTTTTTTGCGGGTGAACAAAAAGCCATTGACGATCTAGAGGCAGTCATCGAAGTAACGCAAGTTGAACTGGATGAGATGATTGAAAATGCCGAAGAAAATTCGGTTATCAGAGATGTTCTGAGAGACAACAGCAGTATTGATAAAGCTGAGCTTAGGAGAAAAGTGAAGGATAAAACTCTTGAAGCTGATGACATGGCGGCATTACAGGATTTGCTCAAATTAGTAATAAGAGTTGAAGATGGGGCAAAGACAGTAAAAGCCCTTCGTATTGCACTCGATGGAAAAACCCGTGAGAAATACCCAAAGTTGACTAGCAAAGAATATATGGAACTATTACTTGAACGCAAGTGGTACCGTTCGCTTGTAAATAAAATTTATCCATTATACATAGCAGTAAATCATCGTATAACTGAACGTATAATGGAACTTGCGAAACGCTATGAACAAACTTTGTCAAAGCTAGAAAACGATGTAGCTGACTTTGAAAGCAAGGTAAAATCGCATCTAGAAGAAATGGGATATACCTTATGAAACCAATTAAGAGTAAGCTAGATATCGCTATTACATCTCAGAATGAAAAATATTTCTTCGATGATGTTTTGCAAATATTAAATGAAGGGCACAAAAAAATTCGTGCTGCGGTTAATTCTGCAATGGTGGAAACATATTGGAATATCGGCAGGGGAATAGTTAAACAGGAACAACAGGGAAATGAACGTACCAATTATGGGGAACAACTGCTTGTCAATATGTCCTGGTACCTTGGCAACACGCTAGGCAAGGGCTTTTCGGTTGCCAATTTATGGAATTTCAGACAGTTTTACCTTGCTTCGTCAGATGAAACAATAGTCAGGTATTCGGTTCTCTCTGAAAATCGCCAGATTTCTGCATCAAAATATAAGCTTATTTTGTCAACCGAGGAAGAATTGATGGCGGAGCTTGAACTGAGTGGTGGTTATATGCGTGAAAGATGGGGTGTCACTGATGAGTGAGATAAAATTACAGAAGCAAAGTGAAGCCATACCTAAGGACAGGATATCTTCATGTTGAAAGATTGGAAAGAAAAAAGAATTGGTGACATAGCTAAAATTCGTATGTGTAAACGTGTATTTGCATGGCAAACAACACCGAATGGTGACGTGCCATTTTTCAAGATAGGTACATTTGGTAAAGAACCTGATGCATATATTTCTCGTTCTATTTATGAAGAATATAAAAACAAATATTCTTTCCCGCATAATGGTGATATTTTATTGTCAGCTGCAGGAACTTTGGGTAGAACTGTCATATATAATGGTGACCCAGCATATTTCCAAGATTCAAATATTGTTTGGCTTGAGATAGATGAAAATGAAATTTGTAATGAATATCTTAATCATTATTATCGAATTATAAATTGGGTTTCGCCAGAAGGTAGTACAATATCTAGGCTCTACAATGGAATAATCCGCGACACCAGCATAAAACTCCCCCCACTCCCTGAACAACGTGCCATTGCCACCGCTTTATCCAACATGGATTTATACATCACCGCACAGGAAAAGCTGATCGCCAAAAAACGTGCTGTTAAGCAAGGTGCAATGCAGGAGCTATTGACTGGCAAACGGCGGGTACCTGGGTTTAGAGGAAAGTGGATAAAAAAGCCACTTGGAGCTGTTTTGAGAGTTGGGCATGGAAAAAGTCAACATGATATAGAAATTGCAGGTGGTAGGTATCCTATCCTTGCTACTGGTGGTGAAATAGGTAAAACAGACACATTTATATATGACAAGCCATCTGTTCTTATTGGGCGCAAAGGTACTATCAATAAACCACAATATATGGATACACCATTTTGGTCTATAGACACATTGTTTTATACTATCATTAACGATGAAACGAATCCAAAATTTATGTTTTATTTATTTTGTAGTATTGATTGGTGTAGTTTAAACGAAACCTCTGGTGTTCCAAGTTTATCTGCTGGAACACTAGAAACACTCTCTGTGTTTTTACCAGAGGACAAGAAAGAGCAAAAAGCGATAGCAAAAATCCTATCAGATATGGATACGGAGATTGAAGTATCAACAGCCAAACTGGATAAACTCAAGCAAATCAAACAAGGAATGATGAACGAATTGCTTACTGGCAAGGTTCGGTTAATATAAGGAGGACAAGAACAATGGCTAAAATCCACGAAACGGAACGCAAAACACAGGCACGCATTCTAGAACTGTTTAAAAACAAACTGGGCTATACATATTATGGTGACCTACGACATCAAATAAACAGCAATGTCATTGTTGAAAAACTAAGAGGTTTTTTATCATGCCGTTATAACGAAGTGTTGACTGATCGTGCGATTTCAAAATTGCTTGAAACGGCAGGAAACTTGCAACAAGGTCTTTACAAGGCAAATCAGGATGTGTATTCACTCCTAAAATACGGAGCAAAGGTAAAAGAAAACCCCAGCGATGCGGAAAAAACTGTTTATTTCATTGATTGGGATGACATAGAAAAAAACACTTTCGCCATTGCCCAAGAAGTTACCATAAAACACAATGTTGAACGTCGCCCCGATCTTGTGGTGTACATCAACGGTATTGCAGTGGCGGTAATTGAGTTAAAAGGATCCACCGTATCGGTATCGGAAGGTATTCGACAAAACAACAGTGATGAGCGTTTCAACAAGCAATTTTTTACCACTATTCAGTTTGAGATGGCTGGCAATGATAGTGAAGGCTTACGCTACGGCACAATTGAAACAAAGGAAAAATATTACCTTGAATGGAAAAACGACACGGTTGATACTTATGTACAGCCTCTTGACATAGACTCACATAATATCTTAGAAGAATGCAGATTGTTGCCAGAAAAATTCGACCAACAATTGTATTCAATGTTTCATAAATACAGATTTCTTGACCTAATCCACAATTTTATTGTGTTTGATAAGGGCATTAAAAAAATTTGCCGTCACAACCAATTTTTTGGTGTTAAAAAAGCAATATTGAAACTTGGTAAAAAACAAGGTGGTATCATCTGGCATACCCAAGGCAGTGGCAAAACGCTAACCATGGTATGGTTGTCCAAGCAGATACTTGCAGGCAACCCTGATGCCCGTGTGCTGATTGTCACTGACCGTGATGAATTGGACGAACAAATGGAAAAAGTTTACAAGGGTGTTGACGAACAAGTTTATCGTACAGACTCTTGTATCGATCTTATTGAAAGGTTAGGCAATACCGACAAACGTCTAATTTGTTCGCTGATTCACAAATTTGGCGGACATGACGAAGCATCTGATCTTGATTATGATAAGTTTATAGAACAATTGCGAGCATCCTTGCCTAATAATTTTAAGACAAAAGGTGATTTTGTCGTGTTCGTGGATGAGTGCCACCGGACACAAAGTGGTAAGCTACACAAGGCAATGAAGGCGATTTTGCCCAATGCAATATTTATTGGCTTTACTGGCACACCGCTTCTTGTCAAAGACAAGAAAACGAGCATTGAAGTATTCTCGCCAGGATACATCCACACTTACAAGTATGACGAAGCAGTAACAGACGGCGTTGTTCTTGATCTGCGGTATGAAGCTCGTGATATTGACCAGATAATTACTGCACAAGACAAGATTGACGAATATTTTGAGCGAAAAACTCGTGGTTTGAATGACACGGCAAAAGCGAAGCTAAAATCCAAGTGGGGTAATATGCAAACAGTATACAGCTCCCGCAAACGCCTTGAAATTATTGCCGAGGATATTATAAGGGATTTCGATATTAAGGATCGCATTGCCGATGGCAACGGCAATGCAATGCTTGTAGCAGATACGATTTATTCCGCCTGCAAATATTACGAAATTTTTCAGTCACTGGGGTTTAGGCAATGTGCAATTGTTTCGTCATTCGTACCGCTTGAAGCAAATCTTCGTACCGAGGCAGAAGATGCAGAGGCATTTGAAAAATACGAAGCCTACAAAAAAATGCTAAATGGCCAGAGTGTGGATGATTTCGAGACCGAGGTAAAACGTAAGTTTATCGAAGAACCAGCGCAAATGAAATTACTTATTGTCGTTGACAAATTATTGACAGGCTTCGATGCTCCATCATGCACTTATCTCTATATTGACAAATCGATGCATAACCATGGACTGTTCCAAGCTATTTGCCGTGTAAATCGCCTTGATGGTGATGATAAAGCCTTTGGTTATATTGTGGACTACAAACAATTATTCGGCGACTTGGCAAATGCCCTTAACACATACACATCTGGTGCATTTGAGGGCTATGATGCCGAAGATATTGACGGCTTGATTAAAGATCGTCTCATCGAGGCAAAAAAATACCTAAACACAACTCTTGAAGACTTGGATGATCTCTGTGACGGTGTTTCTGCTCCATATAGCGATGCTGATTATAACCATTATTTTTGTGGTGAAGATGGGGTAGGCGGAATAAACGATGAAGCTTGTTCTCGCAGTCGTGAAAAATTGTATAAACTGGTGAATCGTTTAATTCGTGCCTATGCCGAAATAAAAGGGGATATGAACGAGGCTGGATATACTACAACCGAACAAACGGATATTGCGAATAAGGTGGAGTTTTATACCATCAAAAAGGCAGAGATAGGTAGAGCCAGTGGCGATTTCATCGATTTAAAATCTTATGAAGCGGACATGCGCCGCCTTATTGATACCTATATCAAAGCCGATGACAGCAAAAAACTAGGTGAGTTTGATGATCTAACTTTGCTAAAATTTATAGAAGCGCAAGGCGAGAAGCTGTGTGACAAAAACAAAGAAGCCACGGCGGAGATTATTGAGAACAATATACGCAGAAAAATTGTTGAGAAAATACTCATCAATCCAAAGTATTATGAGAAGATGTCGGCTATACTTGACGAACTCATAAAAGCTAGGCGTGATGGCGCAGTTGCTTACGAAAAACTGCTGGAATTATACATTGCAAGAGTCAAAGATGTTGAGAACCCTGAGAATAATCCGCATTATCCTAAAGGGGTACGGCATAGCGAAGCACTGCGAACTTTTTATGATAATTGTGGCGAAAACGAGGCTCTGGCAATTGCGCTCGATAAAGCTGTGCGTGAGAATAAACAGGCGGACTTTCGATATAACGAATTCAAGGAGCGTAGGATTAAGAAAGCATTGCTTTCGATATTGGGAAACAAGCCAGAAGTAGAACGAGTATATAATCTTGTGGTAGCACAAAAGGAATACTAAATGGTACTACATATTTCCGGTATACCGATTGCGGTGTCTAAAAAAAGCATTAAAAATATGCACCTTTACGTTAAACCCCCGCAAGGCAAGGTGATGGTATCTGCCCCACTTGCTATGAACGATGAGACAATAGAACGGTTTGTGCGAACAAAGGTTACTTGGATAAAGAAACAAGTCAGTAAGTTTGATAACCAACCACGTCAATCGGAGCGGGAATATGTTTCGGGCGAGACCATGTATGTTTGGAGCAAACAATATTATCTTCAGATCCAATATGGTAACAAAAATTCGCTCGTACTGTCTGGAGACAAGGCTCTCTTGACTATCCGTAAGGTGAGCACTGCTGAGCAAAGGGGTAATTTTGTCCGTGAGTGGTATCGAGAATTATTAAAAGCAGAGATAGAACGATTGTTACCCAAATGGGAAAAAATAACAGGTTTGAAGGCCAGAAGTTGGCAAACAAAATATATGACAACACGCTGGGGGACTTGTAATACAAAAACGGGCAAGTTATGGTTTAATCTACAGCTTGCAAAGAAAACACAGGAGTGCCTTGAATATATTATTTTGCATGAACTTGTTCATTTAATTGAACAAAAACATAACGAGCGGTTTATTTTGCTTATGGATAATTATATGCCAATGTGGAGAGAAACGAAAGCTACATTAAGTAGACAAGCGTTAGATTATATGGGGGTAGGCAAATGATACTGTATCATGGTAGCGATCAAATCATAGAAACTCCAGAGCTTCGTCCTCCAACCAGAACTCTAGATTTTGGCTCTGGCTTCTACACAACGACCAACCAAAAGCAAGCCATAGATTTTGCCATAAAAGTTTATGAACGTTCATTTAGGGTAGGGAATACTCCACGAGGTCAGTTTGTTAGCATATACAATGTGAATTATGAAGCAATGCAACGGAGACTTGATATCTTGCATTTTGAATCTGCCACTGAAGAATGGTTTGACTTTGTTATTGCCAATCGCAGAAATATTGGGCAAGATAAAAAATATGATGTGATTTATGGCCCTGTGGCAAATGATACTATCTATCGCACTCTAATCGCTTTTGAAAACGGCATCCTTTCAAAGACAGAGACTATCGCTAAATTGAAAGTCTACCCATTGTTTGATCAAATGACATTTGCATCGAAACAGGCTCTTTCATTTTTGAAATTCTCAAGTTTTATGGAGATTCCTAATGGCTGATCTTCAATTCAAATCAACATTAGAAATGCTTGTTCCTCTTGTTGTCAAGGAAATAATGAAAAGCCGAAACATAAACGAACAAGAAGCCTTTGAATTGTTGTACGCATCATCCCTATACGGCGCACTGGAGGTGGAATCTACCAAGCTATGGCATTTAAGCCAGTTGACCTTGGCAAACTTGTTGGACGAGGAGCTTGAGATGGGTACCATCACATTTCCAGAGGGGGCATAGAAATGAGTGATAATGTAGATTTTATCGCATACTGTCTAGAGGAATATAAATTCGTAAAGGGTATGGCTGGGAAAGAGGTTATCGCACTTTTCAAAAAACACAATATTATTGACTACATTGTTACATGTTACGGAGCTTTGCACACAATGGGCGGTCTTGCCATTGTAGAGGACATCGATTCATTAATCGGGTACATGGAGAAAAGACGAGGAGCGGAGGTGCGATAAGCCAAACATGAAAAGTTACGATTACCTATAATTAAAAGAAATCTTGATCATTCTTGGTATAGCGGACAGCCGTCCTCGTAAAGTAGTCGGGAGTGCCGCATTCGATCAACCTGAGCGTACCATAAAAGGGTTAATAGATACACCTAGAATCCTCGTTGAATTTTATTGAAAAAATAGGCGATACACGTCTTGAGTCTTTGTCAGTGGACGATTTTTGTCAAAATACTTTGTTTCACGAACATGAAAACAACTGCAAGTGTTGTCTCGTGAATTGAACGGATGGAATAAAAATTGCCTGAAGTGCCATACAAAAGGCACAGAATGGTTTTATAATCCAGTATAATTACCCCTTGCCGCAAATTGGAGCTACCCCCGAATCTGCCCCGACCCGCTTACCAAATACTTAATCGTTGTAAGAGCCTCCAGCCCCATTGGCCCCCGGGTGTGGAACTTTTGCGTGCTTATCCCCAGCTCCGCGCCAAAGCCGAACACGCTCCCGTCGGTAAAACGGGTGGACGCGTTTACGTACACACATGCGGCATCGACTTCCGTGCGGAATCGCTGCGCCGACTGCAGATCCTTGGTCAGAATTGCCTCCGAGTGTTTCGTCCCGTAGCGGTTGATGTGGGCGATGGCCTCCTCGCACGAGCCGACAGTTTTTACCGCAAGGATATTGTCAAGGAATTCGGTTTCCCAGTCTTCCTCGGTAGCGTCCTTTACAACGGCGGACGATGCGTTCCCCCCGATGGCGGTCTTGGATTCCGCGTCGCAACGCAGTTCCACCTTGCCCGCAAACCTTTCCACCAATGGTGGCAGCAGGGTCGAAAGCGTGTCACGGTGCACAAGCAGGGTTTCCACGGCATTGCATACGCCGGGTCTTTGCAGTTTGGCGTTCGCGATTATCTCCATCGCGTTCTCCGCGTCGGCACTTGGTTCCACGTAAATGTGACAATTGCCCTCGCCGGTTTCGATAACCGGGATTTTGGCGTTTTCCACCACTCGCTTAATCAATTCCCTGCCGCCCCGGGGAAGCACCACGTCGATCCATCCCCTCGCCGCAAGAATCTCGTCCACGTCCCTGCGGCTGCCTGGATTCAGCGCGGCAAGATCCGCCAGGGCTACCGCGTCAGCAATCCCGCCACCAGCCTCCAGCCCGGACTTGATCGCCGCCACAAGCGCCCTGTTAGATTCCAGCGCGGAGGATGAGCCCCTAAGCAATATGGGGCATCCCGCCTTGTACGCAAGCGCGGCGCAGTCCACGGTAACGTTAGGCCGCGATTCGTAGATGATGGCCGCGACGCCCAGCGGCACGGAAACCTGCTCCACCAGGAGCCCGTTGGGCAGCGTCCACCCTGAGTGAATCGTGCCCACGGGATCCTTCTGCCGTATCACGACCTCGACCCCCTCGATAATGCCGTCGATGCGTTTGTCGTCCAGGGACAACCGGTCAACAAGACTCTCCTTCATGCCGCCGTCGCGGGCTTTTTCCACGTCGCGGGCGTTTGCCGCCAGTATCAGCGCCCGATCACGGTCGATGGCCGCCGCCGCCGCCTCTAGAGCCTTGTTTTTTGCCGCCGCGTTTTCCAGGGCAAGCCTGACCTGTGCCTGTTTTAGCGAAACGAAAAGTGGTTGCAACGAATCCATGTGTGAATTATAGCAGAGATGCGGCCGTTTTGAAATACGCCAACCAGCTTGCTTGACACTGTTCCAGGGAATCCGATACGCTTTAAATGAAACTTGTAATGGTTTCCGAGGAGATTGCGTGGAAAAGCGGCTTATGCCTTCCCAGGGAAGCACGTCGGGGGTATCGATAGGCAATAGGCTGCTGTTGTGGACTGGCGTCATGCGGCGCTTTTTGCTGTACGTGTTTAACAGGAAATACATCGAGAAAAGCGTTTCGAAACGCCAGGGGGAATGCCTGCGGTGCGGCGCGTGTTGCAGGCTCGTCCTTAGCCGGTGCCCGCACCTGACGTTCGAGGAGGACGGGAAATCGTCCTGCACGAAGTACAACACGACCCGAATGCCCAACTGCGTCATATTCCCGATAGATCACAGGGACATAAGGGAAAGGAACATCGTTTCCCCAACCCCCTGCGGGTTTAGTTTCGGCGAGTGAGCCGCCCTCCGTAATAATTTGCCCTGTTTCCCAAAATATGCTATAATACTCCCTACAGGAGAAAAAGATGGCAAAGATACCGGTTGGCATATTGGGCGCGACGGGAATGGTGGGGCAGAACTATATCGCCCTGCTAAACAATCACCCCTGGTTTAAGGTGTGCTATGTGGCGGCGTCGCCCCGAAGCGCCGGGAAAAAATACGCCGAGGCGGTGTCCGGCAGGTGGCAGCTTGCCGAGGACTACGCGCCCCATGTCGGGGAGCTTACGGTTGAAGACGCTAACGACGCGGGGCGCGCGATGGCGGCTCACAAGAAAAGAAAATGCGCCTTCGTTTTTTCCGCGTTGGAAATGGGCAAGGACGAAACCCGTGCCCTGGAGGAGGCCTACGCCGCGGCCGGTATCCCGGTTATCTCCAACGCCTCGGCTCACCGGTGGACACCGGACGTGCCGATCCTTATTCCGGAAGTGAACCCCCATCATGTGGATATAATCCCGGCACAACGGGAGGCCCGGGGATGGAACCAGGGTTTTATCGCGGTAAAGCCCAACTGCTCGATTCAGAGTTACATGATCCCACTGCACGCGCTGGTACAGGCCGGGTATCTGGTTAAGCGGCTAATCGTCACCACCATGCAGGCGGTTTCCGGAGCCGGGTATCCCGGAGTTCCAAGCCTGGACATGATCGACAACATCGTTCCCTATATCGGCGGCGAGGAGGAAAAGTCCGAGAAGGAACCGCTAAAGGTTTTCGGGACTGTCATGAACGGCAAGGTCGCAAACGCCATCATGCCTAAGATCTCTGCCTGCTGTAACCGTGTTCCGGTTATCGACGGGCACACGGCCTGTATCAACTTGCAGTTTGGATCGAAAAAACCTTCGGTCGACGAAATAAAGGAAATATGGGCATCCTTTAGGGGGTTACCGCAGGAGCGAGCCTTCCCCACCGCACCCAAACAGCCGATCATCTACCGTGCCGAGGACAATCGCCCGCAACCCCGCAAGGATCGCGATATAGACAAGGCGATGTCCGTGGTGATAGGCAGGTTGCGCCCGTGCAACCTGTTTGACGTGCGCTTTACCGCGCTGTCGCACAACACGGTGCGCGGCGCGGCCGGCGGCGGCGTGTTGAACGCGGAGCTTTTGAAATACAAGGGATACATAGGGTGACGAACGGCTTGGTTTGGTACCGTGTTGACATTTCGCGCCGTGTATGCTAGGGTACTTGGCAGAGGGACGATTAACTCAGCGGGAGAGTGCTACCTTCACACGGTAGAAGTCACTGGTTCAAATCCAGTATCGTCCAATACTTGGCGACAACCCCTTAGATATCGCCTTTCGCGCCGTTATTAAATTGGCTGGACAGTTTTTCCATTAGCTCGTCCAGCTTTTCCTTGGAAGAAATGCCCAAAGTACCCAACACTTCCATTTCGAGTTGCTCGAAAGCAACCACGCCATGCTCGTATTCGCATAGCATATTTGCAAGGTAAACAACCCTCACCAGATCCTGATAGGGCCTGGGAGTCAACAAGGGTGTGTGGTGGTAGCGTATGGCCATGATCATGCTCTCCGGAAAATTCCATTTTTCCGCAATCAGGGCACCTATTTCGGCATGGTTCAGGCCAGAAGAGATATCCTCGAACGTGGAATAGGGGATGTCCCTTGCGATGCAGAAATTTTGTATTTTTTCCAGTAGTTTAGGATGGATGTTCGAAAGGACAATCTTTCCTATGTCGTGCAAAAGGCTGCCGACGTATGCGTCGTCTGTGAGATCCCTGTTAAACTGAAAATGCTTGACAATGTTGTAAGCGTAAAACGCGGTTTTATAGCTGTGTTCCCACAATTGCTTCTTTTCCACCGTGTCGTTCCCCAGAACACGCTGGGTCTCGTAGGAATACAGCAAGTTCCTTATTCCCTTTATGCCGACCATATTTACCGCGTCCAGTATATTGTTAACCCGTTTCCCCATCATGTAATGCGCGGAATTGACAATCCTAAGCAAACCCGCGACAAGCGCCGGATCCGTGGAAAGTTGCCTGGCTATCTCGCCCATCTCCACGTTTTCATCGTCAAGAAGCCGTCGCATTTCCAGAACATGTTCCGGGAACTGTGGAAGCGAGCTTACGCTGTTGGCAACCTTCATCGAGAGTATCGAAACGTTTTCAAGGTGAACCTGATTCAAGGGTATTATTATCCGCGCGATCGTCTCATTGCCGTTTACGCTGACGTCGAAACAGTCCTCGTCAAGGCCGATTTTTTTCAGCATCAGCACGAGGATCACAAGGCCAAGCCCCGCGCCCTCGGTGTCGTCGAACACCTGCGAAAGGGCCTCGTCAAGGGTTTTGTACTGCCTGGTGCGGGCAAGCCTGTCATGGATACGGATTAATTCGATACGGGTTGCCACCACGTTGTTATGTATTTCAATATGTATTATGTCCTTTCGTATCTGCAAAACCAGCTTTATGTACAGGTTCTTCTCTTTCTGAAGCCTCAGGTAGTAGGCAACGTTGTTCAGCGTGGCCTCCTTGAAGTACTTCATTCCTTCCTTGTAATCGTCGGAATTGGAGAGATCCAGGTTGCGATCGGCAAAATACACCCGTTTGACGTTCGCCTTTTTGGCGTTCGAGGCAAGCTCGTGGACGCAGTAGGACACGTGGTTTTTGAGCCTTTCCTGACCCACGGATCTTAGAAAGATGGAGATGACGTTCTCCATGTAGTGCTTGACTTCATTGGTCAGGACGAAGGTGCTGATAGTGATGGGCAGACCGGACGCGATGGCTTTTTTTATCTTGGCTTCGTCTACGTTTATGCCATAAGTTTCATGTGTAGAGGCCATTTTTTGTTCCACCTAGGTCACCCGTTTACGGCGGGGGCATACCCCTCGCACACTTTTCATCTATAGCATATAGTGGTTGGTATGTCAATAAACGAAATATGGGTGCCTCAGACGCTTGCCCTTGTCTTTCTGTTTTTGCCGCTTTTAAGGCCATTTATCAAGGGGTTTTGGTCGCTGGACGGGATTGTCTGGTTGCCCTTGGTCGCCTTGGGCATTTTAGTAGGAATTTTCCCCGCATATGGTTTCCGCCCAGAGCTTATTCCCATTTTGATTTTGGCAGTTTTTTTCAACCTGGCGACTTTGCTGTCCTTTATAAGAGTCGCAGTGGGGAGATCCGGCGATTCCGTACAGGGAGGCGGGCCATTTCGCGCAATAGCCGCGATGGTTTTGCTGGCGGCAGCGGCCGTTCCCATGTTCGTCTTTGCGCCCCAGGTTTTCGCCGGACACGAAAGGGAAACGGAGTCTGCCAGAAGCCTGGCCGTGCCCAGGGAACCTTTTGGCCATGAGTACGTTCTGCGAATTCACGGGCCCGTCCAGGCGAACCGCCCCCTAATATTCCTTGTCCCTCCGGACATCGGATCGGCCGCCTCCGTGGAACTGGTTAGCGAAAGCCTGCGCGACAAGGGCTTTACGGTCGTTACCTATTTTCGCAGGGATCACGACACCCTTTTTATCGACGAGAACGGGCGAAGGCATACGTCCCCGGCAAGGCTGCTAAGGTATTGGCGCGTCCTTAGAAGAGGCACCGATTTTGCAACCGCGAACGAACAAGGACAGGCGCTTGAGGCCGCGCGGCGTGACGATCTTGAGTTCCTGCTGCCACGACTTCCCGCCCTGCTGGGAGCCACGGAACGGGATGGATTGCCGCCGATCCTCTTTGTGGGGTACGGAGCCGGCGGTTCCGCGCTTGCCTACATGGCCGGGGAGGGCGGCTTTTTGGAACGGCATGGTGACGCGCTGGGAGTAGTGGCCGTGGAAAGCCGCCTATGGGACTCCTTCCAAACCGAGCCTCGTGTTATAGAACCTTTGACTGATACGGGAATGGTTCAACGATTACGGACGAATATTACGAACTGGTTTTACGGAAGAAGGCGGTTGCGGGTAAGCCGAACCGGGCATCTGCCGGAGGCCGGGCTTCCGGTTCTGTACCTTGTTTCCGGCCGGGCTTTGGAAACGGGCAGAAGGCAATACCGGGCAGTGTTTGACGCACTACGTTCCGGGGAAGGGTCGGTTGCCCTTGCCGCAATCAAAAGTGCGGGGCCGTTGGATTATCAGGACTTTCCAGTTACCCAACCGATGCTTTCCTTTTTCCTTTCTGGATTAAGGGGCGAAGGGAGAAGCGGGGATCCCATCGGCGACACGGCTGGGATAATCGGCAACTTTGCATCTTTCCTGCTAGAGCACAGGATGGCAGAAGAAGAAGACTACGAATACGACATCGCCGAGCCAGGGCTGGAATTGGAACCAGGGTCAGAAAGACCCGCCAGGCGGGAAATCGACATCCCCCCCCGCAGCACGATAAGGGGTAACTTGCACATAGAAAGCAGGGGACTGCCGGCGCTTCGGTTGTAATACCAAGCGCCCAGGAAATCCCCAAAAGCGCAATCCCGCGCCAACCCTACTTTAGCAACCCCAAATCGACCATCGTTTTCCTCAAAACCGCCTCGCTTGCCTGCGAAAGCTTGCCCAAAGGCAACCGGGTAGGCCCGCTGGGAAGGCCAAGCCAGGCGGCGGCCTGCTTTACCGGAACGGGATTGGTCTCGATAAAAATCGCCTTAATCAAGGGGAGCAACTCGAAGTGAATCTGCCTAGCCTTGCCGAAGTCGCCCGCAAGACAGGCCGACGCGAGCGCCTTCACCTTAGCCGGCACGATGTTGGCGATGACGGAGATAATGCCGTCCCCACCCAGGGCGGAAAGGGGCAAGGTCATGGCATCGTCCCCGGACATCACCGTAAAGACCTTGCCTTCCGCCCTGCGGGGGGCTGCAACCTCCCGCAGAACGTCCCCCATCTGGCCGATGTCACCGGACGCTTCCTTTACCCCGACAATGTTGGGCAGGTGGGAAATCCTCTCCAAAAGCGAAGTCTGGATGTTCCGCCCAGTGCGGGAAGCGATATTGTAGACAATAACCGGAATACCAACGGCGGCGGCGGCCTCGAAATGGCGGAAAAGCCCATCGTCGTTGGGCTTGTTATAATAGGGAGTCACGACCATCGCCGCGTCCGCGCCCAGCCGCTTGGCCCGCTCGGTGTACTTGACCATGTACCTGGTGTCGTTCGAACCCGTCCCCACGACAACGGGAACCCGCCCCTTGACGGCCTCCACCGCGACACCGACAAGCCTTTCCTCCTCGTCGTCGGTAAGGGTGGGCGTTTCCCCGGTGGTTCCCAGCGGAACGATGCCGTCAATACCCTCGCCTATCTGAAACTCGATAAGGCGGCGAAATCCGTCGTAATCGACCTCGCCTGAATCCGCCATCGGTGTTATAAGCGCCGTAAAAGCGCCGCGAAATTCCGCCATTTAGTGCCTCCCAGTTGAAACCAGATAATACAGTATAGTCCAAAAACAGGGGCCGCCTCAAGCCTTTGAATTGCGGCTTGACACGTTTGCCCGTAACTAAATATACTGCATCTACGGGATGGTGGTTATCAAAAGGAGTGTACGAATCCGTTTATGCGGTAAAGTTGCCTCGCCAAAAGATCGGGCAATCATACTCACCTTGTAGTTTATCGTATCAACTTCCAGTAGCGTATTACCCCGTCTCTAGCAGGTTTACTTCGTGGATAAGAACCACGCAAAAGGGGGCATCATGATAAAAAAACATCTGTTCAAAAGCCGGCTGTCAAGGCGCATTACTTTTCTAAACCTGGTTATTTTAGTTTTGGTACTCGTTGTGATTGCCGTGCTGTCCATAGGAGCCGCGACAGGCATAACCGATACCGCGTCCAGGAGAATCGCGCACATCCACTCGCAGGAATCCGTAGGCAGATTCATGTCCCACTTGGACAGAAACTTGGTTTTGCTTCGCATGGTAGCGAATTCGAGCGCCATACAGGAATGGTTTGCCGATGAAAGCAACGATGAAAAAAGATACGCCGCGCTGAACGAACTGCTGCGTATAGCCCCGTTCCTTCCGGTTCCCGAGTTTTATATGGGCATAGCCGGCTCCCTCAACGAGTATATGATGGGTTTGGACACGACCATCGATGAATTCGTATCCCATGGAAGAATGTCGCCCTACGAACCGATGGACGAGTGGTTTTTCAACATGATGGGTACGGACAGGACTTTTAC
>Ga0209755_10000582_pt1 | contig 65238 bp, 68 predicted proteins | sample TergutCo191P1_FD_187301 | JGI IMG/M metagenome (GOLD analysis project Ga0209755, IMG submission 187301) | Cornitermes sp. P1 segment gut microbial communities from Petit-Saut dam, French Guiana - Co191P1 (SPAdes) (version 2) | ecosystem: Host-associated > Arthropoda: Insects > Digestive system...
TTTCAGAAAAGAGCAGAATGTTGGCAAGCCGCAAGTCAAGTGGGTGGAACATAATGGTAAGAAGATTTTGGATGTGATTGTTGGGTGTTAATTTGGTTTATGAAACAATAATCCCCATTTTTCTAAGCTTTGTTTGAGCTTCCTTTGTAAATATATCATTTGGTAATTTTTTAACAGCATACTCAAGAGCTTCTTTACGATTATTTAACATAAAGTGTATGCGCAGAAAATGGATTTGTTTTTTTTCCATATACGCAAAAAGAAAAGAGCCTCCCATAGTTCCACACGAAATATCCCAATAATCAACTTCTTCTATTTCACCCCAAAATTTTGTGGTAGATTTTTTGTAAATAGTAAAAAATAAAAAATTCATTTCATTTTTTATTGTTATGCCATAGTCGTCAAATATAATTTTGAAGTTAGGTGCCCAGCTTAACATCAGAGTCATAGATGTTAAAAATATTATAATATCCCAAAAAAACAACCAATCAAAAGAAAATTTATGAGGGTTGAAAATACAATCTATCATGTGAATTAAAGGGAATATAGCAAAAATACCACATGTAGGCACTGTCCAAATCATTTTATTCCTTACCACAACCATATTTTTATTCCTTGCTGAAAGTTAGTGCGTATGCCGTTGTCGCAGCAAGGTTTCTTGCCGATGGTGTAATAGGTTCTTTGCATGGCTGTGGTGGGCATAAACTTTAATTTAGAAAAATCATCTAGCGATATTTGTTATTTCATTCACTTCTAAAATTTTTATATTTACCCTAAGTTTTTATTCATGGGAGCTTTATGGCAAAGCCAAACAGTATTGCGGCAAGCAATAAATTTTTAACCGACATCATCGGTATTATATCTCAATCCAAAACAAATGCTATTCGTAGCGTTGATTTTGAGCGAGTTCTTATGTATTGGAAGCTAGGCGAGAGAATTTTTGTTGAAGAGCAACAAGGCAAAAAACGGGCAGAATACGGAGCTTACCTACTAAAAAACCTAGCGGAAAAGCTAGAGCCACAGTTTGGAAGCGGATTTTCTCATAGGCAACTGGCTAGAGCAAGGCAATTTCACAGAATGTACCCAATTGTGTCCGCACTGCGGACACAATTCAACTGGATGCAATATAAACTACTGATTCACATTGACGATCCCGATAAACGTGAATACTATGAGCTTGAATCCTTGCATAACGCTTGGAACGGCAGGGAATTGGAGAGGCAGATAAATTCTGGCTTATACGAGCGGCTGCTGTTGAGCAACAATAAAAAAGCAGTTTTGGCTGTTGCTCGCAAAGAAAGAATACCGGAAAACCCAAATGAAATAATTAAGGATCCTATGGTTTTGGAATTTTTAGATTTAAAAAGAGAAAGCGAGTATTATGAAAAAGATTTGGAGAAAGCCATAATTAGCAATTTGCAGAATTTTTTGCTTGAGCTTGGCAATGGTTTTTCTTTTGTCGCAAGGCAGAAACGAATTTTGCTGGAAGATGACGAGTTTTTCATAGATTTGGTGTTTTACAATAGGTTGCTCCGCTGTTTTGTGTTGATTGATATAAAAACAGATAAGATTAGCCATAAAGATTTAGGCCAGTTGCAAATGTATGTGAACTATTATGACAGGGAGATAAAGTTGCCGGATGAGAATTCTACAATAGGCATTCTTTTATGTGCCGGCAAAAATGATTCTGTAGTAAAGTATTCGCTTCCGAAAGGCAACAAGACAATAATGGCAAGCCAATATAAGCTGTATTTGCCAACAAAAGAAGATTTTATTAAAGAAATTGAGCATATTCGCAATATTATGGCAGAATGAGCGGGTTTTACATTTCTTAACGCTGCTTTGCTGAAACTAGCAATTGTGGCAAAGGCGAACTTAGCTGTTTTTAAGAATCAAAGTCTTCTGTTTGTGGAAATGTTATTTTGAATTTTCTAAGTTTTTTTATAGCGTCATCTGTAAATCTGCGAATTGGCACTTTGAACCGCCCCGGAAAAAACGTACACATAGTTAAGCCACCGGTTTGTGTTGCCGTATGGATAAGTTCTTTGCATGGGTGTGGTGGGCATAAACGCTAATCTAGAAAAATCAGCCAGCGATTTTCTAATTTCTATCAAGTGCCATCGCTCTACATACACGTTCCTTTCTGCACATCAATATGCAACTACTGCGACTTCTGCGCAATGCCTGCGCCGCAAAGACTGCACGATGAATATGTGGATTTGGTTTTGCAGGAGCTAAAATCTGCCGCTGATTTCAATACCATATATATAGGCGGAGGATCGCCATCTGCCCTAAGCGTGAATAACCTGAAAAAACTGCTCTCCGCTCTGAAAACAGATGGCGAATTCACAATGGAATGGAATCCGGAGCAAGTAACCGATGAAAAAATAAAACTCGCTCTGGATTTTGGCGTAAACCGATTTAGCCTCGGAGCGCAAAGCCTAAACGATTGCCTGCTCAAAATGCTCGGAAGGAAACACTCGGCAAAAATAGCCATGAACGCTCTGGAAAAATTAAACTCCGCCTTTAAAACCGGAAGCTGCGATTTGATGTTTTGCCTGCCAAATCAAAGCACGGAAGATTTTCTAAACGACGTTAAGTATCTGATAAATATGGATTTAAATCACATAAGCTTTTACGGATTAACCCTTAAAAAAAACTCAAAACTTCCGCCGCAACCCGAAGAGCTATACCCGGAAATGTACCTGAAAGCTACGGAAATCCTGCAAACTGCCGGAATTTGCAGATACGAAATCTCAAACTTTGCAAAGCCTGGACATGAAAGTAAACATAACCTGGTTTATTGGAAAAGAGGACAATATCTGGGAGCAGGACCCTCGGCTCACAGCTATTTGAACGGAATTCGCAGCTATGTTGACGGGAAATACCTTCAATGGAAAAAATGGGTCAGGAACGGATGTTCAAAAACTGAGATAACTCAAGATATTCCAGATAGTTATGGAAAAGAAATAGAAGCCGTTTGGCTAGCCCTGAGAACAAGGGAAGGCTTATCGCTAACAAGCTACGAACAGGAATTCGGGAAAAAATTCGACCTTGAGAAGGCAGAACCTTTTATAAAAAGAAAGTGGCTAACCCTAAACGGAGACTCCCTTGCCCTAAATGGCGAAGGTTGGCTTTGGCTCGACAAAATTTTACTATATTTCTGAACATGAGCGACACGCAAGAGATTCACCGCAGATTGTTGGTGCTATTCAAAAATCACAGCGAAATGGCGGATGCCTACATCGCAAAGTTTGGCACTGAAATCAACATGAAAAACATTCAGTCCATAAGAGCAGAGTTCCCGGATGCCGGGGATGCAGGTTCGGCAGAGACTGATGCAGGGCCTGAACAGACCGGAGAGCCTGAGGTAGAGGCTCCCAAAAATGTAATGGACATCGTTTTTAAATTCAACGATAAAGCTTTTGAGACTCCGGTTGGCGACCCGACTAGAGAATCTCCGCTCTATCCAAGAGTCGTAGATTGCCCGATTTGCAATAAGTGGGGCTTGAACTCTCAGGAACTGAGAGCAAAATCGCTTTCCGTTCTGAACGACCCTTTTATGGCTCCCGTATATAAATCAACAGGGCAATATCAAGAGATCAATTATCTGCTAGCCAGCGTAACCGTATGCAGCGGATGCTTTCTCGCCAGCCCGGATCGCAAAGATTTTGTGCTCTACAACAGAACCACCAGGGAAAATCAAAAAAGCCAGCTTGCGCAATCTCCGCAGGTAATTAGAGAAATAAAAGAAGCCACCGATCAGCGAAAAGCTTTTTTTGAAAAAACCGGAATTGGCGATGCTTTGTTTCAACTTCCAAGAAGCCACGCTGCCGCCATAGTCAGCTATCAATTCGCAGATATTCGCGCAGAAACCGAAGTAGGCGCAAAAATTCAGGGAGCGCATTTCAAGCGCGGAAATTACTGGACCCGCATAGGGCTTCTTTGCAGGCAAGTTGGCATGGACGATCGCCTTCCCTTGCAAATAGCAATGGAGCATTTCAAAACGGCATATTACATATCCGATTTCCCAAAAATAGATCTTGAATGCCAAACCCTGTATATATTGTTTAATCTTCATCTCTACTTTGGAAAAGCGAAAGAAGCCTACGATTACTTGAACGTTATGGATAAAACGCGACAAGATCTGGAAAAATCGGATGCGCCAAACACAGGCGAGCATTTAGCGTCCATAAAAAAGTGGCTTGGGCAGGGAAGGCTTCGCTGGGAAGATCGCGAAGCTCCGAATTTCTGGAAAACCCCTGGAATTGGCTAGTTGAAAGTTGAGAATTACAACTATTGGGCAACCGGTTTTTGCAAAATAGAAGATTACGAATTGGAAAGCTTCAACCTTTTTGAAGCTGGAGTTGCAAGCTTGGAAGAGCTTGAAGCTGAGAAAGACAGCAACGTCGCTTTCAAATTTTACATGAACTCAAAAGAAGAACTGGACCGTATTGTCGCCGAGTTTCCGCATTTGAATTTTGAATGCGGAAAAGAGGAAGCCAAGGACTGGGATTTATGGTGGCGCGAGCGGCAAACCCCGGTTAGAGTCAGCGAAAGCCTTTGGGTGCGCCCGCCCTGGGTAAATTTTGATGCACCCAATAGCGTTGTGTTGGAGCTGGAAGCTAAAACAGCCTTTGGCACAGGCGAGCACAGCAGCACAGCGTTGGTCGCACGCTTAATGGAAAATGTGAATTTCAAAGACAAAAGCGTTTTGGATATAGGCACAGGCACAGGCATTCTTTCGCTGTTCGCCCTGAAAAAAGGGGCAAAGTTTGCAGTTCAAACCGAAATAGATCCGCTGACACTCTCTTGCATTGAAGAAAACTTTGAACAAAATGGAGAATCGCATAATACCGTTCTTGGTTTTTTGGACTCCTTTAATGAAAACGCAAAATTCAACATTATACTCTGCAATATGATTCGCACTGAAGTTCTGCCCATGAGAGCGGATATTGAGCGGCTTTTGGCACCAGGCGGCGAATTTATATTAAGCGGCCAGCTTGAATGCGAAAAGCACTTTATTCTGGACTGGTTCAAAGAAGCGGGACTGGCTGTTTGCGAAGAACTCGTTTGCGAAGAGTGGTGGGCTGTAATTTCTAAATTAACGCAAGAGGTAAATTATGTCTAACAAATGGAAATTTTTCTGGGCAGCTTCGCTGATATTTGTGGTCTTTTTTCAGGCATGCGGAATGCATAGCTGGGAAGAGCTTATAATTGGCAAAGACGATGAGAAGAAAATGGGGCGAGAATTTGACAGCCTCATAAAGGTTGGAGACAAAAGCGTTATGCAAGCGGGCGAGTATATTTTTACACCGCAAACCCCCGAACAAACAACGCTTTACGATTATCTTCAAGCCCGAGCAAAATCTATTATAAATGTGATTTCCAAAGACGATTTGGAAGGTATTTTGCCGAGCAGCAGCGTATGCGGCAGCAATGGCAAGCAAAAATGCACCAAGGATAATTTCTTTGAATTCAAAATAATAAGCAGCAAGACTAAAAATGCCTTTGCCGTGCCAGGAGGGTATATTTATTTTTACACCGAAATATTAAAAGACTTCCAAACCGAATCCGAACTTTCATCTGTTCTTGGCCATGAAATAGGGCACGTTGTGCTGCATCACAGCCGCGATAGAATGGTTAAATCTGCCGGAGCCTCCGCAATTATAAGCGTGTTTTTGGGAGACGGAATTGCAGGGCTTATAGGATTGCTCGGCGCAAATTTTTGGCTTACCAAAAACGGTCAGGAAGACGAGTCCGCTTCGGATGCGATAGCTTTCGTCTATACTGATAAAATAGGCATTTCCTCTAAAGGCTTGGGAGATTTTTTTGGCAGAGCCCTGAAAACTTACAATAAAGTTGATGAAACCTGCGACCTAAAAGAGGAAGGATCTTGGACAGACGTGTTCAGCACTCATCCGCCATCTTGCAAAAGAGTTATGGATAACAATGAACGTATAGCAAAAGCAAAAAGCGGGCAAACTCTGACAAGCCATCCCAGAGATGTAAATTATGTTAATGGCAAAAGTTATAAGCAATTAGTTGACGAAGCAAAACTTTGAAACTCTACTTTGACTCAAACTGCCCTGTTTGCCGTTCTTATGCCAAGTTGTTGCAAAAGAACTTGAGCGACGAGGTTGAAACTATTCCTTTTCCGGAAGGCGAGCAAGCACAGGAATTCAAGCTGGAACTTTCAAGCGGAGAGATTTTGCATGGCAAAGAAGCTATAGATGCGCTTGTAAAAGAAGTCCCTAAGGTGAAAGATTTTTTTTGGATGCTCCCGGATTCTTACAGAGGCAAAGCAGTTCACGAAGCCTACGCTTTTGGCAAATTCATGCACAAAGTTTTCAATTTTTTCAGCAGGCAACACTGCGAAGAGTGCAACTGAAGTTTTTCTATATTAATCCTCATGAAAAAACTCTTCAAAATCGCAGGCATCTTAGCCATAATCTTCGTTCTTGCCCTGATTGCTGCAGTTATTGCTATTAAACAGGCATTCCCCCCAGAAAGAATAAAAGCCCTCGTTGAGGAGCAGGCCACAAAGACCTTGCACAGAGAGGTCTCCGTTGGCGGCGCTGGCTTTAGTATATGGCCGCTGGGAATAAGCCTGGAAAACATAAAGGTTGCCAACAATCCAGGAAAAGGATTTAGCAAAGACCCAATGCTGGACTTGCCCAAAGCCATTGTCAAAATAGATCTCACCAAATTGCTCCTGCTTCAAGTTGCAATAGACAAAATTTCAATTGAAAACCTGAGCTTGCTCTACGAAGTTATGCCAGACGGCAGAACATCAATAGATGGTTTGGGCGGCGCTCCAGATACCACTGCCAAAGACACTGCAAAGCTGGATCTCTCAAATATCGAATTGCCTGGCTCTCTGGCTTTGAATTCATTTGAAATAAAAGATGCAAAAGTTATTTTCAACGATCTTTCCGCAAAAAGAAAAATTATTCTGGGCGATATAGATTTGAGCACCAGCCTCTCCCTGAACAAAACCCTGGAGAACATTAAAACATCAACTGCCCTCACCTTAAATGAAATTTCATTGGAAGACGGCGGGCTTGGAGTTCGCAAAGGCGACATCAGCGTATTTTTGAATACGGACATCAATGCAAACCTGAGAGTGCAACACGTAAATATTCAGAAATTCTCGGCAGGCTTGCAATCCATAAATGTAAACGTAAGCGGAACTGTTGACAGATTTTTGGAAAAGACAATAATCGCAGACGTGAAAGTCGAAACCAATCAAATAGATTTGGCCGCCCTCGTAAAGGAAATCCCGGCAGGAATAAACCCGGAAATTCCGAAAGTCTCAGCGAGCGGAACCGCTTCTTTCAATGCTGCCGTTAAAGGAGCCATTATTCCAGAGCAAATTCCGCCTGTAAGCGGAAACCTGGTTCTGAGCAACATAGCCATTGGCCATAGCGACCTTCCGGCCGGTGTTCAATCATTAACAGGAAACATAGCTTTTACGGAAAATACCGTTAGCATAAAGCCGCTTACATTCCAGCTCGCAGGACAACCCACAAACGTTCTGCTCGAAGCGAGCAATTTGCTCTCCAAGCAACCAATGCTGAACAATTTGTCTGCAAATACAAAACTTGATTTGGGAGCCTTATATGCGCTCGCCTCTAAATTGATTACCATAAAGGAAATAAGCACGCTCAGCGGGCACTTGGAAGCCAACTTAAGCGCAAAAGGCATTTTGGACCCTGCACGCCCGGAAAACATATCTGTGAGCGGAAGCGCAAATATGCAAAACATAGCTGTAAAAACTCCGCTGATTCCAGACGCTATTTCTGTTAATGGCGCCGTTAAATTCTCCAATACCGAGATTTCCGCAGAACCTGCCGTGCACATAGGAAATTCCGATGTAAAGGTAAAAGCTGTTGTAAAAGACTACTTGGCTATGGTGATGCCAAAACTTGCCGCTGGCAAAAAAACAAACGTGAATGTTGATGTATCTTCTTCCAATCTTGAGCTTGACCGTCTGCTGCCGCCGGGCGATCCGAATAAACCAGCGCCAGAAGAAAGCCCGGAAATGGAGATATATCCTGAATTGCCCGATGTAGTGGCTAATGTAAATGTAAACTTGGCAAAAACTGTATTCAGGCATTTAACCCTTTCCAATTTCAACTTGGGAGTCAACTTCGCAAACAACAAAGCTACCGTTGCCGGCAAAGGACAGCTATACACAGGTGGTTTCAATACGAATGTCGCGGTGGATTTGAGCAACCGCAAATCGGCAAATGTGAAATTCGCTTTGAATGTTGACAAAGTAGAGGCAAATGATTTTATTTCCAACGGAAATAACAATATAACGGGAGATTCCGAGATTGCAAAGCAGATTAGAGACTTGGATAACACGGTTTTTGGAAAGTTCAGCATGAAGATGGATGTTAGCACAAAAGGCTTGCCTCAAAACTTTATCGACAACTTGACTGGCCCGATTTCCGTGCAGATTGCGAGCGGCAGCTTAAAGGGTTCTAAAATTTTAGGTTCAGTGGGCAGCGCAATTTCAGGTTTTGAAGTCGCTGGCCAAAAAGTGCTGAAAGACAAAGTGCCGATTAACGACAAAGGCGATATGTCTTTTGATGATTTGAAAGCCGAGTTTGAAGCAAAAGACGGCCAGCTTTTGGTTAAGGATCTAAAAGTAAATGCAAATGCCCTGGGTCAATTCGCATTTGGCGGCGGAGTTGGTTTTAACGGCATTTTGAATTTGAAAATGCAAAATACCATGAGCCCCTCCATAAGCTCCAGCTTGAACAGCCTTACTGCTAAAAGCCCTGTTGCGCTTTACCAAAAAGATTCAAAAGGCAACGCTCTTTTATTCTTTAACATAGGCGGCACTTTTGCAGATCCAAAAGTCACTTTGGATGCAAGCAAAATGGCCAATCCAATTGCAGACCTTAAAAATCTTGCAACCGCAAAAATAAACGAAGTAAAAGATCAGGCCAAAGCGAAGCTAAACGAAGAAAAAGCAAAGCTTGAAGCCGCTGCAAAAGCCCAAGCGGACAAGTTAAAAGCAGAAGCAGAAGCTCAGAAGAAAAAGCTGGAGGCAGAAGCTGCAGCTAAAAAGAAAGAAGCTGAAGATAAAGCGAAAAAAGAAGCTGAAAATAAAGTGAAAGGAGCTTTAAAAGGGCTTAAGAAATAGTCTAAGAAAGAACCGTGGCAGAGGGTTTAGCGACCCGCTCGCCACTTGTAGCGATTATGCGGTATTCGCAGCCTGGTTTGCCGCTCGCATCTACAAATTCCTTGTCTTTAACGCCTGGATTCCCAATGGATTGCCAATTGCCGCCATTCTTGCGCTCCACAGCGAGGGCCGTGACTTCCGGAGCGATTTTCCAAATAATGCTGACTCCATTCTCCCCTGCCGTAGCCTTAACTCCAAGCGCAGGCGGAGCAGGTGCAAAATTTACAGCCTGAGGCTCGCCATGAACAGCACCTGTAATGCCGCCTAGCGGGTCTCTTTTTGGTTCCTGCGGCATTTTTTCGGCTCTCGCTTTGCACCATGCTATAATCTTGTCAAGTCTCTCTTCATTCAAACCCACGTTCAAAGGCATTGCTAGTTCGCCGTCTGCTATGTCCGTGGCAAAATCGTCATTTACGAGCATAACCGGACCATTGCCGCAAGCGCCAAGACATTCAACCCTGACTATTGTGAACAAATTGTCTTTGGTGGTTTCGCCGACTTTTATGCCTAATTTTTTTTCCGCTATGGAAATTATGCTTTCTGCCCCAGCGGTGTGGCAGCATATATTTTGGCAGAACTGCAAAAGGAAACGCCCTGTTGGAGCGTGTTTGTACATCGTGTAAAAAGTTGCAACTCCCCAAGCGTGGGCCGGAGAGCATTCGCAAATCTGAGCGGCCCATTTAACCGCAGCCTGCGGAACCCAACCGAGCTCGCTCTGCGCAATCCACAATACTTCCAAAAGAGCGCCCTGCTTAGCCGGATATTGTTTTAGCAATTCTTCTATTCTAGCCTTGGTTCCGCTTAGCTTTGCAGAAATCTCCTCAAAAGACGGCTGGTTTATATCGCTTTTATGCCCAAGCTGCAGGTGCAAAGGCTCGCCGATTTTCTCTGCCTTGGGGCAAGACGGGGCAAAATTTGTGTTAGACACGAATTCTATCATGTGGGTAATGTAGAAAAATCGCTCCCTGCACAGCTTGCAAAATAACCACCGCATAACCTAAAAGCATGGAAGCCAGCAATTGCTCAGAATCTATGGCATAAGCGGTTAAAGAAAGCAAAGTCCATTCCCTAACGCCAATTCCGTTAAATGAAATTGGAATGGCCGTTATTAAAATAGCAACGGGAATCGCTGTAAAAAGCAGGGTCCAGGATATTGAAGCTCCTACAGCCTCAAATACTGCAAAATACATTAAAACCGAGAGAATCTGCATTAAAAGAGAGCCAAAAAACGCAGCAAGCAAACTCAGCGGGTAGTTCCTATAGCTCCTCAGTTTTTCTGCAAAAACTCCAAATTTTCCAGTTTTAAAAGGGTTAAACAAAATGCATAAGCAAAAAACAAACAAAAACAGAGTTGCTGCCGCCACAAACCAAACTGCCTGCTCCGGAACTTGCTCCGAATACGGCAAGGCAAGCCAAAATAGCAGACATAAAGCTACAAGTCCAAAAATTCTCGCAACAAAAACAGAGGCAACGCTGCTAGCCATAACATTATGCGCCTTGCCAAGAGCAACGGAACGATAAGCATCTGCGCCAACACCGCCAGGAGCGAATAGATTGAACAGATAACCTACAACCGTGTATTTCAAAAGCATGGCAAATTTCGGCTTTTGTTCTTTTGGAACAATCAAAAGATAATACCAGCGAAAAGCTTGATTGAGGATAATAAGCTCCCCAAGCAAAAACGAAAGCAAAACCCAGCCGAGTTTCGCATTGCGCAAATTTGCAATAATATCCTCAACGGGAAACTTCCACAATATAAGAACTACAAGCAAAACGCTGACTGCAAGCTTTATGGCAAATTTTATTTTCATATCTTGGCCAAAATATTAACTGCAAATCTTGCAAAACAAAATGGGATCAATGCGAATAATTTATATGGCACGGGAATTTTTACAATTTTTGCAGCTTTTTCAAAGAGTCCGTTGTATTTTTTTCTAATAGCTTTGTCAAAAATTCTCCCGTTTTTTTTAGAATATATGAACCATGAGTGATAAAGATCTAACCAGCATTTCAATTTGGCAACAGTAATTTTTCCTCTTGTGAAAGAATTTTCCCTTTGGTTGTAATTATACAGCGGTTTTTCCAGAAAGGCTATTTTTTTTGCATTTTCAAGCGTAGGCAATGCCACAAAACCATCTTCGCAAACAATCCTGTTTTCCGGAAATTCCACTTCTATGCAAACCTCTCTCCTGCACAGCCTGCTCCAAACCGTCAAAAACATATCTCCGCTGAGATAATCCGCAAAATATGCATTCGCCGTCAAAAACCGAATCTGCCCGCTTGTTCCTCCTCTAATTTGCGCGGAACAACCCACATAATCGCAATCATTATTTAAACACACATCCAAAAGCTCGCTATACATGGTTGGCTCTATCCAGTCGTCGCTATCTACAAAAGCGATGTATTCTCCTGTGGATATTCTCAATCCGGCATTTCTTGCGCTTGCCACGCCGCCATTTGCTTTATGAATAACTTTTATGCGATTGTCTTTTTCTGCGTATTCATCGCAAATTTTTGCACTGCTGTCCGTTGAACCATCGTTTACAAGGATTATTTCCAGATTCTCATAAGTTTGAAACAAAATGCTGTCAATGCATTTTGGCAAATAAAGCTCTACATTATAAACAGGAACTATAACGGAAATTTTACAATTGGGCATACAAAACTGTTTCCATAAAGCAATCTCTATTATGCTGGCGAACATAGAGTTTATATTCCGGAACTATTGAATGAATGTATTCCGCAATGGATAGCATATCCTGATCGCTGTGATAAATGCAAATTGCCAGCTTTGGCTTGCAACGCAATATGGTCTCTTTTGCTCCCTTTAGAGCAGGCAGCTCCGCTCCCTCTATATCCATTTTTATAAGAGTTACAGCGTCTTTTTGGCAAACGCTGTCTATGCTCCTTATGTTTATGCTGGACTTCCCGCCTTCCTGTATGCAACTGACGCTATCCCCAGTTTCGGAAAAACTCATTTTGCCATCGCGGTCAAACACCCCTGCGTTTATAACCTCTATTTTGGAATTTGCTTCAAACTTTTTGGACAATATTTTATAGTTCTCAGCATCAGGCTCAAACGATATTATTTTTTTGTATTCCATATTAGGCAACTTCAAAAAACTCTCCACAGTATCGCCAGTATATGCGCCGCAATCAACTAAAACTTCTTCTTTCCCATATTTGAAAAAATCATTTATAAAATACTGATTCTCTTCGCCATGGCATGGTACATTTTTTTTATTTCCTGTACATCTAAAGTCTATTATAGCCAAGTATGTTTTTTTGCTTTCCGAATCTGCAAGCAAATTAGCCACGGAATTAACTCGATTTTCATAGGTCTTAAAAAATTCTTTGCTCTGCGGTTGTAGATAAACTTTATACTTAAATGCATTCCAATAAGGAATTAGAAGCCTCCAAAGGAAATTATTTCTAAGCCATTTATTTTTATCCCTTATTTTTCTTGCCGTGCCAAAAAAAAAATTTTTGCTGGTGCTACTGATTGCAACCGCAAATAGCAGAAATATCAAACCCAGAACGCTTAAAATCAATGACTTTCTAACGCTCTCGGATTTATACTGCAGTTGCACAACGGATTTCCCCTGCGGAACATCAACCGCCATAAAAGTGCTAAACGCTCTGGAAATATCAGCATTTTCCCCATTTACTTCGGCTTTCCAGTATTTATGGAAATTCTCGGAAACAAACAGCTTTCCAGCGGATGAACTCTCAACTTCAAATTCAAGTTTATCCATCTTTGCGTAAATAATTTTAACGCTGCCCTGACCTTCATATTCGCCGTTATTGGAATTTTCCAGCAATAAAATATTCCTGTAATCAAATTCTCTGTCCTTTAATCTGCCAATTATATCTTTTTCGTTTTCCCATTTATAATACATTTTTGCCCGGCCCAAGTCTCCTTGATTTTTTTCGATTCCCATGCCACGCTCGCCATCATAAAGTACATAACCAACATTCATCAAATCCAGCATTGCAGGATTTTGCAAAGACTCCTTGAAAACTCTATAAGTGGCTATTTCGTTATCGTGAAATCCTAGCGCATTTCTAAACCCGTAAGAAGCCAAGTTATTCGTGGCAAACGCCGGATTTCTGGTTAAAGAAAATATACGCGAACGCTCATGGTCGTTAGGGCTGTCTTGTCTAATCGCCTGAACAACAGCATGCTTGGGGCTGTAATAAAGATTTCTTGGAACGGTTTGCACATAAGGAAGATTTACCACAGCCAATTCCACAGCGGCAACCGCCAACATAACAAAAGGTTTTTTGGAGAACACTGCTCCAACAACAGCAGCGCATAGAATAAAAGAAGTGAAAGAATATGAAACCAAATCATTGGCCTTAATAAAATCCACCGGCTTAAAATAACTGTTTTCAACAGGATTCAAAAAGAAACTGGCAAGAAGCAAAAACGGAAGAGCCCAAAGCGCAATACGCAATTTGTCCTGAAAATCCTTTACAAAATACGCACCGAACAAAACAACAAATATCGCCACTGGCACGCCGTTCAAATTTTCCCAAGCGTAGCGGAAAAATAGAATGCCAACCAATAAAATCCCGTACAGGATTGCGCCTTTTTTTATAACATTTTTATTTTCTTCAAAATTTTTAAGAACCGGGGCTGCCAAAAACAGAAAAGCTAAAGGAATCCAGAATATGGCCATGCTCGGCGCACGGAAATTTTTAACGCCCGGTATTATATTATACCAGAGGGAGAATAAAAACGAATGCAAGCCAACTGCGTAAGAGAGGGCTATTGCACAACCTGCAAACCAGAATAAAGCCTGTTTTCTGTTGCTTGGCAGCAAGCAACCGCAAAGAGCGAGAAACGTCAACAAAGCCCCTGCGCCGTCTGCATTTAGCTTAAAGTGATTCTGCCCCCAGTAAGCGTTTTGTCCTTTGCCTGTATCCGTTCCCAAAAATCCTGGCAAAATCATAGCGGCAAGTTCTTCGCCGTGCAAGCTCCAGCTTGCGGAATGCTCAATGGTTGTTTTCTCTGCGCTACCCCTGATGGAGTCCGTTGTTGTGTATATGTAAGGCGGGATTATCTGGAATGCGGAAATGGCAAGGCCAATTGACAAAGCCAACACCGCAAGCCCCATGCGAATGCACCTAATTTTCGCCGAAAGCTTATTTGAAAACATCTCAAACAAAGTGTAAAGCGCCGCGCCCCATAAAAAGAAATAAGTCAGTTGCAAATGCGGAGAAAGCACCATCCAAACAATGGACAGAGAAAAATAAACCCCATGTTTTATAGAACCTTCGCGCAACAATCTCATCAATGCATACATTGCAAAGGGAGCCGCAGCAAAGACTATCATTTTGCCATCGTGACCGCCGTATATATATGTGAAATACTGAGGGCTGCAAGCGTATAAAAATCCGAGCAGCGCCGCCCATTGCCATTTATCGGTAAGGTACCTTGCCAAAATATAAGCGGCAAGGAAGGCGCACCAGATTGTCAAAATAAACTTAAAGCCGGTTGCTCTGTCTGGGTCCAATATAAAATAAACTATGGCAAGCGGATGGTAAACATCTGCGAACATAGCGTCTATGGTGGGAACTCCGCCAAGCCTTGAGTCATCCCACTGGGGAAGAATCAAATTCTGCGCTCTGACATAGCGGGTACCTACGCCCCCTAACTGGTCGTTGTTCAACGTGAGTTTTGAGCTGTCAAAAACAAACTCGCTAAATACAATCAAAAGCAACACAAGGAATGCAAGCGCTGTTGCCAAAAAAGCATTATTTTTATTCAAAAGCTATTAATCCTCAAGCAATGCCTTGTTTTTGCTATTCACAATAAAGAAAGCAACGGCCATAGATACTATGACTGTTGCAGCTATGACAATATAAATAGCGAGCCTATTCATAAAAACTCCTGGTTCAATGATTTTTGGTAATATAGTAAATCACTTCAAAGCATCATGCTCAAGCATCAGCGTGTAGTTCGTAACATCGCACACTTCGCTTGGGCCAAAATACTGAATTGGACCAGGGAACAGATAGGCTTCGCACCTTGCCCATTCATCTCGGTTCTTTTCAAAGTATTTGAATGGCTTGCCGTTCAAGTCAACCAAGGCTTTTTGGATAACCGGCTTGTCTGCGCCATGCCTGCGTTCCATGTTCATCATCATTGTGGTTGGAACTCCTCCTGCAATCCAGCTGTCAATGCCAGCGGTTAATTTGCGAACAGATGCCATATAGCCTGTTTTTCCATGCAATACCAGAACAGCAGCTGCATAACCAAGGCTGTAACAATAATCAGCATCAAAGTTTGAGGGCGCTGCACAACGGCCTTCGTAGCCAAAAAAGTGGTTGAGAGCGGCAAATTTGCCTTTGAAGGCGCGAATTTTGAGTTCTTTTGAAACCATTTCAATGAGCAGTTTTTCCGTTTCTATCAAAGATACCTGAACATTGCCGTGCGGATCGCGGTCCAGCATAAGCTGAAGCTGTATGCCTTCCGGTAAGCTTTTCAGCAGTTTGGCAGAAGCTTCGGAAATGTGTTTGCAAGCGGCTTCTGCCATTTCTGCGACCTTGCCGGCTTTTTTAATTTCGGATTCGTGATGGGCAAGAGCTTCGTTAAGTTCTGAAATCAAAACTCCGAATTCAGGGATAAACTCAACAAGACCTTCCGGTATAAGAGCCACGCCAAAATTTTTGCCAGCTCCATAACGAGCAACAACAACATCTACAATGGAGAATACCACCTGTTCAAGCGTCATTTTCTGTTCTTTGATTTCTTCGGAAATCAAGCAGATATTCGGGTGAGTTTGGAGCGCGGCTTCCAAGCCAATGTGGCTTGCCGAGCGACCCATAAGCTTTATAAAGTGCCAGTATTTGCGAGCGGAATTTGCATCGCGCTCGATGTTGCCTATAAGCTCGGAATAAGTTTTGACTGCGGTATCGAACCCGAATGAAGTTTCGATATATTCGTTTTTCAAATCGCCGTCTATGGTCTTTGGGCAGCCTATAACAGAGCAGTTGACCTTTTTTGCAGCAAAGTATTCTGCGAGCACGGCTGCGTTTGTGTTGGAGTCATCGCCGCCGATAATTACGATGGCATTCAAGTCCATTTTTTTCACAACCGCTATGCATCTGTCAAATTGCTCTGTGCTTTCAAGTTTTGTGCGCCCGCTCTGAATTATGTCAAAACCGCCAGTATTGCGGTATTTGTTCATGAGCTCGCGGTCTATTTCAATATATCTGCCGTCAACGAGGCCGCTTGGGCCTCCTAAAAAGCCATAAAGCTTTGAGCCTCCTATAACGGCTTTTATTCCATCGAAAATTCCGGCTATCACATTATGCCCGCCTGGAGCCTGCCCGCCGGAAAGCACAACGCCAACATTGAGCGGCATGCCGGCAGTTTGTTTTTCTTCTGCGGCTTCAAATGTTAAAATTGGAGCGCCATAGGTATTGGGAAACAATTCTTTTATTTTCTCTTGATCGCGAACAGACTGAGTAGCTGCGCCTGGATTTACGAGGACTTTCAACGGCCCCGTACGCAATGAAAGGGGCAATTTTGGTTTATAATCGGCGCGAGCCTTGCCTAAAACGGAAAGTTCTTCTGACATAGTTTTTCTCCAAGTTGTTTGGGATAATTTAGAAAAAAATTATTAATCCGCGTCAGCAATTGTGTAGATAATAAAAAACTCATAAAATGTAAACACTTGTTAACATTTTGAAGAAAAATGCACTTTTTTCCGGAAATTTCTTTTAAAATGCGTCTAAGTAATAAAGAGGAGATTTCGCATGGATTCAAAAAAACTGCCGCTGTGGAAAATGGCATTGCTTGCTAACCCCGACTCATTTGGGGTTATGCCCGCCGATTTTACACCCAAATTGCCGCCGCAAAACGGGAAAAACAATAAAATCGCTGAAAACGAGGAAAATACGGAGGAAAAACTCACCTTCTATTACACCGCAATCAAAACGCAGCAGTGCATAGACGAATATTTAAGCTTTTCAGAAGGCATTGCGACGGCGTATTTCAGAATTTCTGAAAATAAAGACGAAAAAATATTTTTGCAGGGAAACGCTTTCCTGTCAAAAGCCGCAAAAGCCGTTTTTGAGAAAGACGAAAAGCTTTTTATAGAAGCTTGCGAAACGCATAAAGACGAGAATTATTTTTTGGAGTGCGCCAAAGCTTTGGAAATGCTAGGTTTTATGCTTGAAGGAAGCGAGATAAGCAAAAATTCTTGGCTTGACCTATACAAAGCCGTTCTGCTCTTGACTGAGGAATATCTTAGCACAAAATGCGAGCTGCCAAGCGTGGAAGTTGTTGAAATTGAAGAAAATTCAAGCGATTTGAAAATAATATTCGCTTCCGATGACAAGCATTTAAATGATGCTACCCTATTGCCTTTGGAATCGGTATCCTGCTCCAGCGATTTTCTTGCCATTGGCGCAACATTTTTTGATTTTCTAAACGAAAAAATGCCCAATGATATGATTTTTTTGGAAAAAGTCTGTCCATTGCCAATTCCAGATTTTTTTGCAACTGCTATAATGAAAGCCAATAAATTCGGAGCCTATAAAGACAAAAAAATTTATATAAACCACCGTTTGGCTCTGGATTCCCTGCGAAACCCAACTGCACGCTTTATATTGCTGCTCGCAATGCTGCACGAATACGGACATTTTCTGGACGATGCATTGCATGAGCGAGAGGGCATGACCGGAGGAGACTCCGAAGGCGAAGAAGGAAAAGCTTTTGCCTGCAAGTTTGTAGAAAATCTCCTTGACTCTGATTTCAAATTTGCAGATTTCGTTGCTCCAAATCCAAAAGGCGAAGAACTTCGGTTTGATATTAATATTTCTAATTTGACTTTTGAAGAAAAAAAAGGAATTTTGAGCATCTTTGAATATAGCGAAGCTTTGGAAGATGGAAACTTGCAATTGCCCAGCGGAGAAACGATTGAAAGTGCGGAGTTTTTTGGGCTGGCAAATATGCCCGGCATTGCGAATAAAGCTTACAACGCCGTAAATAAAACTCATCAAAATTTAACAATAACTGGAGCCAAGGCAGAAAAAGTCGAAAGCAACCAGTATTTAACAGATGGCAGTATATGGCCGGATTTTCCGACTACAGACCCATTAAACACCGATATACCTTATGCTCTTAAAGTATTGGCATCTGGAAAAGATTCTAGCGAACACAAGCTCGCTTTTGAAAGCCATTTTGGAAAATACCAGCATTGGCATTCAATGTGCCCAAAATACTCTCCAACAAAAACAAATGCTGAGGTGAGAAACACAATATTAGACCAAGCCCAGCAATGGTATTCCAAAGCTATTAAATGCAAAAAAGAGAAAAAAAACGCAGAAAGCCTTTTTGAATTGGGAAAATTATGCCACATGATTCAAGACAGTTTTGTGCTTTCGCATAGTTGGCGCAGATATGTTGGTGATGAATTTTTTTTGGAGATAAGTAAAATTGAGCAGAAAGATAACGGAAAGATATGGACTTTTCAGGATTACGAATGTCAAGACGGCAATTACCATGCATTGGCAGATTGCCCAACGCAAAAAATAGACATCCAAACCATAGGTTACAAAAGAGCAGAAAATGCCACAAAAGAAATTATGCAAAGATATGCATATAATTTAGAATGGCATGAATGTTATTCGGCGATAACTCCGTTAAGAGATTATTTAAGCAAAATCTATGAAATATGCAGCAAGCGTGAAAATTTGCCAAGCGGCGGAAGCCATCCATGGTTTCAAAAAAATAATCTATATTCAAGGGAACACGTTCAGAAGCTCATGACGCACTTCAGCTTGGAGATTGAATAATGCCATCATTTATAAGAAAAGCTTGCGAGATGCTTGAGAAGCGCGGCGAGCTTATTCGCGTAAAAGAGCAGGTGTCTCCGAATTTGGAAATGGCCGCAGTTGCCCGCAAAGCGTTTGCAAGCGGCGGCCCTGCGATCTTTTTTGAAAACGTGGAAGGAAGCAAGTTCCCAGCCGTATGCAATTTGTTCGGCACCGAAAAAAGGGCAAACCTGTTGCTAAAGCGCAATTTTTTGAAAATGATGCCAATGCACTCGCTTACAAAACCCGTTATGCAAAGCAAGATTGCTCTCTCCGACTTGCCGCAGATAAAATGCTGGCCCAGAGACGGCGGCGCATTCTTAACCTTACCTCAAGTCTTGACCATAAAACCGGGCAAAAAATCCTGGCTGCATTCAAACTTGGGAATGTACAGAGTGCAGATAAGCGGCAACGATTATATTCAAAACGAGGAGTGCGGACTGCACTATCAAATTCACCGAGGAATAGGAATTCACCACAAAGAGGCGCTTGAGCGCGGCGAAAAACTGAAGGTGAGCATTTTTATAGGCGGCCCGCCAGGGCACGCTCTAGCCGCTGTTATGCCGCTTCCAAACAAGATTCCGGAGCTGGCTTTCGCTGGAATGTTTGCAGGAAGAGCGTTCCGTTATGCGTGGCACAAAGAGTGGTTTATTTCCGCTGAGGCTGATTTTTGCATTCTGGGCGAGGTGCAAAGCGATTTGAAACCCGAAGGGCCGTTTGGCGACCATTTGGGTTATTACTCCGAAACGCATCCTTTTCCTTATCTAAAAGTGCATAAAGTTTTTGCGAGAAAAGACGCTGTATTTCCTTTCACCGTTGTTGGCCGCCCTCCGCAGGAAGACACAATTTTCAGCAAAATAATCCACAAAATCACCAAACCGCTGCTCCCCTTTGTGCTTCCCGGGGTGCATGAGGTAAACGCTGTGGATGCGGCAGGCGTTCATCCTTTGCTTTTGGCACTCGGCAGCGAGCGGTATTTGCCGTATGAAAAGCGCGAGCCTTTGGAATTGTTAACGCAGAGCAATGCGATTCTGGGTTTTGGCCAGCTTTCGCTTGCGAAGTATTTGTTTATTGCGGCAAAAGAGGATGACCCGAATCTCTCCGTGCATAATATCGCAGCGTTTTTGGAGCATATTTTGCGAAGAATAAATTTTGAGCGTGATGTAAACATTATAAAAAGCACAAGCATAGACACTTTGGATTATACCGGAACTCGTTTGAATCGCGGTTCAAAGGCGGTGTTTGCAGCGGCTGGCGAGCCATGCAGGGAATTGGGCTGTGCCGGGCCTGTGAAGGGAATTTTGGTCACTCAGCATATCGTCTGGGCAACCCCACGTGATTGCCCCAACTCCGCAGAAAAATTCCCTCTTGTAATTCTATGCGACGATGCTGAATTTACGAATAAGAATTTGGAAAATTTGCTTTGGGTTGCATTTACCCGCTCAAACCCCGCGAGCGATATTGCGATTAAGGATGGGCAGATTGTGATTGACGCTAGGATGAAGGAGGGATATGCGCAAAGTCTTTAGATGCAAATTTAGCTTTGCATAGAGGGTCTAATGTTAGAGGGCTAGCATTTTTCTATATTACAGCAACTAATATTTTCGGAATATAGCTCAGCCTGGTAGAGCGTCTGCTTCGGGAAATGCTAAGGCGATTTTTTAACAAGCTCGGATTTTATCGCACTCTTAGCCACAAACCCCTAAACAATCGGAGAGGTTGAATTTTCAAAAGTGAAAGATAATGCCGTTTTGAGTGTCTAAAATTTCACTTTTTTACTATATTTTTGTTGTACATTGGTTGTAACTTTACTGGAGTACATTTACTGGAGTACATTGAGAGTATGGCAAGTATATCCGTCACAATTGGACAAATACGAGAGCGTCGTGCGGGACGTGGCAGGCCTATGTATTATTGCCTTGACATTAAAGAACCGCAATATCTGAAATTAGCCCTTAGAGCTCACGAGCTTATTATGGGAACTCTTGCGCCCAAGGTTCGAGAAACGATAACAGCTAAAGAAATGAAGTCAGCAGTGCAGGCATACTTAGCTTTTGATAATGCTGGAAAAAAAGCACTTTTGGAAAAAATAGCATTGTCTGGCTACGGTAAGAACGACGAAAAACCAGAAGTTTCTCTTGAGCAGCTTGCGGAAACTTGGTTTGAACAAAAAAGAGTGCAGGGCGTTACAGATAAGCAGCTTGAGGCTATGCTTCACGAAAAGAAAATTATTCTTGATTTTTTCTTCACTTTAGGGTTGCGAACGATCGTTGATTTAAAACTGGACACCGCTTATACATTTTTGGCTTGGCGAAGCACGGCAAATTACAACAACAGGCAAACGCGAATAAGTGCAAGCACAATGAAGCATAATTTGCAAACATTGAAGCAGATGGCTAAAGTTGCGGCCCGGAATGGATGGTTGCCAAATGCCACTCTTTGGGATGACGTGGAAGTTAAAATCATTGCCGGTGTTAATACCAAGATCGTCGAACCGCTGTCCGTTGATTTGCAAAGGAGAATCCTGGCATTTTTGAAAAACGCAAGAAGCGAATTGCATGATTCGATTTTGTTTTTGTTGCTTACTGGAATCCGGGTTGGGGAACTGGACAATATAAAGCCGGAAAGCATAAGGGGGAATGGAATTGTTTTGCACGGCGAGGCTGTTGGCCGAAATAAGCCTATTAGCGGAAAGACTGCTGCCGCCGCGAGAACTTTGCCGGTTTGTCCTACCATCGCTGAAATATTCAGGCGGGGGCACGTCTTTAAGATTTCGGCGGCTAATATTTCCCTAGCACTTAAGCGCAATCCTTTTGTAAAAGCTTTTCCTGGCATCCATCCGCATAGGTTCAGGCACACTTTTGCGGTCAACAAGCTGCTTTCCCAGGCAGCTACTTTGCAGATGGTGAGCTACCAGTTGGGGCATTCCGATATAGGTACTACAGCCAATCTTTACGGGAAATTCGTTCCGGAGCATTTTAAGGTGGGTTTTGAGGAGGCTATTAAGGAGCGGCGGGAGTTGGTGGAGTGGTTGGAAAATTTGTATTTTTTGTAAAGAGGTATTTATGCAGCTATTACCGGTTCAGGAATTTTACAAGTCGCCAAGGACGGCTATATCTTCACTTTCGAGAAAAGGGAAGGTAGTTTTAACGCATAGAGGCAAGCCGTCTGTATTTTTGATAAAGACAAATAGCAAAAACTTTGAGAGGCTGTGCGAGCAATTGCAGCAGATGGAAGCGTTGCAGGCTATAGATGAAATGCATGAGATTTCTGAAAAAAACGGAAACTCAAAAATGAGTTTGAAAGAAATAAACGAATTGATTGCAGATGTCAGAAAGTCAAAGTGAATCTAATTTGGAGTCTAAGCCGGCTATTAAAGTAGTTTTAGATACGAATGTTTTTGTTTCATCTTTAATAGGCGGAAAAGGAAATTGCGCTGCTATAATAAAGCTTGTAGTGACGCAAAAACTTCAGCTTTATTACAGTGCTGAAATTTTAGCGGAATGTAAGCGGGTTTTTGATTATGCGAGATTAGCCTTTACCGCTCGCCAAACGAAGCCGCTTTTAAATATAATTCTTAATCAAGGCATCATATTTGAGCCGGAAAAAAGTGCAATTAAAATAAATGATGAAGATGATAGGGCTTTTTATGATGCCGCAAAACAGAGCGATTCCCTTTTGATTACCGGAAATTTGAAGCATTATCCAAAAGAAGATTTTATTATAAATCCTGCGGATTTTTTAGGAAAACATTTTCCGGAACATCTAGTTAAGCCTAAGATTAAGTCTAAAGCTTAATCTTTCAATTCCCTCCAAGCTTTCCATTCTTCAAGATGCGGTTGGCGGCGGCTTCGCGCCTGGGGCGGTGCGGCAAATAGCTGGATGTAAACTAACCTTTACTTGCTTTCTTTTATTAAATCTACCATGCTTCCAGCATTAGGCATTTCTGGAGTTGAACCTTCTTTTAATAGCCCAGTGTCGGACCTGCTAAATAAAGATGTTATTATTAAAGGCCTTTCGCTATCTTGTATTAAATTTGAATTCTTCATTGATATGTAAAACCTAGTTAGTCGTTCCCGCTCCGTTGCATCTTTTGAGAGATGAAAATTACTTAGAGCAAGTTTAATTGTTATCCGTAATATGTAAATTCCAACGCTTGTTATTACGGTTAAAATAAGAGCTTGTCTTACTATATTGAATAAACTTGTTTTATCAGTTATCTCTTCTAAATTCATAACTAAATATGACATTAGTGCTATTATTATAACGCTAATAATGCTACTTAGTATAAGCCAATTTCTTCCGCTCACTCCATACTTTACCGACATTAAACCCCAATCTTTTGCGGGTTCTTCAAATGCTATTTTTTCTTTATAGTTCTTTTCAAGTTTTTCAAAAGTCTCTTTTTCAGTTTTTATAAAGGCATCTGACTCATTTTTCATTTCTTCAAGTTTATTAATATGAGCGTTTTGCAATGACGAAAGCTCATCGTTTAGTTTATTTTTAGTTGATGTCAAATCTGCTGTAAAAATATTTAATTCACCTATAGCGTCTTTTGCTGTTTCTTGAAATTCTTCTTTTAAATTTCCGATAGAATTTAATAATTCTTTTCTTGTATTCATATACTCAAAACCGTAATGCATGCCTTTGTGCCAAAATGGCTTTTGACAATCTGAATTTATAGAATAATTATTATTGTATATTGAATTTTGAATTGCAAACATAAATCCTTTAAAAAAGTGCTCGGGCTCTTCTTTGAATTTAACAAAGAAATCTTTTGCCAATCTAGTCTTTGAACTTATTTGGCAACCTTGTAAAATACCAACTACATTTGAGATTAAACTTGAATTTGTATTATTTAAAGCGTCTCGAAGTTGCGAATCGGCTGCATTTAAGCTTTGATGATAGTTATTAACTATATGATTTTGGTAAATACCCCAAAAATCTCTTTCTTCTAAAATGTATTTATGCAACTGCTTTGCGTTTTTTATTGTCATATCTGGGATTGTCTCTAAATCTTTCAAATAGTCTGGTTTTGTTTTTATTTGAAAGTTTTTTTCTTTTATGTAATTATCTGCCCATTCTGGGTATTTGTCTAGTAATCCGCTTGTAGGTTGGATTGGCATAGTTTGCTCCTTGGTTAAGAATTTTGTATTGTGTTGCAGGTCATAAACTAATCCTTAAACGTCAAAATATTCTTTAACTAACTCATTGGCTGTACATTCAACCATTTTAACGCTCTTCGCTCCACATGATTTCATAAGACTTTCAATTTTAGTTTTAGCCAAGTTTTTTATCGTTCCATAAATTTCTTTTCCAGAAAGAATGTTACTACCTTGGTTAATTTCAAGTACATCTAAATTTTCTTTCAAATATCCAAAACCTAAGAAAAATACCCTATTACTTTCCAGAAAGTATTTATTTATTTCACTATAAACATTCTTAAATTCATCTTTTTTATCCCATACAGTCCTAAGTCTAGTAAATTCTATGTCGTTGAATTCACTTCCAAATTCAAATTTATCTAATTTTCCTAAATCTCCATGCACATGAGTAATATCCATACAGTTTACAACCATATGGAGTCCATTACTGCGATGACATTTATTTTCGGATGTTAAGTAATTTAAAATACAATATTCAAAAATTCTATCATAATTAAAAATTATAAATTTTGACTTTAAAAAGTCATTTAAATTATTTTTTCTATCGGTATAAGTACATAAATATTGTATCCAATCAATATCACTCTCAACTTCTCGCTTACGGTATCTTCGTTCGTAAAATAATATAATTTTAGACAAAATCATTTTCGTCATATTAATTTCATATATGTCGGTTCGATTTCTAAGGAAATCGTCTACTGACGGAGCTTGAGATTTACTTAGTTCATCTAAAGCATTATTAAAAATTTTAGCAACACGAGGATCGTCCGTACCTATTCTAGACATTTCCTTCCTTAATTCAAGATTCTCCTCCATTATTTCCGCTTCAGGATCTTTCAGAGGATAGCTCTTCTTTTTTAATCTATCTATTTCACTTTGATGTAATTGCTCCGATTTATTCATTAGTGTTTTTAATCCCTTCATTTTCTTTAGCAATTCGTATCCAGTCGGAAACCCATAAGGCTTACTTGCACCAGCACCGATTATAAACAAATCACTCATAATCATTTCTCCTTCACGCTCAAAACGGCTTCATTATCCTTAATCATTTTAAATCCTCTATTGATGAAAATTTATTAAAAAAATCTTTGCACGTAGTGTCATATAATTTAATATCATTTTTATCAACATTAAAAGTTTTAGAAATATTTTCGGTTAGATTTTCTTTTAAATTTTTATCTATTTTATAAGCAGTTCCAAAAACTTTCTTTTTCTTTTCTTGATTCATAATTCGAGAAAGTAATTTCATATTTACTGTATCATATCCAAAGCCTAAGAATACTATTGATTCAGCTTCATAAATGCGAGGGTTGCAATTTCTTACGTGTGGATATAAGTTTATACGTTCCGTATATGTTTCAATTTCTTTTGACCAATTTAATAACGAGTAATTTTCTTTAGCAAATTCAGATTCTTTTGGTAAACTGCCATACATATGCTCAATGTATTTAGAAAGATCAGAGTTAGACTCAAATAGCAGGATAGACATATAATCTAAATATTTTTCTATATTTCTTTCATAATTAAATGTCATTATTGGTATCCTAGGAATTCTTACTTTTACGTCGCTTTCGCTTAAATGTTTTGTTACGAATTGAAAAAATGACTTAAGCCAATGATCTTCCGTTCTTAATGCATTTTTCGCCGAGAAAAGGGAATCTTTATTAAATTCTAAATTCAATATAGCCTTTGCAATAGCAAAATTTCCTACGCTTTTTACATATTCATTAAATTCACTATAAAAGCGTATACAGCCGTCTACTGTTTGGAAATGGTCTATTTTTTTATTTATAGTATTGCAGGCGTCTATTAATTTTTGTTCATCTTTCTCTTTTTTGCATAAAGAAGTTAAATTGATATCGTGAAAATCTAAATTGTTGGTATCTAGAATTTCTTTTATTTGCATTTTCAATTCATCTCCATTTGGATAGCCAAATTCAATACTAGCACCAGCTCCTATCACAAACAGCGGAAGTTTTTCATCATCATCAAATCTCGTATTTGTACGATCTGCGTTGTCTTCTTTTTCTAATTGTTCTTTAGTTGGAAGCATTTCATTTCTCCTTCACATTCAAAGCTACTTTAATTTCCTAGAATTTCACTATTGTATTTATCGAAGTCTGGCTTGTCTCTCCTTTCTTGCTCGTGTACTTTCCGCTGCCTCTAATATGGCAACCTTTTTTTCCAACTCAACAACTCGATCTTCTAGAGTTGGAGTAACCTTAGTCTTTACCACATTTTCTTCCATCTTAAACCTCCTGTTTAATTTGTTTCATAAGCCCGGTCAAATGTTTAGCAAGTACTTCGCAAACTCTTTTTTCAAATTCACCCTTAGGGGGGAAGGTCTCTTCTGGGTTAATATGATGTTTTTTTCTGTAATCAATTCCGAAAAGTTCCTCAACCGTGGCTCCATTCTCTAGAAGCTTTTGGATAATTTTAAACCCCTGCGGTTGGCTTTTGCCAGACTCCCAAAGAGAAATACTAGCCTGATCGACTTCTAGCATTTTCGCCAAATCAGCCTGTTTCCAGCGCATCCTATGCCTGAAATCCTTAATTCCGTTATGCACTTCCTTCGTTTCCATATCCTATTTATCGGCAAAATAGGAAAAAAGGGTAAAAAAATAGGGAAAATACAAGAAAAATGTAAAAAATTATATTTTTTTGTACTATTTTATAAATTTATTTATATATTATGAGTATGGACAAAGTTAATATTAAGAATTTCATAGACAGAAAGGCTGTATCTGTTACTATATCGCCTGCTGTTTATGATATGTTGGAGCTAGAAAGCGCTAGGCTTACTAGCCAAGGGTTAAAAGCGAGCTATCGCGAGCTTGCAGACAAGGCTATTATTGCAAGCTATGGAAATCAACAACAAAAGCCTGCGGCGCAGGTTTAACCAAAGGAGATGAATATGTCCATTTTTTCCAAAAAAAGCAAAATAGAAGTTGCCCAGCCCATTGCCCCAGTTGATTATAAAGGTGATTGCCCTATCGCTAGGGCAAATTCAAATATCCATGAGGAAATTAAAGTCCTTAGGAATTATTTGAAAGAGGAATTCTCACAGCTTCGTCTTGGAGGACTGACTGAAGAGTTTGAAAAACTTAGGGAAAAACTTAAGGAGCAGAATTCAAACTTAGATGAAATTGAAGGAAAGTGCCCATGTACTACTGATAAAACTCGGGATATAAGGCGTAGGTTGGTTTTAAATGTGCGATTGGGCTGCATATGCAGTGACTCTTGCAAATATCCAAGAGCTTGCGACTGTGCAAAATCATATGAGTGGCAGATTATTTAACCAAAGGAGATGAATTATGGCAGTAGAAAAAGGCAAGACGGCTAGCAATGGCAAAAACGAAAAGACTATCGTTATCACGAGCATCGCTAGCGATCTCGTTGACAATGAGATTCTTCGGTTGGAAGCTTTAGGGATTCCAGCTTCGATAAAGGGCGTTGTTAGCTCTGTATTGGTTAAGGTTTTGGGAGCCTCAGCCGTAAGCTCGGAGGGTGGGATATGAAAGGCGAAAATTATACCCCAACCTGTTGCGATAGCTGCAAGTACTGCCAGCTTCGCTTCGTCAAGCGCGCAATGGATAATAGCTGGCGTTGCCGCTTGATGAAATACAAAGATTGCTACGATGCAACCATAAAAGATTTTTGTGTAGCTCAACACTTGCCAACTTGGTGCCCGCTCTTAAAACAGAAAAAGACAAACAGGGAGGGTGTATGAAAGTGATACAGAAAAAGATTGAAGCTTGCGATTTTATAATTGATCTATTGGACGAAGAGCATGAAACAGTCAGTGCTAAATTCGACGCTGCTCAAGAACAGATTGTCGAACTGTTAAGCAATGCTGCTTGTCCATCTTTAGATGTAAATCTATCCGATGAAGAATGGAATGAAAGAGTAAGAATAAATGATTTAATTGCGGAGCAAAGGAAAGATCTTAGGAAATCCGCTAACGAATATCTATCAGAGATGTTAATTATAGGAAAGCTAAGACGCAAAGTTTACAAAATGAAAACAGAACTGGAGGTGTTATGATTGACAAATGGCAAAGCGTTAGGGAAACTGCAAGAAAGTGCATTGATCTTCATTTTAGAAAACCCAAACCTTTTCTCTCTGAAATGCGTTTTAAAGATTTAATTTTGAACTCCCTTCTATGCGATGATGTTGGATATGCGGATAGATCTTTGCGAATGATTAAAGCTAAACTGGAGGCGTTATGACTCCAGAAGTTGAAGAAAATTGCATTTTGCTTGAGTCTGAAGTTTGGGCGTACGCTAGATTTACAGCACGTCTATGCTACTCCCTTTTTGATACTTTGCAAGGTCATATTACTAGAGAAATCTACTTAGAAGATATTGGAGAAGTGGAATTATGAGATTATTAAAATACCTCCAAGATACTACCTTTGACGAAACTAAAAAGGCTGGGGTTGTTTGCGGCTGTTTGCCTCATAAATCGTTTGTCACTATTTGCGGCGATGAATTCCCTAAAAAAACTAAATGGCAAATAGATGATAGCGATGAATCGAATAATGATGATAAAGTTACCTGCATAAAATGCAAGCGAGTAATCGCATTTATAAGAGGTGAAAATGAATAAATCAAAAATAGAATGGTGCGATCGTACTTGGAATCCAATAACCGGTTGTTTGCATAAATGCAGATACGAATATTGCTATGCCGCAAAACAAGCGAAAAGATTTGCATTATCGCCGGAGCTTGGCGAACAGCATAAGGGGTGTTATAAGTGTTTTGGGGCTAATAGCGGAACTGTAGGCGGCGTAAAAGGTGAAGCTAAAATTTACGCTCTTGATAAACCTATAAGAGAGCCTGTTTTTGCAAAAAATGAACAAATCTCTAGATTAAAAATAGTCTCATATCCGTTTGGATTTGAACCCACCTTCCGTAAATATAAATTATTCCGTCCGCAAAAAATAAAGCAACCGCAAAAAGTGTTTGTTGGTTCAATGAGTGATATGTTTGGCGAATGGGTACCAGACAAATGGATTGTAGAAATTTTTGAAGCCTGCGCAAAAGCTCCATGGCATAAGTACTTGTTTTTAACGAAAAATCCAAGCAGGTACATAAAACTCGCAGAGCAAGGAAAGTTATTATGCACGAAAAATGTTTGGTATGGCACTTCCATAGAAGGAAATTTTCACTTGGAAACTTACAGGCTTTTTGAATTACAAAAGTTAATTTATAATACTTTTGTAAGCATAGAGCCGCTAAAAAATACATACATTGAATTTTCTCGCATTCCCAAATGGGTTATAGTTGGAGCTGAAAGCAGCAATAGAAAAGATAAAACTGTGCCAAAAAAAGAATGGCTTGATTTTATTATAGAGATGTGCGATTTCTACAAAACGCCGCTTTTTATGAAAAATTCTCTAAAATCAATTTGGAGTGGATGCCTAACGCAAGAATATCCGGAGGAATTGGAATGTTAAACAAATTAGCGCAAGAAGTGCATAAAGTTGCAAAAGAACACGGCTGGTGGGATAATCCGCTAACTTTCGGCGAAATCATCGCTCTTGTCCACTCGGAGCTTTCCGAGGCTCTGAATGAGTATCGAAACGAAAAGGGTAATCTGTATTACACGTGCTACCATCCAAACCTGGGTAAAGGCGAAATTTGCGAAACCCACAGTGATGCATTTTGCAACGCTGCAGATGATATAGAAACTGTAAAATGTGCATTTGCCAAACCGGAAGGGGTGGCGATAGAACTAGCAGATGCAATAATGCGAATTTTGGATTATTGCGGTCGCGAAAATATAGACATAGATAGAGCGGTTAAAGAGAAATGCGAATATAACAAAGGTCGTGATTATCGGCATGGAGGTAAAAAGCTATGATAAATCTTGACTTTGATGGAGTGTGCGTCGATTTTATAGGAACAGCGAAAACGTTTGGAATTGAAGTTACTCAAAACGATTTCAATGTGTGGAGTTGGGATAAAATTTCTCCGGAAGAATTTTATAGAAGGGCGGAGCTCCAACCTTGGTTTTTCAAACTTTGGGATGCTTTGGAGGAATCCGATCATGAGTTTAAATTTCTCACAAAAGATTTTCCGGAAGAAAAGCATTCATTGTTGTGGCGGCACGGCATACAGTTTCCAAAAACGGATGTCATCGGTGCGGAGAAAAAGGAAATTTACTGTAGGCGTCCTTATGACGTGTTAATAGACGATAACATCGACAATTGCAAAGCTTGGAGCAAAGCGGGCGGCATTGCGTATTTTTTTGACTTGGCGCAGCCTGATCCGTTTGCAGACTTTTTGTCCTGGTGGAATGTAAAAGCGGATGAAGCGAACTTTCCTGGGAGCGAAAAATGTTGAAATCAAATCACAGCCGGAAACGGCATAACCATAAATGCTCGGAAGAGCAAGGAGTAGATAGCATGAGTAATGCAATTGCAGAAATGCAGGAAGAAAGGGCGGCCATGGCCACCAAGATAGAATCGGCTGAGCGCGAGCTTACCGAGTCTGTGCAGCCAAACACTAACGAATGGCATTTGCTTAACAGGCAGCGCCAGGCATTGATGATGCTCAAGGATGTTCTGATAGAGCGCATTTGCCTTGCTAGGCAGCCGCAAGGGCATATGGCGGGGCCAATAGGGTAAAGTGCAATTCCCTGCCGTCAATTTTTGCGCGGCGGGGGATTTTTTAAAGGGATTTTATGACAATGCATATTCCGGTTGATTTTTTGAAAAAAATAATGCAAGAGCTTTCTCCTTCATCGCAGGAAGAACTGAACAACTTCATGCAAAAATCTCGTGATAATCACGCGAAGGTGGAGCAAAAACGGCGTGATAATCACGGAGGCAAAAACATGATAATCACGGAAGATGGGGTAGAAAATCGTGATAATCACGAGGGGCAAAACGGCGAAAACGAGCTAAAAACGGCATTTTCTGCAAAAAATTCCCGTGATAATCACGCGGTTGGGGGAGTAAGAGGGGGGTCTTTATTTATTAATGATAAAGTACATCCTAATGACGTGGTGACACGTGATTATCACGTTAAAGAAAAAATAAACAAAAAAGAAAGCGAAAACGTACGTGCGAAAAAAGATTGTTCTGAAGATTTTGAGATTTTCTGGGCTGCATGGCCTCGGCATTTCCGTAAAACGGACAAAGCTACCTCTTTTAGGCGTTTCAAGGAAGTTTTAAGGAATAATGAAGGTTTAACCTTGCAGAATCTGCTAGATGCCCTGGAATGGTGGAAAAGGAGCAATCAATGGTTAAAGGATGGCCCAGATATGTTCTTGTGTGAATCTATACCAGCTCCAGAAGTTTGGCTGAATAAATCAAAATGGAAAGTTTTGGAGCAAATTGAGAAAGCTACCATGAAAGCCCTAATGCCTGCAAAATCCATTCCTGCAGCGGCTCCTGCAATAGAAGAGCGCAAACCCGATCCTGAAATCATGAAAAAATTATTGTCAGGCTTGAATTGCCTGAAACCAGCGGAGGCCGCAAAATGCTAGATATGCTTTCGGACGATAGACCTATAACCAAGCGTGATCTTGAGCAATACACAATTGCGCTTATTCAGCAGCAATGGTATATTTCAGCTGAAGAATACCGCCGTAAAATAGGATTGGGAAAAACACAATTTAGCAAATTAAAAAAACTTGGCCGATTTGACGCAGGCACAGAACAAGCAACACTTGGCCATAGAAAAATTCGTATTCATAGATGCTTCAATATGTTCAGCCAGCAGCTTGAACTAAAAGGAGATCCATCAAAACCCATCAAAGTCAAACTCAACAAGAGAGGTAAACATGTCCAAAAAGACGAAAAAGGAGCAGGCAAAAGCTCCGAAGCAAGAAGCGGAATGCATAAAGCAGAACGCAATCCACAGAAGCGCGCCGTTGATGCTGCTGAGCAACATATGCACGGACCCCAAGAACAGCCGCAAACGGGAAATAACACCCGAGAACGATCCTAATCTTCTTGAGCTAGCCGATAGCATCAAGCGGTTTGGCGATGTCATAGAGCCGATTATCGTGCGTTTGCGTCCTGAAGAGGATATCAGCGGCGATTACTGCCCTGGCATAAATTTCATGATAATCAGCGGCCATAGGCGGTTTGCGGCGGCAAAGCTGGCGGGATTGAAAACTGTTCATTGCAGCATCTGGGAGAACATAAGCAACGAGCAGGCGCTGGAGATGCAGCTTATTGAAAACCTTCATAGAGCTGATTTGCAGCCTGTTGAAGAGGCGGAGGCTTACAAGCGGATGAAGGAAGAGCTTGGATATAACTATGCGGAGATAGCGCTGCGAGTTGGCAAGAGCGAAAAGCATATTGGCAGGTACATCAAGCTGCTTACGCTTCCGGAAGAGATTTCCGAAATGATAGACAAAGGCGATTTGACATTGAGCAAAGCGCTGTTTCTATGCTCGCTCCCGGAAAAAATTGTAGAAGTGATTATGGATAGATATGCTCATTGGCTTGATTATAATCTCCAAGACTTTAAGCAAGTCGTTCTAAGGCAGTTTATAGTCGAACTGTCAAACGAGCATATAAAATTCAATACCAAAGAAGAATATACAGATGATGACTTTAACGTATGGCCAGCATGCACTAAATGCCCTCATAAAAAACAAATGGCTTTGTTTGATGAATTTGACAACAAAGGGCAATGCCCTTACGCTCCCTGCTTCAGAGCTAAACAAGATCTCATAGAAGATCTGGAAGAAGATGATGAAGAGGATTTTTGCGATGAAGAACAAGATGATGATAGCGAAGATGACAATGACAACAAGCCGCCGAAAAAAGAAACTCCAAAAGAAAAAGAGCAAAGAGAGCGATATGAATTAGATAGGAAAGTAAGATTGGCGACTGAAAGGACAAAAGCTCTTTATTATATTGACAAAAAAGTAGCACAAGGATTTTCTATTAATAATTTATTTGAACTCACTGACTGCGAGCCTTTAGATGATGATAATAATGATTTTTTTCTAAAGTATTTAGGTAAAGATATAACCAGCATAAAAGAATCTAATGATTTTGAATTAGTTGTTAAAGCTGTTGTTATTGATACTATGATAGCTATGGCTTCTCATAGTTATGGCGAAGGCGAGCTTTGCAGGATAATTGAATGCGAGCAATGCCCTGACGAATTGCTTGAGGCCGCTAGGCTGGAGGCTATGGGTATTAAAAAGAAATAGGTTCTGTGGCGGGCACCCCCATTTGTCGGGGTACCCGCCGATAGCCCACAAAAATGCGGATGGTACAAAAAATAGCGTGTCACATTCAAAAAAAATGAGGAAAGAAAAATGGAAGAAAAGGAAAATGGAATTTTTAACTCGGAAGCGAATGCTTTGCATAATGTAAAAGGCGAGTTGAAGGACAAGGAATACTATGATGTAAAAAACGCTGAAGTTAAATACATAGACAAAGCTATTGATTTGCAGTTGAAGCAAGGCAAGCTTGTTTACAAAACAGAGAGCGATAATGCGCTCCAGAATCTTTTTGAGATTTTACAGAGATTCCTTAGAGTATTTACGGAAGTGGTTCCATTTGAAGCTCTCGGAAAAGATATTGAGGAAAGCCAGCAAATACACATTGCAGCGGTTGAAAAATACAAGCGAGAAGTGATAAAGGCTTTGGACGCTTCCGCGCAAAATGAGGATGCTGCAGATGCCTAACACTTGCAGCAGAAAGGGATGCGACAAAGAAGTTCATGCCGGCGGACTTTGCCAGGCCTGCTATAGGCGCGAACTGAGGCGAAAGGATAAGGAAAGTGCGAAGGCTCAATTAGCGTCTTATTTGGAATATAAATTCAAGCAAAGCGATAATATAGGAATTGAAATTGGCGGCGAATATGCTCGCCTAGCTATTAAACTCAAAGACATGCTGCTTGAAAATAATATTCTGAAGGCTCAAACTTGGATAGAAGAAAATATAACCCTTCCTGTTGGGCATGGATACAAGGAACAGCGGAAAATGAACTTCGAGATATTCCCGCACGTGAAGTTCATATTGGAGCTGCTGGACAATCCGGCATGCAAGCGCATAGTCTTATGCTGGGCGGCCCAATCGGGCAAATCGGACCTTATGGCATGCCTGGCGGCTTATCTGACGGGCTATATGAATCGCAGAGGGATTTACGTGCTTCCAACCGCAAAGATGTTCGACAAGGTAAGGGACACGCGCCTATATCCTCTCTTGGACGCTTCCAGGGAAAAGGTGGGGTTTGACAAGATTGAGAACAAGAATATCATCCGTTTTGCAAACGGCAATTTTTTCTCCCTCGCTTTGGCAAGCTCGCCTAGCACCCTTGCCGAGCAAACAGGCACCAGCTACGTGATGGTTGACGAACATGACGAATTCAAGCAGGAAGGCAAAGGACACAATCCGATTGACTTATCCGAAAAGCGAATGCAGACAAGCCCGCGAAGGCTCACTATTATAGGATGCACTCCGAAAAGCACCGAAACTGGATATACATATTACTATTACAACCGAACCAAAAGGTTCATGGAAGAAATCCAGTGCCCTCTATGCGATGGCTGGTTCGTTCCGGATTTTTACAGTCATTTCAAATGGCCGCAGGACATGGATTACAACATGATAGAGATGAACAATTCAGCCTGGGTTGAATGCCCTCAATGCCAGGGCAAAATAACGGATAGCATGCATTATTTCATTGTGACCAAAAGGAAACGCTGGAAGGACATGGATCCTTACCTGACCGTTGCGGAATGCGGTTTTCGAGAACCTATTTTCCTGACTCCAAACAAGAACTGGAGCTCGACGGCGGCCGCATATCTGAAAAGCCTTGACGATCCGTTTGCGGAGGCTGATTTCAACAACTCCTGGCTCGCAAAGCCAAAGGAAGACGAAAAGGCAAGCCGCAGCTACGACATGGATTTCTCAAGGATGAAAGGGAACTATCTTTGCGCCCGCAATGAGATACCGGAAGGCGTTTACCGTTTGACAGGCGGCGTGGATGTTGGAGACAAGGAGATTTGGTTTATATTGCTTGGCTGGGGCGATGACGGCCGCAATTTCTTAATCAGAGCGGAAAATATACCTAGAAATCCAGGAACCGAAGGGCTTGAAGACGCTATGCTCGCAGCAACGGAAATGTGCAACCCGCTTAATTACAAAATGAAAGGAACTGTTGCCCTTAAGTTCTCTGGAGGCTTGGTTGACTCCGGCGATGGAGGTGATTCCGAGGCTGTATATGAATTTTGCAGAAACCATCCCGAATGGAAGCCTTCCAAAGGAATGTCCAAGGACGGCCCGCTTCATGAGATCGGCAGGGCAGATCCGGACAATAAACATAGAGGCAGATACAAAGGCTTAACTTTGTATATCATAAACACCAACTCAATGCAAAGTATAATCCGCAGCCAATTCCAGAACGCCCCCGGCTCCAAGCAAGCTTTCCAGTTTCCGGAAGACGCTCCGGAAATTATTTTCGATCATATCAGGAACCAGCGGCAATACGAATTCGCTAGAAAGGGCAAAAACTCCGAATGGAGATGGGGGAAAATAGGAGAAAGGCCGGATCATTTCATGGATGCTCTTTTGGAGGCAAAGTTCGCCGGTTCGATCATGGGCCTCCACAAAATGAAATTCGAGGCCTCGGCGCCAAAACCGCAGCAGCCGGCAAACAGGGGATTTGTGGAAATAGGAAATATTTATGGAAGGTAGGAATTTCAGCGAAATGGAAGATGCGGAAAGAAGCTTCTTAGGCTGCATAATGCAAACCTCAAGATATATTTACTCCGTTATGAATCAGATTAGCGTTTCTGATTTTATCCTTGAAAAACATCGCAAAATATATGCGGCAATGCTTGACTTCGCATCGCAGGGAATTGATTTCGATGTATTCAAGCTGGAATCTTATTTCTATGGAAGAAATGAGGCTTATGTTTGCGAAAGGCAGTTGCTTTTTGAAATTAAGGAAAATTCTCCGGCGATTGGCCTCGACTTTTATGCCAAGCAAATAAAAGTCAATACGAAATTAAGAAAAATGTATGATTTTTTAAACGGCTCTCTAAACGCAATAAATGATAAGAAGGGAGATGCTGGATTAATCCTCGAAGAAATTGACAAAAATTACAACTTGCTTGGAGGCCAAATAAATGAGGAGGGCCCAGCTCATATATCAAAAGTTATTCATGATTACAAAAAAGAATGGGAAGCTGGAATTGTGTCCGATGCAATTCCTACAGGTTTCGTCAATTTGGATTACTATATCACCGGAATGAAGCCTGGGCAAATGATAACGATTGCCGCTCCCACATCGCAGGGAAAAACCGCCTTCGCTTTGAATATAACTGTAAATGCTGCGGAGCAAGGCAAAAGGGTTGCGTTCTTTACCATGGAGATGAAAGCCAAAGAATTGCTGCAAAGGCTTGTGTGCGCAAAAGCAGCGGTCAACTCAAAGCTTCTTGATAATATACCTCTTTTGTCCAATGAAGAAGCGGCTGCCGTATCAAATGCCCTTAACAAATTGAACGATTTGAATATTTACTTTGACGACAATGGAAGTTTGGATGCAGACAAAGTAAGAGCGAGGTGTCAGCAAATGAAGATGGAAAAAGGCGGCCTTGATCTTGTCATAATTGATTATTTGCAATTGATGCAAGCCGGCGATGCAGAAAATCGGACGGTGGCCGTTACTAATATAAGCAATAAAATAAAACAGATGGCTATCAGCCTAAACGTTCCGGTTCTTTGCCTGTCTCAATTGAATAGAGACATGTACAAGAACAAAGAAGAGCCGGAGCTGTATCATTTAAGAGACAGCGGAAGCATAGAGCAGGATTCCGATATAGTTGTATTTTTATTTGTAAAGAAGAATGATCCTAATAACAAGGTAACGTTGAAAATCGCAAAAAATAGAGGCGGTCAAAAGGGATATCTCTCCCATGAATTCATAGGCGAAAATTATCTATTCAGGGACTGGACTGTCAGCCGCCAGCCGGATGCGCAGGGCTATTTACCGCCTTAGCAAAAAAAAAAAGTTTAAAATAAAGTGAAACAAGAGTGAATGAAAACGCCGCTTTCTTTCACTTTGCCAAACTATTTTCAAAACACCTCTTCTTTTTCCGAAATAAAAAGTTAAATTTGTTACTATGGCGGATGAAGTAGTAAAAATTTCTGGATCGTATCGGCAAATCGAAGCTAAGATACAGAGGATACTATTAGGAAGACAAGATGATACTTCTTTTTTTGTTGTAGAAATTGAAGACAAATCTGGAATAAGAAAAAGATATTCCGGATTGACTGACATAATGAATTTTCTGAAAGAACTTAGAACTGTCTTGATTCCCATTGAAGATGCTGAAAATAGCAAGGGCTCCTACGGCTTTGTCAATATTTTTGGAGGGAATAGGTACTAATGACAAATGTTATTTACGAAGCTTCCGGTAATTTATTCGGCACTCAGAATGTAGTTGATGGCCGCAAAGACGAAAACGAACTGCTTGCCAGATCCAACAACTGGATCAAGATGGTTAGCCGTGGCAAAAATTTTGTACGCAATATTTTCATAGCGACGGCCCTTAAAACGACATTTGAAAGCTATTGCGGATGCCTTACTCCTGTTGAAGGCAGCGAGGAATCCAGAGCGGCATTCAACGAATGGGCCAAGCATGCAGGGCTTGAATCCGGCGAAAGCCTGGCCGAACTGACGGCGCAGCTTGTTGGGGTGATGACATGGGGCGATTGCCTCGTGGTTCTCGGAGCCGATCCTTACGCCGCTCCGGGAACCATTACCGCCCGCCTGAAACTGATTGATCCGCTTCGAGTTGAAACACCGCCGAAGTACAAAGAGGGAAAGTTTATAGGCGGCAAAAGAGTCGTACTTGGAGTGGTTTTGGACAAGCATGATATTGAGATAGGATATTTTGTCCGCAAAGCCGGAACGGATGGCAAAGACGAAGATTTTGATTTTTTGCCGCGCTATGACAAAAACGGCCGCTTCTTTTCCATGCTCGTGCGTGCGCCAGGCTCAAGGTTTCCCGGTCAAGTTCGCAGCTTTCCTATGCTTTCCGGTTCGATGAATGTGACGGATGTCCTCAATCAGCTTGTGGATAGTGCGGCAATAGAAGGTAAATCTAAAAGCAATATGTCCGTTATGCTTGCGAGCGAAACGCCGCCAGAAAGCGGCAAAGAATGGACTGATAAAGAAAAGGGGGCAGCGCCTAAATTGAATTTGAGCAATCCGAAGCCTGGAGCTATTTTAACATTGCCTCCAGGCACGAAGCCGTATATCATAACCAATACCGGCAATCTTAATTTAGTTGAGCAAATAAGACAGCAGCTTAAACTTATTGCCGGTGGCCTCGGAATTCCTTACGCTGCATTCATGAGCGATTTTGAGAAAATGAATTTTTCTAGCTCTAAAATGGCTCTGAATAAATTATTTAAAATTGTTGATTTATGGAATTATGGTCCTATTCAGCGTTTATTCGGAGAGTTATTTTATTGGGTTTGCTATGAGCATTATTTGATCAATGGAATTTTGCCTAAAAAAGAAAATCTTGTTTGCGACTGGATAGGACCGACACCGCCCGATCCCGATCCGCTTAAATCCGCAAATGCCGAACGTGTGCGGCTTGCAAGCGGAACGCTTAACCCTTCCGATGCGGTTGCGGCTTACTCCGGTACTGATTACGCCGCTCACTGCAAACAGCGAAAAAAAGACGAAGAGACTCAAATTAGAGAATACGGCGCTCCATTTGGATTAGATTTTAAAAATTCGGATTCGTCCACACCGGATGATGACGATGATGATGCGGAGGATGAAGAATGAAGTTTAGCGAAGTATATTTTGGCGGCTATGTCTATCCGAGAAGCATGGACGAACTGGAATGGGAGCTTCAGAATGCAGCGCAATCGGATAGCGATGCGATAATACTGCTCATGCGTTCCCCGGGCGGCTATACATACAAAGTTCCCGAAATCGGAAGGCTCATAGAAAAAATTGAAAAGCCCGTTATAGCATATACTGACACTTTTGCGTTTAGCGCAGCTTACTGGCTCATTGCGGCCTGCGATGCAATCTATGCCGCTCCTAGCGCTGAAGTTGGCTCCGTTGGCGTGTACGCCGAAACATTCGATTATCAGAAATATTTTGATGACAAATACATAGATCACAAAGTGCTTCGCAGTGGCGATCGCAAAGCCCGCACGCTTGACGGCCAAATGGATGAACAGGAAATTAAGGAAATCCAAGCGAGCGTTGATAAAATACACGCTCAATTTATTGAGCACGTGCAAAGGCATAGAAATATAAACAAAGATTTTTTGCAAGGCCAAACTTACGATAGTGCCGAAGCTCTCGAAAAAGGCTTCATTGATGGCCTTGCCGATAGCCTCAACGATCTTGAGAATTTCATTTCTTCACAAACACTTAACCAAGGAGGAACCATGAAGAATATATTTAGCTTCTTTAACCCTAAGTCGCCTAAGCTTTTAGCGACTGAAGGAGCACCGGAAGCGGAAGCACAAGTTGGAGGCATGCAAGTTTCCACATCTGCGCAGCCTGCGCAACCAGCCACCCAGCCAAATCTCACGGCTAAAATAACGAAAGTTGTTTATGCTGGACAAGAAAAGCTTGCTATGGAGCTTTTGGCAAGCGGCAAGAGCGAAGTGGAGATTTTGGAGGCGTTGTACGACGATCTCAAAAATCGCAAAGCCGCCGAGCCGGTTGTTGCTGCACCGACCAAAGATGAATTGGCGGCGCAAGTTTTGAAGGAGCTTCGCGAAGGCACTCCGAGCGCGCCTAACACAAACGAGCAAACCGAGCCTAATGTGTACGAGCAATACAAGGCTATTGAAAATCCGACCGAAAGACAAGCTTTCCTTAAAAAGCATCAGGCGGAAATAGAAAGACTTTCAACTCAATCCAAAAAGGAGGACCAATCATGCCAACTACATTCTTAGGTGGCGATCTCAAACTGGCCGCAGATTTAGCAGTCGCTAATCCTGATGAAATTCTGCTTGCCACAAAATCTTTTTCCCTCGGCGTTGAAACCGAAGGGATGGAAGAGGGCGATTCAACGCAGGTATTTGTTGCTGGATCCGTACCGAAAGCGAAAGCTTTCGATCGCAAAGACAACAATTACATGACGGACAACGGCGGCGAGCATGCTTGGAAAACGCATACTCTTGACTATCACGCCAAGTCAAGCTTTGTTATTGCCAGAAAATTTTTCAACAAGCTTACGCCTCAAAAAATGGCTGCTTTGCTCAAAAGGCATGTAACTGCCGTTGTTTCAAAGATTGTTGATGATTCGTTTGCGAAAATTACCACATTAGCTTTCCCAAATTTTTTTAATGCAGGTCCTGCATTAAATTTTGACGAAGGGGCAGTCAATGAAATTGAAACTGAGTTGGCCAAGCTGATAGGTTCCAATTCAGAAAGAAACTTGATTCTCAACATGGATCATTTCTCAGGCTTGAGAAAAAATCTTGTCAACATCCCGCCCGCTCCAACAAACAACGAAGTTTTGCTTAGCGGCATTATCCCAGGCATAACAGGCTTTGCAAACGTTATTCGCACAACCGCTCTTAAATCAGCAGGCAATGAGAATATAGTTGGTTTTGCGACTAACATGAGCGGCATAGCTTTGTCTGTCGCTGCTGTAAATCATATCCCCGTATTCAAAGACGGCGCAGGCGAGGTGGAGAATACCATTGAAGCAACTACCGGGATACCTCTTACATTCAGCGTGGATTACGACAAGGATACGAGAGATTATGTAGCCACCGTAGAAGCTCTCTATGCTATTTCCGTAATTGACAAAAACGGCATTTTGTGCTTAACCTCAACCGTGGCGGCTTAAATGATTACCGGCGCATTAGTAGGCTTTAAAAAGAGCAAGGATGGCAAAACCGAAGCTGTATTGATTGAAGCAGGCAATAACATCGCCTCTCAGTTGGACAAATTCAAAAAGCTTAACCTTGAGCTTGATAAAGGCCGTTGCGATTTCGATACCGTTTATTTGTTCAAGAATGCGATCAAGCAAGCATACAACAAAGCTGAGCAAATAGCGGCTAGAAAAAAAGCTGAAGAGGCCGCCAAAAAAGCTGCTGCCATAGCAGCCAAGAAAGCGGCTGAAGAGACGGCTAAAAAAGCAAATGAAGCAGCTAAAAAAGCGGCGGAAGATGCGAAAAAAGCCGAAGAAGCGCTTAGCCTTTTCAAGGATAAATAATGCCATTCAAGGGCAACTGGAAAAAGCCGTTTGAGGCAGCAATAAAGGCGGTGGCAGACTCCAAATCTGCCACCCTTAAAGAACTTTCCGTTCAAACGCTCCTGTTTGCCCGTACCGATTCAATCATTTACGGAGCGACCAAAGTCAAGCCAAGTAGAACGGGCGGCACTTACAAGCTTTACCTTGAAACGCCGCAAATGGATAGATATACCAATCCGAAAGGAAAAAACAACAGGCCGCGCCGAATTTTCAACAATGCGAAATTCGTCAACAGAACAGGCAATCTCGCAAAAGCTTTCACTCCTGCAGGCAACTGGAGCGGCGATCATCTTCAGACCAGGGGCGAAGGCGAAGTGAATATAATAGCGAATGAAAAAGAAGCTCTTGCAGTATTCAGATTCACCGGCGAAGCCGAAGGCGCATTGAGGGGCGGCGATGCGAAAAAAGGCCGCAATTCAAAAATAGACATATCGGACAAAGACGGCAATGTAATAGCTACCCAAAACGAACGGGGCCGCCGCCGCGTTATGGAAAATGCGGGAAATAAAGTGAAAAGATTTTTTGCGAAAATAATGAAAAAGAACCTTGACATGAAAACCAGGAGCGTGGCATGAACTTTGAAGATGATGCAATGCTAGAGCTATCGGCCGCCATATTGTCCATAGACGGGCCGTACATAAACATAAGCAATCCGGAAAATCTGTTTGAGCAGGAAATGCCATTGGAAGAGTACGAGAATTTGCCTGATGAAAACTTTCCCATGGTTATAATGTACATAGACGGCGAAGTGCAGGAACTCGTTGCAAACGACCGGTTTGAAATATCCGTCAATGTGGATGTATCGGTTATCTACAAAATAGATCCTGCGAAAGAAAAAAAGCGCGAAGGTTTGCATAGAGGCCGCAAATGCCTGAGGCAATTCGTCAACAGAATTTTGGAAAGGCAAAGATCGGGCAAGGCTCTCGTGCCATTGTATTTAAGCGGCGATGCAAATATAGAAGCGGGCGATCGCTGGTTAATTGACCATAAAGATGAAAAGATATTTAACGGCGTTGCAACCGCCCGATTCACCCTTAGACACATTGAACTTAACAGCGAGGTAAACAATGCTTGAGAACACAGCAACCCAAGACTTTAAAATAGAGCACGCAGTCTGCTTTGAAAAGCAGCTGCAAGCCACCGAAAGCGACATTTACGGAGGCGATGCCGATAACTGGCCAGGCCAAGGCGATAAGCTCCCAACCGAATCAAATGCCGAATTCCAGAAGGGCGCGGAATACTACACCGATGCCGCAATGAACGGAACTCAGTTCAACGGCGGCAAGCGCAAAACCGCCGAGCTTCCAACCGTTGCAAGTCTGGCAGTTAAAGGCTATCTGCAAGGCATAGAGCGCATCCTTTTGGCTGGATTGGGTTACGCATCCGTTGCAGGCCCCTCAGCGGATGCGCAAAAGCCAGGCTTTTGCAAGCATCTTTTCGTCGTGCCTCCTCAGGGAAAGAACCAAAGAGGCTATACAGCGGCGGAAGCGGCAAAAGCTGGCACGGCATACAGTGAAAGCGACATCATAAATACGTACTTATGCGTAAGCCAAAAACTCGGCCCTTACGCCCAGCACGCTCGCAATGTTGCTATAAAGGATTTTGAGATAGCTTGCTCCGCAAAAGCGCCGCTCCAGATAACGACAAGCGGCCCCGCCGAGCGAGTGGACAAAGAGCCAAGCAAGGAAAGCGCAAAGGCTTGGAGCTTTGGCGCCGATTACGACAAATGGTTTCAGCTTTCCGATTTCAAGTGCTTCTTGGCTCCCAAAGGCGAAGCTTTGGAAAAACGCTCCATAACAGAATTTTCGCTCAAGATAAGCCACGGCCTTTCCGATGACAACACTCCCACAGGAACGAGCAACGACGGCCTTTCAAGGGCCGAGCCGCTCCCAAGCGGCAAAAGCACCATAACGCTTGATTTGACCATCTATCTGCACGATAAAAAGCTGTACGAAGACTGGCAAGACAACGAAACTATATTGCAGTGCCATTTGGTTGCAAACCGAGGCTCTTACCAGTTTTCTCTATTTTTGCCCAGGCTCCAGATTACTCAAACTACTCCCAATTTTGACGGAGCCGGTTCTGTGCAAATGACAATGGAAGCCTCTTGGCCACCCGGCGAAGAAGAACTTGCAGAATTAGCGCAATCGTTTGCGACCGAGCGCTATGGCATCGAATGGCCTCAGACTAGCGTTGTGGGTGTTATGGTTGTGAACAAAGAGAATCGCAATCCGATGAGGGGGATGGAATAATGCTGGTGGTTAAAAAGGCAAAACCCGCGATTTACAAATTGAATGAAGTAACTCTCAAATTTCGCCAAAGCAGCGAAGCTGAAGATGCAAGGCTTAGGTTTTTTATTGATCATTGCAATATATATGATAATGACAACGATTTGATAGTGGACTGGCATCTCAACCAAAATACTTATTACGCTGCATGGCTATTGATGGACACTTCGGGCGTTATTGATGATGACGGCAATGCGCTTAATGTACGCAAAAATGATTTGCGAGGCAAGGTTGCTATTATTAAAGCTTTAAAGGAAGCTGATCCTAAATTTTCTCCCTGGTTTGAATCTCACATCGAACCGGCGGAAAAAAAAATTGCGGAAGTGGCTGCTCCTGGAGAACTGGTGGGAGCCGAAACTGTGCAGCCCGTGCAGGGACAATAATGGAGGGTGCTGCGAATGCGATTTGTCCGGGAACTGCCAATGCCTCATGCACGATGCCGCCAAAGCGGCGGATGTGAAAGGCAATCCCAATACCTTTCTGGACGAAGAGCTTTGCACTTTCATAGAGCTAGTGCGGAATACCGCAATAATGTCGCCGTGGGATTCCCGCGGCATTCCCACTTTGCAGGCTCTTGGATGGATGGATGTGCAAACGCCTTACGATGCGAAAACAACGCAAACGCTCGCAATAATGATTTTATCAGCTTATGCCAGGAAAAAATAAAAAATCATCCTCTTTCCGAAAAAATAATGTATATTATGGGTAGAGGTACTGAAAATGTTCGAACTTGTAATATTTGTTGTGGTAGGCGTGTTCCTGTGGAACCTCGACGAATATTTAATCAAAAAGGAAAACAAGGAAATAATACGAAAAATGAAAGAAAAAGGAATAAACGAAGACGCTATATTTATAGCAGAGACCTGGATGAAATAATCCATTACATAAATAACTTGAGGGCATCCAATGGCCCTTGAGTATCATTTGAATATCAAAGACAACGGTACGGCGGTTTTTACCAAAGTTGGCCAGAAAGTCAATGCATTGCATCAGAATTTAACTCTTACAGAGCAGACTCTCAATGTATTCAACAAAGGCTTGACCAAAACAGGAGCCGCGTTTGCAGGCTGGGCCAGCATAGGAATGGCCAAAGGCACTGCCATGCTCAAAGATCTTGCCAAAGAAATGGTGAACTCCTACGATTCCGCCGTTAAATTGTCTGGTGGCATAGGCGTTTCCGCTGATAGCATCATAGGGCTTAGATATGCGGCTGAGCAAAGCAGCGTTGGAGCGGAGGCTATGGACAAAAACATGGCCAAGCTATCCAAAGCCATAACCAATGCAGCGGAGGGAAGCAAGCAGGCATCGGACACTTTTGCGAAAATGGGAATCTCCGTAAAAAACACGGACGGCTCAATAAAAAATTCCGAGCAGGTTCTTTACGAAATGGCAGACGCATTCCAGAAGCTCCCGGCAGGATCGCAGAGAGCGACTCTTGCTGTAGAGATGTTTGGCAAGGCTGGCGTTCCTATGGTGCAGATGCTCAAAGACGGATCGGCTGGGCTTAAAGAGATGGCAAGCGAAGGCACTGCCGCCGCCGGAAACATAGAAAGCATTTCCAAATCAATGACCGACTTCAATACCGCAACCACTCGCTCAAAAGCTGCCATGATGGGGTTGATGGCTTCGCTTTCCGATTCGTCGACATTCAGCTTTGCGATCAGCTCTTTGGATACTATTTCCAAAAAAATGATGGAAATCACAAAAGCAAGCAAAGAGGCTGCAGGTCAGGAACGGGAAGATTTTAAAGATACGCTTCAACGAAATGCTTACATGGAAATATCTTTGGATAAGCAAAAAGACGCCGGAACCATGACCAAAGAAATATATAAAGAAAGACTCGAAGCCTTGAATAAGGAAAATATAGCTATTCAAATGAAAAATAAATTGACAAGCGATGAAATCGAACTTGCACAAGCGAAAGGGGAGCTTGAATATCTCAATGACAAACAACAGATGCACGGATTGGATTCATTTGAGGCCATGCGTGTAAAAGATCACAAAGAAACTATTGCAAGAATAGCAAATAGGCAAAAAGCCATAACAGACGAAAAAGCTGCAAACGCCGCCGCTCTTGCTGATTTCGACAAAAACCAAAATGCAAAAAACGAATCCGAAAAACGCTCTTTGAAGCTTTTTGAAGAAGCCATGAGGAAAAAAGAAGCTGCTATTAAAAGCCTTGCAGACTTTGACGAAAAGGCAAGGATGGCAAGTCTTGAAGGCGAAGATTTGCTGGCTGCCAAATATGAATTGCAGTTAGAGCAATTGAACGAGCTGCACGCAACCGCCGAAACATCGGAAGCGGATCATGTCAACAGGCTTTTGGGTTTGCACACGCAGTACGAAAACGATTTGCGGAAAATGCAAAAAGAGACGGCCGACAAACGGGAAGAGAATATAAAAAAGCTCGCAGACTTTGACGAAAGAATGCGAATTGCAGGCCTTGAAGGCGAAGCGCAGAAAATAGCGCAATTGGAATACAATCATCAAAGGCAGCTCGAAGAAGCGAATAGCCTGCTTGAAGCAAGGATTGCAGAAAATGAAAATGACATTGTTCTTAGGGAAGAGCACAACGCCCGCATAAAAGAAATGGAAGCGCAGCTGGCAAAAGAGACGGGTGACATAAAAAAAGATTACAGCGACAAAGAAAAGAAGCGCCTTGAAGAAGAGCGCGATATACGATTAAACGCAATGTCATCAACCATGAACGCCCTGCAGCAAGTTGGCCAGGCTCACTCAGATTTTGCCGCTCTTTACAAAGCGAGCGCTATAGGCGAAGCTACCATAAACGCATATCAAAGCATACTTAAAACAATGTCCAGCGTACCATTTCCTTTTAATGTCCCACTAGCCGCCGCTCAAGGAGCAGCAGCAGCAGTGCAGGTATCCAATATAGCATCTACCAAAATGTTCGCCGGCGGCATGATACCTGGAAGAAACACTCTTATAATGGCAAATGAAGAAGGGCCGGAAGCGTTGCTCAACACCAGGGCGGTTAGAGAGGTAGGCGGCCCAGCAGGCGTGAACGCGCTCAATCGCGGGCATACATACAACAGCACGGTCAACAACAGCAGGACAAGCGATACCAGCATAACAATCAACGCTCCCATAATGACGCAGCAGGCATGGAGGAATGAAATAGAACCTGTCATGAAGAGAGCGAATCGGAGGCGGTAATATGGCATTAGGCGTTTTGCGCGTTACTTTGAAGATTGAAGATTGTGAGCTGCTAATCCCGTCTCTTCCATATCCTATGTATCCCTGGCCGGAGCGGCTTAATTATATAGCTATAGATTCGGCGTCCGGGAAAAGGCATATTTTTAATTACGGTCCCACAAGAGTAAATGCTTCTATAATTTGGAAATCTGTTAATTACGATTTGGTTAAAAGATATGAAGATTTTATATTAAATAAAATTAAATTCGGACTTCATCCGTTTAAAATAATTTGTCCCGAATATCTTCCATTGGGATTAGGCAAAGGCGTTGACATTCCAAACGCTTATTTTTCCGGTTCTTCGGATTTGAGAGATATAATTTCTCTAAGGGGCGATGCTGGATTGTATTATGATATAGAGCTTCCATATATGTTTGTAAGGAGTAATTAAATGTACGGCGTAGAGATTAGACACAATTCTTATTATTCCAATCCTCCTAAATTTCCTTGGCTGGATCATATAGGCAATCCTATTAATAAATTAACCTTTGATAAAGATAATTATGAATTTCCCGGACATTATCCAGTACAATCATTTGGGTCGCTTTACCGTAATATAGACGATTTTCGCAACAGCCCTTTACAGAGCCTCTCAGATTGGGAAATTACATTACCATCTATTTACAGCTCAAAAGACGGAATGTTCAAAACGATGGATTTATTTTACTGGCTTGAAGCAATCAATGAAGGTAAAGAATCTGGCGAAGAATTTAACTTAATTGGCTGCGAAGCAATTTTATTCGATAGCGAAAATCATGATATTTATAGAGGTACTGTTATTTCAATAAAAAGCGAAACCGGAAAAACCTCCATAAGCATCAGAGAAAACATCGACTCTCCAGAAATCAAGAAGAGCGATTTCCCTCTTGTTTTAGGGAATGCTGAAGCGCGTTACTGGCCAATCAAAATTGAAAAGAATGAAACTACCATGGATATTATAGTTATTTCCGAAAGGCAACTTGAACGATTTGACGGTTTTTTTATATGGCTTGAGGATGCGAGTAGATTTCATCCAGTCGTTTTTAAAGACGAACGAAATCTTTTCTATTCTGAAGGGCACAAAACCGCTTTTCTCTTGAATGATTCCATAACTTGGACATTAGAAAGGGCAATTTACGAGGGGCAGCCATTTAAGATTAATTTTGATCTTCCATACAGCAACGATAAAGTTAAAATTTTCCGCCCTGATTTTAACAAAGAATCTCCAGATAATTATATGGTGGGTACAGATGAAAATGCAGAATTCATTCAGGCATGGTCCAGCAGGGGAGCGGATATAGTAGACGGTTCTTCTGGTTGGATTTATCTTCTTGGAAGAGATTTGCCAGATAGACAGAAGTTGCATAAAGCTGGCGCAACAATCCGAAAAATAGATAATTTGAAATCTAGCGAAATTAAAATGAACTTTGATGAAGCTCCTATATCGCTTACCGTAAAAAGCACAGCGTCATCAGTGTCAACCCCTCCATTTACGAGCGGAAATCCCTCTTTTTTTTTAGAAGCAAGCAAGCAGCATAATAGAGAAAATTTAATTGAATGGAATGATTACCCGTCAATTGATACGACAACTTACGCTTCTTCATATGCAACTACCGTTACTTTTAATTTTTCCCTCCATAACTTACCAAGCTCAACTAGAGTAACCGCTTTAAGCGTTAAAATACTTGCAAAAACAACTGACCAGATCTTTGGACGGTTTAAAGTCGGAAATGCGAGTACTAATGAAAATGTTATGATCTTCAATAAGAGTTGGAAAACCATAGATATTCCCATCGCAGAACCGATAGAATATTCTGCTTTGAAAAAAATAGAATTTGAACTTACAAGCCGCAACGATCCTAGCTTTCCTAGAACCGGAACGATAACATTAGGAGCTCTATATATTGACTTTGAAGTCATAATGCCATTCGATGAAATTAAATTATATGCAAGCGGGAAAATCGAAAGCTTGTCCGATTCTGATTCCGGAAAACCTGTAATTGATTCCATCAATGGATTGTTGAAAGCTTCAAGCGTATTGAATTACTCAGTTCAAGGCATAGGAAATCTGAATGAAACTAGATACGGATCAATAATAAGCAACGAGGCAGTTTTGTTTAGAGATAAACTGCGTAGCTTAGCGAGCGAATCTGCCACTTTGGTTAAGCACTCTCCTAACGCAAAAAAATATCTTGTTAAATCCATCTCAAGACAATTTGATTTTCAACCCAAATTAATTCCCTTGGATGCAATTATGCTTGAAAACAATATGTACAATTTCACAATGGAAAGTGCTTACAGAAATGATATATTGAATGGCATATTAATATCATGGGGAAAAAATTTTGAAACAGGCGAATATGAACATACTCTTACAATAGATTTTCCGAATGTTTATAGAGACGGCGAACCATGGGATATGCAAAACAGCATATTGGGCGCCAAGTGGAATGCGGTAAAAGAACAGCTTGAAAAAAATAAAGCTGACAATATTGGCATTATAAAAAGCATAGACTCTGAATGGATTATAGATTGGGAAGGCGCTGAGATTATGGCGTACAACTATTTATGCTGGAACTGTTCTCCATTGCGTAAAGCTCAGATTAATTGCATCACTCCGCTTTATCGCGCGCTGAATCTTGATATAGGCGATTACGTGCATATTGATTTACCTGGCTATCCTCCAAAATTCGTTCAAACAGCTTGGATCATTACCGGCGCAAATGATGATTTGGATAAAATAATAACCAACCTCGAATTGCTCGAAGTTTGGAATATGCCTGTAATTTCTCCTGATAGATATATACTCAAGGAAGACGGCGGAAATATACTGACGGAAGCGAGTGAAAAAATAAAGCTGGAAAGCATAAATGTCTGAGAGCAAACCAATTTCCCAATTTTCTCATTACCGAGGCGGCTTTAACCAAGCAGTTGAAGATAACGCCATGTTTCCTTTGGCGATCGGAGAAACATCGAATGCAAAAATAGGAGCTAGGGAAATATCCATTTATGTGAATCAATTGGTCTTAGCTGCTTTATCTGGCAAAGCCGATTTGGAAGATTTGGAGAGATTAGAGGAAAATTTAGAGCAGGAAATAACTCGCTCCACGCAAAAAGATGCCGAGCACGACCGGGCGATAGCAGAATTAGAATCGGAAGTTCAAAGGCTAGACGACGTCAACGAAGAACAGCAAAACCAGATCACGACATTGCAAACGCAGAACTGGCTTGTCATAAGCGATACGCCCATAGCCAACGCGGCAGACGCTCAAAACGCTTGGGTTTACAACACCAACGCGCAGCCGAGAGAAGCGGTTGGAGTGCTTGACAATAGCAACTATCCAAACACTGCAACGCTTTGGAAATTTGGAATTTCAAAAGGCGTCGAGACTTGGATAGCATGCGGAGCGGGGCAATTCCCCGATAGCGTTGTTGACATTTCGCAGCCGGACGGCGAAAATACCGCCAAGCTGCTGATAAAATACTACAACGGAACGACGCAGACTATCACAATAGACAGGATTGCCCGCGACGGCAACGGCAATGTGATTGCGAATACCTATGCAACGAAAACAGAGCTGAACGGCAAGCAAAACTCCAGCATCTCGCTTGTCGAAGGCTCAGGCGCAATCGATGAAGCGTCGGCGCAAACGAACCAGCCAATCACCGGACTGCTTCAGAAGCTGTGGAACGCGCTTAAATTCCTGTACACTCTTTGCAACAATCAGACTCAAGGCGGCTTGGGTAGATTCCTCGGCTATTACGCCGGCCCGGGCAACATGCCGTACCCCGGATGGTCATCGGAAGCGAACGTGGCCAGCAGTTTGGCAGGCCAGAGCGCATTTGCCGATACCTACGCCAAGAAAACGGAACTTCCCGCGCCCTACGCAAGCAATCCCGCGGCATTGGGAACGGCAAATCCCGGCAATTCGGATCAGTTCAGCAGAGGCGACCACGTGCACCCATCGCCTGCGCAGAACATAGGCACGGTGGCGGCATCTTCCGTGACCATCGGCGCAACGGAAAGCACGGCCAAATTTTCAACAGCGGCATTGTCGCTGACTTTGGCGAACTGGCTCATTCAGATAGGCCAGAAGATAAACGGCATCATAGCGGCTTTGGGCGGCAAGCAGGCAACGATGCAATACAGTTTCGCCGCGAACGGCGGCACCGCGCAGTCGATAAAGCTCGGGCAGGGCGGCAACGAGAGCGCGGCGGTATTTTTGATAAGCGGCACAGGGCAGGCGGGGTATGGCAGGCCCGGAATGCTGATCGTGCAATTCAGAAAGGGCGATGCAAGCAATCCGTATTCTCTGGAAGTGTACGATGCCGCCCTGAGCGGCAGCGACCGCGTGCAAATCGGAGTCAGGCCCAACGGAAGCGCTTACGAACTTTGGCTCAATCGCGACGTTTGGTGCCAGAGCATGCGCATAACCGTGCTTGCCGCTCATGGTTTCACTCTGGACATGACCGCGCAGACGCTGCCTTCCGTGACGTTTGCAGCCAAAGCAAACCTGATAGCCGCCACCGGCGAGGCCAATCAAGTCATGCTAGGCAATGGAGGGTTGGCAAGCCTTCCCGCGTCGACTTGGGTAAACACCGACAGCACGGGGAAATTAAACACCACTGCTCTTCCCGCCAACAAAATCTGCGCAACCGATTCCACGGGCAGGGCAACATACCTAAGCTACACCACATAGGAGCATGGCATGGCGATAAACGAAGCGAGAATGATAGCAACGGCTGAAGGCACGGAATACACCGACTACATGGTCAAATACATTCCGGACTCGTCGGGCATCGTCTGGCCCAATCCCGGCTATGGAAGAACTTGCTTTGGCAATTACAGCAATGTTCAATTCAGGCGGATTTCATCCAGTTTCACGCCTACCGGAGGATCCGCGGGGCAGCTGTTCGCCATCGATACAACTAATCTGCTGGCGGGAGGATTGCAGGGGAAAAGAATTTACGAGATAACAATTCCCACTACCGACGGATCCACCGTGAAGACGCTTGCCGCGAGGAAAGAAGACTTGACTCCTTTCGGCAATGGCTATCCCACGGCCAAATTCAGCATGGACTACATCGGAAGCGGCGACTTGCCAAATCATTTCAGAGACACGTTGTACATAGTGCTGGCTGCTTTCAGCGGATCGCAAAGCAGCGCGGCTCCCATAAACGGATCGGCCAGATGGACGGTCAGCGGAAGATTGCAAGCCAATCGCCAGGCTTCCAACGACATTCTTCAGGCTCATGACTGGACAAAGGCCATCGAAGCCTCAGTCCCGTCGAACGCCGTTGCTTACGCCCCGTGCCTATTCGCCGCGGCATCGTCGCCGAGCTTATCTACGCTGTCCGCAAACGTCTATGGCATTTTCTGCCATTTTTAGGAGAAAACGAAATATGGAAGAGTTTGTGATATGGACTTTGGAGACGTACGGACCAACCGGATTGCTGGGTTTGGCCGTATTTTTTGAATGGCGAAGAAATGTCAGATTGGAACTGCAGGTAGAATTGATCAAAAAAGCATTCGCCAAGCATATAGACAAGCACGTAAGCTTCGAAAGCGAGCTGAAACATGATATAACGAAAGTGTACGATACCTTGAATCCAATAGCACAAAGCGTGTCTAGGATTGAGGGGTATATGGAAGCGATGCAGAAATTCAACGGCAGGGGAAAACAATGACGATCGATCCAAACGACCTGCTCCCGCCAGACTGGCAATGCTACGGCTACAGCCTGGAAAAATCAATCCATCCCGCGATGCTGGGAATTTACTCTAAGCTAAAAGATATTTACCCAGATATCTATGTAAACAGCCGCGATGGCAAGCGGCTGCACAACTGGTGCGGCCTTCGCAGCCCAACGTGCGCAATAGGCGCACCGAAAAGCATGCACAAGCTAGGCATGGCTTTGGACCTGCATTTGCCCCAGCTTAAAATAAACCTACTGTACGCTTTCTGCACATCGACCAAAGCTTTGGCTATGGGCATCAGGAGAGTGGAAAATATCAACTATACATCAACCTGGGTGCACATAGACATTGGCGAGCCCAATCTAGCCAGGTGGATTGATGTGACCAAACCATACATATTCAACCCGTGAGGATAAAATGCTTGTTCTAAAAGATATAAAAGTGATTAAGTACCCCGATGTGTCAATAATAACCGAGTTTGCCGGTGAAGATTTATGGCGCCTGAAAAATCCAGTTGTTTGTCCGGTGCAAACAAATTACGGAGTTTTAACCTTCATAATGCAGCCTGGGTTTCCTACCAACATGCGCAGCGGCTCTCATATCCTTGACTGGATAATCCCGAAGTTCACCGGCGATAATCTTTACAACCTGGCTATATTGGTGCATGATTTCTGTTACACTCTAAATCGATTCGGCGGGCATTATGTATCACGCTTGCTTGCGGATCTGCTTTTGCGCGAAATGACCAGGGCAAGCGGCACTCTTAACGCCTTTCAGAGAGCTGTGATGTATAGAGCCCTTCGGATGTTCGGAAATTCCGCTTACGAATGCGAAAACACCGGGGATTACGCCGGAGCGGAAAATTTTATGCATTTTAGGCACGATGCGAAATGATTTTTTTTCTACATTACAAGCAAAATTGCTTGAAGCAGGTTATTTTTGCCGTAACTATGTCGTAACGGAAATTTGCAAAAATGCTAAATGCAAAAATACGGACAAAAAACGGCAAATTCAAGCGAAAAACGCACCTCGGAATATAGCTCAGCCTGGTAGAGCGTCTGCTTCGGGAGCAGAAGGTCGTGAGTTCGAATCTCGCTATTCCGATTTAGTCAGCACATGCCGCTAAAAGACATAAAAAGCATCATCGCCATTGCCAGCGGCAAAGGCGGAGTCGGGAAATCCACAGTTACTGCGAATCTCGCTATGGCAGTCGCTTTGGAAGGAAAATCCGTTGGAGTTTTGGATGCCGATTTGTATGGCCCAAGCATGGGCATTATGTTCAATCTAAAAGGCGCTCCGGAAATGGATGAGAGGCAGCATATAATTCCCGCATTTTCGCATGGCGTGCATGTCGCTACTCTTGCCCAGTTGTTTCCAGCGGAAAAAGCAAATGCCTGGAGAGGGCCGCGAGCCGCAGCCCTTGTGAACAACTTGCTGAACTTTGTGAATTGGGGAAGTCTGGACTTGCTGCTTATAGATTTGCCGCCCGGAACAGGCGATGTTCAGCTTTCCATTATTCAGAACTGCAAGCTTAGCGGAGCAATTATGGTTTGTACCCCTCAAGCTGTGGCTCTTGCTGATTGTTTAAAGGGCATAGATCTTTTCAGGGAAATGAAAGTGCCGATTCTCGGGTTGATTGAAAATATGAGCAGTTTTATTTGCGATAAATGCGAAAAAGAACATTTTATCTTTGGCAAAGACGGCGCAAAAAAATTTGCTCAAGAAATGGGTATTGAACTTTTGGGGCAAATTCCAATTGAGGCATCTCTAATGGAAGGCGGCGAAAACGGAGTTCCCGCAGTGCTCGCCAATCCAAACTGCACAGGTGCCAGAATATTCGGAGAACTGGCTCTCAAAATCTGCTAATTGCCAAGTATTTCCAAAACTTTGCCAATCTTTGAATTGCTTTGAGCCAGTATTGAAGCCGCAGCTTGCTGCTGAATTTGCGCTGTCATAAAAGCAGTGGATTCCTTTGCAAAATCCGTATCCTTAATTTTGGTCACATGATCGTTTCTGGTTACATTTCGCGCCTCTATATCTTCAACCTGTCTGTCCAGTCTGTTCACCAAAGAACCCATATAAGAACGAACTGTAATCAAAGAACCTATTGCCGAATCCAATTTGTCTATGGCATCGGAAGCTCCAGGATTATCGGAAATATCAATAGAATCAGGGCCGAGAAGCGTTCTCGAAGAAAGCTCCGGAATTGAAACCCTAATATTATTTGAATCGCTATATGCCTTAAAATTTGAATCAGGACCTACGTGCAAAATTCCGGCTCTGGCTCCTTCTGCTCTGAAATACGGATTCTTAGACCACTCACTCAAATCCCTGTCATCTTTGGAAAACGCATCTCCCTTGCTGCCGAAAATAGTTTTTGAATTGAATGTTGTACCCGACGTAATACGATCTATCTCACTTAAAAGCCCAGTGGTTTCTTCGTTCAAATAATAACGCTCCGTACTTGACAAAGTATCGTTTGCCGCTTGAACGGAAAGCTCTTTTATGCGAGTCAAAATGCTTTGCACCTCGGTGCAGGTTCCATCTGCGACCTGCAAAAGTGCAGCACCATCAGATGAGTTTTGCCGAGCTTTTTCAGCGCTCCTTATCTCGCTTTCGGCATTTTTTGCTTCGTAATTCTTTAACGGATCGTCTTTTGCGCTGTTTATGCGACTGCCTGAAGCAAGCCTTTCAGTAGCGCGTTTCAAAGAATCATGGTGCATACGCAGCTGATTCTGATACATCATAGACGAAACTTTGAACGTAATGTTTGACATAATCACCTCAAATAATCAACCAAAGACCGTTGCATAATCCTAGCTGCAGCCTGCAAACTAACATTATAAATTGTATCTGCCAAAGCCATTTGCGAAAGAAGATCTTCCCATTTAACATCCTCTATCCTGGACTGGGCATCAGTATTTGTATTGGTCAAATCATAGTTGCGGTCATAAACCATCGCAACTCTGTTTAGCCTTGCACCTTCAACCGCCTGCTGTTCCAAATTTCTTTCGCGACCATTGTCCAAATAATCCATGCTTTTGCTTATCTGATGCTGGTCATTGTACCAAAGTCCCTGCATTAAGCTTATTATTTGTTTGAAAGAATCCATCTCATGATCTTTCCCAAACAAATCATCGGGATTGGTATTTATTTTTATAGTTATGCCGGAATCTATTTCCCTGTATATTTCACCGCTCATGTCTATTGAATTGCGGTAAATATATTCAAATGAAATGGTTGGCGAAACGACTATTTCCGTGCCTTCCGAATTAGTTGTTGTTACTGCAGCTCCTGTGGAAGGATCGTAAAAAAGTTCTTTAGCCCTACTGCTCATAAGAGTTATTGTGCCATTCACGTAATCTACTTCGTAATCGGGCTTGTCATAATCAGGGTGATCTTCGGGAAGACTTTTATTTCCATACGGAGTTTCCAAAAGACCGCTTAATTGCACGGTACCGGGGATAATGCGCTGAACGTTCGGATTGTCCACGGGACTTAAATTCTGATCCCAAAAATTCGAATCAAAAATATTAATTGTTACGGTAGAGTCAGGATCAAAAACAGGGGAACTCGGATCCATAGGGTTGTAAGTCGGATTTAACGGAGTGTTTCTATTGGAATTATCCGCATTCAATCTGAGCTCGGCTTGACCGCCCTTAATCTCGTATGGAGGCTGATTTGTCCATTTGCCGCTGAAAATATAATTGTCTTTGTGTTTGGATTGAGCATCCGAAACCATTTGCTCCAAAAGTTGGCGCACTTCCATATTTGTGTACAATCTGTTCTGATGGTTTTGAGTATCGCTTGCAGCCTGAACCGCAAGCTCTTTGCAACGTACAAAGACTGTATTTATGCTCTGATGAGTCGTTTCCAAAACAGTCATGTAAATTTCGCCATCATCCATATTGATTTTTTGCTGCGACAATGAATTAAGGGTATTCCTGTAAATCATAGCATTGGCAAAACCAACAGGATTATCGGATGGACGATTTATCATCTTGTTGCTGGACATCTGCTCTTGCAGTTTATTAACGCTATTCGCGTTGCGCTGCAAGTAGCGCATCGTCGTGTCATACATTGTTGAGAAAGTTACCCTAGCCATACTTATACTCCTTGCAAAAATCGTGCCATAATCAAACTACGCCACCGTTTTGTAAGCATAACCAATGCTTTTTGAGTTTGAAACATCCATCACTTCAATCGTATAGGTGCCTTCCGGAACAATTATTCCGTCATTCTTGCCATCCCACTTAACCTTAGTATCGCCGCCTTGGTTGCTATCGGCACTGACATCAAGCTTTGCTACAACGTTTCCGCTCGCATCTTTAATCACTGCCAGGCCATCTTTATTGCCCTCGGATAAGAAGATATTAAATTCCCGGCCATCAGCTCCGCTATACTTGAAAGACGATTCCATAATGCGAGAACCTGTTTCCTGAACATTTACCAAATATCCAAGCCCAAATTGAGTGCCGTTTATGGTCAAAGATGCGCCGCCTGAGTGGAAACTAACTCCAGACACCATACCGTCTTGATAGGCATAACCAACGCTTTTCGATTGGTTGATATCCATTACTTCAACAGTATATGTACCGCCCAAGCAAACTGTCTGTCCATCCTTTCCATCATTGCTATCCTTTCCATCCCATTTTATAGTTGTTTCGCCGCCTTTAATGCTATCAACGCCAACTTCTATCTCTGCGACAACCTTTCCATCCGCATTTTTAATAACGGCCACTCCGTTTTTATGACCTTCGGACAGGAATATATTTAATTCCTTGCCGCCCACGCCACCGTACTTAAAGGAAGCCTCCATAACGCGGACTTCTTTGCCCAAAAGCGGAGTTGCGCTGGCATTTGTTATGCTCTGAGCCTGCATACTCTGCATATCCATAAATGCCTGCATATTGCTTGCAAGCTTAGAAATGGCCGCTGTTGAATTTTGCGTAAATTCAAGTTGCGAGAACTGAGCAAGCTGCGTAATAAATTGAGTGTCTTCTGCCGGTTTAAGCGGGTCCTGATATCGCAACTGAGCTACTAGCAAATTCAAAAACTGATCTTTGCCCATTTCATCGCCAACATTCTTAAAAGCCTTTGTATCGCCGTCTACAACAGTAGTGCCGGAGCTGTTCTGAGTAACCTTGCGAGTTTCAGTCTTTGTGTAATCCCATAAACTTGAACCTGATGTACCTTCTACGCTAGACATGATATGTCCTCCTATGCTAAATATTCCATTGTGTTGTAACCAAGCCGCCTTCCGGTATCTGCCTTCGCATCTTTCTCTATGGAAACCGCCAAATGCGCTTCCCTGCTATTTCTGTGATGCTTATTGCGATTGCCTCTTTGCTCGCGCTTCTCTTGCGCTAAAGACCATGCGTCTTGCCTTTCTCTTTGTTCTATTGAAACTTCCAAACGATCCAGATTTATGCCCTGTTTTTCCAAACCTTCGCGCAAAAATCCTATATTATTTTCCAAAGCGTGCTGAGCGGTTGCGCTTTCAACCTTGGCAAAAATCTGCATTTCGCCGCGATTCAAAATAATTCGCAAATCCAATTGCCCTAAATGCTCCGGGCGAAGCTGTATTGTAAGCTTCTGTTCGCCTGTTGGCGTTGTGATAAATTTCGCTTTTTCAAAAACCTGGCGAATAACCTCAAATTCATGGATGCGCTCTTGCGCATTTGAGCTTGCCGGAATGGTTTGCAGTTTCTCGCCTGTTTTAGCGTCAAATACTTCTATTTTAAGCCCGCTGCCTTCCCAAACCGCACGAATTTCCGGTTGTACCTGCTGCGCTGGCTGAACCTGCTGTTCAGATTTTGCTTGCTGCACCGGTTGCGTCTGCTGTACTGGTTGAACTGGTTGAACTGATTGAACTTGTTGAGGTTGCTGAACCTGCTGCGGTTGTTGAACCTGCTGCTGCGGCTGAACCTGTTGTGGTCGTTGAACCTGTTGCGGTTGCTGAACTTGCTGCGGCTGTTGAACCTGCTGCTGCGGCTGAACCTGTTGCGATTGCTGAGTTTGCTGTTCAAACTTTGCTTGCGGCACTGATTGCACCTGCTGCACGGGCTGAACCTGTTGCTCTGGCTTTGCCTGCTGTGCAGGTTGCGTCTGTTGCTCAGGCTGAATCTGTTGCTCTGGCTTTGCTTGCGGCACGGGTTGCGCCTGTTGCATCGGCTGAACCTGTTGCTCTGGCTTTGCTTGCGGCACGGGTTGCGCCTGTTGCATCGGCTGAACCTGCTGTTCTGGTTTCGCTTGCTGTACAGGTTGTGTCTGTTGCGCAGATTGAACTTGTTGAGCTGGCTGAACCTGTTGCGGCCGCTGAATATGCCTAAACGGCTGAACCACCTGTCGCATTTGCAAAGATTGTTGCGGCCACTGAGGAGCCTGCTGTTGTTGTTGAACCTGTTGCGCAGGTTTTTCCTGAACTTGACTTGCCGGATTTGCCTGCAAAGTTTCTTTTAATTCCTTTGCAGATACCTTTATATCGGCAACTTCTTTAAGCATCGCAAGCAATTCTTCTTTCCTTGGTTCGTCTCCGTTTTTAACGCTATCCCAAAGGTTTTTTAAAGTTACCCAGAAAAAATCAAATTCAAGTTCAGCGTTTTCTTCGCCAAACTCCGCAATAGTATTGTCCAAATCCTGGAAAGTTATCAAACCCTTTTCCAGCAAATCATTAATAAACCAATAAAAATGTTCTCGATTTTCCTGTGAAATTTCAAGTTTCTCTGCTATAATAAACATTTCTAAATCTATGCCTTCTGCAACAAAAGGAGATTCCTCGTCTTGCATGGCTTCTGCCTGCTTGGGCAACTCTTCGGATGCCGGCAACGTAGCAGTTGACTTGCCGTCCATAATGTCCTTCATCTCTTTAATGCAATATTCCAGCAAGGCTTTCAAATCTTCAACAGGAGATTCTCCCTTTAACGCTTTAAAAAGTTGTACCAATTCAGGAAACTTGGAGTTATCCTTCTCGGCGCCAAAATATTCAGATATATTATTATGATCCTTAAAAAATTCCTTTATAACTTTGAACGCTTCTTCGCCGGCCTCTTCGCCCAATATTTCCTTTAGACGCTTCAGCACTTTGTTTTTATCTAATTCTTCCTCATCCTCATCCCCATCTTTAAAGATAGTTTCCAAGAAAAGCTTTGCCAAGCTAATATTGTCTTCCGGCATGACATCTGCTAACCCTACAGTCTCGCCACCTACAGCCTCGCCACCTATCCCATTCTCCGCTTCTGCTAAAAATTCGCCAAAATTGCTTGATGCTATCTGGCAAGCGCCAAAAAAAGAGCCAGCCCCTAAGAGTTCAGCGGCTACTGGTCCAGGCAATATTGATACTTCGCTATTCATAGTCCTCTCTCCTTCCAGCCTAAAATTTTTGTTATCGCTGCTGCTTTTTTGGTGTTTATAGCACCGATTGCCGCTAAAAGTTTGCCTTGCGTTCTGGTATCCGGTACCCTTTTTATTATGCGAGCAATTGAAACGTCGTCTAAATTCATTAAAATTGGAGCCGCTTCAATAGGTTTCATAGCGGCATAAACTTGCGCCAATTCTTCAATTTTCTGGTCGGAGAGGACCTGAGATTCCCCTACTCTTTTATCAATAGCTTCTCTATTTTGGTTGATTTGAGCCAAACTTTGGCTGGTTTCCAGCTTTAAAAGCTCCAAACGGGCAGCTTCTTCCTGAAGAAGCCTCTGTTTTTCCTCCAATTCGGCCGCCAGCTGGCGATTTGCCTCAAAAAGCTTGCTTTGCTCAACATCTTGAGCTTCCTGCTCAGGAGTATGCCTTTCCAAATAACCGGCAATTTTCTTCTTGGTAGCATCGTCCATGCCGCCAACTTCCAATTTTGCGGTCCCGGTTGCCAATAAAACAGCAAAGAAAACCACAGGAAAGAGCAGCAACGATGCCACTGCTACGCCCATCAAATCTTTTACCCTAATATCCATACCCAATGTAAACGCAAAAATCGTGCCAAATTTATTTGCTTCCTTTTTATAAAATGCATTTTTTTGCACAAAATGCAACTATTTGGCGAAAAAAATGTATAAAAAAATGAAATATTCTGTAAATCTATGTAATCCTGGCAAATTCTGATTCTGACTCTACTCTTTTTCCATACGCTCTTTTGTCAAAAGCGCTATGCCTATGGCCCCCATCTCGCCAGGACGCTCCGGACGAATTGGCGTTAAACCTGTATGCTGCTCAAATGCTCGCAAAACCGCGTCGTTTTTGAACGTGCCGCCCTGCACAACTACTTTTTTGCCCAAAGAATCCAAATTGCGCAAACGAATAACCTTTGTGAAAACATTATCTATAATGGAACGGCAAATACCGGCTATTATGTCTTCGGGCTTTTTGCCGTCTCTTTGCTCAGTTATTATGGAACTGTTCATAAATACCGTGCAACGACTGCCCAGCTTTGACGGATTTTTGGAACGAAACGCCATTTCTGCTATTTGCTCCATTTTAATGCCAAGACTGCGAGCATAAGTCTCTATAAACGAACCGCAACCGCTCGAACAAGCCTCGTTCAGAATTATGCCCGTGACTACCCCACCCGCTACCGAAATTGCCTTCATGTCCTGACCGCCTATATCCAAAATAAAGCTCACATCCGGGCATATTTTTTTCGCAGCTCTGGCATGAGCAACGGTTTCCACAGTGTGATAATCCGCTCTGAGCGCACGGTAAAACAAAAGCTCGCCATAGCCCGTTGTTCCAACTCCCAAAATCTCAAGCTTTGAACCAGCCTCTTTGTAACGCTCGTTAAGCTGAATCAATGCGCTCTTCAACACAACAAGAGGATCCCCCTGATTGCCGGAATAAAAGCTGTCTATAACTTCTTCGTTTTCGTTGAGCAATACAAACTTCGTGGTTGTGCTGCCTGCGTCTATGCCCAAATATGCTCTTACTATAGAGTCTCTTTCGGGTTGCGGATAACTGCCGTCAAAAAGAGGATGTCTTCTTATAAACTCGTTCCTCTCCTGCTCAGACTTGAAAAACGGCGGAGTCTCCTCCTCGCCTTTCTTCTCCTTTCCCTCGGAAAAATGCTCAAGAGCATAAAGACTTTTTTCCTTGCTATAACCGCATTTCTTGCCTTTGTACATGGCCCCCGCAGAAAGCGCCGCTCCCCATGCAACCAGAACCTCTGAATGCTTTGGCACCAAAACCTGCGAACTCGAAATTCCCAAACGCTGCTGAAATACGCCTACAAGCGAAGGATTGAATGTCAAAGGACCGCCCTCAAAAAGCACTGGCGGCTTTATCTCCATTCCCTGAGCGAGACCGCCAATCGTTTGCTTTGCAATTGCATGAAAACTCGAAAGCGCAATATCTTCCTTGGCAACGCCTTGATTCAACAAAGGCTGTATATCGGTTTTCGCAAAAACTCCGCACCTGCCGGAAATCTCATATACCTTTTCGCCTCTCGAAGCATAACTCTCAAAATCCTCAGTCTTTATGCGCAAAAGTTCCGCAACCTGGTCTATAAAAGCTCCTGTGCCGCCGGCGCACACGCCGTTCATCCGCATATCGCCAGCTAAAAGCTTGCCTGTAGTCTTGTCTTTTTCAAAAAATATCACCTTCGCATCTTGCCCGCCAAGCTCAATTGCAACACGAGTTTCCGGGTACATCTCGCGCACCGCCAACGCATTCGCAACAACTTCCTGAACAAAAAACGCCCCGGCTTTCTCAGCAAAAGGCTGACCGCCGGAACCGCAAAAAGAAACAGAGAAAGACTTGCCTTCAAACAAACTGTGAGCCTCGCCCAGCAACTCGCTAACCGTTTTTGCCTGCATAGCGTTATGCCTCTGATAGCGGCTATGCAACAACTCCCTGGTCTCTGGATTTACAACGGCGATTTTAACTGTAGTGGAGCCAACATCAACGCCAACCCACAACTCGCTATGAGACATGTTTTCTCCAAACAGATTTCTTCTCTAAGAATATGTCCCAAAAAGTGGCAAATAAAATTGCGCAAAACACTGCAGCCGCAAAGCCTGCCATAACAATCATTTTCTTTTTCGGCTTGGATTTGTCAATAGGCTTCATGGGTTCATCTAAAATATCCAAAACGGGCATATCGCGAGCTTCTTCTATTTTCGCAAGCTCATGCTGCTTTTGCAATTGAATCATAATCTCCTGGTTAGTCAAAACCTCTCTTTGCAGCCTTGAATCTTCCAATTGCTCGGTAGGATCCATGCGAAGCTTGTTTTTCATCCTGTATGAGCGCAAGGCTTCTTCCGATTCCTTAAGGTTTAATTTCACATCTGCAAGCCTTTCCTCAGTAAATTTTCGATTTTCCGAAGCCTTGAAATGCATTTTATTCAGCAAAATATCATTTAACTGCTTAAATATAAAATTGTTTACGTCAAGCGTAACCTGTGGATCTTGGAATTCCGTTGTAAGCGTTATCACTCCATTTCTTTTATCCTGAGAAAAAACTATATAATTGCCTTTTTTAAGAGCTCCCAACATACCGTATTCTAGCCTTATTTGCCAGTCTTCTTTTGTGGTATCAGGTTTTATTTTCCACAGTGTTTGCAAAGAGACTGGAGTTGAAGTATCAGGCAAAGCTTTGGAAACCTTCCATTCTTCTGCCAAAATCAATTTTAGCATATAGTTTGACAGGATGATATCGCTCAAATAAGTGGAAGGATCATCGCTTTTTGCAGTCGAAACCCCAGCAAGAAGAGCAAGAGCACTTAAATCTCCTTGCTTGCCAGATGTCTGATAAATGATTTTCGACTCTGTCTTATAAAAAGGAATAGCCGTAAGCGCAATGCCAAAAGCAGCGCCTATGACCAACAGAAAAATAAAAATAGCCAAAACCTTGTGATTCAAGGTGCGCCTCACTATAGAAAGCACCAATTCAAACAGGTCAATCTCTTCTTCGTTTTCGATTTCTTTTTGCATAGCATAGAAATTAGAAAATTTTGTATATTACTATTTGCCGTGAAAACTAAAATACTTACAGTACTGCTGTCTTGCGCTCTGTGTCAAGCAGCACTGCAATTGCCTATTGCTGACTCGTTAATCTTGCTCTACAAGCTCGGAGTGTCAAGCGCAGTTGCCGGCAATGCGAATGAAGCTATCAAAACGCTTAAGGCAGTTAGCAACGCAAGCCAGGCTCTTGCACCGCTTGCCATGGAACAGATAGGCGACATCGCCGCTAAGGATGGAGATTCTTCCAGGGCAATAACATCTTACAACCAAGCTCTTGAAGCAACAGGATTGCCTCCGCTATACAGGCAGCACCTCTTAGACAAGATCAAGGTCATCAAAGGCGATACGCTGCCAATCGAGCAACCTCCAAAACCCGAAAGACCCAAAGCTACAGAGCAAGACAGACTATGGCAACGCGCTTGGAACCAAGAAATGGCAAATAATTTCAAACAGGCAATAGCGGACTACAAACTTACCTTCAACCTGCAGGGAAAACGTACCGAGGAAGCTCACTTTAGACATGCGCTCTGCTACTACAAGATGAAAAAGTACGACAGCACGATAGTCTATCTGTCAGAATTTCGCAATGCCTTTCCAGGCTCAAGCTATTTCTGGGCAGGGCTGTTCTGGCAGGGCAAGGCTCACATTGCGGCAGGCAGAACCGAAGAAGCGCATAAGATATGGAACGAGATAATACAGCTTGACCCTTTCGACTACCACGCACACCGCGCGATGCAACTGATGGGCACAGCCGCCCATAACATACCGCTAATACCGGAAAACATGGCACGTGCCTGGCTAGACTCAATACCGCCGCCCTCGCCGCGAAAAAACTTATCAAAAGATGATAGCACCGCCTTGCTGCGAGGAGCAGCATTGCTATCCGTGGAGCAACCGGACGTTGCGGCATTCTTCCTTGACGAATACGAGCTAAACTACCCGGGCAACCTGTTATTGCAATATGACCTAGCCAAAGCCTACGAAACTGCGGGCAGCAAAGCTAAGGCATTCAAAGCGGCACGGCGACTGGCATGGCGCATTCCCACTAAATACCGCAGCCATATACCCATGCAAATACAATCCATAATATACCCATCGTACTACTCATCAATTATCAGCAAATACGCAGAGCAGTTCAAAGTTGATCCTTTGTTCGCAAGAGCTGTTATGCGGCAAGAGAGCATTTTTGATGCAAACATCGTCTCTGCCGCCGGGGCCATAGGGCTTATGCAGGTAATGCCGGCCACGGGCAAAAATATCGCCGCAGAGCTTAAAGAGAAAAACTTCGCAGCCGATTCTCTATATAATCCGGAAGTCGCCATCCGCTATGGCACATATTATTTGCAAAAGCGTTTGAAGCAATTCAACAACGATTTTGTACTGACTCTAAGCGCCTACAACGCCGGTGCGCACAATGCAACCAAATGGAATAACCAAAGAAAGGGCGCAGAATACGATATTTTTGTTGAGAACATAGGATTTTTAGAAACACGCTTGTATGTAAAAAAAGTTCTAGGAAATTACTGGACATATCAGCGACTTACGGCTATGCCAGGGTATAAGTAATTTTCTACCTTACACTCCATGCAATTTCGCGAATTAAGCAAAGGTGAAAGTTTCGCCCAAATAGAAGAAAAAATCCTCAAGCTTTGGAGCAAAGACTCCAGCTTTGAAAAATCACTGGAAAACCGCA
>Ga0209755_10000583_pt1 | contig 65228 bp, 48 predicted proteins | sample TergutCo191P1_FD_187301 | JGI IMG/M metagenome (GOLD analysis project Ga0209755, IMG submission 187301) | Cornitermes sp. P1 segment gut microbial communities from Petit-Saut dam, French Guiana - Co191P1 (SPAdes) (version 2) | ecosystem: Host-associated > Arthropoda: Insects > Digestive system...
CCAGAGCGCCTCTGAAACCGATTTTCGGTTCTATCAATTCAGATAACAAGTCAGGCGTAAAATAATAGACGGCGGAACCTTCAATAAAAAAACCGTCAGACCAATGAGGTTCCTGCGAATGAGAAAAAACGGCGGGAAAAACTAAAAGTAAAATAAATAAAAAGAAAAATCTTGCGCGTAACGGAAAAAAATTGTTAATCATTGTTCACTCTTTGTTTTTCCGGTGACACTGCTGTCATATCTCCGGTTTTACAATGAAAGACAGTTATAACAGTCTTATTATCCTGTTTTAGGATTTCATCTACCTTAAATCCGACCCTTTTTAGAGCTTTTTTTATGCTTTCATAGCATGTTTTATTACAACTTTTCATAATATGCTTTAGAATATTCGATATTAGCATATTTTAATCTTTTATTGCAAGTACACGATATAGTGAAAAAAATAATAGTATATGTAATACTTAAAGAAATGAAGCAAAGTTATGGAGATCGTCTGGCGGCTGCTCTTAGGCTCAAAAACTTCAAACAAGCTGATTTAGCCCAAAAACTCAATATTTGCCAGACTGCTGTCTCGAAAATAATAAACGGCGTTCAATACCTCGATTTTGATTTAGCCGTAAAAGCCTGTGAAATTCTGGATATTTCTCTGAATTGGCTTGCTTATGGCAAAGAAAACGAGGCAAAACCTCTGTACCGCCGCGAGCCTGAAAGGCAGCGCATTGAGTATCTCATATCGATAATGGAAAAGGCGGAATATCCGTTAGTTATTGTCGCAATGGAAGAAATAATAGAAATCAGATTAAAAAATAATTCAAACCCAAATACCCCCAAACTGGTCAAGCCAAAAAGAAAAAAAGGGTGAAAACACCCGCAAGATATCAAAGCTAGGGTTCCTGATGGTTTGAGTAGTTCACGGTAAAAAATTTCAACTTTTTTCATTTTCGAGCAAGCGCCATGCACGGCTGCGCCATATATATACATGGAACAAACAATAAAACAAAATGCGTTTTCTAATGTGCCGCTTGAAAAGCGGCCGCGCGAAAAACTCTTAGCAAGAGGTCCGGCTTCCCTCTCCGACAAGGAGCTTCTTGCGGTCATGCTGACCACAGGTATTCAGGGAAAGAATGTAAAAAAAGTGGCAAGCGATTTGCTCGGCTTTTTAGACAAGAACAAAGATATTCCTTCTGTTAAGGAAATCTCTCTATTGTCAGGCATTGGGCAAGCCAAGGCATGTACGGTTGCCGCCATGATGGAATTCGGGAGGAGGCGTTACGGTTCGTTTTCCGCCCGCATCAAACACCCGAGCGACATTTTTACCTTGGTGAGGCATTACGCCGATCGCAAGCAGGAAAGATTTATCAGCCTTTCACTGAACGGCGCTCATGAAGTCTTGAATGTGAGGATAGTAACAATTGGTCTCGTTAATAAAACCATCGTTCATCCAAGAGAAGTCTTCGCGGACATCATTCAGGATAGAGCCGCCGCTTTCTGTGTTGCGCATAACCACCCATCAGGTCAGCTTATCAGTTCTCCCGAAGACGATGAAATTACGGAACGGCTCAAATCATCGGCGTTGATTTTAGGGCTCAACTTTGTTGATCATATTATTTTCTGCGAAGATAATTGGTGGAGCTATAAGGAAAACGGAATGTTGAATGCCGTTAATTAATTCAGGCAATATCGAAACAGACAATTATTTCATCTCAACTTACTTTTATAAAATGCTGATCTATATTAAACTGATACGATGAATAAACGGCGATTATCTGCGGCGTTAATAATTTTATTTTCTCTTCTTGCTGTCAATCTTGCGGCTCAAAATCCGAGTAATATCACAACCGATAGTTTTACGGAAACCGCGGGAACCGGGCTTGTTATCAATACAAATCCGTCAAATGTTACTGTTTTTATTGACGGCGCCGAGCGCGGAAAAACGCCGATTACTTTTCAAAATATGACGCAGGGAATCTATAATATCAGACTGACAAAAGACGGGTACAAAGAGCGCGGCTTTAATGTAACGCTCTTTAACACAAGCCGTCTTGTCGTATCGATCAAAATGGAAGAAGATACGGGCTCCGCCCAGATTACGGTATACAGATCGCCTGAAAGCCCCGATGATCTTCCGCTCAACCCGCATATTTTTGTCAGCTCGTCAGATAACGCTTCTTTAAAGCCAGTCAATGATAATACGATGCTGATTAATTTACCGATTGGTTTTCACTATATCAGAGTAAGAGCTTTCGGATGGGAAGACGCGTCTGAAATTATTACGATCAGCGATAATTCAACCGTTATAGCAAACATTTATATGAAACCGGCTCAATTTAAACTTGTAAACGCAGCGCAGAGCAGAAGACGTTTTAATCCGTTAAACTCAAATAAATTAGGAGAAAATGAATACCGTGTCGAAGTTACTGCTCCGGGAAACGGAACTATTACAATTTTCAACAGCGGCGAAGAAATTGTCTACAACGCAAACATCGGCGATTTCGATTCGGCAATTCAACATATAAAATGGAACGGCAGAGACTCCGAAGGAAATCCCCTCCCTCAGGGTATTTACACCGTAAAAATAGAAGCGTCCGGATTTTCACCTAACGCTTCTGACAAATCAGCGGAAAGTTTTACTTTAGAACTAAAAACAGAAGTAAATTATTCAATGAATATAATTCCCTTATCTCTTGAGAGCGGAATGTCGGGGCTTACCTTTGCGCCGATGCCGCACACAATTCCACAGGGCAGTTATCAATTTGACGCTAACATTTTCTTTGGAAGTTTTTTTGTGCCGGAAAAAGGAGACACTCTTGCCCTGCCGCTTTTATTTAACATGAGAATATCTCCGTTAAATAAATTGGAATTGCATACCGGCGTAAATGTTAATCCCTATTTCGCGAACGACACCAGCGGAGGATTTACAGGATGGGGAATTTCCGGTTCTGTTAAATATAATTTTTTAAGCATTGAGCTTCTGACTCTTACAGCCGGCGCGACTTATTCGTGGACAGGTGAACACGGTGACCTTCCGTTAAATCCAGGGCGCGGCATTGGAGCGCATCTGCCGCTCTCTGTTAACATAGACAGCTTCTCCATTATTTTTTGTCCTTCGATCTTTTGGTACGGACCGGCAGGATATATACCATCTCTTTTTCTTTCCGCAGGCGCTGTTTATTTCGGAAATATTTTCAACGCAGGACTTTCCGCAAGATGTGAACTTGATTTTTCAAAAGATACATTAAAAACAAAAGTTTTAACGGGAGCTGAAGTTCATCTTTTCCCGTCGCCTTCGAATCTTTTCTTTTCATTTTCCGCAGGCATGACATTTCATGAGCAAAGCATCGGCGGCTACGGCGGATTTAAAATCGGAATAATAAACTAAATCACTTTCATTCGCGCCATTCGATGATTCTATTTCTTTTTAATCGTATCAAAACCGCAGTACGGAACAAGCGCTCTGGGTAATCTTACTGTGCCGTCGGCTTGCTGGAAGTTTTCAAGAATCGCGATAATGGCGCGCGAGATCGCGATAGCAGTGCCGTTTAACATATGAACGAATTTATTTTTACCGTCTGTGTCTTTAAAACGAATGTTGAGACGGCGCGCCTGATAATCCGTGCAGTTTGATGTTGATGTAACTTCGCCCCATTCGCCGCCGTTTCTGCCTGGCATCCACGCTTCCAAATCCCATTTGCGGTACGCGGGCGCGCCGAGATCGCCTGTGCAAGTGTCAACAACGCGGAAAGGAATGTTGAGCCCTTCAAATATTTCTTCTTCTATCGAACGCAGTTCTTCATGGAAACGATCCGATTCTTCGGGAAGACAATACACAAACATTTCAAGTTTTGTAAATTGATGTACGCGGTACAGTCCTTTTGAAAATTGACCTGCCGCGCCGGCTTCTTTTCTGAAACAATGAGAAAGCCCCGCCATGCGAAGCGGAAGTTTTTCTCTTGACAGAATTGTGTTTGAATAATAACCGCCGAGAGTTATTTCCGCGGTTCCGACAAGACACGCTCTCTGAGTCACCTCATCGCTTTCAAGAGTATACACGTTTGATTCCTCGCCGCGCGGATTAAAACCGATGCCTTCCAATATTTCTTCGCGCGCGATATCGGGAGTGATAAAAGGAGTAAAACCTTTTTTTTGCAGAATATCCAGCGCATAACGAATTAAACCGAGTTCAAGAAAAACGCCTTCGTTTTTTAAATAATAAAATTTTGTGCCTGATACTTTTGTTCCTGCGTCAAAATCAATTATATCAAGATCCTGCCCCAATTTTACATGATCAGCCGGTTCAAAATTAAATTTCGGAATAACGCCCGATTTTTTTACTTCGAGATTATCCTTGTCTTCTCTCCCGACAGGCGCGTCAGGATGAGCCATATTCGGAATCTTCCGCGCTTCAGCAAGGAGCTCGGTTTCGATTGCGTTAAGCATCGTTTCCAAAGAAGCGATTTCATCTTTAAGTTTCTTTCCTTCTTCGATAAGAGCGCTGCGCTGCACAACATCCATTAATTGCATGTTCTTGCCCTTCATGGCGTCTGCATTCGCATTGCGTTTCTGCTGCAGCGACTGCAGAGTTGTAGTGAGTTCCGTTCTCTTATTGTAAAGACGCGCGACAGCTTCCGCGTCAGCTTTCATAAAACGATCCGCGATATTCGCCATAACCGCCGTCATATTTTCCGCGATAAATTTGTAATCCAGCATTTTTACATTGTAGCAAAATGTAAAAAAAATGACTAGTAGATGAAAGGAGCAGATAAGTCTGCTAATTAAATTCATTCGGTAAGTAAGTTGCCATCCACTACTCGTATTGTTGTGTTTATAGAAGTACCAAAATCACCTGTTCTATAAAATGTACCGTTGTTGAGATTACCGTATTGCGCTATACCAGAACTTGCGCAATATAGAGCAGAACCGTTGTTAGCGGTATTTTTAAAACCTGCTGGAGCATTATTCCCATAAACAACTCCGCCGCTCATACGAAATCTTACAGAGCCTGAGGTAATATAAATACCAGCAGCGACATTATTGGATGATGTTATCGATGAGCAAGAATTACCAAAAATATCTCCGCCGTTCATATTAAATGTACCATTAGCTATATATACACCACCACCGTGAGCATATGCGCTGCTGCTCGTTCCATGAGCGTTATTACCTGATATTTCACCGGCATTAAGTGTAAACACACCGCTGCCAATATATATACCACCCCCTCTACTGTAGTAACTACTAAGCGAACCAGAGGAAGATGAAACACTATTACCGGTTATTTGTCCTCCGTTCATTATTATAGTTCCGCCATTAAGATATACTCCACCGCCAAAAGCACTTTCATAACTTTTTATAATACTATTACCAGATATTTTTACTCCTTCATTTAATATTAAAGTTCCATTATCATTAATTCTTACCAAAGAATCATTATTATTAGTTCTGCCATTCAGTGTGATATTATTCAAAGTTAAAGTAATTCCTGAACCAATAGTAAATAGCATGCCATTGGATGAAAGATTGATTGTATTTCCAAGACTACTTAAAACGATATTTATATTGCTTTTTCCGCTGTATGTTAAATCCTGAGGAGAAATATTTTCATCTGCTGATACTTCAATAGTATAAAAAGAATTACTTAAAGCATTATTCTTGAGCCATGTCAGCTTCGCTGACAAGCTGCTGCCAGGTACAATAATTCCCGTACTTCCAGAAAGAATTTCCGAATAATCACTTTCAACACCAGAAATTATAGATGTAACTTTATAATAATAAGTTGTATACGATAAAACCCCTGAATCTAAATAATTATTATTTAATACTAAATCGGAATTCAATTTAGTATATATTCCATTTAAACTGTCAGAACGATAGATATTATAACCGTTCGCATTGTTGATTAAATCCCATTCAAAAGCGATACTTTCAGATTTCATTGAAATTATAAGCAAATTATCAGGCACATTAGACAGTGTAGTAATTGGGACAGGAATTGATTCTAAACTTAGAATATTACTAATAACTGCAGCAACTTTGTAATAGTAATAAGTTTCAACAGAAAGATCATTGTCTAAATAACTGTTCACGGTCACAATTGTTTCATTTAATTTTGTGTATGTTCCATTTTCAGTATCTGATCGATATATATTGTAACCGCTTGCGCTGGTAACAGTATCCCATGCAATTGTAATAGCGGTATTTGTCCTGTTTGTCATTTTTATATTAGCTGGAGGCATAGAAAATCTAACCTGCGAAGCCTGACCTTCAGTACTATTTGCAAAAGCTTTAACATTATAATTATAGTTTGTACCTGCTTCAAGGCTGGTAATTGTATATGAAGAAGTTGTAACTGTTGTAACAAGGGTTGAATCTTTATAAATGCGATAAGAAACAGCTCCTATAACAGGTTCCCATGTTAGTTTAACGCTTGTTGCAGAGACAATTTCAATCGTTAAATTTTTAGGAACAGAAGGAAAAGAAGAAGCAGGTAATGACAATACAGATGATAATACAAGGTTGTTATTGCTGAAGGTAAAAGAATACAAATTACCAGCCTCAAATTCAGTAAAACCAGCTGGAAAAGCAATCGGTATAGTTGTATTCCTTCTAAGGCTGAAACCAGAAACATTACCAGGATTAATTTCATAAACAGCACTCTGATTTGGTACTATTATGTTAGGTCTTCCACCCAGAGGAGATAATTCATTGTTACCATACTGAAAACTTAATGAAAAATCACTATTATTTTCAATTCTAAAATAAGCGTTATTTATTTGTATTGTTTCAAGTTTCGTAATAGGTACTTGTGTAGTTTTATCTTTTTCAATTACCGTAATTATTTCAGGTGCATTATGAGGGATAAATGCATTTTGAACATAAGGAACATCAATAGAGAATGTAGGATAAAAAACAACACCTGTAATATTAGGGACAGCGGCAATTTTTTTACTACTATTTTTTTCTACAGTGGTAAAAATATTTTGACGTGCGGCATCGCTATATATTGTTACAAGAAAATCTTCAAGATTATTGAATTCTATTTGTGTACCTTGTTCTTGTGGTGTGTTATCTGATTGTTCATTATCTGATTCTTTACAAGTAATGAAATTTAAACAACAGAATAGTAATACAAAGAATAAAATTAAATACTTTTTGGTGTTAGTTATAAATAAAATCATATAAAATCTCCTTACTAATTAAATAAAATAATATTTCATAAAGAACTTATTATATAATCAAGCGGAATAACTCCATTATCAATAAGTGTTATTAAAATATTTTCTGTATTGCTGCCACTTCCTGTAACAGTTATTGTATATTGATAACCATTTTTGATAACAGGCGGAGTTGTTTCACCAGAAAAACGAACAGGTAAATTTGACACCTGATATTTTAGAATAATATTTTGTTGCATTCCTTCGGTTGTACTTAAAATTGAATATGTCAAGGTTTGTCCTGAACTTATAATATTTAAACCATTAACACTTTTAAGAATTGTATTACCAATACCAACTTCACAAGGAAGAGTTGTATTATTAATAATATTTATATATGCTGTGGATAGTGAAATTGTTAAGTTTTCAATATTAATTATATATGTTTGAATTTCATTGCTATTCATTCCTTTTGGAGAAATAGTAACAAAATAAGGCATACCTTGAAAAATATTATTATCAATAGGTACATATGTCACAATTTCTTTAACAACATTATTATAAACAACAAAAACAGGAACAATAGAAAAAGGTTCTGAAGAATTAGCATACATTGAAACATTAACAGAAAGAGCAGGAATAAAGCCAATTTTTTCACCATCGGGGCTGTTCTTTCGTAATTCTATACCATATTTGTTAGGATTTGATATACGATACATATATTCACCCATACTTAATGAGGTAATTTCTATTTTATATGTTTTACCTTGACCATAGATTATCATTGCAGAATATTCTCGTTTGGCAGAAGTTAAATTATCAATATTGGCATTATATTCATCAATGGAAATACCATAGATAACAGCCAATCCGCCAGTCTCAAAATTATTTATTTTAGATGCAATATAAAAATCTTTGATTACACCAGTCTTGACACCACCAATTAAATTATTATTATTTGGCATTCCTAAAAATAAAACCATATCTTTAGATGATTTATTATTTACATTCAATGTGCCATTTATATCATTAGTCCATTTTATGTAACTCCCAAAATCAAGTATGTCTGTTTCCTTTGTTAATTCAAGCCCTGTATTGGTATAGGTTAATTCATATATTATACCATGTCTAAATTCTGTTAAATTCGTAGGAAAAGGTGCTATATCTGTAGTGTTTTTCCTTATTGAATAACCTGAAATAATACCTGGCATAATTTCATACGCAGCACTTGAACCAGAATTTATTATTGATGTTCCACCGCCTAATGGCGTTTTTTCTGTATTGCCTTCCCGAAAAGATAATGAATAATCACTGTTGTTTACCAAAAAAACGTATGATGTATTGAATTCAATAGATGTAAGTTTTGGAATTTTTACAAGATTTGTTTTATCCGCTTCTATAGCGGCTATAATTGTTTCACCATTTAAAGGTATTATTTTATCTATATTACCTACTTTAAAAGAAAATAGGAATGTTGGATAAAAAGCCGTTCCATGAGGGGCGGGAGCAGATTTAATTGTTTTTTGCGATAAACTACCAACTTCTGTAAAAACATTAAGGCGCGATGCGTCGCTATAAATAATTGCAGGGTATTCTTCAAGATTTTCAAATTGTATTTCTGTTTGTACGGTCTGGTTGTTCGGATTATTTTCTTTATTTTCATCACAAGAAAATAAAAAAAATAAACTAATTAGAAATATGTATAAAAAAGAAAAATTAAATTTATTTAAAAAAATATGCATTATGCCTCCTAGTTTCACATCAAAAAAAAGTAAAAAAGCCATAAAGAAATACTGTTTTAAAAATATTCCTCTATGGCTCTTGTAAAATGTTAAAGCAAAAATTAATTAATTAAAATAATTACTTGCATTAACCTCAACTACTGTTATATCCGCAGCACTTGGCTCAGCACCTGAAGGAATAGTTATTTCATAAACCTTATCGAACATCATTGGCATATTTTGTGTATTAGGAACATATCTGTGATTTGTCTGCCATGAAGCGGCTCTGAAGTTTATCAAAGTAGTAGAGTCACCAAATTCAAACCCTGAAAATAGTAACCGCTGACCACTTGGAACGATAATGTCGCCAGCGGGAGCGCCGTTTGTTTTCTGTGTATTGCCAAAGAATACACGAACCGCTACAGAAGCATTATTAATTACCAATGCATAAGGTTTAGTATTTGGTTGTACATTAACATTTTCAATGTCTGTTACATGAGTCGGGTTCTGAGCATTTACCTGTACAGAATCATCAAGTTTAGGATTGCTTGTTTCTACTTTTGCAATGATCATTCCGTTGTATTTTAAGTCTCTGGAATAGCTGAGACTGTAGTCATAAATCTCCCCAATTTCGATTGGGATATTTACCATTTTAGCGTTAGGCTGAATAACAGCGTAATTTTGGCTAAGATCTGCTTTTCTTACTTCAACCCAATAATTGGTATAGTTATTAAATCTCCAAATACCGCCACCCCACAACGAGGAAGGAGATACGGAAATTGTATAGGCTTGAGTGTCGGAATAGTAAGCCATTTCGTGGTATTGTGAAGCTTGTCCTCTGCGTTCTTCATAATTTGATTTTTGAACAGCTACGATAGCATAAAATTTCTGTTCAGGCATTTTTATTCTTACACTGCCTAAATTACCTATTGTGCCGATATAATTTTCTTTATCTACTTTTTCATAGAAAAGCAATACTTCACTATTAAGGGTGTTATTAATAGTTAATCGACCGCCAACGCTATCTACTCTCCCTGTCGGATAGTTATAAAAACCATCGTAAATTGGGTCGGTAGTATTATTGTTATTATCACCATCGCACCCAATAATTAACAACCCGAATACAAGTGCCAATATTAAAAATACGGCAAATACTTTCCTTTTCATAAATTCGCTCCTCATATAAAAATAATTTCTATAATTATGCAATATAAACCATGATGTTGTCCATACATATCTACCGATAATATCAAATTTTACTCATTTTTATTAAGCCATATCATATTCTGTGTAGATGAAGAAAAAACTAATTGATTTAAGAAATATTCTTTCAATAAACATCAAAAAACATAGAGAGTTGCTGGGTCTATCACAAGAAAAACTGGCAGAAAAAGCCGGGATTTCTTCGAATATGATCAGGGATATTGAGGGATGCCGTACATGGGTCAGTGATAAAACCTTGATAAATATAGCAGAAGCCCTAAAAACAGACATTTACCGCTTATTAATGCCAGACACTATACAAGAAGAAGAAAATTATCGGTCCGTTTTATTAGATTTGACAAAAACATTTGATAAATTGAGAGCAGATTTTGACCAAAATCTGGAAAACGCGTTAAAATTATGGGGAAAACAAAAAAAATGAGAACAATTCAATACGTTATTTTAGAAAAATTCAACTTTAATTATTTTTAATATTCCAGTGTCACTTTACAAGCAGCAATGTTTATATTTCTTTCCGCTTCCGCAAGGGCAGGGATCGTTTCGTCCTGTTTTCGGCGATGACCGGACAACCGTGCGCGTTGTTATGTCTCCGTCAACATAGAGCCATTCGTTTTTTTCTTTTTTAAATTTTGCTTTTTCATGATGCACGTCCCGCAAACCGTCTTTTTCATAAGCCGCTTCAAACTCTACAGTACCTTCGTTATCAGCAATGCCGCCTTTTTCTGTCGAGATGATTTTTAAACCTAACCATTTCGATTGTTCGCTCCAGTCACGCGTCGATTTATAATCTATGTCTTTTTGATCGCGAAGAACGCAAGTATTTATAATATAATCGATTGCGTGTTCAGCGTAAGCGGAATAACGGCTTCGCATAAGAGTTTCGGCTGTCGGCGCTTTCGCTCTGCCGCTTATATATTGTTCACAGCAGCTTGAATATTCACGGCTTGAGCCGCAAGGACATTGTTTCATGACATTATTATATCATAATTTTATAAAAGAATTCTACCGTAAATTACAGCACGAAAATAAAAACTCTAACGTAATGTTCGTGATGGTTCATGGTAAATTTTCTTCTTGTTCGCGGTTAAGATTTAATCTTGCTGTCAATTTTTCTTTTAATTTTTCTTATTGATTTTTCAGATAAAATATTAACGATAAAAATAAATAAATTGTTTATAAAACCGCCGGGAATATACTCCGCTTTGCGTTTAAACATTTTTTTTACGGCTAGAGAAGCAAGACGCGCCGGTTTAATTATTATTCCCAGAAATATTCCAAGTTTCATATAACGCGCGGGCAGATTGTAAAGATTAGTCGCTACGGCTCCGGGGCTTATTGTCGTTATACTCACGCCTTTATCGAAAACTTCATTCCGCATTGCTCTTGAAAAACAGCGCAAAAAACTTTTTGTGGAACTGTACAGCGCGATATACGGCACCATCATTCTCGAAGAAATCGACGCCATGTTTAAAATATAACCGCTTCTTTTTTCAGTTATCATTTGCTTCGCGAAAATTTGAGTCAGAGTAAAAGGAGTATTGATATGCAGATTCAGCATCAAACGGGATTTTTCAAGCGTTGTATCGCAGACATCTTTAAAAAAGAAAATGCCGGCGTTATTTACAAGAATTTCTACTGTTATATTGTTTACCTGACAATAGATTAAAATTTCCTGCGCGGAATCTATTTTCGCAAGATCGATACAAAATGGAATTGCTTTTATTCCGTATTCAGCGGAAAGGTTGGAAGCGGCTTCTTTTAATTTTTCGTTTTCATTGCTGATCATTAAAAGCGGATAACCGCGTTTCGCGAGTTCCGCGCAAATCGCGAAGCCAATACCGGAGTTCGCGCCGGTGACAAGCGCCGTATTTTTTACTGTTTCCATAAAATTTTCTCTATCATCTCATTAAATCGCTGATTTTAATTTCGGGATGAATATATCCTTCAGTCCCGAATTTAACGCGGACAAACGAAATTGCGCGTAACGGACAAAGATTAACGCACCCCTGACAGAGTTCGCATTTCGGCGTAAACGAAGGGCGGTTATCTTTCATTTTAATCGCTGAAACAGGGCACACTTTTTCGCACACGGCGCAGCCCGTGCATTTATCGCTTACACGGTACCATTTATAAAGCACTTTAACTCCGAGAGCAAAAAGACTTGATATAAAAAGTGAAAAAGGATAAAAACCAAAAACATAATTTTCTTTTCTTTTAATAATCGCTTGAGCCGCTTCCGTGGTTGTTCTTTCCTGCATAGCGGTTCGCTCTTTAATTTTTTTCGGTTTCGGCGTTCCAAACATGGCAAGAAAATTTTCAACCGCCGGTATACTCGCGAAAAACATTTTCTCGATTTTTTTCTTTTTAAGAATTTTTCTTAAACTTCCCAAAGTTCCCAGGGGGCTTGAACCGTAAGTTACAAGAGACGCAACATAGGAAGTTTTAAAAACCGCGTTACGGCAAAACCATCTTACGATAAGCGGCATACTGTAAGCATACGACGGAAAAACAATCACGGCTGTATCCGCTTCAATAATTATTTCGCTGTTGTTCTCCCTCGCGTTATGCGCTAAAATGCCGATGTTGTAAAGCTCGCACTTTTCAGCAGAATTCGCTTCGCCGATAATCTGCGCAACCTTTCTCGCCGTCCAAAGACTGTTACCTGTACTGCTGAAATAATAAATTTTAGTCATATTATTCGCCTTTCATACCGACTAATTTTACTTTACCGTCAAGAGCGTCAACCGCCAAACGAATAGACTCGCCTATCGCTTTTTCAATATCATCATCCTGCACTCCCAAAACATCACACGCTAAATTTTTGTCGATAAAAGTTTCCGCGCCTTGTATATCTGAAAATTTTGAAAGACATATTCCGCCTTCCGTTTCCGCTCCGCCTTCATGTCCTCTGATGCTTTTTTCCATGAACTTAATTCCCATATTGAGAAGCCAGTTTGGAATTGTAATTACCTTTCTTCCCTCAAGTCCCATATTTTTATGCACAATTGCAAGAAAATCTTTCCATAACATGTTGTAACATCCAATTGGATAACACACTCCGCCTTTTGTTTTTTCCAAAGCGCCCGCGATTGCCTGCGCCACTTGTCTTCTGGTTACCATCGTTGTTCCGCCTTTGGGGTACATGGTAGAACCTTTCATACTGCGTACTGCTTTAACGATAATAGTCCACACAGGTTCCCGCCCCTTCTGCGTTCCGAAAATATAGGGTAGCTCTAAAATCGCGACATTAAAATTATCATCCGCGAGAGAGAGCGCCATTTTTTCCTGGTCGCGGCGGCTTCTAATATACGGATGCCATTTTGATAATTTCAGCTTAGTCCATTTTTTATCAAAATAAGAAAAGTAAGAACCGCAAATTACAGTATTTTTAACGCCGCATTCCTTCGCGATGCGCATCATTCTTTCCAGCGGAGTAACATTAAATTTGTTAAAATATTCATGTATAGGTTTTGGTCCTGTAATCCTTTCATCAATGCCTGAGGCAAAAACAAAACTGTCACAGCCTGAAAAATAATTTTTTAGCTCGGCATCTGTCAGCGTAAGATAATTTTTAAATTCCAATTGCATTTGAGAAGGCACGCCTTCCATTTCAGGCGGCAAAGCAATCGCCTTTACCTCATGCCCTCTTTTTATCAGCTCAGCCGCTGCCGCGCTCCCTAAAAATCCTGTCCCGCCGATTAAAAATACCTTCATTTTAATAACCCTTATTGTTGTTCTTTTTAGTAATTATATACATATTTTATAAACTATTCAATAGTCTGCATAATAATTCAACTATCAATATAAATATGTACAATAATTTGACTCTTGACCCTCAACAATCAACTTCGTTGATCAGCATATACTCTATCGAATCGACAAGAGCGGCGCGGCTTGCGTCGATTATATCCGCGCTCACCCCGACTGTGCTCCAGCTTCGCTGCCCGTCTGTCGTTTCGATCAAAACGCGAACCTGCGCGGAAGTCGCGTCCTTGCCGTCAATTACCCTTACTTTGTAATCTTCAAGCCTTACTTTCGCGAGCCCCGGAAAAAACCTCGATAGGGCGCGCCTAAGAGCGCTGTCAAGAGCGCCGACAGGACCTACGCCTTCCGCAGCCGCGACTTCCGATGTGTCTCCGACTAAAACTTTCACCCACGCGTGAGAACATTCGATTGTTTCTCTCGCCGGATGTTCGCTTGTTACGCGGTACGCTTCAATTTTAAAAAACGGCGTAAATGAACCCAACTCGCGCCTTATCAGGATTTCAAAACTTGCGTCCGCGCCTTCGTAAGCCCAGCCTTCCGCTTCGAGTTTTTTTATTTTTTCGGCTAGCGTTATGACAACAGGATGATCTTTATTTACAGAAGGATCAATTTTTTTAACGCGTTCCAGAATGGCGGAACGTCCGCCGATTTCACTTAACAATAGATGACGATCATTGCCGACCGCTGACGGCTCGATATGCTCAAAAGAGACGCTCGTTTTTAAAACGCCGTCTGAGTGCATTCCCGCTTTATGAGAAAAAGCGTGCGCTCCGATATAAGGCATATCATCGCTGATTATTACGTTCGCGGTTTCCGCGACCTTTCTTGTTAATTCCCCGATACGGACAAGATTTCCCTGCGGCAGACAGCGCAGGGACAATTTTAATTCCAGAGAAGGAATTAAAGAAGCAAGAGCTGTATTGCCGCATCTTTCCCCGAAACCGGCGAGAGTTCCCTGTACGTGAGCGCATCCCGCCTGTACAGCGGCGAGAGAATTCGCAAGCGCAAGCCCGCAGTCATTATGCGCGTGAATACCGATTATTGTACCGGGAAATGTCTTAATGATTTCTTTTACCGCGCATGATACCGCGTCGGGAAAAGCGCCGCCGTTTGTGTCGCATAACACAATACGATCCGCTCCGGCAAGAACTGCCGCTCTTACCGTTGAAAGAGCAAAATCCCTGTCAGCCGCGAATCCGTCGAAAAATTGTTCGGCATCGTAAATTACAACGCGTCCTTCGCTTTTTAAAAAGGCGACTGTATCCGCAATCATGGCAAGATTTTCTTCAGGCGTTACGTGAAGAACTTCGCTTACATGCAGGTTCCAGCTTTTCCCGAAAACGGCGACGCCCTCTGTTCCCGCGTTTAAAAGCAAACACAGCTGACTGTCTTCGTTTGCCTTTATCCCTTTTTTGCGCGTAGATCCAAAAGCGCATAGTTTCGCGTTTTTTAAATTGAGTGATTTAGCGAGACGAAAAAACTCCAAATCTTTTGGATTACTTCCGGGATTGCCCGCTTCAATCCACGCAACGCCAAGTTCATCAAGCGTTTGTGTAACTGTAAGTTTATCGCGTAAAGAAAAATTTATCCCTTCACCCTGCGCTCCGTCACGCAAAGTAGTGTCTAAAATCTCTATGTCAAACATCAGCTTAATGTTATAACATCGAAGAGAAAAATTCTATAATTATGAAGAAGTATAAGAAAAGTGATTTTAAAAATCAAAAGAGTCTGCCCATTACAGACAGACTCTCTGAATAATTCCTAAATTGAAATTAATAAGTTTTTTTCTTGAAAAGCCAAACCCGCGCGCCAATCTCTACAGGGAACGCCCATTCACCTGTGCCGAAAGCCGGAGTAAAATTAAGTCCGACTGAAGGCGCACAATGCGCAAAGATCTCAAACAAGCCGCTTCCAAGAAGTACATTAAACCCAACAGGCAATCTTAGCCCGCCAGTAACGGTAAAGGGATAGTTCGGTCCAAACCAGAAATTAGCATAACCGCCAATCCCGATATTTATATTGAACCACCATGCCTTTCCGTCTCCGACAAGCGTCGGTTTTGAGCCAAAAAGCCTGAAAGTTAAAAACTTGGGTGAATAATCGGCAGTTACAGCAAGACCGTTGTAGTTCCGCTGACCTTTAGGAGGCAGGAAATAATTTGCCGCAATATTTAAAGGTTCGATCGGGCTTACAAGCAAAGAAAAACCATGTGTAAGCGACACAGCTTTTCCAAAGGTGCTTCCGGGGAAAAAATTATATTGGGCGCCTATACCGAATGCGTGAACATTGGTAATCGCCGCAATACTCAAGAGGACAAGAACTAAAATAACCTTCTTTTTCATAACATCTCCTAATTAGTGTAAAATAATATACAACCCAATATATCGCTTTATAAACAGGATGTCAATATTTCCGATATTTTAGATTATCTATTTTATATTTAACCTGCGCAAGCTCCGAAACTGCGTAGTTTTCATATAGTTTCAATACATTAAACATACGGAAGTAAAATTCGTTACTTCTTTCTTGATGACGCGGCGCCTGCGACTTTTTGATTAATAGCCGCGAGATTCGCGCGCACTTCTCTGGCGATATCCTGAGCTTCCTGAACTCTGCCGTCAGCCTGACTGGCTTCAGCCCTGTCTGCGTCATTATGCGCTTTGATCATATCTCTGTCTAACGCGTCATAATCAAGCTTTAAATTTGAATAACGCGCTCCGTTTATATTTCTTTGTGTTTCTTCGATTTCAGGTCTCAGATTTATAACAGCGGACGAAGTCGAAGTTTCTGATCTGCCTGCACCCTGCTTTCCTTCATTGATTGCTCTTTGTGCCAGCGCAATAGCTTCAGCCGCGTGCGTCTTTGCCATATCAAAATTCTTATTTGCCGCTTCCTCATCCATACGCTGTATGGCGATTCTTGCCCGAACCAGCGTGTTCATAGCATATTCATTCGCAGCCGGGTCATTTTGAGCCCTGAAAACAGCATCCCGCGCGTTTTCCATCTCTTCGGTAGGAGGTTTTACGCATCCGACCGCGAGGACTAAAAGAATTATCAATAAAGAACCGATTTTTCTCATTTTCATACTCCTTCTTTATAAGTATAATATATATACCAGTATACTTTCCAGTAAATTTATGACTATTATATATATATGAAGATATCGACACTTTTAAAGCCCGCTTTATTGATTTATGAGCTTTTCAGGGTTTTAATTCTTGCATTAATTTTAATTTTACAGTCAAATAATAACGCAAATTTTTTAATGATGCTTTTTGCGACCCAGGGCATACTTTACCCGTTAATGGCTGTGTTTTTATGCTTGAATTCCATCCGTTTTAAGGAATATCTGCCCCTTTTTATCGCGGGAAAAAGCATCGGCATTTTCACGCTGTTGTGCTGGTCTCTTTTATCGCAGCAAAATCCTGTAATCGGGAATTCTATCAATGAAATGGCATTGGTAAGTTTTGATTTACTCGCCCTTGCCGCGATTTTGATAATCAGAAAAGATGTGATAAACTTAACGGAAAATATTGTAACGGAAACAAAAGCCGGTGATTCCGAAAATGACTTAGAACGGAGGAAACATAATGCGTATCATTCCAATAGCGAGCGGAAAAGGCGGGGTTGGAAAATCACTCGTAGCAGCAAATCTGGCAATAGCGTTCGCTCAAGCAGGAAAAAGCGTTGTACTCGCAGACCTTGACCTTGGAGCATCGAACCTGCATTTGGTCCTCGGGCATCATTCGCCGCAGACGGGAATAGGGACTTTCCTGAATAACACCAAATCAAATTTTAACGATGTAATAGCCGACACCGATGTGCGCGGATTGCGCTTCATTCCCGGCGATACCGAAATTCCCGGGACAGCAAACCTCAGTATGCCGCAGAGAAAAGCCCTTGTAAAAAAACTTCTCGCTTTAAAAGACGATGCCGATATTCTTGTGCTCGATCTTGGAGCGGGAACTCATCAATCAATATTGGATTTTTTCCTGCTTTCAAATCAGGGCATCGTTGTTTCAGCTCCTGCCGTAACCGCGGTTTTAAATGCGTATGTATTTTTAAAGAACACCGTATTCAGATTGATGTTCAATTCATTCGGCAAGGGATCTCCCGCGCGCGCGTTTCTGGAAAAAACCCGCAAAGAAGGCACAGGGCACTCTAAATTGTATATTCCGAAAATGCTGCCCGAAATAAAAAAGATCGATCATGACTCTTATGAAAAATTCGCAGCGCGCCTTAAAGAGCTGTCTCCGCGCCTTATCATGAACATGGTAGACGAGCCGAAAAAAGCTGATGTCGCGAATAAGATTCGCCGCTCCTGCGAAGAATATCTCGATTTAAAAATCGAACACATGGGAGTAATTTACCGCGACGGAACTCAGGACACTGCCCTTTCATCAAGGCTTCCGATTACTTTGTACAAACCTCAATCTGTTTTGTCGCAGGCAATTTACAGAATCGCCGATAAAATTTTACAGAGTCCCGAAGATGAATATACTCCCGACGACAAACAGATCGAAGACAGTTTTCAGGAAGCGGAAATGGAAGCGGAAATCGATTTTGATACAAAGATGGAATATGTTGAAGACCTCTTACATTCAGGCGCGATGAATCAAGGCGATTTGATCGAAACCGTAAAATCACAGCAATTTGAAATTTCCAAATTACGGAAAGAAAATAACTTCTTAAAAATGAAATTAACCCGCGCTATGCATCAGGGTTTTAAGGTTTAATAATATGGAATCTTTTGTAATGCCGTTACTTTCTATTGAATTTCCCTCATGGCTGAAACCGGAAATAATTCCCGGGTTTCCCGTCAGATGGTACGGGCTCATGTACATCTTCGCGTTCGCGACAGCTTATATCGTTTACCGCGTACAGGTAAAAGAGCGGAATTTTCCGATGACAGACGACAGTCTTTCTACTTTGTTTTTCTGGGGCATACTCGGACTGCTCCTCGGCGCGAGACTTTTTTCCACGATCATTTATGAAACAAGCGATCTTTACAGAAGAGAACCGTGGCTGATTTTCTGGCCATTCCGCAACGGCAGATTCACAGGTCTTCAGGGAATGAGTTATCACGGCGGAGTTTTCGGCGGATGGCTCGGCGTTCTCCTTTTCGCGAAGATAAAAAAATACAGTTTCCGCGAAATCACCGATATGTTCGTAGCCGCAATCCCGCTTGGCTACACCTTCGGACGTATCGGCAACTTTATCAACGGGGAACTTTACGGAAGAGTTACAACAATGCCGTGGGGGATGGTCTTCCCGAGCGCGGCAAAACATCCCGCGAGCGCGTCATGGGTGCAGGAGGTTGCTGAAAAAACAGGCACCGAAATTACAGGAGCGATGGTAAATCTGCCGCGCCACCCTTCCCAACTATATGAAGCGTTTTTTGAAGGGCTTGTCTTGTGGGCAATAATTTGGTTATTACGAAACCGCAAACCGTTCAAAGGCTTTTTGATCGGACTGTATATCGCGGGTTACGGTCTAATCCGTTTCATCATCGAATATTTCCGCGAACCTGATGCCGATCTCGGCTATCGAATTGAGTTTGTCAAAAGCGCTCTTCCTCAGGCTTACGCTCATCCGCTGTTCAGTTTCTCAACAGGGCAAATCCTCTGCTTCATCATGATCGTCATCGGAGTCACGTGGCTCATTGTCGCTTCCCGTCTGCCTAACAGAGAGCCGATCAGGATATACACTGACGGAGATAATGAGTCCGATAACAAACGCAATATTGTCAGCGAAGAAGAAAAAGCGAAAGAGCATAACAAAAGACGGAATCTGAGGAAGAAGCTGAAGTAAGTGGTAAAAAAAATCCTTTTTGTTTTAATTCCGTTTGTTTTTATTTCCTGCGCTGCGACTTTATCGTTTGATGTGCGGCATCCGCCGTTAGTCGATCTTCGTGAAATAAAAACTATTACCATTATTCCGTTTGAATGGAGCGGAAGCAGAATTTACAATCTTGAAGAGAAAGTTACAGCCGTCTTAAGATACGATTTAATAAACAGCGTAAGAAACAGCGGTATAGAATATGTTGATCCTTCGGTACTGAAAAACATTCGCGAAAGGGATTACCGGAATTATGTTGACGTTTACATCACAGGAAGAATAGCAGGCGTCTACTTTTACGACTCGAATCCGTCGGCTGAACAGAGAAGACGAAGATACGGAGAAAGAGACGGAAGAAGACGTAACAACGATCAATATTCAAGAGACCCGGGAAGATATAATAATGATCAATATTTAAGAGACATGAGAAGAGACAGAACGCAGCAGGCAACAAACACAAATTACCGAACGGTGATCGTAGAAATTGAATACTCATATATCCGCGCTTCGAATAATGAGACATTAGGGCAATATAAAAAAACAAGAAGTCATCATTTCGAGCAGAGAAACTCATGGGATACATGGAGAGATAACAGAATTTATATGACAGATAACGCCGCGGCAGAGGAAGCCGCGTCGCGGTTTACCATTAACAGTCACGAACTTGCTCCATGGACATCAACAGAAGAAAGAAAAGTTAAAGGAAAGACAGGCGCTCCCGAATTAAACGAAGCTCTGAAAATGATCAGACACACATACTACGGCAGGGCTATGGGAATTTATACCGATTTGTACGAAAACACAGGCGATAAATTAGCCGGATACAATCTTGCGATTCTACTCCAGTTTGACAGCAAATACACAGACGCCCTCGCGCTGTTGGAAGAGATACGGGAGAGAGAAATCCGATCCGGCAATCGGACGCCGTCCTATGTCATAAAAGAGATTGAAACGCTCAAAGGGTTTATTAAGGGGTTTCAGATACTGGAAGGATATGGGGTAAAAAATACACAAATTTCCCCTTGAAAAATAGCCGATTTTCTGATACCATAGATACAAACGGAGGGTTTATGAACATAACTATAACCATAACGGAAATGTTTCAGCATGATCCGACTATGGTTTTTCACTTGATCGGTATGGTGATATTGCTTGTCGCAATAGCGTTTCTGGTCAATGCTGTCGGCAATGGTATTGCTATTAGGGATGCTCTGGCGGCATCACCGGCGGCAGTGCAAACCGATCATAAAGCCGGTAATATGTCCGAAGTAACAGCAGCCATAACAGCGGCTGTCGGCGAATATCGAAATAAAAATAAATAACACAAGGAAGGAAAAATGCCACAGGTAAAATTAACCGATCTGGTGCTGAGAGATGCACATCAATCTTTATTTGCAACCCGCATGGTAACTGCGGATATGCTGCCGATTTGCGGAAAGCTCGATAAGGCGGGCTTTTTCGCGCTGGAAGCGTGGGGCGGAGCTACATTCGACTCCTGCATTCGGTTTTTAAACGAAGATCCGTGGGAGAGGCTTAAAAAACTTAAAGCCGCTCTGCCGAAAACAAAAATCATGATGCTGCTTCGCGGGCAGAATTTGCTCGGCTACCGTCATTATGCCGATGACGTTGTCGCGAAATTCGTCGAACAAGCCGCGAAGAACGGTATCGATATTTTCCGTATTTTTGACGCCTGCAACGATCCGCGCAATTTTAAAACAGCGACGGAAGCCGCGAAAAAAACAGGCAAGCACATTCAGGCGACAATCTCATACGCGATCACTCCTTTCCATACGATCCAAAAATACGCTGAGTTCGCGAAACAGTTAGCGGATATCGGCGCTGACTCAATCTGTATCAAAGATATGGCAGGGCTTCTTAAACCCTATGAAGGATACGAGCTTGTAAAAGCGATCAAAAAAGTGACAAGCCTGCCAATCGAGATTCACACGCACGCCACAACAGGTATGTCGGTCGCGACTTTAACCAAGTGCGCCGAGGCGGGAGCTGAAATTCTCGATACAACAATTTCTTCGATGTCGATGGGCACAAGCCACAGCCCCACCGAAACAATGGTCGAAATTTTCAAAGGCACAGAATACGACACCGGTCTTGATATAAATCTGTTGCTCGAAGTCGCGGCATATTTCCGCGAAGTAAGAAAGAATTACAAAAAATTTGAGTCGAGTTTCCTCGGAGCCGATACGAGAATTCTTGTCAGTCAGGTTCCCGGTGGAATGTTAAGCAACATGGAAAGCCAGTTAAAAGAACAAGGCGCCGCCGATAAGATGGACGACGTACTCAAAGAAATTCCGATTGTGCAAAAAGACGCGGGCTATCCTCCACTCGTAACGCCGACAAGTCAAATCGTTGGAACTCAGGCGGTCTTAAACGTATTATACGGACGCTATGAAAACCTTTCAGGCGAATTCCGTGACCTCGTCGTAGGCAAATACGGCGCATGCCCCGCTCCAAAAAATGCAGACCTTGTAAAGAAAGCTCTTTCCGCTCTCAAGATGGAAAAAGAAATTACCCACCGCCCTGCGGATGATATTCCTGCTGAGTACGGCAAGCTCGAAGACGAAACAAAAAAACTTCTCGGTACAAGCTCTGTCACCGCGGAAGATGTTCTCACTTACGCAATGTTCCCGAAAGTCGCCCCGGACTTCTTCAAAAAACGCGCAGAGGGTCCTGTTGTTTTCAAACCCGAACCCGAAGCTGCATCTCCCGCGAAAGCAGGTCAGGCAGAGAAATACAATGTCAATGTAAATGGTATAAACTACGCGGTTGTGGTTTCACCCGCAGGAACAGTAGCGGCAGCGCCCGCGGCGGCTCCCGCTGCCGCTCCGGCAGCGCATGTTGCGGCGGCTCCCGCTGTTGACGCAAGCGCAAGCGGCGGCGTAAAAGTTCCCGCTCCGATGGCAGGTCAGGTTCTCCGCCTCATCGCAAGCGAAGGCACGGAAGTAAAATCAGGCGACACTCTGTTAATCCTCGAATCAATGAAGATGGAACTCCCGATAAAAGCGACAGCAAACGGAAAAGTTCACTTCCTTGTCGCGGTAGGAGCGCAGGTAGTCTCTCAGCAGCCTATAGTACAGTTGGGTTAATCAAAGAGTCATCGAATGAAACGAATAACCGCGAATAAGAATCACGGTTTACATTCGTCATAATTCGCGTAATTCGATGACGATTCCTAGGTGTTTTCTTTCAGTTCTTTCAGTTCGTGAAGCGTGCGCAGTTTCCAGATGGCTTTTTCTTGAATCTGCCTCACGCGCTCACGGGTAATGCCTAAATATTTTCCGGTTTCTTCGAGGGTGAGCGGGTTTTCGCCCGTGAGCCCGAAACGAAGCTGGATAATTTTCATTTCTCTTTCCGATAACTGAGAAAGTATTCCGCTCATCGTTTCCTGAAGCGTCATGGAAAAAACCATTTCAAACGGTCCTGCCGTATTGTCGTCTTTAATCAAATCCGCAAGACGCGTGAGATTTCCGTCGTCAACGATCGTGTCAAGGCTTGTGGTTTCCTGCGAAAGTTTTACAATCTCTTTGACCTTGGAAACGGGAACGCCCAAATATTCGGAAAGTTCTTCTTCGTTGGGATCGCGTCCTAAATCCTGCGTTAACTGTTTCGCTACATAGTAACATTTCTTGATCGTGTTGAGCATGTGTATCGGTATGCGTATAACGCGTCCCTTATCGGCAATGCTCTTGATGATCGCCTGCCTGATCCACCATGTGCCGTAAGTTGAAAAACGGCAGCCTCTTGTGTAATCAAAACGTTCGACAGCTTCAATAAGACCGATGTTTCCTTCGTCGATCAAATCTAAAAGCGAAAGCCCTCGATGCTGATAATTTTTAGCGATGGACACAACCAAACGCAAATTGGAATTTATCATTGTATTTTTATAATGAAGAAGCGCGGCATCAAGCGCTGATTTTTCATTTATGAAATCATCGCAAGGGTCTGCCTCATTATTTTTGTTTTTCTTTTTTTCGATATCGAGGTCTTTCAATTTTGATCTGAGGCTGACAATTTTTTCGCCGATATTCTGCTCTTCCTGAAGCGTCAAAAGCGGAAACTTTGATATCTGCCTGAAATAAACCGCCAAAGGATCTGACTCTTTCTGCGTCTTAATACGTTTGTGAGATTTATCCAGTAATTTTCTGGATCGCTTACTTACTTTTTCCACATTAAATTCCATCTTCTCTCCTTTTTAAGACTTGGAATTACCTAAGGCTATTGCCCGCAAATTAAGCCATTAGTCATCTATGCTCTTGGTGCCTGTGCCGGATCAATCGGCGTATCACTCCGGAAAACCATAAAAAATAATTGAGGTTTTGCCGAAACCGCGTTAATTCCTAATTTACCCACTTCCAATCCCGGCGTTATCCTATCCCCTACATTCACCGAAAGGGAATCAAGACCGCCGTACATGTAATAAAATCCGCCCGATGTTTCCACGATTACTACTCTGCCGAACTTGCGCCACGGACCTGCGGAAACCACATTTCCCGGCATCAAACTTTTAACAGACTCAAGACGCTCGCCTTCAACAACAACGCCCATCTGCCCTGTCATGTATGAAATATCTTTCGGAGCAATAGGCCAGCGCAGCGAATAAATCCTGCTTGCCGCAGGCGTTGTATTTTGAGAAGAGCCCGCGGTATTTCCCGGCGGCGGCAGCGCAACAGCCGGCGCGCTCGAACCCGCCGGCACTTTGATAACGTCCCCTGCTTTCAGCGCGTGGTTAGGTGAAAATTTATTAATCTCCAGCAAATTTTGTAAAGTTATCCCGCGCGTGCGCGCAATGCTGAAAAGCGTATCCCCTCTTACTACACGGTAATCCGATAAGTTCTGAGAAATCGCGGGTCCAGCGGAAGGCAAAGCCGCGTTTTCGGACGCAGGTATCTTAAGCCTCTGTCCGACCTGAAGCCTCGAAGGGTCGGTGATGCCGTTCAGCTTCATAAGTTCGTCAGCGCCGACACTGTAAAAGCGTGAAATCGAGTAAATCGTTTCACCTCTTCCTACAACATGAATCAAATCATTCGCGGACAGCGCTCCGGAGAAAAGGAGGCAAAGCAAGCTCAATAATAAGATAAATTTATTTACACACTTCACGGCTCTTATTTATCGGCAAATTTACCTCAAAACTTCACTGTTGGCACATTCAATATAACGCGCTAAGTTGAAAAAAAAGGGTATATATGATAAGGTATTCACATGGGCGATTATAAAAGACCTAGCTGGGATGAATATTTCATGGAAGTCTGCGAAGCTATTTCCAAACGCGCAACCTGCGACAGAGGCAGATCAGGCTGCGTAATCGCAAAAGACAAACAGATATTAGTAACCGGCTATGTAGGCGCTCCCGCAGGTCTCCCCCACTGCGACGAGGTTGGACATCAAATGAAAAAAATGATTCATGAAGACGGCAAAGAAACCAACCATTGCGTCCGAACAGTCCACGCCGAACAGAACGCCGTCTGTCAGGCGGCAAAAATGGGCGTCCCGATAGACGGAGCGACTCTCTACTGCAGAATGACCCCATGCCGAACCTGCGCCATGCTGATCATCAACTGCGGAATAAAACGCGTAGTCTGCCAGCGCCGCTACCACGACGGCGGCGACTCGGAAGCCATGTTTAAAATCGCGAATATCCCGATTGAATATATAGTGGACGAAGTTCAGAAGTATGAGAATCAGTAGAAGGAATTGAGAAGAGGTTCACGCAGGGACGAAACAGCTATTTTTATGATTGTTTCCTGATATGTCTGCCAAGCATAAAAAGACAAATACTAATTAACACCAAGGCAATGCCCACAATGAGTTGAAATAACATGTCTTACCTCCTACTATCTTCTTATCCAAGTTACAATAACATCAACAATAGCAAATATACCAAGTATACCAACGACAGCAACAGCGGTGTTAAATATCTGCGCCCATTTACTGGGCGGTTTCGACATAAAAACAAACATTTTGTCGAGTGTATCGCTGATATGCTCCAAAATCGCTGTATCTTCCCTTCCCATACGATCCAAATATATAATGTAAATACTTCTACGTCAAGGAAATAGAGCTTGTCAAACTAAATCTCACTCGCCTCAAGAATTATCCTGTACTTTAAATAAACTTCTTCGAGTGTATGCAATGGTCCCGGGGCGCAGACGCGTTTTCGTAAGGTGCAGGCTTCGCGGCGTTCGGTGAAAAAATCGTAGATGGCGCGCGGGTCGCGATCGTTTACGATTGAGTAGGCGGGTTTGGTGTCGAGATATGAACGCAGTTCGCTGTGCCCTACTGCCGTAACTCCGTATCGTTTTAATCTGTTTCGGATTTGCATAATTTCTTCGAAAGATAAACCGAAAATAAATTCTTCCAAAGCCCATCTTGATTCATCGTTAGTCGATTCTTCTTTTAAAAAATCTTCCCATTCTGTTTCGGTATCCATGCCGAGAGAAATACGGAACAGCTCCGTGTTGCCGTCCATTGTTCCAAAACTGGGAGGAGACGCGTCTCTTGCCGTCCATAGGGAAGAAAGCGCGTGAAGGTGGCGGATACTGCGCGGATCGGTGCCGCTGTCCCAAAGGGCGATTAAGTCATCCGCAAGTTTTGACTTTGTGACCTCGGAAAAACCTGTATCTTCCAGACATGAAAAATATACATTTTCCGCCATTAAAGTAAAAACGACAGAAAAAACGACGTTTTTTACCGCTAATTGCAGCTTATCATCTTCTTTGACAAGCTGAGAGAGAAGAGAAAACGCGTGAAATTTCGCCACTAAAAAACTGCGAAGCGCGATAACTTTTGTAGGCGTCCTTAACAAATGCGATGCCGTCGAAAAAGCAAGCAAAGATTCCGCTAAGTGATGTTCGTTAATCAGAATATCTTTAACAAATTGCGTATTTTTTATCGAGGGATATTCAAAAACTGCGTTTCCCAGATTTCTCAACCGCCGAAATCTTTCACTCACAATGAATTGATCCTGTGGATTTTTCTCCTTGAGCCAATCATTAACTTTTATAACAAGAGTCTCTTCTTCGTCCGACAAAACTTTAAAAATCTGACTGCGCTCAGTATCATCCTGCGCCAAATCCATAATAGATCATTATAGCATAGGGAAAATAAATTATCAATTTTTTTCTTGTTAAATTAAGAATCCTGCGATATATTTATTAGGTATTATTATTGGGGGTGCACCGGTTTCGACCGGTACGTCTTCGGGGTATAGACTGCAGATGGAGCGCTCATCTCCTGATTGGGCAAAAAATTTAACTGCCAACAAAGTCAGTTACAATTACGCCTACGCGGCATAATTGCGTGGAACTGTTCCGCCGCTCTGAGGAGCAGCTTCCGCGTCGCAATCAGAGCTGGTCATAACTTCGCTTCCGGAGGCGTTGTGACAAGATTTCCCGGGATAAGGGCAAGCCGCGCGCCGTTTAGCCAAGCCTGCCCCGACAAATCAATAAACGGCTAAATCTGTAGACGTCTATGTTTCGCGTATTGGGACGCGGGTTCGACTCCCGCCACCTCCATTAATTTAAAAAAAAGAAAACAACAACACAGAGTTATTAATAAATAAAGACTTTGTAAACCCGGGAGTCGAAACGGAGCCGCGACCCATGAGGACATGAAAATGTCCGATGGGTAAACCGCCACGGACGGCGGTTTAGCGGCGTAGACGGCCTGAAAGGAGCAAACAGGAAGTTTGCGACTGGAAGGCGACTCCAGCCACCTCCATTAAATTAATTATCCTTTTCTTCCCCTGACACAGCTGAAAAAAACCGCTATAATTCCCGCAAGGAGACGAAAATGGTTTTCATACTTAAACCCAATACGCCGAAAGAAAAGATTGACAAATTTATCTCAGAATGGGAGCAAAAAGGGTTTTCTACCATATATAGCGTTGGAACAGAGCATACGGCAGTCTGTTTGATCGGAAACACGATTGCCGTCGATTTGGATCATGTTGTTGAAACAAATGACATTATCGATTTCGGGAAACGCATCACAGAACAGTTTAAAGCGGTTAACCGCACTGTCCTTATGGACGACACGATTGTAAAGATAGGCGATGTGTCGATAGGCGAAGGTTTTTTCACGGTAATTGCAGGACCATGTTCTGTCGAAAGCAACGAGCAGATTATGGAGATTGCGCGAAGCGTAAAATCGAGCGGCGCGAAAATTCTTCGCGGCGGAGCTTTCAAACCCAGAACTTCGCCATACGCTTTTCAGGGCAAACAAGCCGAAGGGCTTGAAATGCTGCGTCTCGCGAAAAAAGAAACCGGTCTTCCGATTGTTTCCGAAATTATGAATCAAACTCAGATCGATCTGTTTGAGGACATTGATATCGTTCAAGTAGGCGCCAGAAATATGCAAAACTTTGACTTATTAAAAGTTGTCGGAAAAATAAAAAAACCTGTGCTGCTAAAGCGCGGACTTGCGAATACTATCGAAGAATTATTGATGAGCGCGGAATACATTGTTTCATCGGGAAATCCAAATGTAATTCTCTGTGAACGCGGCATCCGCACATTCGAGACAATGACACGTAACACTCTCGATTTATCGGCAATCGCGGTTATAAAACAAAAATCGCACCTTCCTGTGATTGTCGATCCGAGCCACGCTTCGGGAAGCCGAAGCCTCGTGCCGCCTCTCGCGAAAGCCGCTCTTGCAGTCGGCGCTGACGGCTTGATGATCGAAGCGCATAACAATCCCGCGAAAGCGTTGTGCGACGGCGCGCAATCTTTGGATTTGGAACAGTTCGCCTCGCTTATGTTAGAGTTAAAAAAGCGTGCAGTAATTGAGGAGAAGGTGATTTGAATAATTTTCACCACGAACCACATTCACCTGACCACTCGTGAGTGGTCAGGCAGGCAATCACGAACTTGATATTAGGAGAATTATTTTATGATTATGCCGGCATATGACGATATTAAAAACCTTGCTGACAAAAAACAATATAATATTATTCCCATAAGCGAAGAAATTTATTCCGATATGCTCACCCCTATTGATGTCCTCAAAAAACTGATGAATGTCAGCAAACATTGTTTTATTCTTGAAAGCGCCGAGGACAACAAAACATGGGGCAGATATACATTTATAGGATTTGATCCTTTAATGGAAATTACCTGCCTTGACGGTTTAATGCACATAACAGCAAATTTAAACACAAACAGTCAGGAGAAGGGAACCAACTCTTTCAAAACCGATAATCCCAATAAACAAATTCAGGAGATTCTTGACGGATATAAAAGCGTCAAGCTTGATAATCTTCCGCCGTTTACAGGAGGGCTTGTCGGCTACTTTGCCTATGATTACGCGAAATACTGCGAGCCGACTCTCAAATTGAACGCCTCGAACAATAGTTCGTATGATGAAGAATGTTTTAACGATGTCGATCTGATGCTATTTGATAAAGTTATCGCGTTTGACAATTACAAACAAAAAATTATTTTAATTGTTAACATAGAAATTGAAAATATCGAAGCCGAATACAAAAGAGGAAAAAATCTTCTTGAATATATAAAAAATCTCATCAAGACAGGAAACCGCGCGGAAGTTGAAAAAGCGAATATTAAATCGGATTTTAAAGCGTTATTCACAAAAGATGAATATTGCAAAATGGTAACGCGCGCGAAAGATCACATCAAAGAAGGAGATATTTTTCAGGTTGTATTATCAAACCGGTATGAAGCTGATTTTGAAGGAAGTATTTTTGACACATATCGAGTTTTGCGAACGATAAATCCTTCGCCGTATATGTTTTATTTTTCGGGAAGCAATCTTGAAGTCGCGGGCGCGTCACCCGAAACTTTGGTAAAATTGCAGAACAGCAAATTATTTACATATCCTTTAGCGGGAACGCGCCGGCGCGGTGAAACAGACGCAGAAGATCTCGCTCTTGAAAAAGAACTGCTCGCGGATGAAAAAGAACTTGCAGAACACAACATGCTTGTTGATCTCGGCAGAAACGATTTGGGTAAAATCAGCAAATTCGGAACTGTAAAGGTCGATAAATATTTGTCTGTTCTGCGATTCTCCCACGTTATGCACATCGGCTCAACGGTAACAGGAGATATTTGCGATGATAAAACGGGGCTTGACGCGATTAACGCGGTTCTTCCCGCGGGTACTCTTTCCGGCGCGCCGAAAATACGCGCAATGCAAATAATCAACGAACAGGAGAAAAATAAACGCGGCATTTACGGCGGCGCTATCGGTTATCTCGATCTTACAGGAAACATGGACACATGCATCGCGATCAGAATTGTCTACAGGCGAAACAATAAAGTTTTTGTCAGAAGCGGCGCGGGAATTGTCGCTGACAGCAATCCGGAATCTGAATATCAGGAGTGCGTCAACAAATGCGCCGCCGTGATGAAGTCGCTCACGCTTTCATCCGGAGGAATTGAATAATGATACTCTTAATCGACAATTACGACAGTTTTTCATACAATTTGTATCAGCTTATCGGCTCAGTAAATCCCAATATAAAAGTTGCACGTAACGACGCGCTCACTGTAGACGAAATAAAACGTTTATCTCCATCTCAGATTGTAATTTCTCCCGGTCCCGGAAAACCTTCAAACGCGGGAATTTGCGTCGAACTAATAAAGCGATTACATTCATCAATACCGATTTTGGGAATCTGCCTCGGTCATCAGGCGATCTTTGAAGCTTTCGGCGGAACTGTTTCTTACGCAAGCAAATTAATGCACGGAAAATCTTCTCAGGTTACAATCGACACAGAAGACGCGTTATTTAAAAATATGCCGAATGTTATTCAAGCCGCGCGCTATCATTCTCTCGCGGGAATTAAATCGACATTGCCTGATATTTTAAAAATCACAGCATGGACACAAGACGGCGAAATCATGGCGGTCAGCCACAAAGAATATCCGGTTTACGGCGTGCAGTTTCATCCCGAATCAATACTTACGTCAAACGGGCAAACAATAATTGAAAACTTTCTTAAACAGAGCGTATAACTTTAGTTAAGCAAAAACTCTGCGTGAAGTAAATTCTAACTTGTTCTGCTCATCGCCATTCTGCGATCTCTGACAGCTGCGAGTCTTTTTTCTAACGTATCTGCGTTGTCGCTTTTTATCAGCGCCTTTAAATCGTCAAGGCTTTTTTCAAATTGTTCGATGCGATCTAAAAGCGCGCCTTTGTTTTCCAAAAAAAGTTCCGTCCACATGGGAGCGTTTAACATTGCGATACGCGTAAGGTCTTCGAAACTGCCGCCGCCGAAACGCGTGATTTCCGTATCGCTTTCGCAGTCGATAAGAGCCGCCGCTATTACATGGCAGAGCTGGCTTGTAAACGCGATCTTGCGATCATGTTCCTGCGGAGTTACTTCGGTAATGCGCGAAAATCCCATTTTACAAATCAAATCTTTTAAAAAATCGAGATTTTCCTTTTTGTTACGCGCAATCGGAGTAAGTATATAGTTTTTTCCGTTGAATTTACAAAGCTTTGAATTGTTAAAACCGCTTTTCTCCGCTCCCGCCATTGGATGTCCGGGAATAAAATCAATGCTGTCATCGCGCCCGCCGGACGCGTTTTTTCTGTATTCGCAGAATTTTTGAGCGGCGTCGGCGATGCTTTCTTTTGTTCCCGCGATATCGGTAACAAGACAGCCGCTCTTAAAAGAATCTTTCCATTTGTCAAGAAAAGTGAGTATTAACGAAGGATTCAAACAAAGAAAAACAATGTCGCATAACGCAAGCATCTCTCCCGCGTTGGAAATGTCAAAACCTCTATTGATAAGATTTTCCTGCTGCGCCGCGTTTAAAACCGCAGAGTCCCTGCCGCAGGCAAAGAGCCGATCTTGCGCAGCGCCGCAAGTTTCACGTAACGCTCTTGCGATAGCGCCTCCCATCAAGCCGAGCCCTACAATGCCAATATTACATTCGTTAATGTTTCTAATTTATATCACCTTTCCTTCTATCTCCGCGTATTTGCGGAGCGCCGCCATAAGATTGTCAAACTGCTCAGGCATTAACGACTGTTCTCCATCGCAGAGAGCGTGCTCCGGATCATTGTGAACTTCGACAATGATGCCGTCAGCGCCGGCGGCAATCGCCGCTTTTGACATCGCGGGAACCATCCATGAAAGACCTGTCGCGTGGCTTGGATCGACAATCACAGGAAGGTGAGTTTTTTTCTTGAGCGCAGGAATTATCGCGAGGTCGAGAATGTTACGTGTAAAATTATCGAAACCGCGGATGCCGCGCTCGCATAAAACAATTTGAGTGTTTCCGCCCGCCATTACATATTCGGCAGCCATTAAAAGTTCTGTCATTGTAGACGCCATTCCGCGTTTTATTAGAATCGGTTTTCTGCTTCGTCCTAGCTCTTTCAGCAAATTAAAATTCTGCATATTACGCGCGCCAACCTGAATCATGTCAACGTCTTCAAATAATTCAAGCTGGCTTATTTCCATTAATTCGGTGACAATCGGAAGACCCGTTTCTTTTTTTGCTTCCACTAAAAGATCGATGCCGGTACAGCCCATTCCCTGAAAACTATAAGGGCTTGTCCTCGGTTTGAAAGCGCCGCCGCGCAAAAAAGCCGCTCCTGATTTTTTTACGGCTTCGGCTACCGCGACAAGCTGCTCGCGGCTTTCCACGGAGCAGGGTCCCGCAATTACGGCAAAAGTTCCGCCTCCGATTTTCGCATTAACAGAGTTTGATTTTTTATCTGTACTCGTAAATTCCAGTACCGTATCCAAAGGATGAAAAGCGCGGTTGGCGCGTTTATACGGCTCCTGCACACGGATTACCCTGTCAACCAAATGACTGGCTCTCAATGCGTCGTCATTTACAACCGTTGTGTCTCCGACAAGCCCAAGTACGATCTGCGAAGCGCCCTGCGAAGCGTCAACTTTTACGCCTAATACTTCTAAATCTGAAATTAATTTTTTTACATCCGCCTGACTTACGCCCGGCTTTAAAGCAATTATCATATTTTCTCCTGATATTTCATTATATCAAAAAGAAAAATATTCGTAAACCTAACGCCGAATCAAAAAATAATTCATCCCAAAATTCAAATATCTTTTAAACCTTTGTAGTCATCGTCATCGTCATCATCGTCTTCGTCGTCGTCTTCGTCTTCGTCGTCATAGTTATTAACTTCAACAACGGGTCTGTTTTTTATTTCCTCTGCGAGTTCCTGATACTTTTTCGATAAATCCAAATCAGCATTGACAGGAAGATTTTTAGTGTTACCTGAATAGATTTCAGAAAGAATTAAAGCGGAAATGACGAAATAATTTTCAACATTTGTTTTCATTGTTTCTATTGTAAAATCAACATCCGCGCCTTTTTCGAGCAGAAGTTTGACAATCTCTTCACGCACATCTCCTTTTGAATTATAAACCGCAAGACTTAACGGTGTATTGCCCCACTCATCAATATAATTTGTATCCGCTTCGTAATCAAGAAGCAGTTTTATTCTGTCAACGGCTTCAGGTCTAATTGGAGTAACAACTCCTGTTTCATCATCGACAGCAGGAGGCAGTAGTAAAAAATTTAGAGGTTTGTGATTGTCATAATCTATTTCTACAGGCTGATTGGGATCAGCGCCAATTTCCAGCAAGGTTTTCATTATCAGAGACGAACCGTCATTATAACACTGATTAAACAACGGAGTGTCGCCGTCTCCGCAGGTTAAATTAGGATCGGCGCCTTTTGACACAAGATACTTTAGCATTTTAACCGCGTCTTCATTAAAATTTTCTTTATTACAAACAGACGCGTAATACAAAAGCGTAGGCTGCCATTTTAAAAACGCATAACAAAAAATATTATTTGCCGGCAAACCTTCCGCGAAATATTTATCTAAAAGCTGATAATTTCCTTCTCTTACAAGAACGGCGGCTAGGTGAGTATAATCTTCTTTACCTATAATATCGGCAATAGGTTTGTCAATATTTGTGCTCGCTGCTTCAGCTGCGCCCGCTGCTTTAGCTGCGAACACTCTTGCGCGCAGAGAAGTATAAATCAGATAACCTCTCTCGACGATATTATCAATAGATTCGAGGGTTTCTGTTACTTGACGAATTTCCGCCTTGTATGTACGCGAGGGAGTTTTATTTTTTTTTGATTTGTATTCAGCGATATTAACTTCTTTTTTGTTTAAGATCATTTCGCGAAATTCTGTATCTATCGATTCAAAAAGAATAAATTGAGTTGGCGTTCTTCTGTATAACGCGTTCTCTCTGCCTGAATACAAAATTTCAGGCTCTATTGGTTCTTCTTCGCTGTACGGTGAGTTTACGCAAAATAAAAAATCATCTCCGTTTTTTTGAACGGAATATTCGGCAACAGTGATTAAATCACCGTCAATGCCTTCTCTTTTTGATCTTCTGAATACTGAATCCTTTTCTGTCGCTTCATCATACGCCGCCGCGTGTTTTGTTTTAAAGATATACCAATCAGCTTTGTCGGTGTCGCCTAACGCTTTATAAACTTTAGAGCAAACGTAATAACTCCCTCCTTCTAAATAAATAGGCTCGCATAAATTGTTAAGATCCGCGAGAGCTGACTGCAGATCGCCTATTTCTAAATACGCATCAATACGATGATGATGATAATAACTATGTTTGCTTTTGCTATTTTCAATTTGTTCTGTATAATATTTAATTCTATTTTCAGGTTTATTTCGTTCTATTTCCGCCGCTTCTTCAGCCTCAAAATCGTATTCTTCTTCTTCCTCTTCTTTTTTTTCTTCTGGTTTTGATATAATAAAAACCAGACGATCGTGAGACGCGGTTCTCATTGTGTATTTTAATTTTAACTCTTCATATTCTTCGGGAAGGCTTTCCATGACGTCAAAACAAGCGTCAAAGTTTCCAAGGTTGCGATGAAGTTCCGCTATAGTTAAAGAAAAGTCAATATTATCATGCTCGTATTCTTTTATCTTGCGGTTTTTTTTCCCGCTTTCTTTAAATTTTTCAATAGCGGCTTTGTTATCCGCTGTTTTTTGTTCCAGAAGAGCAAGAAGGGCTTTGCAATTTTCTTCCCAAAGTTTCGCGTTTTTATTTTTAAAAAACTTTTTTTCCGCGCTAACGTCTTTTCGATCTTGATCGCGGTCATATCGGACTTTGTCGTTTAACGCAAGCCACAGACAAGTGCGGACTTCAATCTCATTCTCAGGAGTTTTCGCGATACCCTGCTCAACCCCTTTTATAAAATCGTCAGTATTTGGATTTTCAATATCTTCGTAATCATTAATTTCCCAATACGAGCCTGCGCTTTCCAGAGTGTTTAAAAAAAAGAGCGCTCCGCAATACGGACATTTCCCGAAATCAGGCGTAAAATCAGCCGACATTATACCTCTTCTTTCATCTCTTTTTCCGTCAGAATACACAGTTGCTCCGTAAGACCAGCTGCTTGCAATGTTCATTTTCGCAATGTTCTTTTTACATTCAGGGCAAAGATAAATCGTTGAGGGTAAAATATCCATAAAAACTCCTTAATCGATTTTATTATAGAAAAAAACGCTTGTCACCTACGCTTGGTGACAGTCACCTTTTTTCTTCGTAAGCAATTTTCTTTCATTTGAAAATGGTGACAGTCACCTTGTACCTTGTAACATAAATAAAAAGACTATATACTGATTCAAATTAGTATAAAAAAGGCGGTTTTCCATGTTAATTAAGATTTCCCTTCTGGTTTTATTTTTCGCGGTGACAATTTTTATCGGGCTTTATTTCCGAAAAAGAGCGGCGAATGTAAATGATTTCGTGCTTGGCGGACGAAGCGTTGGTCCGTGGCTAACGGCGTTTTCTTACGGTGCGACATATTTTTCCGCCGTTGTGTTTGTCGGATACGCCGGACAGTTCGGCTGGAGATTCGGCACTGCGGCGGTTTGGATCGGTCTTGGAAACGCTTTCATCGGATCGCTGATGGCGTGGTTCATTCTCGGAAGACGCACGCGCGTTATGACAAACCATATTAAGAGCGCAACCATGCCGGAATTTTTCGGTTCGAGATATACGTCGACCGCGTTAAAAATTGCGGCGTCGATCATCGTATTTATATTTTTAATTCCTTACACCGCGTCGCTTTACAACGGACTTTCTCGTCTTTTTGAAATGGCGTTCGGCATACCGTTTGAATATTGCATTTGGGCGATGGGAATTTTAACAGCGATATTTGTCGTTGCGGGCGGATACTTCGCGACAGCGGTAAACGATTTTATTCAAGGATCGATTACAGTGATCGGCGTAGTATTGATAATCGCCGCGGCGCTTGCAAGCAAAGGCGGTTTAACGCAAGCTATCGGCGAACTCGCCCGCGTTGAAGGCGCGGCTGCGGACGGTCCCATGGGAGCAGCCCCGGGCGTTTTCACATCCTTCCTCGGACCAAACCCCATCGCGCTTTTAGGCGTATTGATTTTAACATCGCTCGGCACATGGGGACTGCCTCAGATGGTTGCGCGTTTCTATTCGATCAAAAGCGAAAAGATGATCACCAAAGGCGCGATAGTTTCAACATTCTTCGCGATTTTTGTCGCAGGCGGCTGTTACTTCCTTGGCAGCTTCGGGCGCATTTTCGCAGTCCCCGCCGATGTTAAAGCAAAAGGTTTTGACTCAATCGTTCCCGGAATTCTTGAAAGATTATTTTCCACTAATGATTGGATGATGGGATTAATTATTGTTCTTGTGTTCGCAGCTTCAATTTCAACTCTTTCATCATTAGTTATGTCTTCGGCTTCAACTTTAACTTTGGATTTTTTAAGAGGCAATATAATTAAAAAAATGAGCGACAGGATGCAATTAATTATTATCCGCGTATTAATAGTTGTGTTTATAATTATTTCATCAATAATCGCGATCAGCGTATACAGAGGCGGAATTACTTTTATCGCTCAATTGATGGGCGTTTCATGGGGCGCTCTCGCGGGCTCTTTCCTCGCTCCGTTCTTGTACGGATTATATTGGAAAAGAACAAGCAAAGCGGCAGTGTGGTGCAGTTTTATTTTCAGCACTTCTATAATGATACTTAACGTCTTATACAGAAGTTCATTCCCGGCGATTTTACAATCTCCGATCAACGCAGGCGCGTTCTGTATGCTCGCGGGTTTAATTATCGTGCCGCTTGTAACGATGATTACAAAAGCGCCTGAAAAATCAGCGGTTGATCATTGTTTCGCGTGTTATGATGAGACAGTTACTGTTAAAGTAAAGAATGATCTTGGGGAGTAATTGTTTATAACAAATATTGCCGCAGCAGCTTAATCAACTCTGTAAAATCGATTGGTTTTTTTATGTGGTCGTTCATGCCTGCGGCAAGGCACTTTTCTACATCCTCGCGGAAAACGTTAGCCGTCATCGCGATTATCGGAATGTTTTTCGCTTTGGGGATGTTCATAGAACGGATTGCGCGCGTCGCCTGATAACCGTCCATCTCAGGCATTTGAATATCCATAAAAATCAAATCGTATTTATCTGGCGATAAAGAGAACATTCTGACTGCCGCCGCTCCGTTCAGCGCGCATTCAATATCAATTTGAGTAGGTTCAAGCAGCGCGATAACTATCTCCTGATTTATATCTACATCTTCAGCCAGCAACACCTTTTTTCCGGTGAAAAGATCGGTATAGTCGTTTTTATCAGGTTCTTTATTTGTCAGTTTTTCTTCCGCCGCGTCGCCTCGTTTTAATAAAATATTAAAAACAAATGTCGATCCTTTTCCGAGTTCCGAATCTACGCATATTTCCCCTTTCATCATTTCCACAATGCGTTTTGAAATGGAAAGACCGAGCCCCGTGCCGCCGAAGTTACGCGAAATGCGCGCGTCTGCCTGCTCGAAAGATTCGAACAAACGTGATTTTTGCTCTTCCGTGATGCCTATTCCCGTATCGGAGACGCTGATAATAAGGCGGCACATTCCTTCTTTTTCCGATATGAGTCTTGCGTCAAGATAAATCTTGCCTTCGTTAGGTGTAAATTTAACGGCGTTTGATAAAAGATTCGCGATTACCTGTGAAATTCTTTGATCGTCGCCGATAAGCGCCTCAGGAATATCTTTATCAATACTGATATAAATTTCCTGCTTTTTCTCTTGTATGCGCGGAGCAATTATATCGGTAACATTTATAATCATCTTCGCGAAATTAAAATTAATAAGGGATAATTCAAGCTTATTCGCTTCAATTTTTGACATATCAAGAATATCGTTAATGACACCTAACAGATGCTTTGACGCGCCTTCAATTTTGTTAAATGCATCATCCTTTTTCCCGATTTCATCCGACATTTTGCCGAGCGTAGTCATTCCAATTATGGCGTTTAACGGAGTGCGCATCTCATGGCTCATATTGCTAAGGAAAATTGTTTTAGCCTTGTTTGCCTCTTCCGCCTCCAGTCTTTTTTGTTCCGTATTTAACAAAACTTTTTTGGATTCTGTAATATCCATTACAGCACCGGCAATGCGGGTAGCTTTTCCGTTTTTATCACGAATTGCTTTTCCGCAGGCTTTGATATACGCGTACTCGTTGTTTTTACGGAGCAGACGGTATTCAACGTCATAAGGCGTATTGCCCGTTGAGTCTGTCAGGTGATCATTAATAATTCTAAGCGCTTCTTCCTTATCATCGGGATGTATTCTGTCAAGCCAGCTTTCAAATGTATTCGGAAAATCTTCGACGCTTTGAAACCCAAGCATATATCTGAATTCATCAGACCATATAAAAACATTATCTGGATGGGAGGGATGATAATTTGCAATCGAAACTTCCCACAATCCGATCTTTGTAGCATTAACAACCGCGTTTAATTTTGTAAGCTGAAGTTCATTCTTTTCCTGTATATTGACTAATTCCTTTTCGCGCTTGTGAGTAAAAACATTTTCTTCATGTTCGGCTTTTGCGTCTTCTATAGATTTATAAATACAATTAATGGGAATACTTACGTTAAGCGCAATTTTTCTAGCCATACTGTTGCAGGTTTTAGAGCCGCAAGCGCCGCAGTCTTTGTTTCGGTCTTCAAAAGTAGTTTTACCTAATAATTCAAAAGCGCGGTTTATATCATCGTCTGTTATAATTTTATGAGTTGATTTACGCGGTTTATATTCCCGGATAAAATGCGTCAGATCAAGAATTTCGTTGTATTTATTAAATATCGATTGATTATGCGCGCCTTCATCCGCTTCCGAAACTTTCGTTCTTTTATCGTTCATCGCTTTATCAATAATAAAAATATTTCTGTCATGCTTATAAGCGGAACCTAAATTACATCCTTCAGCGCAGTTAAGCACGTCAAAAATATCAGGTAAATATTCTTCCGGCGTTTTCGCGTATTTATTTAGTTTTTCATACACCGACAAACCTTCGGCTTTCGCAATATGAAGATTTTTTCCCAGAAAATATTCAATATTTTCCTTAAGCCCTCCCGGCATCGGAAACAAAGCGCCTAAACCGGTTCTTAAATGATCAAATTGAGTCTCTTCATTGGGAAGTTTAATATTTTTTTTCGTTAAAAAGGAAAGCAAATTTGAAAATGTAATATTATACTGCGCAAGATTTGTATCTTTAAATTCTCTTGATTTTGAAATGCAGGGAGAAAGAGCCGCGATAGAATCTCTTATACCCTGATATTTTTGCATATAGATAGAAGTGCACGCCATCGGACTGTGTACAGGAGAAAGACGCGAAAGCAAATCATGATGATACACCTCACAATAAGAAACGATAACAGGACACGGCTGTGTAATGATCGGTTTCCTTCCGTTTACTTCAAGATTCTTGATATGAGCCCAAATACAAATATCAGCTCCAAGAGAAACATCGTAGATTTTATTTACGCCTAAACTTTTTAAATATGTAAACAGCTTCTTATAAAGAGGAATATTTGTTCTGATCGACGGAGCCGCGATAATCGATATCGGAACGCCTTCGGACAAATCATTAAAAAACTTCTCCGTATCATCCTCGAAATACCTGGCGTCATGTTTGCATGCCGTGATGCATCTGCCGCAGGCAATACACTTTTCATGATCGATTTTTACCTTGATGTTTCCCGCTTCATCCTGATAGGAAATATTTGACGCTTCCATAGGGCATTCACGGACGCAGCGATTGCAGCCGTTGCACAAATCACTATTAGTTTTTATGATTTCGATCATATTAACCTGTATTGCCCCTGTTAATCAAAATTATGTTATTTTAACATATAGCAGAGAAAAATACAATAATCATAGATAATTAAAAATAATTCTATTTTGTGAGTTTCCTCATCGCGTCCTCAACAATTTCGTTCTTTACTTTCGCTACAGCGTTCGGATGAATCGCGGAAATCGGCTCGCCGTTTGAGGCGGCGCCTGAAATTATCGACACATGATCAACTGGATAATGAGCGAGTGTTTCCGTAAACGGTTTAAAAATACTGTCAAAGTTATTGATTAGCCACGCCGCTTTTCCGTTGCCGGATTCTTTTATCGTTTTTAATGTAACATCGAGCTGTTCGGTTTCTGTTCTCGCGACTTCAAACCATGACGCGACTTCCGCTTTTGCGTCTAACACGGATTTTTCTTTTAACGCTTCGGCAGGCGTAATAATTTCCGCTTTGTAACGGTTACGCAAAAGTTCGATCTTTTGTTTCTCAGCTTCCAATTCCGCCGTTACTCCGGCAACACGCGCCTTCGCGTCCGCCGAAACTTGCTCGACTCCGACCTGCTGTCTCTGCCCTTCCTTCGCGAGAGCGACTCTTACTTCCGCTTTAAGTCTGTCAAGTTCGTTTTTCAGATTTTTAACTTCGGTTTCGGCGCGGCGTCCTTCCGCCTGTTCCGCCGAGGAGGCTTTTGCCTCAGCCTGCGCTTCTCGCGCGCGTGTCTGCGCGTTGGCGGATTGAATTCTTTTTAAAAGAGCGATATATAGATCGGGCTCTTCTACTCCGGGAAGACGATGATCGTCAACATCGGCGATATTCATCGTTGTTATCTGCAAACCGATATTTTCGAGATCCGCTTTGCACACATTGATCATTTTTGAAACAAGCGCGTCTTTATCTTTCATTACCTGTTCGGGAGTAACGCTCGCGATTGAATCGCGCAGATGTCCTTCGATAATATCGCCCGCGATTCTCGCGAGCTGTTTTCTGTTGGAAGCTAGATTTAATATGCGCGTAACGGCGTATGAGCGCCCCGCTTCGTTGCCCGCGATCGCGAATGAAACAGTCGCTTTAACATTGAGAGGAACAATACCCGCAGCGATCGCAGATTCAACTACAACTTCAATCGTGATAGGCGTAAGATCAAATTTGCTGAACTTCTGAAAAAGCGGAATAATAAAAGCTCTTCCGCCTGAAAAAGTTCTAAAACCTTTTACTTTTCCCGCTCCTGTAACTACTCCAAGTTCGTTGCCTCCGACAATTTTCATGTTGGTAATAAGCTGAATAATAATTGTGATCCCTATAAGCCCGCCAAGAACAACAGTAAACGCAATCATGATTTCTCTCCTTTGCCTGAAGGCGAAATAAACGATTTAATATCAACCGCGAATGTATCTGCGAATGTTTTTAAGAAATCCGCGAACGCGCGCGGACCGCGGTTTACAGCTCCTGAAAAACCTTCTTCTTCGTTCATAACAATAAAACTGTCAACCTTTGTATTACGCGCCGATTCCATATATGTTTTATACAGTAACGGAAGTTTTTCCTGCAAAAATAAAACAGACTGCGCGTCATTTCCGTATTTGGAAATTAACTGCGCTTTGCCTTTTAATATTTCGTTTCTAGCGGATTGCTGTATAGCAACCGCTTCCTGCTGACCGAGCGCAAGTATTCTCGCTCTCTCTTCAAGAGCTTCCGCTTTTAAAGTAAGCGCCGTTTGATTTTTTAATTTTTGAAGCTCAACCATTTTTTTCTGCACAGCGGCTTCTCCCGAGTTTGCAGCCTGCGCGATAGATTGATCCGCTTTAAATCCCGCTTCTTTTATCATACCTTCCGATTCTCTTCTGTACACTTCCAATTCCTGACGCGCGGCAATGATCGCTTCGTCTGCTTTATTTTTCGCGACTTCGATGCGGCGGTGCGCGTCGCTTTCAGCCTGCTCGGCGATTGCGAATAAACGCGATTCTTCAATTTCAACCTGCTGTCTTTTTTCCGCGAGAGTTTTCTGCGCAAGGTTCGCGATATAATTCGACGTATCCCAAATTTTTTGAAGCGAAACGGAAACAACTTTCATCCCGAAGGAGCGAAGATCGGAATTAATATCGGCAAACAATTCAGCGCGGAAATGCGCGCGCTCTCCGACATTGCCGTCGTTATTATCATTCGGATCTTCCATGCCGATAGCCTGCAGAGGCGTCGCTTTATTTAACGCTCCTCTGAAATTGCCGATAAGAGTCTGCTGCACTTGATCGTGAATCTGCGCGCTGTCTTTTCCCATCAATCTTTCAACCGCGCTGTACAGCATCGCCTCATCATCGTCGTCGATGCAAACGCAGGCAGTTGTGTCAGCGCCGACAGTAATTCCGTTCGCGCTGTTAACGCCTTCTACTCTCACATTGATCGGAAATACATCTAAATCAAGAGAGCCAAGCGCCTGAAAATACGGAATCACAATCGTCCGTCCGCGATTAACGGAAAACCCGAATGTTTTTCCGTTGCGATTCGTTTTTCGTCCCGTAACAACCATTATACGATTTGGAAGCGCAACTTTGATAAGCGATTTTAAAATACCGATAAGAATAATAAAGGCGAGAATTCCAAGACCGCCGAATAATATTCCTTGCAAACTACCCATAAAAACTCCTATTATTTATTTTCACATAACAGATTTGAATCATTAGCCGGTTCAACCCAGTATACATCATTATCATAATCTTCGACAATTATTTCTTTTCCTTTTTCAAGTTTAACGCCTTTATTTTTACACCTAACATAAATTTCAATTTCTCTTCCGAACTGACGCACAATCGCTTTTGAAATAACGCCTTCTTCAAGAGGAAGAAGCAATACGCCTTTTTCTTGAAGCAATTCTTCGGGTTTTATCGAAGAATCCAAATCTTTTCTTATAAACCGTCTTAACAATTTCGCGAGAAAAATCATAACAGCGCCGACTCCGCACGCCCACAAAAGCCCTGTAGTTTTTGACAAACCAAGAAAAGAAGCGAACAACCCTGTCGGACCGAAACCGAGAGAAAAATATACTAAACTCCGCGCCGCTCCAATAACGCTTCCGATTATTTTTACGCCTGATTTTTTTTCAGGATGTCTGTTTTCATGAACAAGAACAGAGCCGTGTTCGGAAACATGATGCGCGTCATGACTGCCCGCGTCTGCTGACGCGTGTCCGCTATCGGCAGATGCATCGGCAGAGGACGGCGCATCCGAACCGTGACCATTACCGTCAGAGCTTCCAAAATGATCCATGATGCCAAGAAAATCAAGAATTGTAACCCCAACGCCGAAAACAGTCAGGGAAGTAAACAAAACAAACAAATCCGCCATTACAGTAATAATACTCTGTGAAATCTAAGGCGTCAATAAAGACGCAATTATAGAACGAAATGTATAATTTTATTGAAAAAATGTTCAAAAATGTTCATTACTCTTTTAAAGTATTCCTGTATACTATACACAATAGGAGTATTTAATGAACAACAAAGAAACAAACTTTGAACGGGTAAAAGAAATTTTACTAACCCTTGCGCTTATTGCCTTTTTGACTTCCCTTGTGTCGTGCAAACAAGAGCAGTTTGAAAAAATTACAATTATAAACGGCGCGGTGCCGGTTTATATGTTTACGATTCCTGAAGGAGATTCGATAGGTAATTACACAAAATTGACGGCTCAATTTTTAGTCGATGAAGTTAATTACAGAAAACAGGCGCGTGTCAGGGCTTACGGCGTATATCCTTCCGAATATTTTGAGGATATCGGCAATATAGTTTTTCTCGATTTCAGCATAGGCGCAACTGATAAAAACGGTCCGTACCTTTTAAGCAATGTAATCGGCACAAACAGAAATCTGCCGATTGTGTCAAAAGACGCGGGCGCGAACAAATGGTTTACAATAGAGTTTCCTCTGAACGGAATGCAGCACGGCGCTTACAATTACGAAAATTTTCCGGACAGCAGCGCAAACGGCGATTTAATTTTCGCGCTCGGGCTTGGAACAGGCAGCGCGACGGCTGACTTTACGTATTACGCGAAAGAAATCGCGCTTGAAAATGACGACGGCAGCAAAAAAATTATTTCTGCCGGAAGCGGTTTTAATAAACCGACATTCGCGGGATATCCGCAAAACACAGCGGATATCAGCCGTGTTAAAACAAGTAAAATAGAAAAAGCGGTATTTGACGGTCAATATGATGATCCTTCGGGATATTATCAAGTAAGAAAAGTTAATTCGTGGTTATTCAGTATCTACGATCCTGACAGCGTATACTGTTATCTGCTTGTCGGAGAAGAACGCGCGATTCTTTATGATACTGTTTACGGTATAGGTTATCTTCCGGGCGTTGTCAGCAAATTAACCGATAAACCCGTCACTGTTGTTGTCAGCCACGGACATGCTGATCATGTTAACGGCGCGTATCAATTTAATGAAGCTTGGTTGTATGAAAAAGATTTTGAATTAGCGCAGACTGCGGCAACATACCGCACGTATATTTTAGAAGGTCTTGCTGAAGACGGACAAGTCCTGCCCATTGGTTTTGATCCTGATTATTATATCAACGCCGGAGCCGGTAATTTTAAAAATTTGGAAATCGGTCAAATTTTTGATCTTGGCGGAATGACTGTTGAAGTTATCGCCGCGGAAGGACATACTGCCGGTTCAATCGGACTGCTTGTGCGCGAACACCGTGTCTATCTTAACAGCGATTCCGCTAACTTTAATACATGGATGTTCCTTCCCGAATCGCTTTCGATGAAAGAATATATAGCGATGCTTGAACGCACAATTCAGCTTGAATTTGACACGTTCTTTATCGGACACTCGGACGCGCCGATGACAAAAGACGATTACCGGAAAATCCTCAATGTTGCGCGTAACGCTACGCTTGAAAAAGCGCTGCCGTACGGACAAAGACAGCATCTCAATCCTGTAGTGTATCAGGAGGATAATGTAGCGGTCATTTTCAGCGCGGAAAAAATGAGGTAAAAAAGAAAAATTATTGTTGCCTTTTTCCCGGAAGGCTGTTATAGTTATAGTTACCGAACGGTCGTTAACATGACAAAGATAGAAATAATAAACGCGGCATTCCGGGTATGGGGGCGCAATTTTTACAGAAAAACCAGCCTTTCTCAGCTTGCAGGCGAATTAAAAGTCAGTAAACCCGCGTTATATCGTCATTTTGCCAATAAACAGGCGTTAAATGACGCTATGACGGAAAAATTTCTCGATGATTTCGCATCTTCAATCCGCGGGGACTTTGAAAACGCTTTGCTGGAGAAAGACGCGGATCGAGGAATTTCTATCGTACTTGGGACTATCTCAAACTTTTTTGCCCGAAACGCGTACGCTCTGATTTTTTCTCTTATCAACATATACGATCGGAATCTTGACACCCATACAATTGTTAAGCACTTAAAATCGCGCAGTATTGACATGGCTGTTTTGCAGATTGTTATCGAAAAAAAATACTCAGGCGGAGAAAAATTGATACGGCTTGTTTTCGCGACTCTTACTTTTTTGATGTCGCATTTTCATAAAACAAAAAAATCAATGTGTAAACATCCGTCAGACGAGGAGATTAAATCTATCATATCCGCGATTGATCGAACAGTAAAAAAAGGGATTGGTTTTTCGGAAAATGAAACGGCTATAAATTTTGAAAATCTGGAAAAACAAATTGATGAGAGCGGCAAGACGATTAACCCGCAGATCGAGCCGTTTTTTAAAGCTGTCGCGCAGGCTGTAGCCGAAGCGGGACCTTGGGATGTTTCAATGGACATGGTCGCAAAAAAATTGGGGCTTTCAAAAAGCAGTCTATACGGACATTTTAAAAACAAAAAGGAAATGCTGCGTCTTCTTTTTGTGACTGAGTTTAAACGTATTATTGAATTTGCGCGTAACGGAATAAGTTTATCGTCAAAAACCGCGGAACAATTATACCTTGGAATTTTTTCTATCGCCGTTTATCTCCGTTCACGCCCCGAAATTCTTGTCGCGATGGATTGGATTCGCACGCGTAAACTTGATCTCGGCAAACCGGACAAAAATTTTGAAATTTTCAGGCTATTTGAAGATATCGATATCAAATCAGAACAAAATACAACGGAAGAAGACAAACAGCGTATTTCTCACTGGATTTTATTTTTATTAATTAACATTTTAACTAATCCGATCCGGACAGAAAAAAAATCACGCGTAGAAGTTAAAAATAATGACATTAGATTATTATACAAATTTATTACTTTGGGTCTTGGAGGCTTTATACAATGAAAAATAAACGGTACGCAGGAAGGCGGCTTATAAAAAAGTTAATTATCCCTTTCTGTCTTGTCTTAGTTATGCTGGTGTCCGCGAAATTGCAGGCTCAGGAAACCGGATCGATTTCACCTAACGAAACAGATTCCACCCCGCCGCTGCGCTTAAGCCCTGACGAAGCGGTTGAACGCGCGCTCAGGAACAATCTTGGTCTTGAGTCTGCCAGAGCGGGCTTGTCAACAAAAAGACGCGCGTCGAATCTGTCGTGGAATCAGTTTATTCCCAACATTACCGTAGCGGGAGTCTTCAACAGAGATAATGAAGCAAGAGCTATGTCGGGATCCATGGCTATTGAAGAAATACCTTTAAATCCGCTTTTCGCGGGAATGCTCCCGCCGACTGTTCCGGATTTTTACGGTGTTGTTCCTTTCTCCATGGAATTGCCTCAATGGCAGTTTGCTGGAAATATCCAGGCATCACTCAGTATCAGCGCCGCGATGTTTTTCAACATGAAGCGTCTTCGTCTTGATTATGAAACAGGCGTTATAAGTTACGAAAAGGCAAAACTTCAGCTTGAGCGCGATGTGCGCAAAGCGTATCACAATCTGCTTTTGCTGCAGGAAAACTTGGCTCTCATACGGGGCAGTTTCACGAATGTCGAACGTCAGGTGCAAATGGCGCAGGCAAATTATAACGCAGGGCTCGCGCCGGAGCTTACTGTTCTGCAGGCTCGCGTCGCCCGTGAAAATATGCGCCCTATGATCGATCAGGTTGAAAACGGATTAAAACTTTCTATGGCGCAGTTTGCCATGTTCCTCGGAATGGATTACAACACCGAGTTTGAGCTCATTCCTGTTGATAACGCAGGCGGCATATCAAGCAATGTTATACCGCTTGACGTATCTGAAATGATAACAAAAGCGGCTAACGGAAAACCTGATATTCAGGAATTAAGACAAACAATATTGATGCTGAAAAGCGCGAGAAGAGCGCAGATTTATTCGCTCACACCTGCTTTATCTTTAAGCTGGAATAACACTTCCGCTTATATGTTTTGGAAAGATACATCGCCTGCCGGCATTGATAAATGGTCGCACACCGGAGCGTTTTCGATTACATTCGCGCTCCGTTTACACAGTTTAATTCCGTGGAGCGGTGATTTTCAGGGAATCTACAATATGGACGATCAAATTAAAACCGCGACTATCGGTCTTGCGCAAATGATCAACGGAACGGAAATAGAAGTTTACAATACGGTTCTTTCACTGCAAAGAACTCAGCTTAACACGCAAGCGCAGGCGGAAACGGTAAGACTCGCGGAACAGTCATATCGTCTAACGGAACAGGCGTACAGAGCCGGCTTGCAGGATTATTTTCAGGTTCAAAACGCCGAGCAGTCGCTGCGTCAGTCGCGCGTTCAATTATTGGAACAGCAATTTAATTACCTTAACGGTCTTATAGATTTAGAATATTCAATAGGAGTTCCGTTCGGAACACTTTCAGGAAGGAGCAAACAATGATCAAAAAACAATTAACAGGGAACAGAGAACAGTTTAATAAAAACAGAAATCAAATAGCACGTAACATATCATTATTTTTTATACTGATATTATGCGTCATATTTTCCGGCTGTAAAAAGGAAAATAAATCAGAAGACGCGGTTTCAAACGTGCCGGTATTCGCGGTAAACACCGTCGCCGCTGTCTCAGGGCAGATTCAAAATTACATCACATTGTCAGGTGACATTATCGCGGGTTCTACTGTCGATGTATATTCGGACGCGGCGGGAAAAGTAACGCAGCTGTTTGTTTCCGTCGGAAGCAGGGTAAACAGAGGCGCGTCAATCGTAGCGGTTGATCCTTCGCGCCCCGGCATGACGTTCAGACAAAGCATCGCGACAGCGCCGATAAGCGGAACAATCACGGCTATCCCTGCGCAGGTTGGCATGACAATCAGCCAAGCGGTGCCCCTTGCCCGTATCGCGGGCGGCGGCGGGCTTGAAATAAAACTCAATGTCGCAGAAAGATTTATTTCCAGAATGGCGGTTAATCTGCCTTGCGAAGTAACGCTTGACGCGTGGCCGGGAGATACTTTTTACGGAAGAGTTACCGAAGTATCTCCGACTGTCGATCTTACGTCAAGAACAATGGAAATGCGCGTAACTGTAACCGATTCAGGCTCGAAATTAAAACCGGGAATGTTCGCGAAAGTTAAAGTAATTACGGAACGAAAAAGTGATATTGTAAAAATTCCTTCTGCGGCGGTAATTAACAGATTTGGAGAACAGTACGTTTACATATTATCAAAAGACGAAGAAAATCCGGAAATCAATATTGTAAGGAAAAGAATTGTTACGCAGGGAATTATGATTGACGGAGTAGCTGAAATTGTTGACGGGCTTGCGGCTGATGAAGAAGTTGTCGTTAGGGGACAAACTCTGCTTGATGACGGCTCAAGAGTAAATGTAATTGAGCGCGTAACACCGCTTAGCGCGAATTAACAAACGGAGATTTATATGAGTATGGTAAAAGGAGTCGTTGCGCGACCGACAACAATTTTAATTATTTTCGCGCTGCTTATAGGTCTTGGGCTTTTTGCAATGATCAATTTACCCATTGATCTGTATCCTGAAATTAATCCTCCCTACCTTGTAGTATACACATCGTATTCAGGAGCGGGACCTGAAGAAGTTGAGCGCTCTGTTACGCGCACTCTTGAAGCGGCTCTTTCCAGCGTATCGGGAATTGAAAAAGTAACGTCTACTTCGAGAAAAGGCTCAAGTTTAGTTATTATGGAATTTACATACGGAACGGATTTAGCAGACGCGTCCAATTCCATACGCGACGCGCTGGAACGTGTCAGAAATTATCTGCCGACAGGCGTAGATTCGCCTATGATCTTCAGATTTGATCCTTCCATGATTCCGATTATGGGTCTTATGGTAACGTCTGACAGACGCACTCCCGAAGAGTTACGCGAAATCACGGAAGATACGATAGTTCCGCGCATTGAACAAATACCCGGAATCGCGACAGCGTCGGTAGACGGCGGCAGAGAAAAAATAATCCGCGTTGAAATTCCGCAAAACCGTCTTGAAGCTTACGATATTTCAATATCACAACTTCAACAAATAATATACGCGCAAAATGTCCAGACAGCCGCCGGTACAATCACAGAAAGCGGAATGTCTTACATCCTTACAACAATGGGCGAGTTTACATCGTTAGATGAAATCAGAAACATGGTTATTTCCTACAAAGGCGGCGGTTTCGTAAACGGACAAGTGCAGATGCCCAGAATGATTTATCTCCGCGACATTGCCGATGTCTTTGAAGGTTTCCGCGACGAAACAAGCGTTGTATATGTAAACAGCCAGCCTGCCGTAACAATGAATGTTCAAAAACAAAGCGGAAAAAATTCCGTGCAAACAGCGAATGAATTGCGTAAAAGACTTGACAGAATCGGACGCGAACTTCCTCCCGATGTAAAAATCACGGAACTTTTTAATACTACCGACATAATTGAAAATTCTCTCAATCAGGTAACATCTTCGGCGTTTTCCGGAGCGCTTCTGGCGATACTTACTCTCTTTTTATTCCTTCGCGCAAAAAAACCTACGATAATAATCGGTATCAGTATTCCCGTTTCCGTAATTATCACAATGTTGTTTATGTACTTTGCAGGACTCACTCTCAACCTGATGACAATGGCGGGATTAATTCTCGGAATTGGCATGTTGATAGATAACTCTATCGTAATTTTGGAAAACATTTACAAATACCGGGAGAAAGGAGCGAAATTAAAAACAGCGTCGATACTCGGAACGTCGGAAATGATAACGGCAATTACCGCTTCTACACTTACAACAATCTGCGTATTCGCTCCGCTTGTCATGTTCCAGGGGCTTTTGGAAGTAGCTGGAGAAATGTTTTCAGGGTTAGCGTTTACTGTTGTAATATCGTTAGGCATCTCTCTTTTTACGGCGATTTTTCTTGTTCCTGTTCTTTGCAGTCATTATCTTCCTGTTGTTACGCGAAAACAAGTGCCGCTGTCAGGAAAGTTAGCTGAAGTTGACGCAAAATTTGAAAAATTTTATATATGGCTTGAAAATAAATATAAAAATGCCGTCAGAAAAGTTTTAAAACATAAACTTTTAGTTATCATTGTGTTAAGTGTATTATTAGGCATAAGTATCAGATTGATTCCGGTAATCGGCTGGGAATTCATGCCGACGCAGGACAATGACAATGTCAACATAACGGCAACGCTTCCGATGGGAACAGCGCTTCAGGAAACGGAAGCTGTGCTTCGTCAACTGCAAATAATTGTAGAAGAAGAAGTAAGTGACTATAAAGAACTTGTTTTAAGAGTCGGCGGCGGCGGTTTTATGGGAATAGGAGGAGGAGGCACAAATTCAGGATCTCTCCGCATTAATCTTCTTGAATACTCAAAAAGAACCGAAACCGCGAATGAAATTCAGGACAAACTTCGTCCGTATTTTAATCAATTTCCGGGCGTTACATTTTCATTCAGCAGCGGCATGGGCGGAATGATGGGCGGCGGCAATTCTATTGAAATAATTATCAGAACAGACAATTTGCAAAAAGGAAAAGTAATCGGCGATCGAATTATCTCTCTCTTAAAAGAAAGACTTGGAGAGTATGTTACAGAACCTTCAATGGATTTAACAGACGGACTGCCTCAGTATGAAATTGTAATTGATCGCGAAAAAATGTATTCACTTGGTCTTACTACATACACTGTCGGCAATGAAATCAAAGCGGCTGTAGACGGCATTACGGCGACAAGATATAAAACAGGCGGAAAAGATTACGATGTAATTTTGATTCTCGCGGAAGCGGATCGTAATACTCTTCCGGCTCTCGATCATATTTTTATCAACAGTCAGATGGCGGGAAAAGTTCCCCTTTCCAGCTTTGTAAAATATCAGGAAGGCACGGGTCCTCTTTCTATCAGGCGTGAAAATCAATCGCGCATTATCACTGTATCGGCGGGAGCAAGACCGGGAGCGAAAACAAATCAATTACAGGCAATGGTAGAAGATCTTATTAAGTCGGAAATTCCGATCGAAGATGATGTTATCATAGAATACGGCGGTTCAAACGCTGAAATGATAAAAATATTTACGCGGTTTATATTTATCTGCGTAGTCGCTATTTTCCTTGTATTCGGAATCATGGCGAGTCTTTTTGAATCATTCAGATCGCCTTTCATAATAATTTTTACAATTCCTCTTTCTGTTATCGGAATTGTAGCTATTTATTTGATCACGGGAACAATCTTTAACGCGCTAACCGCGGTAGGTCTTTTGGTGTTAATCGGAATTATTACAAATAACGGTATCATTCTTGTTGATTACTCAAATCTTTTACGAAAGAGAGGTTACGCGCTAAATGACGCGATTTGCGAAGCCGCGCGCAGCCGTCTTCGCCCGATATTAATGACAACGCTTACAACTGTATTAGGTCTTGTGCCGATGGCATTCTTCCCCGGCGAAGGAACCGAACTTGTAGCTCCGATAGGAAAAACAGTTCTTGGCGGTCTTTCATTCGGAACATTGATGACTCTTTTTCTGATGCCCGTTATATACGCAATTATCAATAAACATTCGGATAAACGATCCGCGAAAGCGCAGGCAAACCGCGAAAGAATCGCGGCAGGCGAAGGACGATCAAAATTTAAAATAGAATCTAATTCTGAAACAGAACAGAATAAACCTATCGCAAAAACTACGGAGGAAATATGATACGAATTGAAATAATCGCAAATCAATCTGTCGAGGAAAATATCCTTGAAGCGCTCGCGAAAGAAAACGCCGGTAAATTTTACACAAAGATTCCTAGCATAGTAGGAGTCGGCGCGTGCGGTCCGCGCATGGGAACAGCGGTCTGGCCTGAAGAAAATTTCATTCTTATAATCTGGTGCGGGGAAGAAGAAGCGCAGGGAATTAAAAGGGCAATCGCTAAAGTAAAAGAAAAATTTCCGGGAGAAGGAATTAAATTGTTCGGGATCAATTGATCTCGGCGTCAATTTTACGCTGAAGGCTCTGTTGAATGTATTTGCGTATTTTAATACGGACTTCGGAGCCGACGCGCTGGGTAAAAAGCATTACATAAGTTTTTTCACCTCCGTCCTCCCGTGAACCGAATAAGATCGTTTCAACATTCAGCAGTACCGATTGAAGTTTTATCTGAACGTCTTTTAAAAGAGAATTTTTTGACAAAACAGGATCTTGTTCAAAAACGCAGGAAATTCCTACTACGCTGATATCTTTAACGATGCCGTTTATAAAATCTCCGCCCGAAGGAATGTTGATGGTAGCGTTTCCGTCACGCTCTGCCGAAGCGCGCAGATATTTTCGCCTGCCTTTTACATTCATCACATTCATCATCTCCAGAATTACTTCGGTAATTTTACTCATATCATTCTTTAACATTTGAAAACCGCAGCTAATATTATGAGCCTTGACGAATTTATCGCGAAACTCTTCATCATTCTTGGAAGAAAAAATGCCTAATTTAGTGTCAGGCGCAATTGTGTACACGCTGCTAATCCATTTTTCCCATTCAGTAACAGGCATTTTCTCATCAATATTAACAAATATAATAGAATCGGAATATTTTTTCAGCGAACGCGCAAGACGCGTATGATCTTTGGCTGAATACGCTTCATATTCATTTTGAATAAGCTCTGTGATAACTTGATTTACTGTTGAAGGCGTTGGATATAGGAAAAATATTTTTCTTCCGGAGTTAACGGAACTTGCAGCGGAACTATTTTTTGTATCTTCACTTGTGCCGGTATCGGAACTCTCGCTTGCGCCGGAGGGATTGCCGGTATCGTCATTTTCGCTTGCGCCGGTATCAGTGTTCTCGCTTGCGCCGGAATTTTCAGACGGTGTTTCTATATCCATAATACAATCCTGTTATCTGAAACTAACAAGTTCCATTTCAAAAACTAAAAAGCTGTTAGCGGGAATTAATCCTCCTCCCACTTCTCTGTCTCCGTAAGCAAGTTCCGGCGGAATTACTACAAGTCTCTTTTCACCCACCTGCATATCAAGAACCATTTCATCCCATCCTTTAATAACCCTTCCTGTTCCGGCTGCAAATTCAATCGGACTGCCTCTTGAATAGGACTCGTCAAAAACAGTGCCGTCAAGAAGCTTTCCTGTATAGTGCACATTTACCGTACTGCCGGATCTTGGTTTCGATCCGCTGCCGTTTTTTTGAATTATATAACGAATGCCTGATGCCGACTGCTGAGTATTGAGAAAGTCGGCGTTAATTTTTTCCAGATCAGCTTGTTTTCGCGCCTGCGCTCTGTTTTGAGCAGCCGCAGAAATCCCTGAAAGCAGGGTGTCAAAACTTTCCTGATCGGCTTTGAAATCTTTCGCTTTCTGTCCGTTTCGAATAATTGTTACCTGTTCAATTTTGTCGCCTGTTAATGTTCTGTCAACTATATTTTGTCCCCGGACAACCTGACCGAATACAGTGTGCCGTCCGTCCAAATGCGGAGTCGGAATAATCGTAATAAAGAACTGACTGCCGTTTGTTCCAGGTCCGGCGTTTGCCATCGAAAGAACGCCGGGCTTGTCATGTTTCAACGACGGATCAATTTCATCCGGGAAACGATAACCCGGACCGCCTGATCCTGTACCCTGCGGACATCCGCCTTGAATCATAAAATCCTGACCGTCACCGTTTGCTACGGAAATTACACGGTGAAAATTTAAGCCGTCGTAAAAACGCTTGCCATTATAGCTATTCATTTTGCCTTCAGCCAACGCGACAAAATTACACACCGTCAGAGGGGTTTTTTCATATTCCAGACGAACGATAATATCGCCTTTATTGGTTTTTATCTGAGCAAAAAGCCCGTCGCCCAAATTCTGCGCGCCCGCCTGACAACCATTACCCATAATTAACACCGCCCCAATTAAAATTAAATTTGTTAAAATATTGTTTTTCATGGGGATACTATAGCATATATACCGAAAATTGACAATATCTAATATTCAACATTAAAGGTTATAACGACATCTTCATTGCCGCATTTAACATGTAAAATATTCTGGCCTTTTTTGCGCGGAAGAAAAAACATAAAAGGGCGTTCCACGCTGAATGTATCTTCGTTATGCGTTACGTGCAATAAATCGCCTGAGCCGCCGATTACTTCAGCGGGAATCTCGTACATCCCGAAGTTAAGACCCGCGAAATATTCAAAACCATCACGCGGATTTACGATTTCCAGAGGACGCGAACCGTAATCAATAGAGCCGTGCCGCAAAGTAGATGTAAACCACGCCTGATATTCGGCAGGATAAACAGTTTCGCTTCTTCCATTAATAATTTGATGCCATGTACATTCTTTTCGGTCTTCGTTCGGAAAAATATATTCATTGATGACAGAAATACATCCATTAACCGGCTCCATTCCCGAAACCGCGCAAACTCTTTTTATATATAATTCTTCAGGCAGAGGAAAATCCGAAACATCTCTGTTATATTCGTGAAGCGCGTTAAGAGTGTTACGCGCAATTGCGGCGGGAACAGAACTTCCTGTTTTATCCAATACAGTTTCGCCTGTAAAATTTCCCATCCACACGCCGATTGTATATTTCATCGAAGCTCCGAGAGCGACAATATTCTGATATTGATTTGCCGTTCCGGTTTTAAAAATCGCGGGATATGACGTTCTGAAATTTCTTCCCGCGCCGAACGCAAGCACCCGCGCGCTCGAGTCGGATAAAAAAGAACAAATCAAACGCGCCGTATCGGAAGAATAAATCCTCTGCTCTCCGAACCGAAGGTTCGAATTCTCCGAACCGAAGGTTCGATTTCTCCGAACCGAAGGTTCGATTTCTCTGCTTTCATTTAACTGCCATGTTACCGGCAAGAAAATTCCGTCGCGCGGAAAAACGCTGAATGCCCTCACGAGTTCCAAAAGACTGACAGGAGCGTTTCCTAAAGCAAGACCCAATCCCGCGTCTTCTGCGGTGTTCTTTACAGAATCAAAACCCAGCGATAAAAGTTTTTGCGTATAATTGTAAACGCCTAATCTGTAAAGCAAATAAACCGCGGGAATATTCAAACTCGATGCGAGAGCGGATCTCATAAGCATCGGTCCGTTAAAACGATTGTTGAAATTCTGCGGAATGTAGATTTCAGTATCGCCGAATGTCATCGGAATATCTGCAATAACATCGGAAGGATTAAAACCGTTTTCCAAAGCCATCGCGTACAAAAACGGTTTCATGCTGCTTCCGGGCTGATTGAGAGCGAGCACTCCGTCAATTTGCCCTGAAGCGTGACTGTTAAAAAAATCCGCGCTTCCTACCCACGCGAGAATTTCCGCGGTTTCATTTTCAATAACAACCGCGGAGCCGTTTGTTAACCGCGATGAATAATACGCCGCTACATTTCCTGCAACCGCCTTTTCGATAAAACGCTGAAGCGCAAGATCAACAGACAAACGTGTTTCGTTTAACGTTCTTTTCTTCGCTAAATTGTCAGGCGACATATTTTGCGCGTTAATCAGGCGGATAAGATGAGGCAATTCAAAAGGATATCTGAAACGGCGCGCGGATGAAAGAGCGTACTCAAAATCCCTTTCGTCAGCCTGAACAAGAAGAGGATATTTACGCGCGTATTTTTTGTTAGCCGCAAACTTTGAGTGAAGATCAGAGGCGGCTGCCACGCAAATTTCAGGGTTATTAAGCGGATTGTACAAGCTCGGTCTTCTCGGAATTACCGCAAGGCAGAAAAGCTGAGAGGGAGAAAGCATTGATAATTCTTCGGAAAAAAAAGTCCGCGCCGCCGATGCTATTCCTTCCGCGCTGAAACCAAAAGGAAGAGAATTAATGTACATTTCAAGTATTTTGTTTTTTGAAAAACGCGTTTCAAGGCGCAGCGCGTTAAACGCCTCAATTATTTTATGCCCCATGTTCTGATTCCGCGGATGCTGATAAACTTTTCTCGCGTTATCTGAAATTAAACGAGCAAGCTGCATTGTGATTGTAGACGCGCCGCTTACCCTTCTGCCGGATGAAATATTCTGAAAAAACGCGCGGGCTACGGAAATTATATCAATTCCCGGATGCAGATAAAAACGTTTATCCTCGGAAAAAACAAAAACATCTTTTACAGACTGCGGTATCTCATTAGGTATTTCCCTTCTTAATCCGTTTTCAAGCGGCGTTATCTGCAATAACATCCCGTAACGATCGTAATAGCGCACGCTGTAAGGACGCGTTTGAAAAGCGCGAAGTTCAGGATACGGAGAAAACCGCAGAAAAAGCCATATCAACAAAAATATAATGAAAACAAACAAAGCAACTTTCATAATAAATTGCAATGATTTATTTTTAATCATATTAAAATATTCATTCGTGTTCATTCGCGTAATTTGATGACCCTAAATTACTCTATCGTATACAATAACCCCTTGCTTCTGCCGAAGACTTCTGGTTCGTACATACACTCTGCCTGAACAGGCGGTGTCGGATAAACTCCCCTTCTGCTTGTGCGGAAAAGGAATGTTACTGTTGTTTCTCCTCTGTAAAAATAGTTCCAGAAATATTGAATTTCGTTATCCATGATCGCCTGATGACTCAGCCATGAATAATTTCGCCGTGAAGAACCATTATCATTTTGCGTATTTGATTCCGCGTAAGACGCTGTTGTGACAAACGCCATGTCGAGAATTTCAGCGCCGGAAGGAACAGGCACGCGGAGCGCAAGATATGTTCGATCGCGCGTTGAAGATACTCTCACTCTTGCGCGGTATGTTTTTCCCGTTTGCAGCGCCTGAGTTTTAATTTCTTCGCCGGTGTTCACATCATGCAGTGACAGAAACACTCCGACGCCTTCATCGCGGAAACTCTGAAGCTCGGAAGGTATCGCGTAACGCAAAGACGCCGTGTAATAAAGATTGCCGGTACCTTTACGCGTAAAATCAATCTGATGCGTACGATCGCGCGCAAGAGCGGACATTTTTGAATCGCTGAAATCAATTGATCCCGAAACCGGCTTAGCGGAAAGCCCTTTGAATGTTCCGCGCAGTAATTCAGCTCCCGCAATAGAAACTGTTCCGCTCACATCGATATCCCGTAAATTTTCCGCTCTTATCAGCGCGTCAACAGCGGCAAGAACGCGCACCGTTACAGCAGTGCTTGACCAATAACCGCCGCTGCTCCGTTGATTTTCGAGTAACGTATAGAGTAAGCGCGTATTAATATCTTCGCCCGTAAATTGATCCGCGAAAAATTGCAATGTAAGCGCTAATTGTTCTATCATGCCGCCGTAATAACTAAAGCGGCTTTTTTCAAGAGGATCCGTCAAGTCTGCGCCTCTTGTTGTCATGCGAATCAAATTACGCAGCCGCGCCGCGGTATTCGAGGCGTCATCATTGCGCCCCATTATGCGGTAAGTCATTCCGATAAACGCGAGCACGGACGGATCAACATTCTCACGGCTTAAAATTTCCGCTAACCGCGAAGGATCCACTCTTTCACCGAGAAGCGCCGTGACGTATAACATGTAAGATTGCAAATACGATTGATAAGTGTAGTCAGAAGAATTTCTTTGCCATCTTTGCAGATTTTGATATTCGCGGTTTAAATACGAAACAAGAGAATTTACATTAAGAGATGAAGGTACGTTCATATTTTTTGATTTTGCTATAGCGATAATGTGAGCAATACGCAGACTTACATAGAAATCACTGCTCGTGCCGGACGGCCAATACGGAAAAGCTCCGTTAGAAAGCTGGATATTAGCCCATGTTCTTATTTCATTTTCTACAATACGCTGAGGATTAGAAACCTCCGATTTAATGCTGAAATCATTAAGATATTCTCCGAATACAACAAGAGGCATAATTGCGGAACTTCTCTGTTCAAGACAGCCGTACGGATATCTGAACAAATACGAAATCGCGTTATCCAGCAAACTTAACCGGGTTGCGTCTAACGTTACTGAAACGCTTCCCACTCCGTTATCTGCAAATGAAGGAATGACAATTCCCTCGCTTGCTTTATCGCCGCTGACCGTTCCTGTTGTCGTAACGGTTTCCATAACGTACGGATGTTCGATTATCATTTCACGTATCAATCTTTCATTTAAAATTTCCGAATTTATCGTGAAATTAAGCGTAATATTTCCGTGTTTTACGGCGGCAACGTCAAAATAAACAACAGTGCTTTCGCCGCTTCCGACTGTTACGCGCCGTTCCGAAGTCCTGTCAACGAATGCGTGCCCTCTAACCTTTTGCAATCCGCTTGATTCATCGTTCGCGAGCGGCTCTCCTATATCGAGTTTTACGTTTATTACATGCGAAGATGAATCGAGATTTGTAATCAGTACGCCTGCCTCCGCGGTATCACGCACGCGCAGCCGGCGCGGCACAACTTCTCTCACGTTGATTCTGTTTTGAGCCGCGATTTCGCTCTCTTTGAGCGCGAAAAGATCGCCTCGTACTCCGAATATTGTTACGCGGTATGTTGTCAAATTGTCGGGAAGTTTAAATTTGCACGTAACATTTCCGTTTTCGTCGGTTATCAGCATTGGTTCAAAAACTGCTGTTGGATTAAAATCTTTTCTCTCTTGAATTTTGTCTCCGTTAGAATCTCCTCCCATGCGTTCAGAGATATTGTACGTTACAGGATCCATCAGCATTGAGCGCGAATCGCCTCCCGAGACAAAAAGCGGGAACATATAATCGGAATAAAAATGACTGATAGGATCCGGCACGCGATAATTAATCAGATCCAATACGCCTCTGTCAACCGCCATGAGCGTAAGTTCCGCGTTTGCTAGAGCTCTTCCGTCCCTTGCCGCGCTTAAAGTCATTGTTACTTCATCGCCGGGACGGTAAGTTTTTTTATCGGTTTTAACGGAAACAGAAAACGCTTTTGTGCGCGAATTTATATTGAGACGCGTTACGCCAAAATATCCGTTAGGTCTTTCCAAATCAGGACTTCCGTATTGATGTGAAGGAGCGCCGGGGCGAACGGAATAAGAAGAAACAGCTACATAAACCACAGGCACATAGTTACGTGCAATCGGAATATCAATTACAGAAACAGATTCCGAAAAATGTTTTACCTCCTCCGTAAAAATACCGTCTCTCTCTACAGTAATCAGATAATAACCTGACGGAAGAGAACTTTGCAGTAAAATTTTCGCGGTGTCTCCGGGCTCGTAAATTTCCTGATCCGGCACTAAACGCAACTCTGTCGGATCATTCATATTCCAGTAACCGCCCGATCCCGTAACATAAAAACTCATTTCTGTAAGCGCTGTTCTTCCTTCCCTATCCTGTGACGTTACGCGAAGAATATACATTCCGGCGGCAGAAGGTTTAAGTTTAATTGATCCCGCTCCATTTTGAATATTTACCGTCTGAACGCTGTCAGTCACCTGTTCGAGTGTGTATTCATCGTTTATATAACCGCTTACTCCGCGCTGCTGGCTTCTCCTCCATTCTTCGCGGATCAATTCCGCTTTTACCTGCCGCGCGCCTTCTCCGCTCTGCAGGAACAAACTATTGTTCGTAATTATTTCACCTAACGTATTAACCGTAATAAAATTTGTCGTGAATTCCTGACCCGCGCGCACAAATCCGCTTGTATTATAGCTCAATCCGATATAAAAACTCGCGGGATGCGTCATCACAGAACGATACGCGGTTACCATTTGATTGCCGATATCTGTCACTCTCGCTTCAGCCTGATAATAATAAGGCGCGCCCGCGATTTTACTTCCGCCTGTTTTTTGCGTAAGAGTCGCTGTCCCCTGCCCGCTTAATACTCCGCTTTCGGATCCGATATATCGTTTACTGTCCCATCCTCTGCCGGGACCAAAAGTAAATCCTTTTGTCTGAACGCTTTGCGGATTGAATGTTGTCATTTCTTCGAACCACGCTCCTTCCCACGACGCGCCTGCAAGACTTCCGCCTGAAAGATAACTTGCCCTTAATGTCAGGCTGACATCTTCACCTAATATTACATCCACCGGAGGAGATGAAAGCGTAGCTTGGAATCTCAGTCTTTCAAAAAACGCTACCGTTATGGGAACATTCGCGATTGTTTCATTTAATTCAGAGCCGCCGCTCATTCTTCTGTATACAAGTCTGTACGATCCCGGCTCAAGATCTTCAGGTAACTTAAATTGACCGTGAAAACTTCCTGATGAAGTTGTTTTTCCCTGAAGAACCGCGATACGCTGAGGATTGTAATTACTTTCTTCTAACGTAACTGAATAATCACCGATATAGAGGGTGTACATTCCAAGCACTTTTGAACGATCTACGCCGCGGAACGTTAAAGTCTCTCCCGGTTTGTACAATCCGCGATCCGAAAACATAAACGCGACAGGAATTATTTCTTCAGCTCTCTGAGGAGTTTCGGAATTTATTCCGGCGCGCCACATGTTATGCGAAGCAGGATTGAATACGGCTTTGTCTCCGTCTTTTTCAACAGATAGAAAAGGGGTATAGAAATAATTTCTGTAAGTATTTTCTCTCAGCGATGACGCGTCCATGCTAATTACCGCGAGTCCGTTTTTATCCGATACTCCTTCCGCGAAACTTTGGATTGAGGAAATATCATTTGTATCATTAACGATGCTGTTGTTGAGCAATTTAACTCTCGCGCCTTCAACCGGTTTTCCGGTCGAAAGACTTGTTACGAGAACAACCGCTTTGTTAAATCCGTAACGAACAGTAGCGCCGAGATCAGTTACCTGTATACTGTAAAAATTTTCGCTGTTGTACGTTCCTGTTTCATATTTATCATCGCCAATACTATAACTTGACAGCAATTCTAAATTGGATTTAAAAACAATAAATCCCTTTCCTCTATTATTTAGGAAAGGCGCAAGATCAATTTGTTCAAAATATTTAGTATTAACAGGTTCCGTTTTTAAATTGATACGCGGAACATTATTCCAATTTCTTTGCCTTCTGTTGTTCCAGTCATCATTCAAATATAAAAACGGATTTGTGTCCGAAGCCAATTGATAATAAGAATTTCGCGTAACATTCTGATATTCAAAAAGATAACGCGGCGGAAACTGCGCTTCCAGCATTACGTTTGTTCTGTAATCAAGAAAATTCGCGTTTCCCTGCGGCGGAGGCTCATTAGGCATAACAATATCGCAGGTGTAAGGAGCGCGTAATTTTCTGCCGTAAACATCTTCGATAGTTGTGCCGATAGTGAGTTTAAAACGATCTCCGTAACCCACAGGCAAATTTGAAATTCGCAGAGTATTAGAAAACACTTCAACATTTTTCGCGTCGATAGTCATCGCAGGTTCGGTTCTGATCGCGTTACGCGCGGTATTTTCATTCAAGCCGTGAGAAAAATATATATCGACTATATTGCTGTATCTGCCGTAACCTGCGCGCCTTGAAAAATTGCTAACGCTAAAAGCGGACGGCGTCCTAAAACTGAAAGTCCGATCGGAAACGGAACCGCGCGTCGCGCCCCTCGATCTTGCGCCTGCTTTCAGAACAATTCTCACCGTTGTTTCAAAATCAACATTGTCGGCTAACGCCGCGATCACTTTATAATCATCGCCTTGTCTAAGAGTAAATCTTCTGCTGACATTGTTAGCTGAAATTTCCAAATATTGATTTATATCGCCGGCTCGAACCGGATAATTAAACAATAAACTTATCTGTTTCGCGGCTTCGGGAGGAACATTATTGTTATCAAAACGCACATTATTTTTTTCTCTGAATTCCTCACCCGGAATAACGCTTCTTATGCTAAGCGCTTCCGTAACAAAAGTAAAAACCCTGTCGCCGGAAATCTGCGCGCCTGAAAGCGACTTTGCGTTAGGTGCAACTGTAATTGTGTAAGTCTGCTGACTCTGACACGGCTCGTCTCCTTCAAAACTTAAAAAGCCGGTGCCGTACCAGCGGAAAGATCCTTTAATAGAAGGGCTAATTGTAACAAAAGGGGAAGCGGCGCTCTGCTCGCCTAAACTCGCGAGCGGAATCATCGGCTGAGAAAAAACAACATAGATGGAAGGACGCTGAACAGCGGCGGAAAATTCTCCGCGCGGTCCCCAATCGATCACAGTAAGAGGTTCGGCTGTATCAGTTTGAATCTGCCCCGATTGTCCTTGTTCCTGCGCGGCTCGAATCTGCTGAATCCTCGCTGTTTCTTTCGTAGGATCAAAATATGAAGTCTGATAATCCGACAGCCGCCGCAGACCGCCGCCTGCAGCGCTCCCCTGCCCTGAACCTGACGCGCTTCCCGCAAGATCTGCCGCGCTCAAGGTATCCATTTCATTCACAGGCTCCGCTTTTAAAGGACGGTAATCGAGACTGAAAGCAGCCCGAGCAGCCGTGTCATTCGCAAGCTGCCTTGCAACTCCGTATTCGGACGACTGAGAAAACATATCCGCGTTTACAGGCATTTCGGATAAATCCGGAAATTCGGAATTTTCGTTTGCTTCGCTTTTTGTACACCCAAAGTACAGACAAGCAATAATTAAAAACAAAATTGTTATTTTTTTCACAATGACCTCGCTGTTATATTATCGCACGAAGTCTGCTAGAACGCAAGGCATGAAAATTATTTAAATAACTCATCTTAATTGTTTTGTTAAAATTTTGTTTTAATAACAAACCGTATAGGATAATGTTCGATATCCCCATATTGTAATAACAGTGTATTTCACATAACGGCAAATAAACGAATTTCACAAAAACATATCTTCTATAAAAAACTTGCTTTGTACAGTACCGGGCAAGTGCGTACAAAGGATTGTTTATTAAGATATATTTTTGTATACTAAACTATGCTTAACCCCATAACAGAAATCGACATTGTAATTCGTCTTAGCCTTGCGTTCGCGGCTGGAGCAATTATCGGATTTGAACGATCAAGCAGAAGGCAGGTTGCGGGTTTACGGACTCATATACTAATCTCTGTCGGAGCCGCGTGTCTTATGCTGCTTTCGATTTGGCTGCCTCAGCATTTTTTTAATGGAAGCGATCCCGGAAGAATCGCGGCGCAGGTTGTGACAGGCATGGGTTTTCTCGGAGCGGGAGCGATCATCAAACTTGGCAATGATGTTAAGGGGTTAACAACAGCTGCGTCGTTGTGGGTAATCGCCGCTGTCGGCATGACAATTGGCGCGGGGATGTATCTCGCGGCGCTTATCACGGAAGTAATCGCGCTTTTAACTCTTGTTCTGCTGAATAAAATCGAACGAAAAATATTTCCTGACATTCGAAGTAAATTAATTGAAGTGCATTATAATCATTTCAATGAACCGAATACAGACGCAGCGCTTGAAGTTTTTAAGCATTTCAGCGTAATGATTAGATCAACAAATATTTATCCCGGTCATGATGATAAAAAAACGAAGGCGAAATTTTTCGTAAGCGTTCTTGAAACTTTAGATACTTCAAAGCTTGCGAATGCTTTAAAATTAAATGATGATATAGAACATATCAAGATAGAGGAAAAATACTGATGATTCGTGAACGTTCGCGGCGTGCCAAAAGCGCGAATTCGCGGTATAAATTTGGAATTTAATTATGACGCAAAAACACCTGACGGTAACCGAATTAACGGAACAGATTCGATCATGTCTTGAAGGATCTTTTTCGGTAATTTGTGTTGAAGGAGAAATTTCAAATTGCAGACCCGCAAGTTCCGGGCATTTATATTTCAGTTTAAAAGACTCAGGCGCGAAAATTGACGCCGTAATGTTTAAAAACAGATTAAAAACTCTTACATTCGAACCGAAAGACGGAATGTTACTGCGTGTGCGCGGAAGTATTTCTGTTTACGCGCCGCGAGGAACATATTCGATTGTCTGCGAAGAAATGGAAATCGCGGGCTCCGGCGAAATACTGGCGTTACTCGAAAAAAGAAAACAAAAACTTGCGGCGGAAGGTCTCTTTGACGAGGAACGAAAAAAAACGCTTCCTCGATTTCCTTCCGTTGTCGGAGTTGTAAGTTCTCCGACAGGAGCCGCGTTACGTGACATTCTAAACATACTTGCGCGGCGCGCTCCCAATTTAAAAGTGTTAATCCTTCCCGCTCCGGTGCAAGGCGAAGAAGCGTCCGCTATAATCGCCGCGAGAATCAAACAGGCAAATCGATGGAAGTTAGCTGATGTTTTAATTATAGGAAGAGGCGGCGGCTCTTTGGAAGATCTCCTTCCCTTCTCCGGCGAAGACGTGGTACGCGCTGTCGCGGAATCAAACATTCCTGTGGTTAGCGCCGTCGGACACGAAATTGACTGGGCGTTATGCGATTTTGCCGCGGATTTGCGCGCGCCTACGCCGTCAGCCGCGGCGGAATTAATCAGCGAAAATTATTCATCAATCTTTGAAACAATCAAAAACGCGGTGTATGATTTATCAAGCGTTATGCGCGCACGAATTGAAAGAGCGCGCCTTTTATTAAAGCCTTTTGATTTAAAAGACATGGAATTCAGAATCCGCGCGATTTTACAGCCGCGCCTAATCCGCCTTGACGACGCGAAAGAAGAATTAATAAACTCAATAAAAGACAAATGCTCGTTGTTAAAAAACAGAATTGAACTTATCGGAGCGGTATTAACGGCGGCAAGTCCGTTATCTGCAATGGAAAAAGGATTTTCGATCGTAACAGACGGTAAAGGAAAAGTTGTAACCAACGCCGCGGCGGTAAAGCAAGGCGATAAACTTAATATAAGACCGTTAAAAGGATCGATAGACGCAGTAGTGGAAAAAACTACGATATAATAAACAGGAGAAGTATATGGCTAAAAAAACAGCGCCTGCTAAAAATACCGGTATGAAAAACTTTGAAGAACGCCTTTCACGCCTTGAAACGTTAGGTGAAAAGATTCGCAAGACCGATATACCGCTGGACGAAGCGTTATCGGCGTTTGAAGAAGGAATCCGGCTTGCGCGCGCTTTGGAAAACGACTTGGAAAAAATTGAAAACCGCATCGAAATATTGATGAATTCCGCGGACGCGCCCGCAGATGAAACTCCCGATCTGGAATTATTTGACGCAGATGAATAATGAAACATCAAAAATAAAAGTTTTACCTCCTGAGGAAGCGCGGCGGATCGCGGCGGGCGAAGTGATCGACAGACCCGCC